>Ga0126377_10000910_pt1 | contig 18862 bp, 32 predicted proteins | sample PanSoiMetPlot_22_FD_92647 | JGI IMG/M metagenome (GOLD analysis project Ga0126377, IMG submission 92647) | Tropical forest soil microbial communities from Panama - MetaG Plot_22 | ecosystem: Environmental > Terrestrial > Soil > Tropical forest > Bulk soil | place: Panama | collected 2016-02-17 | reverse complement strand
GCGAACGTGACCGACATCGCTGACTTGCAGCGCCGGCCGGCGCTCTTCCGAAAGCTCTTCGGTGAAAACCCCGCATTGCGGCGCTACTTCGTGGAGCGCGCACAAGGACCGCGCGCCGGCCCGTTGGCAGCGAACGCCGGCGGCGCGCCCGTCGGATATGGCGCCCCTGGCCCGCGCACCCAGACGACATCGAGCGCACGCATGGCCGCCGGCACCGCCGAGGCCTATTCGCCGGACCTCCGTCGTATCCTCGCGCTCGACACGCGTGAGAAGTTTCTCAAGGCGGCGAACAACGAAGTGCTGCAACAGATCGCGACCACGGGCCGGAAGCTGGAGCCCGGCGAGCTGGCGGCGCCGGGCAAGCGCGTGCTGGCGTTCGATCAGAAGAACGTCGTCTTGATTCCCGAAGATGCCGAGCCCATCGCGATGACCACAGCGAAGCGGTACGAAGTCTCGCCGGCGGTGCACGATGCAGTCAGGACCTATTTCGAGCGACAGCGCCCAGCGCCGCAGAGCGTGGCGCGCCGCATGGTGCAGCGGGCCGCCGACCTCGCGACGCGTGCACAGATCGCCGGCATGCCCGTCGAAGCGACGAGCCACGCGAACACGCTCGCCTCGCTCGTGTCGAAGGTGCCAGGCGAGAAGGACGTGCTGGGATCGGTGATCGCTGCCATCCCCGGCATCGGCAGCAAGGCGGCGTCCATTCGCGAGATGCTCGGCGTCAACTTTAAGGACCCGGCGACGATCGCACTCCGCGACCGGCTGGCCGACATCGGCGCGCTGCGCGTCGAGGAGGTGCCCGGTGGGCTCGTCAACACGAGCCACAAATGGCTCTTCGGTCCCGAGGGCGTCGATCCGCGCGCGCGTCTCGTGCTCGCTCGGAAGTATCTCGCCCGCGACCCGAACGCCACTGACGCCGCGCTGCGCGAGTTCATCACGTCGCAGGCGGGGAACTACAACGCCGCCAACTCAGCGGCGCTACCGAACTTCATGGCCAAGGGCTCGGTGCTCTCGCCGTTCGCACGGTTCCAAGCGGCGCGTATTCCAACGTCGATCAAACGGACGCTCGGTGAGTCGAGTCTCCCGACGACGAGCCGCGCCCAACGAATCGGTGACGTGGCCCAAACGCTCTACCGCGGGCCGCTCGGGTTCGTGCTCGGAACGCAGCTCGCGAACATGGCGCTCTCTGGGCACTCGACGCAGGAGAACGATCCCGGGCACGCGCTCGATGTGAACACGGGGTTGTATGCGGTGCCGGGCGGCATCGAGCGCATGACACCCGAGGAAGCCAACGCCCGGTACGGCGACAAGGCGGCGCCGATCTACGTGCCCGCCGCGACGGCTGACCCGGTGACGTATGCCGGACTGCGGTCGACCGGACTGCGAGCGGCCCTACCGTGGCTGTCCCCTGAGCAGCCGAACGTGCTCCGCCCCGACAACGTGGTCCGTGACGTGGCGAACGTCGCCTTCGGGACCACGGGCCCATTTGTGCGGGCAGGGCTGACCATGCTCACCGGCACTCAGCCATTTCTCCAGAGTGACAACAGCTTCCTCCGCGTGGCGCCACGGCGCTTCGGGAGCGACATCGGAGGGCGCGTCGCGACGGCGTTCGGCCTCGCGAATCCAGCGGTCCACGCGTTCACTGCGTCAGGCGGCGACGCCTCACGCACGCTCGCCGGCGCGATGGCCGAGGACGACCGCTGGCTGGGCGGGCCCGCGTCGATTGCGGCGCGCGTCGCCGAGTTCACGATGCCGCGCGTGCTCGCGCCGGCGATCGGGGGCAAGACGAACGAGCAAAGCGCCGACGCGCAGCTCGACCGGCGTTTCCGCGAGGCAATGCTCGAATACACGAGTCGTATCCGACGCGCCCCAGGTCCCGCCGCGCAACGGCAGATCATCGAGGAAGCAACTGCCGACGCTCGGCGTGCGGGATTTGACCCGGATGTGGTCGAGGCGGCGCTCGACAAAGCCAGCGCCGTGGACAATCAAGCCTATGCCGACAAGCAGAAACGCCAAGCGGAACGCCGCGTCGAAAAGATTCGCAAGAAATGAACGGGAGGACATGCGGCGAAAACTAGGCGTGGGACCATTCACCTGGAGGGACCCGTGAACTTCGTGCCGCTCCTGATCGCGCTCATCGTGGTGCTCGTTTACATCGCGGCGCTCAAACTCTTCGGGCCACCGCCGTCGGCGCAGACGAGCACCATGCTCAACCTCGTGGTTGGACTGATCCTGCTGGCGCTCATCATCGCCTCGTTCTGGCCGTTGGTGGCGCGCGTCGAGCACTAGCTCGGGTCAGTGATCGTAAAACTCGGCGCCCCAGCGCTGGAGGAAGCCGCGCGTCGCCGTCATGGGTCGCCACTTCCCGTTGCCGTTCAAGATGCGCTGTATCTCGGCCTCGGTCGTTGGCCGTGGGTCTTGATTCACCCCCACCCATGACTCGCCGTCGAGCGACGCAAACCAAAAGACGTCGCCCCGGTCAGTGATGCGTGCCGCGTGAATCATGCGGCCACCTGCGCGGCCCGGCGTTCGTAAGCCCGCTGGCGCCGCCGCAGTTTCTTGAGCGCCGTTTCGGCGCGCCGCAGCTTCTTCTCCCACCGCTCGATCGCTGCCGCGGTGCGCGCCATTTTCACCGCCCGGACATCGACTGGCGCCGGCGCCGGTTTCGGCGTGTCCTTGAGCTTCCCCTCCAGCCAGCCACGCCGGACGACTTCTTTAATCATGCGCATTTCGAGTCGAGCATGCGTGGCGTTGTGGCCGTGCGTGCCGGCGTGTGCTTCCCAGGCGTGCGACAGTTCGTGCACCAGGTCCCGCCAGCCGCGCTCCGGGTTGACCACGATGCGGCGCTCCCAGACGAGGCTGTTCGTCGTGCGCACCCAGCGCTGGCCACTGTAGCGACGGCCGCTCGTGACGACGACCTTGCCCGTATAGGTCGACTTGGTCACGAAGCGATAGAGGCGCTTCGCGGCGCGCTCGGCCTCCTCGGCCGTGAGCGGGGGAACGTGCTCGGGCCAACTGGCGTTGACGCGACGATACCATTCTTTCCGTGTGACGCGAGCCATGTGCTGCCACCCTCATGATGAAAGATGAATGATTATCTCTTACACCATGAAATCTAATCATGAGGACTTTCTAAACTCGTGCGAATCGCGCCATTTCGGGCCCGGGCGCCGCTCGATCGGGCCGCGCGGCCGAAAAATTTGGGGGGTTGTGGCGCTTTACGCGCGACGCCGCGAGACCGTTGGTCGCGCGCAGAATCGTCGTGCGGGAATTGACATGGCTGTTCGATAAACACCGTGTGAAAACAGACGGTGCACACTTGCCAAGCACCCCGGGCGCGGATACACTGTCGCCACTGCGGGTTGCGCAACTAAACACCTGCAACCTTCGCTGCTCCGGCGACGCCGCCGCTCCGTGCGTAGCATTAGGAGTGTGCCGCCCAAGTCAGCCGTTGAGCTTGCTTGTTCCAACTTTCCCAACCTAATCCCCCATCCCTCAGAGAATTCCCTTATGCCGCGCTCGACCAAATACGCCCTTCGGATGAAGATGCACCGCGAGCTGGACGCGCAAGCCATCGGCGAGTTTCTCGATGCACTCATCGACGAACGCAAGGAGCACGTCACGGCCGAGGAGATTGTCGCCGCGGCGCGCAAGCGCGATTGCCCGTTGCACGAGGGATTCACGTGGAATGATCCCGAGGCCGCGGAGAAGTGGCGCCGGCACGAAGCGAAGGCACTTGTGAAGGATCTAATGATCGAGAAGAACGGCGAGGTGAGTCGCACCCGCGCCTTCGTGTACATTGCGCACCCGGAGCACGATGGGAAGCGTGTGCTCATGACGATGCACTCCGCGCTCGCGCGCCCCGAGTTCCGCGACCAAGTGAAGGCGCAGTTCGTGCGCCGGTTCCAGCGCTCGCTGATGTATTACAGCAATTTGTTCGGGAGCAACCGGCAGCTGCGCGCGCTCGCGAAGGACCTTGCAAGATTACAAAAGAAGGCGGAGCGCGAGCTAGCGGAGGCGCTCTAAATGCCGGCGGTCGTGCAGTTCGCCCCCGACACCTTTGGCGCGTGGCTTCAGCGCCGGGGCTTCGAGAATCTCAAGGCTGTGCCGGCCCTCTACCGCACCGCCGCGCAGCGCCTGAACACGGGCGACATCGCGCCCAATTCGCCGATTCTCCCGCGGTTTGCGAACGAGCTAGGCGTCTCGCTGGAGACGCTCCAACCCTTCGCGAAAGCAGCGCCGCTCGACGCGCGGTGGGTGCAAAAGATCGAAACGCAGCTGGCCAAGGGCACGCTGCCGCGCGGCTCGAAAACGCACCATCGCAAAGCGGGCCCAAAGGCCGAGGTCAGGGCAAAGGGCCACCGTCGCAGCAACAACGCCGGCCCGCTGGCGAAGCTGCTTGTCGAGCGGAGCGGAATGCCGGTGTCGGCGCTCGCCGAAAAGCTCGGCATCTCTCATGCGACGATGGGCCGTCTGTGCGCGGGGCAGCTCGCCGGTAATCACCCGCTCTTGGCGCCGCTCGCGAAGGCGCTCAAGCTGGATGTGAAAGTACTCACGAAGTACATGCACGGCCCGCGACTCAACCCGCAGGCGATCAAGGCGACGCTGAGCAAGCTCCGGCCCCGGCTGAAGAAGGTGGCCGCCGCGACAGTCGAGGCGCCACATGAGCCACGCGCCGCGAAGCCGGCGAAGGCCAAGCCGACGACCGCCGCAGGGAAGCGTTACAACAAACTGCGCGGGATGTCGCTGCCACTGCGTGAGGCAACGCGCGCGATGATTGCGACGCTCAACGTCGCCATCATGCGCGGCGAGACCCATATGCCGCCGCTCCCGCTCCGCGACCTGTATTTGCTACTCGTGGATTATCTCGACACCAAGGGGGTGCACGACGTACTCGTCGATCCCAATTTCGCGACCCTGTTCGACCCACGGTCATGACGAGAACCACACGATGCGACGCCATATCTACGTCGGAAATCGGGAGGCCGGTCACGGGACAGGGATACTGGTGACGGTGCGCGAGGAGGGCGTGCCCGGCTCACTGGCTCCGCTGCCGGTGCGGCTCGACGTTCGCAAGCACAGCCCCACGGGATTCGAGTGGGGCTACGAGGGCAGCGGGCCGGCGCAGTTGGCGCTCGCGCTGTGCCTGCACGTCCTGGAGACGGAGGGCGCCCCCTGGTGGCGCGAGCGTGCGTTGCACTGCTACCAGGACGTGAAGCGATTGCTCATCGCGCCTGTGCAGGACAATCAATGGCAATTCACCTCGGACGATGTTCGCTGGGCCATCCGCGATGCCGAGCAGGAGCGGCCGCTCGAAATGGTCCAGTGCGACCGGCACGCGCGCACGCACCCGTCCCGCGCGCTGTGTCCCGAGTGTCTCCGCGAGGAGCAGGAGGAGGAGGAGCGACTGTCGTGAACGAGGCACGCGAGGACCGGCTCCTCCGCGTGATGGAGCGCGTGACGAACGTGCTCGCCATCGCGGTGCCCGCGCTGCTGCTCTTCCTGTGCGTGCTGTGCTACATCCGACGCGCCTATGGGCAGGCACTCTTTCTCCTCGGCGCGATGGTGTTCAACGTCGCGAGCACCAGCTATCTCCAGCGTCGACACGACCGCCGGCGTCGCGAATGGGCGGCGAAGATGCGCGAGCTGCAACGGTTGATGAACCAATGATCGTGGGCATCGTCGGCGCCGAGGCCGCGAAGTTTACCGTGGTGGGCGAAGCGCAAGCGCGCGCCATCATGCGCGAGTTGCTATCAGACCCGGCGGCGACGCTCATGGTGAGTGGCGGCTGTCATCTCGGCGGTGCCGACATCTACGCCGAAGAAGAAGCGGAGCTGCGCGGCCTCCCGATGCGCATTCACAAACCGAAGCGCCTCACGTGGGACACTGGCTATAAAGAGCGCAACATGCGCATCGCCGAGGACGCCGACATCGTGCACAACTTCGTTGTGGACGTGCTGCCGTCCGACTACGACGGGATGACATTCAAGAAGTGTTATCACTGCAACACGACGGAGCATATCAAGAGCGGCGGGTGCTGGACCGCCAAATATGCGCAGCGACTCGGCAAACGGGCCGAGTGGCACCTCATCCGAAACTATCCCTCGGACTAACGGTCGCGCGATGGGCAGACCAGAGACGAACATCTTGAAGCACGTGCGAGCGATCCGGCGCGAGATGGAAGATGTCATCACGCCGCGCCGGACCTATGCGGCGCTCCAGCGGCGCGTGCTCGCGCGGCTCGACCGCATTGAAGCGCTGTTGAGTGACTTGGATGATCCACCGCATGCGTGACGACTCGCTGATGCTCGTGTGTCTGCCCGTCGTGCCCAAGCTCACGCCGGTGAAAGGCAGCTTCGTTGCGCCGTGCAGTTGTTGCCCGACGCTGGTGTGGGTCTCACCGAGCGCGGTGCAGGTGCTCGATCGCGCGGCGATCGTGTGTCCCACGTGTGCCCTCGACGCAGCGCGCGAAGCGAAGCGCCGTGGCGAGCCGACGCGGTTCGCCGGCTTGCTGCCCGGGCAACTCGACGAGCTGCGCGCAGCGGAGCAAGACCAGAACGGCACGAACGACCCATAGCCACGAGCTACCGATGACGAACTCCGATCACCGCCATTCTCCGGTTGCCGGCATTCCAGCGGATGCCTTTCACGGTTGCGCGTGGGAGGGAACGAATTCTGATCGGTGTGTGCTGTGCGGTGCGGCGGTGTTGGGGGCTTCGCCCCAGGCCAAACGTATCCCCGCACTGACGGATGCCCAGCTCATGGACGTTCTCCGCGCCGTGACGGCCGGCGAGCGCGATGCCGCGGTCTGGTTCGACGACCAGCTGTTGTGTGTCCTGTGCGCTCGGGACGCGAAAGCATCGCACTTCGATGCGATTGTCGAGCGGCGTCGCGCGCAGCAGGACGCCCAAGGGAACAACGACGTGGACGAGTAACCGTCGTCAAACTCCGAGCCCGCGTGCCGAGAATCGGGGTTAGCCCTTAGTCCTACAACGATTCCCTGGCGTGAACCGGCAGGGGTTGCCATGTTGTGCCCCTCCCAACTCCCACACTCGGCGCCGGTTCGGCCTATGTCCCGCAAGAGTAGCATGCCCGTCCCACCGTTGTGCCTCGTCGAGCCGCTGCCGCGCGGCCTGTCGATCGCGCCGTGGGTCGGCCCCAATGGCGAAGTGGTCTTGATCGTGACGACGTCGCAGCACCGGAAACTCACCGAGGTCGTCGTGCCCGGGACCGCGAACCACCTGGCGATCGAGGCCAAACTCTTCGCGTGGCTCGACGAGGTGGACCCACCGCCGCGTGAGCCGCTGCGACTCGTCTAACAGCGCACGAGCCGTCTCAGGAACGACTCCCGCCGCCGCGACGTTTCGGGGGTGGCGCCGACGCGCGTTGCCCGTGGGCTTTGCTCCTTGGGATCTTTGGGAAGAACGATCCGGTATCGGTGCGGGCGGTCTCGCCAACCGCGAGCCAGTCGATCGAGCGCTTTGCGGGGTCCATCTTGAGAATGACAAGCGCCTCTTCCAACAACAGATCACGCCGCCCGCTCTCGATCCGAGAAATCTTCGCTTTGTCATAGCGCCGGGCGATGCCATACCGGAGCAACTCTCGCCCGAGCTGCTCCGCGAACTCCTCGCCCGTGAGGCCCATCGCCTCGCGCACCGCGGCCACACGTTCGCCGCGACGAATGCGTTGAATGGCTAACTCGGATTTGATCGACACAAAGAAGGAAGGAAGAGGTCGGCAGGCAGGTTGGACAGACTCGCAACTTGGGGGTTGCGGGTTGGGCTTTTCGCAACCATTATCTGCACAAGTCGACATGCACACGGTGCATAAATGACAATACCGTCCCCTCTCCCCTCCCGCAAGCAGCGCTTCGGCGCCGCACTCAGACTTGCTGGTGTGACGTATACACGATGGGCTGCTGACCAGGGCGTTACCGTCAGCCACTTGAACCTTGTTCTAACAGGCATTCGGCCGGGCGGCCGGCAGCTCAATGCGGCGATTGACGACCTAATTGGTCGGTATTTCGCGAGTGACCCGCCGACGAAAGCGCCGCGCCGGCGACAAGCGCGACGCAGCGCGTAAGGAAATTCCTGACAGTGGTATGCAGGGGAGTCGTTAGAAGGCACTGGAAAGGTTGTCAAAAGCGCTTGAAGAGCTTCGTGAGGAAACGCTCATGCCATCTAGCAGTCTCAAGCTCTATGAGATTGTCGAGGCCCGCGAGATTCTCGACAAGTGGCTCGAAGAGTCCGAGGGCGAGCTGACGCCGGAGATTGAGGCGTTGCTGGACCATCTCGACGGGAAGGCCGACGAGAAGATCGAGCGCGTCGGCCTCTACATTCGCGAGCGACTCGCACAAGCCAAAGCGGTCAAGGAGGAGCGCGACCGACTCGACGCATTAGCAAAGCGTGAAGAGCGCGCTGCCGATTCGCTCAAGAGCTACTTAAAGCGCTGCTTAGAAGCGCTTGGCAAGACGAAGGTGCACGGGCTCCTGGCGACCGTGGCTATTCAGCAAAACAGTCAGCCAAGTGTGACCACCGAGCTTACCGCGACCGAGCTGTATGCGCTCGACGAGGCACGGCCTTATGTGCGCCGGGTGGAGACGGTGCTGTACTCGCTTGATCGTGAGGCGGTGCTTGCCGCCTGGAAACGCCACGAGCCGCTGCCGGGGACGATTAGTGTCGACCTCGGCTCGCACATTCGCATTCGCTAAATGCCTGGATGGCTTGACTGAATATCACAACAGGTTGGTTGCGCAACTCGTCAACACTCTCACACTGACAACTCTCCAATGACGCACGCGTTAGCGCCGACTGACGGCACGGTTGCCCCGACCGCCCTTGACCCGCGGTTGCCGGCCCCGATCAACAAGCGCACCCTCGGGCAGTACCTCACGCTGATCGAGGACCCCGACACGCTCAAGCTCCAGAACCGGCTCGCCGGCGCCTACGACGCCGCGTGTGGGGCGCTCTTAGGCCCGAACGACATTCAGATGGAGTCCGGCCGATCGTTCAAGAAGAAGAGCGCCTGGCGCAAGCTGGCGCGGTACTTCGGCATCTCGACGTCGGTCATCGACCATTCGGAGCGCTACCTCGTCGACGAGACCACGGGCGAGTCGACCTTCGTTGCCTCGTGCACCGTGCGCGGCACGGCGCCGTGGGGGCAGACCACTGACGCGACCGGCGCGTGTGGCACGGACGAGGAAAGCGGCCGGCGCAAAATCTCGATCGCCGACGCCATCGCGACGGCACAGACCCGGGCCGACAATCGCGCCGTGTCGAACTTGGTGGCGATGGGCGAAGTCTCGGCCGAAGAGGCGACGCGCGAGGAACGCACGCAGGGCACGGCCGCTGCGGTCGCCGCCGACATGACGCTCGACGAGGCGCGTGCCGTTCCGTTCCCCTGGCGCACCCCGGAGAAGTACCGCGGCAAGTCGATGGGCGAGCTATCGCTCCGTATGCTCGACGCGGTGCTCTCGGCCGTCGAGAAGGAAATCGAGACCGGCGGCCCGTCGACGCGCCGCACGGTCCTGTTGCGGTCAGCGCAGCTCCTCAAGGCCGAGAAGGAAAAGGAGAAGGAAGCGGCGAAGGCCAAGGCGGCGGCCGAACCCGAGCCCGCCAGCGAACCGGCCAAGGCGCCGGCGACGCTCGACGAGCTGCACGCCGCGGTCAAGAAGCTGCTGGTGCACCCTGCCCTGCCGGCGCCGGCGCGCGTGTCCTATCGCGCATGGTACGGCAACACGAGCGACGAGGCAGGACTGCGCGAGTTGATTCACTCGCTCGAATCGTCGATCGAGGACGCCGCCGACACGAACCGCGCGAAGCTCGCCGACGAGGAAGCCATCGAGGACGCGAAGCTCCAGCAGCGCGACGATGGCGACGACGACCGCGACTACCATCGCTCGCCGATGGCCGGCGACGTCGACGACAATGGATAAGCCCGAGAAGCCGAAGCGCGCGCCGCAGTTCTTCACCGTGCCCGCCGGCACGCCGGCCAAGCAGTGCAAGAGCGAGACGTGCGCTCAGGTGATTTACTGGATCACGACCAAGGCCGGGCGCCGCATGCCGGTCGACTGCGACGTCGAGGGCGGCGTGCGGCCGACGCCGATCTACGACCCGCGGCAACTCGACGCGTTCAAGGCGCCCGGGCAGGTGACGCACGATGGCCGTGGCCGATCGCATTTCGAGACCTGTAAAGACGCGGCGCGCTTTCGCGGCGACTGACCTACGGACAAAGTCCCTCACTTGTGAAGTGGCGTGCAGTGGGATACGGTTGGATAGAGTTAGTTGCGATAGTCACAACCTACAACCTGTTGGAGTTTCCGTGCCGAAGCCATCTTCGATCCGGCTCGCCCCGCCGGCGCATCCTGTCCCTCTGTCCGAGCGCGGGCGCATGTATTTCCTGCGCGACGTGCAGGAGCTGCTCGGCCGCGACGAGTCCGGTCGATACCGCAAGAGTCTCTGGTGGGTCAAGAACTACTTTGCGCCCGAGGCAAAACGGAAGCTCGGCCGTGACCCGTACTGGTGGGAGGTCGACGTCCTCGCGTGGCTCGACGCGCAGCGGGGCACCCGATAATGCCGGCTCCGAAGAAGCGAACGCTTGGCGACCGCATCGACATCATGATTCCTGACTCGCCGAAGTGGCGTTTTCAGAAAAGTGTGGGCGACGTGGACCGCCACGAGGCGAACGCACGCCGGGCGCTACTCCGGCGCTTGATCGAAATGGGGCAGCTCGGTGTCGTCAAAGCGCTGTTCGAGAATCGCACCACATGGGAAGCGCTGCGACAAGCCAGTCGCGACAACCGTCTCGGGAACGACGATCTGGGGGCTGAGCTATTGCTGGTCAAGCCGTTGTGGAACGACGCCGCTCCAGACCAAGGCGCGTTCGCGCGCACGCTCCTGAGCATGGGCAAGCCCGGCGCGGCCGGCGAGCAGACCCGGAAGCGCTACGCGTGCGTGTTCGACCAGTTGCGTGGCTATGGTGCCAGAGCTGGGCTGTCGGGGACGTCGACGGTGCGGGACCTCGCGACCGCCAACTGGCCCGCGCTGTGGGCGGCAATGGGCGATCTGTCGCCGGCCTCGCGCAATCACGTGCGGTCTGCGCTAAGCGCATTCCTGAGCAAGTTCCTCAACAGCAAGCATCACCCGTTCCGTCACAAGGTGTGTCAGGCGCTCGGGCCGGACGAAGATGCGACGGTCGCGCCGCGCGACATCACCAAGGAGGAGTGGCCAATCTTCATGGCGGCGCTCGATGAGGCCGTGCGGCCAAGTGCGCTCATTCTGGCGTTCACCGGCATGCGCATCGCCGAGTATCTCCAGCTCGACGAGAAAGACCTTGGTAAGCTGCCGTTCCTCTACATCCCTGGCTATCGGCTGCCCGTCAGCGTGCCCGAGGGATACGAGTACATCGCGCGGCAGGCGATCCCCTGCCGGCTCGCACCGGCGCCGGCGGTCATGGTGCCCTATCCAGGCGTGCAGTTTGACGCGCGCTACCACAAGATTTACGACGCCTTCAAGGCTGCCTCAAAAGCGACCGGCATTCCGTGCACCCCGCACTATTTGCGGCACCTCTTCGCGCAGGTCGGCACCGACGAGAAGTCTCAGGTGGCTGTGCAGCACGCCATGCGGCACAAAACCGAGGGCATGACCGGCCACTATGCGAAGCGGAAAAGCACGCAGGACGTGTCGAATGCCGTCGGCGCAGTGCTCGGCGAAGCGGCCGGCGTGGCGCCGGTTCTGGCTGAGCCACCTCTGCCCGCACTGGTCACGAAGATCCTGTCGCCAGTCGAACGACGGGCGGCGGCCAAGCGTACCAAACGGGCCTAAAGGGCCCTGGTTTAGCGTTATTGAATGAGTAATGTCGGATGAGGGTGAAATTGAGGGTGACGTTCCCATTTTAGGCCATTTGGTTGCGCTTTTCCCAACTCCCCTTTATGTCGTTTTCCCTCTCAAACCGCCTTAGTTGTGAGTTTCCCAACTCCCAACGAGATGTTCTTTTAATCCGTAGGTCGCGGGTTCGAAACCCGCCCGGGTCATACACTTACGCGATTGTTGAATTACGCGTGAGGGTGAAATTGAGGGTGATGGGGGCGAAGAATGGCGGCGCGGGGGGTGTCAGGTGACGCCCCCCGCCGTTGCCCGCGCCGAGGCCCTGCTCAGCCGGGTCATTGCGACGCTCGCGCCGCTGACGCTGCGCGCCAAGACGACCCTCAAGGGGTCCGAGCTGCGCCTCCTGCTCGACGCCGTCACTGAGGCGCGGCAGGAAGTCCGGTCGCTCGTGGTGCCGCCGAACCGCGCACCCATCGGGGGCGAACCGTGAGCTGGGCCCTCACCTCGTCCCTCACTTTTCCCCTCACCCCCGGGCAGCTCGTGTCGTGGTGGTACGTCCCGCGAGGTGGGTACGGCGTGGGGTATTTCGTCGACGGCGTCATCATCGCCGTGCACCAAACACGCGTCACAATCCGGGTGAAGCGCCGCAACGGCGTCGTGGTCGATCGGCGCGTCTCGCCCGCGTCCCTTCGCCCGAGGCCCTAGCCTATGGCCGAACCCTGGATTCGCGTCCACGCCAACATCGCGCACAAGCCAGTGGTGAGTCGCTGTGCCGAAGCGCTCCACGTTTCGCGACACGAAGCGATCGGCCTCCTCGTGGAGTTCTGGGGATCGGTGTCCCAACACTCAACGAACGGTGACGTGTCAACTTTCTCCGACGCACAGTTGGAGGTCTGGGCCGGCTGGCATCGACGCCGTGGAGCGTTTGCGGCATTCGTTCGGGCACTGCACCTCGACACCGACGGGCGCGTCAAGGAGTGGGATGAGTACGCCGGCAAGTTGGAGTTACGCCGCGCGAAGGAACGCAACCGACTCCGTGAAAAGCGTGACAAAGTCCGGCAACAGTTGCAAGTTGTTGCGCAACACCCAACCAACAACTCGGACGGTGTTGTGCAACCGTTGCAAAATGTTGGTACCCGCGCGCGCGAACGAAACGAGACGATACGAAACGAGATAACTACAACAACATCTTCCTCCGCGCGCGCGGTGGCAGACGCGACCGTTGCGCTGGCCGGCCGGCTCGCGACCGACGTCGATCGCGAAGCGCTCGGCTCCCTGCTCGCGCTGGTCCCCTCGCCGGCGACGTGGGTCGCCGACCTCGCGGCGTCGCTGGACGGCATGCCGGGCCACCTCTTGGCCACGCCTGAGCAACTCGGCGAGGCGATTCGCGACTTTCTCGGGAACGGGGCCGCGGAGAACCCCAGCCTTCGCAACATGCGCCGGTACATCGAGTCGACAGTGCACCCGGTGCCGCGGCCCTTCCCCAAGCTCGCCGGCGGCACACGGAACGACACGGCAATCGACGCGGCAGTGGCGCGTCTGGAGGGTCAACATGGCAAGCATTAAGGCCGTGGGTGTGAGTCTCAAGGTCCTCGGCCGAGCGTTCGCCGGCACGGTTGACGATGCGCGCGTCTCGGTCTACGCCGCGGCGCTGGAGGACCTCACCGACGACCAGCTAGCGGCCGCCACGGCGCGCGTCGTCAAGACGCACACCGGCGAGTTCATCCCGCCGCCGGCCGTCATTCGTCGCGCCGTCGGTGCCAACCAGCCGGCCGTCGTCGACGTGGACAGTGTCGTGCGCGCGATTGGCCAGCTCGCGAAGTACAACCCGGCGTCCGGCATGATCTACCCGTCGGTGGCGGTCGTGCGCGAGGCGCTTGGCGAGGCGGTCGCTTATGCGTACGCCGCCGCCGGCGGCACGCGCATGTTCGTCGAGGACGCGATTGGCGAAGCCATCGCACGGCGCGAGTTCCAGAAGGCCTTAGAACAAGCCGCTTTGGCGCCTGGCGCTGCGTTTCGCGTGTTGGGAGTGGTGCAACCCTCAACCCGGCTGGCGAACGCGCCAGCGGGGCTTTTAGGAGGTTCTAGCGATGGTACCTGAACACACCCTCCGGCCCGAGCTGCCGAGCCTGCCACGCCGGATCGCTGACTTGCCCGTCGACGCGCGCGGCTATCCCGTGCCCTGGTTCGTCGAGTGGATCGAGGGCGTGCCGGAGTTTCGCATCATGGACGGCCGGAAGCTGCGACGCGCCGTCGCCGAACGGCTGTGCTGGGTGTGCGGCCAACCGCTGGGCTCGTTCCTCGCGTTCACGATCGGCCCCATGTGCGCCGTCAATCGCGTCTCGGCTGAGCCGCCGTCGCATCGCGAATGCTCCATCTTCTCGGCGCGCGCGTGTCCGTTTCTCACACGGCCCCATATGCGCCGGCGCGAGGGAGGACTGCCCGAGGAGGCCGGGGACCCGGGCGGCGTGGCGATCCGGCGCAATCCCGGCGTCGCGCTCGTGTGGACCACGAAGCGCTACAAGCTCATTCCCCAACGGGGCGCCTCGCCGCTCTTTCGCATGGGGGACCCGACGGACGTCGTGGCGTTCGCACGGGGACTGCCGGCGACGCCCGCCGAGCTGCGCGAAAGCATCGTCACCGGGTTGCCGACGTTGGTCGACATGGCCGAGTCCGAAGGGCCCGGGGCCGTCAAAGCACTAGAGCGCGAGGTGCGCGCGGCGTGCGAGCTGCTGCGCCTCGATCTGATTCCCCTGCGAGCGGCATGAGGGGCCAAATGCGATTCGGGACGCGAGAACGATCCTGTGGTGTTGCGCGGCGCCCAGGTGCTATTTTGCACCCTCCAGTTCGGTGACGCCTGGCACGCGGCACGCGGTACGGGGTATGTTCAGATTGTTACCCTAGTCCCCTCCCGATGAGTATTTGGTCCTGGCTGGCGTTTAAACGGCGCGTGCGCGCCGCCGCACTTGGGCCGACGCCGGGGGTCTCCGTCCTGAGTCCCGAAGAATTCGTGCGACTCTACCGGGCCCAACTCGATGCGGTTGAGACGGCGATGATCGTGCCCCCGCGGCTCGGCTCGCCTGGCTTTGGCAAGATCGTCGCGGTGACGAAGCCAGTGGCTGACGTTCGCTCGTATGCCGTGTATGGCAGGTTTAGCCTGGCCGGCGAGCCGACTGTCGGGAACAGCATTTCTGTGAAAACCAAAAAGAAGGCTCCCGAATTCGTGGGCCGGTGACTGGCGGGCCCCCGAAGCCGACAGACCTCACGCCATACGCCGCGCCGCCGCCCCAAGCCGCGGCGCCCTCGACGGAATTTCTTGCGCAGCTCGTAGCCAATCAGGCGAAAGCGAATGCCAATCAGGCGAAAGCGAACGAGCTGCACGAAAAGGAACTGGAGCTTCAGCAGTACCAGGCGGAGACCGAGCGAAAGAAGATCGACCACGCCCAAGAGTATTCTCTGAAGGCGCTTGACGCGCAGCTGCTGGACCGCCAGGAAGAGCGGGTCAGTCAATCCAAAACGACCATGTTGTCATTCTGGATTCTGCTCCCTGTTGTGCCTGGGATACTCGGCATCGCTTGGTACGCGCTCTACGCCAACAAGGAGCAGTTCATCATCGAGGTCCTGAAGTACCTCGCGACCTTCGCCGGCGGCGGCGGGGTCGGCTACTTCTTTGCTCACAAGAAGGCCGCACGGTCAACGGACTCGCCAGAGGGATCTGCGCCCTAGGCTAGTCCATCAGAATTTGTAGATCGCGCGGCTCGATGCTCCAGACATCGACGTCCTTTGCGCAGTGACGACAGAAGCGCGTTGGCTTCCACAGCACGCCCCATAACCGGCGGTAGTCGTGCCCGCACTCCAGCTCGTCCTTAATCCACTTCGGTAGGCTCATAGGTTAAGGCGCCTTGCGCGGGGTCTTGCGAGGGGATGGCGCGGGAATCTTCGACGGCGTGCGCGTGGGCGCCTTGGGAATTTTGGGAATGGCTCGCTGCGGGCGTCCCCTGGTGACGAATTTTTTCATGGTGTGTCGTCGTTGGTGAGCACGAACGCCACGAGGCGCTCGGAGTAGTCGAGCTTTCCCCAAATCTTTCGGAGCGAAGCGGGGATGAGCGCGCGCCAGGTCTGTGTGTCGTCCCACGGGCCGACCACCTGCGCGTGAAAATCGGGGTCGAGCTTGCGCGCGATGACGACGAGGTCCTCGGGTGGGGTTCTGCTCATGTCGCCGTCCTCCAGCAGCATGCCGATGACTTCGCGTAGGTTGGCGCCCAGCTCGTCGAGCGTCGCGCCTTGGGTGTGCGCGCCGGCGAGCCCGGGCACGTGCCCCACGTAATAGCCGGTCTCAGGGTCGCGCTCGACGAGGGCGGTGTAAATGTGCACTTGCAGAAAGCTAAACGGCCCCCGGGTTCAACCCGAGGGCCGTTGTCATGGTTTGCAACGAGCTTATCGGCTGTACACCTGCGCAAACCCGCCGACCACCTCGGTCAACGTGTTGCCGGTGACCGTGCCGGTGTAGTGGTCGCCGTCGCTCGTCGCGAACGAGATGATGTTGCCGGCGACGGTCCACGTGCCTGTCTCGCTGATGGCCGAGGTCAGGTTGGGCGTGGCCGTGAAGCTGAACGTGATCACTTCTTGGTAGGTGCCCGAACGGTCGCCGGTCAGCGTGAGCACCGACGAGCGCGCGATGATCTGCGTGCCGTCAGCGAGAATGAGCGACACGGGCAGCGGCGTGCCGTTGACGGTGCGCATGGTCCACGTGCCTGAAACTGCTGGCCCGCTCGGGGCGGTGGGAGAGTCGCCGCCGCACGCGGCGAGGGTCGCAAGCGCGAGGCCGGCGAAGATGCTTCGGAACTGCATTGCTGCTGACTCCTAGGTGGGGTGTGTTGGTGCTGCGTGGGGAACCCGGCGGCGCGCGCAGCTCGCCACCGCTCGGGGTCGTGCTAGTCGTTGTGCGGGTGGAAATGCTTTTCGATTTCGTCGGCGAGCTTCGGGTGCTGACTCAAGAGCCAGCAGAGGCGCACGAGCGGCGGCCACGCCGGTTCGCCGGCGAGCCAGCCGCGAAACGATCGGTCGTTGACGCCTAAGACGTCGATCGCGAGGCGCACCTGCGAGCGGCCGGTGGCCTCGACGGCGTCGGCGAGAATACGCTGGGCGTCCGTTTTGGGGTTGGGCATAGTGAGGAGCAACCTAGGCGGGTGACGCCTAGGTTGCAAGCGCCTAGGCGGTTTCTGATTCCTCGGCGTCGCGCCTCTCGCGCTCGCGCAGGATGTCGCGCGCGACCTTGGCCGGCTCGACAGCGAAGATCCAGGCAATGAGGAGCGTCGTCGTGTAGCTCTGGATTTCCACGACGTCGAGCCCGGTGGGCTCGTCGTTGTGGGCGATGATGTGGACCGCCTCGCGGTAGCTCGCGCGTTTCATCGTCAGACCCGCCCGGCGCAGACGGGGCCGATGCCGCGGGCGACGCTCTTTGCGTCGGTGAGCGTCTTACCGCACACGCAGCACACGCCGAACTTGAGGCCGAAGGCCTTCGCCTCGTCGACCGTCATGCGATCGTGCAGCGTGAGCTGGTGAATCGCGCCGGCGCTGTAGACGAATTCAAACGCGACGGTCTCGTCCGTCTCGGTCAGCCGGCGGCCGCCGATCGGCGTGAGCTGCTTGGCGTAGAGTCGGGTCGCATCGTCGCGCGACGCCTGGACCTTGAAAATGTCGCCGTTGGGCAGGCGATACATGCCGGGCACGATGCCGCGCTCGGCCGGCGTCGCGGTGCGCGTGGCGGGCCGCGGCAGGCGCATCAGCTCGTCGATATAGGCGCTGGCATCGCGCACGGTGGCAAGGCGGGCGGTGTCGAGCGGCATCGCGCGCTCGGACGCGAGGCGCGTCGCGAACGCGACTTGTTTCGGTGAGGCGGCAATCATGGTCATCGGCCTATCCGTGGCTCAGGTGACAGGGGCGCGAACCATTCGCAACTCCTCATGAGCACCAAACTAGGCGCATTAACCCTAGAGCGCAAGGGCCCGTTTTTACTGGCCTTTCGGCGGCCGCGGCGGTTCGCTGAAAAACAGCGTGGCGAGAACGAAGCACGCCCAGAGGGCGACGAAGATCCAGCGCACCCACGAGCGCATCACGACCGGCACGAGCGGCATGAGCAGCGCCGCGGCGACGACGAGGGCGACAATGGCTACCAGGGCGAGCAGGCCGGCGGCGGTTCGTTTGAGTTTGCGCATCGGTTCGGTTTAGAGTGCGAGGGCAAGCTGCCCCGGTGTGATTTTCTTCGGGTAGCTGTAGAGCGTCGAGCCGCCGGCGAGCTGCACACGGCGGTCCAACGTCCACACGTATTTGTGATTGCCGGGATGTTGCAACTTGCGCGTCAACGGCATGACGGCCCGGCGAAGCCAGTCCATGCGCGCATCACGGTCGGCGCCGGCGTCGAGCGGCTCGACGCTGAAGCGCTCGACGAGGGACACGACGGCGCCAAGCCAACCGCGTTCAGCGCCGCGCACCTTTTGCAGCGTGCGCGCGCTCAGGTTCGTGCCGTCGGGCAGGATGTACAGCGTTCGGCGTGTGCCGAGGCCGAGGTAACGCGCGTTCAGCGCCTGGTAGACCGTGCCGACATGGCCAGGCATCACCGTTGCCCCGGTGATGCTCGTGCGCTCGATCGGATCGCTGAAACTCACCACACCGCGGTAGCCGCCGGCGCGGAGCTGCTCGAAGCATCGCGCGACAAAGTACGACTCCGCATTGGCGCCGATTTCGTCGAGCAAGACGAGCCGGCCCAACTCGACGGCGTCGAGCGGCGCCAGCGTCGCGAACGTGTTTGTTAGAACCTTGTCGTTGGCCGGGTGCGAGAACACGGCCACGCCGGCGAGCTGCCCGCGGTGATAGAGGCCGAAGCGCTCGCGCGCCGCGGGATAGCTCGCGCTGTAGTGATGGCGCTCGACGAACGCGCGCGGCGTTGCGTCGTCGTCCATGCGTGCCACGTCAAACTCGCTCGGCCGGATCGTCTCGCGCGCCGGCCGGTATGTCGCGCGTCGCTCGCGCCAGCG
>Ga0126377_10000909_pt1 | contig 18864 bp, 14 predicted proteins | sample PanSoiMetPlot_22_FD_92647 | JGI IMG/M metagenome (GOLD analysis project Ga0126377, IMG submission 92647) | Tropical forest soil microbial communities from Panama - MetaG Plot_22 | ecosystem: Environmental > Terrestrial > Soil > Tropical forest > Bulk soil | place: Panama | collected 2016-02-17 | reverse complement strand
CATGATCCTCTTCTGGCCGGCCTCCAGCCGTGTGACGGCGGCGGCGTCGATCCGAATGCTGCCGTAGCGCACGTCCTCGTACGCGCGCGTGAGCTCCTCGAACGCGTCCGCGCACGACGGCACCGCGCCGGCGACCACCGGCGCGAACTCGGCCGGGGTCTGCCAGGGCTCGCGAACGATCTCGCGTCGCCGGAGCGCCCACAGCGCCTCGGCGTACCAGCGCCGAACCGTGTCCGCCGGTGGCTCGCGCCGCAGCCGTGGGCGCGGCGCCAGGGGCTCGACCGCGGACAGGGGCGCCTCGGCCTGTGTGCCGACGGCGCCTCGTTCGGGCTCGGCACCGGCCGGCGGGCGAAATCGCCGGATCGCGCGGAAGACCACGTAGCCGATCGCCGCGAACACGAGCAGGCCGAGCATCCGCTGAACGATGGTCTCCCCGGCCGTTCGCTGCTCGGCGAGCGTCCGGCCGACGCGGCCGTTGCGCAGGCTGTCCAGCAACTCGCGCACGCGTCCTGGATCGATCCCGAGTCGGTCGACGAGCCAGAAGATCGGCCGCGCGGCCTGCGAGAACACCCACGCCACGAACGACGCGACGGCGTTCGCTACGGGCGTGAGCCATCCGCCGATGCGGTCGAACACGCCGCCGTCGATGCTGAGCACGACCGCGGCGGTCATCGCCCCGACCAGTGCGCCGGTCCCGAGGAGCGCGCGGCGGATCCAGGCCGCCCGAACGTGCTCGTCCAGCTCGCCCGCGGCGCCGAATGACCACACGGTGCTCGCCCGGCTGGCGAACGCGGCCACGAAGAACACCGGGACGATCAGCAGCAGCGGGCCGTGCCACTCGCGCGTCGCGCCGGCCGCCACCATCACCTCCAGCCCGAGCGCGAGGGCGAACCAGCCGACCTCGGCGTGGATCGGCAGGCGCCAGTCGCGCAACGCCAGCGACACGAGCCGGAACGCGACCATCAGGCACACCAGGACCGCGAACACGATCGAGTTCATCTCGCCATGGCCGAGCCAGATCCCGGCCACGATGGCGATCGCGGCGGCCACGATCGCGACGTTCGTCGAGGCGCGGAAGCGACACGCGAGGGAGGCTCCGCCGACGTAGGCGGCCACGAACGGCAGCGCGAGGGCCATGACCCCGACGCTCAGCCCCCGCATCTGGGTCAGGACCAGCCACAGCGGCAGCACGATCACGCCGGCCTCGGCGAGCGCGGCGAGCGCGCACGCGCGCAGCTCGCGTGGCTCGGGCTTCGTGACGGTCCCCCACGACATCACGAGGCGGCCCTCCGGGCGGCCTCGAGCGGCGACAGATGGATCACGTCGCTGCCGCGCCGCCGCAGCACCTCCATCTCGTGCGACAGGGCCGGGCCGGGGCGCGGAGAGACGACGATGAACGTCGTTCGGCGGACGAGGCGCCGGCCCACCTCCCGCAGGACCGGGCCGAGGTCGCTGGTGGGCTGATTCGGCATGCGCGCGAGGGCGGCGAACAGGGCCGCCTCGTTGCCGGCGGAATCGGAGGCCGGCAGCCGGAGCGGCCCGCCTCCCCGGCGCAGGTGCGTGTTGGCGATCAGGCCCGTCCGCCACCCGGCGTGGATCGCCTGGCGGGCGAGATAGGAGGTCCACCCGATCGTCTCCTCGGCCGTGTCGGGGTCGACGGCGTGCCAGAACGGCTCGCCGTTCGACACGTCGAGCACGAACACCACCTCGGCCGATCGCGTCGGCTCGAACCGCTTGGTCTGCAGGCGTCCGGCGTGCGCGGACAGCCGCCAGTGGACGTGGTGCATCGGGTCTCCTGGCTCGTAGTCCCGGACCCCGGCGAAGTGCTCCCGGTCCTCGAACAGCCGCACCGACGGCGCCGGCGAGCCGAAGGGGAGCCGTCGGGCGATCCGGAGCGGGATCCCCACTCGGGGCTCTGGCATGACCAGGAGCGGACGCCCGATCTCCGCCTCGAGCTTGACCGGGGCCAGGTCGAACGGATCGGAGGCGATCACGTCGACGCCCTCGAGCCAGTACTCGCCCCGCGTGGTCACCACGACCGGCAGCCGAAGCTCGACCTCGGCCCGGCCGGCGATCGAGAGCCGCCGCCGGTGGCCACGCAGGGCGGTCGGGTCCGGATGGGCCTCGGGCAGCAGGCCGCGCGGGAGCCGCACGAGCAGCCGGACGATGGGCAGCGGCATGCGCTTGTCGTTGGCGATCCGAACCAGGAGCGTCACGTCTTCGCCGACGAACGCCCTCGGCGGCTCGAACGCGACATCGACGCTCACGCCGCGAAGCGCCGACCGCGCCCATAGGGTCGCCGCGATCGCGATCACCGCGATCGCCGAGGCCCACAGCAGGACCACCATCTCGCCCCACGCCACCGCGAACAGGCCGACGATCCCGGCGACGTACAGCGCGATCTGTCGCCGTTCCGGCGTATCCGTGGCCGGCCCCTACGCGTCGAGCTCGGTCGGGACCGGGACCGAGCGCAGGATGTCGCCCAGGATCTCGTCGGCGTCGCGGTCGCGGATCCTCGCGTCGGTGGTCGGCACGAGCCGATGCCCGAACACGGGCTCGGCGAGCGCCTTCACGTCGTCTGGAAGGACGTAGTCACGGCCGTCGAGCATGGCGTATGCGCGCGCAGCGTCCCCCATCTGCTCCACCGCGCGCGGGCTCGCGCCCACCGAGAGCTCGGGATGGGCACGGGAAGCGCGCGCGAGCGCAACCACGTAGGAGCGCACCGGGACCTCCAGGCCGATCGAGGCGATCGCGTCGCGCAGCTCCGCGAGCGGGGGCAGGTCCGCGAGCGCCTCATTTGGCAGGGTGCGGTCGGCGGGGCGCGTCTGCAGGATGCGTTGCTCCTCCCGCTCGTCCGGGTACCCGAGCTTGACCCGGAGCAGGAAGCGATCCAACTGCGCCTCGGGCAAGGGGAAGGTCCCCTCGAGCTCGACCGGGTTCTGGGTCGCCAGGACGAAGAACGGGTCGGGGAGGGGGTGCGTCTCGCCATCCACGGTGACCTGGTGCTCCTGCATGGCCTCGAGAAGCGCCGCCTGGGTCTTGGGCGTGGCGCGGTTGATCTCGTCGGCGAGCAGCACCTGAGTGAACAGGGGGCCGGCACGGAACTCGAACTCGTTGGTCTTCAGGTTCAACACCGAGGTGCCGGTGATGTCGCTCGGCATCAGGTCTGGGGTGAACTGCACTCTCTGGAACCGGAGGCCGAGGTAGGTCGACAACATCCGTACGAGCGTGGTCTTGCCCACACCCGGGACATCGTCGATCAACACGTGGTTGCCGGTCAGGATCCCGACCATGACCAGGCGCAGCGGCTCGCGGACGCCGAAGAGTCGCTCGTCCACACGGTCGGCGACCTGCTTGAAGAGAGCGCGCGCCCCCTCGGCCCCAGCCATCCAGCCAAGGATAGGGGTCGGGCAGGCCCATCGGGGTTGCGGGATCCTGCCGTTCGCGTGCGCGGCCGCCCGCGAGGCCCGTCGTCCACGTATCGAAGGACGATGGAGAGAGGGGCTCCACGCCTGGCCGCGCTCGCCCTGGCGGGCGCGCTCGTCGTTTCGACCGGTTGTTCGAGTGACGGCGACGACGCGGGCCAGACCGAGACGACCGAGACCGCGACGACCGCCCCGTCGGCATCCACCGGTCCGCGGCCCGCCGACGTACAAGCGACGATCGAGGTCGGCGCCGATCCGATCGGTGTCTCGTCCGGCGAGGGCTCGGTCTGGGTCGTGAACGCCGAGATCAACGCCAAGCGCGGCACGGTGACCCGCATCGACCCCTCCACCAACCGGGTGGACGCCACGATCGGCGTGGGCTCGATCCCGCTGGAGGTCGTCGTGGGGGAAGGCGGCGTCTGGGTCTCGAACTCGGGCGAGGACACGGTTTCGCGCATCGACCCCTCCGTCGACGAGACCGACGACACCATCGACGTCTGCGCGGCCCCCGAAGGGCTCGCCGTCGCCGACGGGTCGGTGTGGGTGGTGTGCGAGGACGACGGCGTCGTCGCCCGCGTCGACCCGAAGGCCGGGACGATGGGCGCGCAGGTCGATGTCGGGTTGCAGCCGCGGTTCGTCACGGCCGCGTTCGACAGCCTCTGGGTGTCGAGCTACTTCGACGGCACCATCACGCGCATCGATCCGACGACCGAGAAGGCGCTCGCCACGATCACGACCGATCAGGGCCCGCAGATCATGGCCGAGGCCGGCGGGCTGCTGTGGGTCTCGTGCACCGATACCGACACGGTGCAGGCGATCGACCCGACGACCGACGAGGTCGTCGCGACCGTGGACACGCCCGTCGCGCCCGACGGGCTCGCGTTCGACGGGACGACGTTGTGGGTCGCGACCGAGTTCGGTCCAGAGCTCGCGGGCATCGACCCCTCGACGCAGGAGGTCGTGGCGCACGTCGTCGTGGCCGAACACGGCCTGATCAGCGCGAATCAGGTGACCGTCTTCGAGGAGGGCTCGCTGTGGATGCCGATCTTCGACGACGGGACGGTGCTTCGAGTCGTGCCGCCGGCCCTCAGCTGAGGGTGCCGAGCGCCACCCCGCACCGCGTGCAGTACGCGATCGACACCGCGACGGGGTGGTCGCCTTCGTCGGTCCCGGACGCCTCGACCGTTCGAACCGCCAGGGTGTCGTCGAGCGCCGCGAAGCAGTTGGGGCACGCGGGCGCCTCCTGCTCCGACAGCTCGGCGGGCGTCCCGATGTCGGCCTCGCCGAGCGTGGTCTCGCCCTCACCTGTCATGTAGCCGGATAGAAGGTGGATCACGGTCTGACGAACGCGATTCAGGTCGGCGCCGAGCTCCTCCAGGACCTGCGCGGCGACGCCCTCGCCCTCACGGATCAGGCCGAGCAGGATGTGTTCGGTTCCGATGTAGTTGTGGCCAAGCTGCAGGGCCTCGCGGAGCGCGAGCTCGAGCACCTTCTTGGCTTTGGGCGTGAACGGGATGTGCCCGGCCGGGACCGCCTGGCCACGGCCGATGATCTCCTCGACCTGAATGCGAACGGATTCGAGTGAGATGTCGAGGAAGGCGAGCGCTCGCGCGGCGACCCCGTCGCCCTCGTGGATGAGGCCGAGCAGGATGTGCTCGGTCCCGATGTAGTCGTGGTTCAGCATCCTCGCCTCCTGTTGGGCGAAGACGACCGAGCGGCGGGCGCGGTCCGTGAACCGCTCGAACATGTTGGTCAGGATATGCGCTCGGCCAGATCCGGGACCGTCTGTAATCTTGCTTACACCAGGGGAATACCATGCCTGAGCAGGGCGTTCCTTCGACCAGACGCCCGATCGGGCCTCAAAGGGAGACGAACGACGATGACACAGCTCGATACGCAGATCCTGCCGCTCCTGCCGCTGACCTCCGGCGTGGTCCTGCCCGGCATGGTCGTGACCCTCACGGTGGAGTCGGACGAGGCACGCCGTGCGATCGCCGCCGCTGAGTCCTCGGACGGCGAGCTCCTGCTGGTCCCCAGGATCGGTTCGCGCTACGCCAAGATCGGCACCGTCGCCAAGGTCGAGGACGTGGGCCGGCTTCCGAGCGGCCTGGAGGCCCTCGTGATCCGCGGCCTGACCCGGGCGATCGTCGGGACCGGCGTGGCCGGTACCGGCGAGACGACCTGGGTGCAGTTCGAGGCCCGCCCGGACCCCGACGACGTCTCCGAGCGCGGGCGCGAGCTCGCCCGCGAGTACCGCGCCGTCCTGGAGACCATCGTCGAGGCGCGCGGCGTGCCCGAGGTCGCCGACTTCCTTCGAGGGATCACCGATCCCGGCCAGATCGCCGACACGGCCGGTTACTCGCCCGACCTGACGATCGAGCAGAAGGTCGAGGTCCTCGAGACGCTCGACGTCGAGCAGCGGCTCGAGAAGGTGCTCGACTGGGCCAAGGAGGTCCTGGCCGAGGTCGAGCTGAAGGACAAGATCCGTAGCGACGTCCGGGAGGGGATGGAGAAGAACCAGCGCGAGTACATCCTTCGCCAGCAGATGGACGCGATCCGAAAGGAGCTCGGCGACGAGTCGGGCGAGGGCGTCGCCGAGGAGTACCGAAAGAGGATCGTCGACGCGAACATGCCCGAGGGCGCGCGCAAGGAGGCCGAGCGCGAGCTCGACCGCCTCGAGCGCACGTCCGAGCAGTCGCCGGAGTACGGCTGGATCCGTACCTACCTCGACTGGATGACCGAGATCCCGTGGGACGTCCGCACCGAGGACAACCTCGACATCGGCGACGCCCGCCGGATCCTTGACGAGGACCACACGGGCCTGTCCGATGTGAAGGACCGCATCGTCGAGTACCTGGCCGTTCGCAAGCTGCGTCAGGAGCGCGGGCTCGGCCCATCGGCCGGCCGCGGCTCGGGCGCGATCCTGACGCTCGTCGGCCCTCCCGGCGTCGGCAAGACGTCGCTGGGCGAGTCCGTCGCGCGGGCGCTCGGCAGGAAGTTCGTCCGCATCTCGCTGGGCGGGATCCACGACGAGGCCGAGATCCGCGGCCACCGCCGCACCTACGTCGGCGCGCTGCCCGGGCGCATCGTCCGCGCGCTGAAGGAGGCCGGGACGAAGAACCCGGTCATGATGCTCGACGAGGTCGACAAGGTCGGCGCGGATTGGCGCGGCGACCCCTCGAGCGCGCTGCTCGAGGTGCTCGACCCCGCCCAGAACCACACGTTCCGCGATCACTACCTCGAGGTCGACCTCGACCTGTCCGAGGTGCTGTTCATCTCGACCGCCAACGTGGCCGAGACGATCCCCGGCCCGCTGCTGGACCGCATGGAGGTCATCCGGCTCGACGGTTATACCGAGGACGAGAAGGTCGCGATCGCCCGCGACCACCTGCTCGCGCGGCAGGAGGAGCGCAACGGGCTTAGGCCCGAGGAGGTCGAGATCACCGACGACGCGCTGCGACAGATCGTGGGCGATTACACGCGGGAGGCGGGCGTTCGCAACCTCGAGCGCGAGCTCGGCAAGGTGCTGCGCAAGGTGGCGACCCGGCTCGCGAGCGGTGACGCGGAGGCGCCGGTGCGTGTCGACATGGCCGACATCCGGGAGTACCTGGGCCGGCCCAGGTTCTTCTTCGAGGCAGCCGAGCGCACGAGCGTCCCAGGCGTCGCGACCGGGCTCGCGGTCACGGGCACGGGCGGTGACGTCCTGTTCATCGAGGCCACCCGCCTGGACGGCTCCGAGGGGGACGGGCTCGTGCTGACGGGCCAGCTCGGCGACGTGATGAAGGAGTCCGGACAGATCGCGCTCTCGTACGTTCGATCTCACGCCCGGGATCTCGGGATCGACCCGGCCAGCCTCGGCGGGCGGTTCCACGTGCACGTTCCCGCGGGCGCCGTTCCGAAGGACGGCCCGAGCGCCGGTGTCACGATGGTGACGGCGCTCGCGTCGCTGCTCTCGGACACGCCGGTCAAGAGCACGGTCGGGATGACCGGTGAGGTCACGCTGCAGGGCCGTGTGCTGCCGATCGGCGGCCTCAAGCAGAAGGTGCTGGCGGCGCACCGCGCCGGCCTGAGAGAGGTCATCCTGCCCAAGCGCAACGAGGGTGACCTGGACGACGTTCCCCAGCAGGTGCGCGAGGAGATCGCGTTCCACCCGGTCGAGACCGTCGACGAGGTGCTCTCGTTCGCGCTCGATCGCTCGGATGCGGAGGCGGCGACGGCGGCCTAGGCTGTCGTCGATGCGGATCACGGTGGTCGGGGCGGGCGGCCGGACCGGCCGCTCGCTCGTCGAGCAGGCCCTCGAGCACGGCCACGAGGTCGCGGCCTTCGTCCGGAACGCCTCGAGGTTCGAGATGGCGGGCGAGCGGCTCGAGGTGCACGAGGGCGACGCCATGGACGCCGATGCGGTCGGCGAGGCGATCCGCGGCAGCGACGCGGTGATCTCGGTGATCGCGCTCGTCAGGGCCGAGGACGAGCCGGAGTATTCCGAGTCGACGCGCACGATCGTCGCGGCGGCCGCGGCGGAGGGCGTTCGGCGGATCGTCGTGACGGCCAACAACGACGTGTTCGGAGACGACGAGGTCGGGGGCGAGTTCGCGGCCCAGGCCCGCGAGCACCGCCGCAACCGCGAGACCCTCAAGGCGAGCGGCCTGGACTGGACGATCCTTGCGGCCGGATGGGTCGTCGACGAGCCGCCGGGCGGCACGTACGAGGCGACCGAGGATGCCAGGGCGTCCCGACGCAAGATCGCCCCGTCCGACTTCGCCAAGGCCGCCCTGGATGCGGTGACGCGCGAGGACTGGGTGGGGCACATCGTCGGCGTTGCCGGCGCGGCCTGAGGGAGCCGATTCTCGGGCTCCGACTACTATCCGCTCGATGAGCGTCGCCGAACGGACGATGAAGTTCGCCGAGGGCAGCCCGTTCCCGCCGATCGCGCAGTACGGATTCCTCTCGGATCGGCAGGTGCAGGCCCTGGTCGCGCCCAGCGGCAACGTCGAGTGGATGTGCCTTCCTCGGCCCGACAGCCCCTCGATGTTCGGCGCGATGCTCGACCGCTCGGCGGGGATGTTCCGGATCGGCCCCGGAGACGTCAGCGTCCCGGCCGGGCGGCGGTACGTCCCGGGGACGCTGGTCCTCGAGACCACCTGGCAGACCCGGACGGGCTGGCTGGTGATCCGCGACGCGCTCCTGATCGGCCCGTGGTACGACGACCGGCAGCGGGCCGTCGAGTACCAGCGCCCACCCGGGGACCACGAGGCCGAGCACGTCCTGCTGCGGACGATCCGCTGCGTGAACGGGCACGTCGAGCTCCTGATGAACTGCGAGCCCGCACCCGACTTCGCGCGCGGCACGATGACCTGGGAGTACGAGACCGAGGGGTACGGCAAGGCGATCGCGCGCATCGAGGGCGGCGACCTGCCGCTCCGGCTGACGACGGACCTTCGCGTGGGGTTCGAGGGCCAGCGCGCGCACGCGTCCACCACGATGCGCGAGGGCGACGAGCGGTTCGTCGCGCTCTCGTGGTCCGAACATGAGGCGCCGCAGTCCTACGAGGACGCTACCGACCGGATGTGGCGGACGCAGGAGTATTGGCGCGAGTGGCTGAACCACGGCGAGTTCCCCGATCACCCGTGGCGCACCCACCTGCAGCGTAGCGCCCTCACCCTGAAGGGACTGACGTACGCCCCCACGGGCGCCCTGATGGCCGCGGCCACGACGTCGCTGCCCGAGACGCCGGGCGGTGAGCGCAACTGGGACTACCGCTACTCATGGATCCGTGACTCCACGTTCGCGCTCTGGGGCCTGTACACCCTGGGGTTCGACTCGGAGGCGGACAGCTTCTTCGAGTTCGTAGCCGACCGGTGCGAGGACGGCAGCGACCTGCAGGTGATGTACGGGTTGAGCGGCGAGCGCGACCTGACCGAGTCGATCCTTCCGCACCTGACCGGATACGAGGACGCCTACCCGGTTCGGATCGGCAACGGGGCCTTCAACCAGAAGCAGCACGACGTGTGGGGCGTGCTTCTGGACTCGGTCTACCTGCACGCCAAGTCCCGCGACCGCCTGCCCGAACGCGTCTGGCCGATCGTCGTGGCGCAGGTGGAGAAGGCGATCGAGCACTGGCGCGAGCCCGACCGTGGGATCTGGGAGGTGCGCGGCGAGCCGAAGCACTTCACCTCCTCCAAGATGTTCTGCTGGGTGGCGCTCGACCGGGGTGCGCGGATCGCCGGCCGCCGGGACGAGAGCCGGCTCCAGGAGAAGTGGGCGGCCGTGGCCGACGAGATCCACGCCGACATCTGCGCGAACGGCGTCGACGATCGGGGGGTGTTCACCCAGTACTACGGCACGAAGGCGCTGGACGCATCGCTGCTTCTGATGCCCCTCGTCCGGTTCCTGCCGAGGGACGACGAGCGGATCCGAGCGACCGTGCTTGCGATCGCGGACGAGCTCACCGTTGACGGGCTCGCCCTGCGCTATCGGGTCGAGGAGACCGACGACGGCATGTCCGGCGAGGAGGGCACGTTCACCATCTGCTCGTTCTGGCTGGTGTCGGCGCTCGTGGAGATCGACGAGCTCCAGCGAGCGCGCGCCCTGTGCGAAAAACTCCTGTGGTTCTCGGGCCCGCTCCACCTGTACGCGGAGGAGATCGAGCCGATCACGGGTCGCCACCTCGGGAACTTCCCCCAGGCCTTCACCCATCTGGCGCTGATCAACGCGGTCGTCCACCTGATCCAGGCCGAGATGCGCCTGCAGCGCGGCTTCGCCATGGCCCACCCGACCGTCACCTGATGCGGGCCCTGGTGGCCGCTCCCGGCCTGCCCGGCGCCGTCGCGCTCCGGGAACTGGAGGAGCCCGAGCCGGGACACAACGAGGCGGTCGTGGAGGTGCACGCGTCGTCGCTCAACCGCGGCGAGTGCACGGCGTTGCGAAGCGCGTCCGACGGCTGGCGTCCGGGGTGGGATGTCGCGGGCGTGATCGACCGTCCCGCGATCGACGGGTCGAGCCCGGAGGCCGGCACCCGCGTGGTCGGCTGGTCCAACGGCGGCGGTTGGGCCGACCGCGTCGCCGTCCGCTCCGACCATCTGGCGCCGATCCCCGACCGGGTCCCGTTCGAGGTCGCGTCGACGCTGCCGGTCGCCGGGCTGACGGCGGTGGGGGCACTCGCGTTCGGGGGCCCGCTCGACGGCCGACGGGTCGCGATCACCGGAGCGGCGGGAGGCGTGGGACGGTTCGCGGTCCAGCTCGCTCGCGCGGCCGGGGCACAGGTGACCGCCGTCGTCGGCAGCCCGGAGCGCGGCGAGGGGCTGGCCGAGCTCGGGGCCGACCACGTCGTGTGGCCGGCGCTCGAGCCCGATGGCGATCCGATCGACCTCGTCCTCGAATCGGTCGGCGGCTCGAGCCTCGCGGCCGCGCTCACGCGGGTGTCCGCGGACGGGACGGTCGTCTCGTTCGGCAACTCGTCCAACGAGCACACGTCCTTCGACGCCCGGGTGTTCTACCGGCGCGGCCGACCGACGATGCGCGGCTACTTCGTCACCCACGAGCTGCTCGATGGCAGGCTGGGGACCGAGCAGCTCGCCGAGCTCGTCGAGCTGGTCGTCACGGGTCGGCTGCTAACCGACGTCGACCTCCGGGTTCCCTGGACGGAGGCCGCTACGGCGATCCAGTCGCTCGTCGAGCGCCGCGTCCGCGGCAAGGCCGTGCTCCTCATCGGATCGGCGTGAGCGGCACCGCCGACGGCACCCGGGCCCTGGAGCTGCTCCGCCTCGTGCGCCGGTTCGGGGAGGTGGTGGCGCTCGACGAGGTCTCGTTCTCCGTCGAGGCCGGGCAGATGGTGGGGTTCGTCGGGCCCAACGGCGCCGGCAAGACCACCGCGATGCGGATCGCGCTCGGCGTGCTCCGGCCCGACGCGGGGGAGGTGCGATGGCTCGGCAGGCCGGTCGACGCCCAGACGCGCCGGCGGTTCGGCTACATGCCGGAGGAACGAGGGCTGTACCCCAAGATGCGCGTGCTCGATCAGCTCGTCTACCTGGCGCGGCTGCACGGGCTCGAACCCGAGGATGCGCGCGCTCGGGCCGCGGCGATGGTCGATGCGCTCGGCGTGGCCGAACGGGGGCGCGACCGCGCCGACTCGCTGTCGCTCGGAAACCAGCAGCGCGTTCAGCTCGCGGCGGCGCTGGTCCACCGCCCCGAGGTGCTCGTCCTCGACGAGCCGTTCTCGGGCCTCGACCCCGTCGGGGTCGACGTGCTGTCCGAGATGCTTCGCGGCCAGGCCGATGCGGGGGTGCCGGTCGTGTTCTCCAGCCACCAGCTCGACCTGGTTGAGCGGCTGTGTGAATCCGTCGTGATGATCGACCGCGGGCGCGTGGTCGCGTCGGGACGGATCGACGACCTGCGGGCCGCGGACCCGCGACGGCTCGTCCGTGTCGAGGTCTCCGGCGGCGGCGACGAGTGGATCGAGCGCGTCTCCGGCGTCCGCGTGATCGAGCCGCTCCCCGACGGCGGGATCGTCGAGCTCGCCGACGGCATACCCCAGTCCGACGTGCTGGACGCGGCGCGTTCCGTGGGCTCGGTGCGGCACTTCAGCATCGTGCAGCCCAGCCTGTCCGAGATCTTCCGCCGACAGGTGATGCGATGACTTGCGAGCGCAGCCTGTGGCCGATCGTGGCGCGCCGCGAGTTCGTCGAACGCGTGCGCGACCGCGGATTCCAGGTGTCGACGTCGATCACGCTCGTGCTGCTGACCGGCATCATCGTGATCTCGGCGCTGTTCAACCGGCCCACCACGTTCGACCTCGGGGTGGTGGGGGAGGGATCGGGCCAGATCGCAGGCGACGTCGTCGCCGCCGCGAAGGCCCTGGGCATCGGCGTGGACGTCCACCAGCTCTCCGACGCGGCGCGCGCCCGGCGCGCGGTCGACGCGGGCGACGCCGACGCGGCCATCGTCGACGCGCAGCGGATCGTCGTCCGTGCCTCGCCCCCGGCGCAGCTCGTCGGGCTCATCCAAGCCGCCTCGCTCCGGGAGCGCTCCAAGCAGGCTCTGGTCTCGAGCGGCCTCTCGGAGCAGCAGGTGGACCAGGCGCTGCTGCAGGCGCCGCTGCCGGTCGAGGCGCTCCAACCGGTGAACGCGCAGCGAAAGGAGGCGGCGTCAGTCGCGTTCGTCGGTGTGCTCGTCCTGTACGGGCAGCTGTTCGCGTACGGCTACTGGGTCGCGTCGGGCGTGGTCGAGGAGAAGTCCTCGCGCGTGGTGGAGGTCCTGCTCGCCACGGTTCGCCCGTCGCACCTGCTTCGCGGCAAGATCTTCGGGATCGGCCTGCTCGGGCTCGCGCAGCTGCTGCTGATCGGCGTGGTGGGATTCGCCACCGCGCAGGCGGTGGGGACGCTCGACTTCCCGTCGGAGGCGATCGCGACCCTGGGGCTCGTCGTCATCTGGTTCGTCCTCGGGTTCTTCTTCTACGCGAGCCTGTTCGCCGTGGCCGGGTCGATCGTCACGCGGCAAGAGGATCTCCAGACGACGATGACGCCGCTCACGATCCTGATCGTCGCCTCCTTCTTCATCGGCATCAGCGCGACCAGCAGCCCGGATTCCACGCTCGCGGTCGTGGCGTCGCTGCTTCCGTTCTCGTCCCCCCTGGTGATGCCGACCCGGATCGCGCTCGGGGACGCCGCGTGGTGGGAGATCGTGGCCTCTGTCGTTGTCTCCGTGAGCGCGACGGCGGCGCTGATCCCGATCGCCACCAAGATCTACTCGCGCGCGCTCTTGCGGAGCGGCCGCGTTCGGATCCGGCAGTTGCTGCGGAGCCGCGAGGCCTAGGCCCCTCAGTCGTCCTCGCGCGGGACGACGCAGAACTCGTTGCCCTCGGGGTCGGCCATCACGCGCCACCGGTAGCCGTCCATCTCTCGCTCCTCCGACACGATCGTGCCACCGAGCTCCACGATCCGCTCGACGGCCGCGCCCACGTCGTGGACGTCGACGTCCATGTGGAGCCGGTTCTTGCCGGCCTTGGTCTCAGGCACGCGCTGGAACGCGATGCCGGGCGTGTGGTCGTCGTGTTCGAGCAGGAGATAGTCCTCGCCGAACCAGCCGCGTTCGCGCACCCCCAGGAGCGTGCACCAGAACGGCGCGATCCGTCTGGGGTCGACGGTGTCGATCACCAGCCAGTGGAACCGCCCGATCCCTTCGGCCATGCGTCGAGCCTACGGACCCGGAGGCCGCACCGCTTGCGGTTCCATGCCGTCCCTCACGCGCCGAGCTCCGCAGCCATCTCCTCGAACACCGCGGAGTGCGCGTCTACGTCCGCCTCGGTGGTAGCGGGCGACATCAGCGCCATGTTGTGGAACGGCGTGAGCAGGACGCCGCGGTTCAACGCGTAGAGATGCGTGAAGCGCATCAGGTCGTGGTCCTCACTCACCGCGGCCTCGCCCCCGTTGCGGGGCGGCGTCTGGGTGAACCAGTACTCGGCCCTGCAGCCGATCCGCTGCACCTCCCACGGGAGGTCATGCTTGTCGATCGCGGCCTTCACGCCATCGGCCCAGCGCTCACCGAGCGCGATCATGCGCTCGAATGCCTCGTCCGTCAGCACGTGCTCGAGCGTCGCCCGCATCGCGGCGAGCGAGAGCGCGTTGCCCGAGAGGGTGCCGCCGATCCCGCCGACGTCCGTGGTCGGTGCGGCGAGCATGAGCTCGCCGATCCGCTCGGCGACGACTTCGCTCATGCCGTAGCAGGCCGCCGGGACGCCGCTCGCGAGGGGCTTGCCGATCGTCAGGAAGTCGGGCTCGAGCCCCCACGCCCGGGTGGCACCGCCGGGCCCCGCGCAGATCGTGTGCGTCTCGTCGATCACCAGGAACGTGCCGTGCTCTCGCGTCAGCCGGCGGAGCGCGTCGTGATATCCGGCCTCGGGCAGGACGATCCCGATGTTCGTGAGGGCCGGCTCGGCCAGGACGCAGGCGACGTCCCCGTGGGCGAGCGCCTGCCCGAGCGCGTCGACGTCGTTGAACTCGACGACGCGCGTCGTCTCGGTCGGGTCGACCGGCGGGCCGATGTTGCCCAGGCGGGGGCCCGCCACGCCGTTCTCCGCCGTGATGATGGTCTCGTCGACCGAGCCGTGGTAGCAGAAGTTGAAGACCAGGATCTTCGGGCGGCCGGTGATCGCACGGGCGAGTCGGATCGTAAACCGATTCGCGTCGGTGGCGGTCAGGCAGAACTGCCAGAACGGCAGGCCGAATCGCCGTCCCATCTCTCGGCCCACCCAGGCCGCATCCTCGGTCGGCAGCATGTGGGTGATGCCCCTGGCCGCCTGTTCTGCGATCGCCGCGACGGCCTGCTTCGGCGCGTGGCCGGTCATCGCGCCCGTGTCGCCCAGGCAGAGGTCGACGTATTCGCGGCCGTCGACGTCGGTGAACCGCGCACCGTGGGCCTCGGCAACGAAGACGGGGTAGGGACCGGCCCACTCGGACATCCACGGCATGGGCACGCCCGCGAGCAGCGTGTCACGGCCGCTTTCGAACAGCTCGCGGGAGCGAGGATGGTCGCGTTCGAAGCGCTGGAGCTCGCGTCCGAGCAGGCCGTCGAGTCGAGATCGATCGATCGAGGTCGGCACGCCTAGCGGCCGAGCTCGCGGCGGAGCGCGCCCAGTGGGAGCGACCCGAGCGCCAGGAGCCGATCGTGGAAGGCCTGCAACGAGAACGCCGCGCCCTCCCGCTCGGCGGCGAGCGCCCGCTGCTTCTCGATCTCGAACTGCCCGATCTTGTACGAGAGGGCCTGGCCGGGCATCGTGATGTAACGGTCGATCTCGATCGTGGCCTCGACGTTGGGCACGCCGGCGTCCTCGAGCGTCTGGATCGCTCGTTCGCGCGTCCAGCCGAGCGCGTGGATCCCGGTGTCCGTCACGAGGCGGCCCGCCCGCATCCCCTGGAGGTCGAGCATCCCGAGCCGCTCCGACTCGTCCTCGAACAGCTCCATCTCGTCGGCGAGCCGCTCGCTGTAGAGGCCCCAGCCCTCGGTGAACGCGCTGCCGGCCAGGAACCCGCCGAACCTGCGCAGGGGTGGGCGTCCCTCCATCTCCTGCTCGAGCGCGATCTGGAAGTGATGTCCCGGGTTGGCCTCGTGGTACGTGGTCGACGCCAGGTGGTGCTTTGGCTTGCGCGACAGGTCGAACCCGTTGACGTAATACACGCCGGGCCGCGACCCGTCCTCGGTGGGCGGGTTGTAGAAGGCGAAGGGCATGTCGGCCTCCCGGAAGGCCTCGACGAGCTTGACCTCGCAGTTGGAACTCGGCAGCCGGCCGAACCATGCCGGCGCCCGGTCCCAGCTCTTTCGAACCTGCTCCTCGGCCGCGGCCTTGAGTTCCTGGGGTGATCCGAACCGCAGGGCGTCGTCGCCCGAGATCGCCGCCTCGGCCGTTGCCGCATCGGGGTGACCCAGGATCTCGGCCGAGCGCCGACGCTCCTCCTGGATCTGCTCCAGGTCGGTGCGACCGAGCTCGTGCACCTCGCGCGGTTCGAGCTCGAGCGTGGTCCAGGAAAGGATCTGGGCCGCGTACATCGCGTCCCCGTTGGGCAGCGCAGAGAGACCGATCGACTCGGTGGCGTGCGGGAGGTAATCGCGTACGGCGTCCCGGTAGCGTTCGAGGGCCGGGAGGAGGTGCTCGGCGACCACGCCGGCGACGAGGTCCCGAGCCCGGGCGTCCTCGGCGGGCACGGGCGCGAGAGCGGGGGAGTCCTGGGCACCCGACTCGATCAGGCGCTCGGTCTGTGCGAGGGCCCTCTCCACGACGATCCGTGCCGCGGTGACGCCGTCGGCGATCCCCTCGCGCATGACCTCCCGTACCGCCTCGTAGTACGCCGGCGTCGCGGCGATCCGCGCCGCGTAGCGCTCCACGCGTTCGGGCGTGTCGGCCTGCTGCAGGGACGCGAGCTCGCCGACCAGTCCGGCCGGACCCCACAGGTGGCTCACGGCGGACAGGCGGTCCGTCCGGTATTCGAGGGCGGCCAGCTCCCGCCGGGCGATCGCGTCGAGGATGTCCAGGGCGATCCGCGTGTCGTCGTCCAGCGCCGAACCGTCCAGCCCCGCGGCCTCGTCGAGCGCGCCCCGGTGCAGGCGCTCGCGCTCGGCGCGGCCCTCCGGACCGGGGTCGGGGAGCCGGTCGTCGTACCGCTCGTCGCCGATCGCCGTGCCGAGCAGGGGCTCGGCCTCGAGCAGGCCATCCCAATAGCGCTCGATCAGTCGCTCGGCCGCACCGTTGTCCGCCATCGTCGCGATCGTCTCCCTCCGTGAACGAGGCCTCATCCTAGCGATGCCGTCGCCTCCCGGAATCCCCCGAGTTCCGTGATACACACCGGCGCGATTCGGGATCGGCCCGACGACCGAACCTTGGGGTGCGTTCGAACGTTCTCTGCGTCTCGAGACCGGTTCCAAAGGGGCCTACGGGGAGATGGAACGGATGCGATCGTCCACGCGCATGTTGGCGCTCATGCTCGCGCTCGGCGTGGCCGCCTGCGCACCCACATCCGAGACCGGATCGGGAAGGCATTCCGGCCGGGCAGGCTCGAGGGGCTCGATCCGTGCGGCTCGCGTCCTGGTGGTGGCCCCGAGCGATGAATCGTCGGGCGGCGCGGCCGCGCCGGCGGCGCAGGCACGGGTCCGCGAGGACGAGCCATACCGCGGGCTCGGCACGTGGATCGACATCTACGACCACCAGGTGTGGCGCCACCCGACGCGCAGCGTGCGTTCGATGGCCGAGCACGGCATCCGCACGGTCTACGTGCAGACCTCGAACTACAACCGCAACCAGCCGTTCGTGCACCGCGAGGAGGTCGAGGCCATCCTCGATGCCGCGAAGGAGCAGGGTTTGGAGGTGGTCGCCTGGTACCTGCCCGGGTTCGCCGACGTGCGGACCGACCTGCGGCGGACGATGCGCTCGATCCACCTGCGGACCGATGCCGGCAACGCGTTCGACTCGTTCGCGCTGGACATCGAGTCGCCCGAGGTCCGCCGGCCGAGCGTTCGAACGCGCCGGCTGCTGCGGCTGTCCGAGACCATCCGCCGGGAGGCCGGCGCCGAGTATCCGTTGGGCGCGATCGTGGCCTCACCGCATCGGCTCATACGAACCGACCCGTACTTCTGGCCCGGGTTCCCGTGGCGGCGCCTTGCCGACCTGTACGACGTGATGCTGCCGATGACGTACTACACGTATCAGGTGAACGGGCCGGCCGACGCCGCCTGGTACACGGCGCAGAACGTGCAGATCATCCGGAAGGAGACCGCCGGCATGAACGTGCCGATCCACGTCGTGGGCGGGATCTCCTTCGACGCCACCGGGCCGGAGACCGAGATGTTCGTGCGCACGGTGGAGCAGAAGCACGCGATCGGGGCGAGCTACTACACGTTCCCGGGCATCACGCTCGACCAATGGAAGGCGCTGCGGGCGCTCCGTTGATCTTCACGCGTCGACCCAGCCGAAGTGGCGGCGCCGAACGTCCGCCTTGGTCCGGTCGTCCACGAAGCTCGCGTCGATCGCGTTCGAGGTGATCCGCTTCACGTCGTCGTCCGAGAATCCGAGCCGCTCGACGCTCACCTCCAACTCGCCGGTCAGGTCGATCGCGAACAGCCCCGGGTTGTCCGTGTTGATCGTGACCGACACGTCCTGATCGAGCAGCCGGCGCGCCGGGTGTTCGGCCAAGTCCGAGACGGCGCCCGTGCGACGGTTCGACGTCGGGCACATCTCGAGCGTGACCCCGCGCTCGCGCACGAGGGCGACCACCGAGGGATCCGCGGCCACGCTCACCCCGTGCCCGAGGCGCTCGGAGTCCAGGGCCTCGACGGCCTCGCGCGGGAACTCCGCGCCGCCGGCCTCGCCGTAGTGAGTCGTGAGGTGCAGGCCGGAGCCCCCCAGCCCGGCGACGATCTCCGTGTACAGCGCCGGGGGATGGGTCTGCTCGTTCCCGGCAAGATCGAATGCCACCAGCCGGTCGCGGTGGCGCCACGCGAACTCGGCCGTGCGCTCGGCCGACTCGAGGCCGTAGTTGCGGCTGGCGATCGCGATCAGGCCGACCGCGACGTCGAACTGCACGCTCGCGCGCTCGGCGCCGCGGACGAGTCCGGCCATCGCCGCGTCCCAGTCCAGCCCGTGCGGCTGGCACATGAACTCCGGGGAGAAGCGCAGCTCGGCCAGCCGGACGTTGTCTGCCGCCAGGTCCTCCACGGCCTCGAACGCGATCCGCTCGCATGCGGCATCGTCGAAGAACGCACCCTGCGCCACTCCGAACCGAGCCAGGACCTCCTCGAGGGTCGCCATGGGTCGCAGGACCTGGGCGTGCGGCGCGAGCTCGGCCTCGGAGGCCTCGGGCAGGGCCCGCCCGTGATCGCGGTACAGATCGAGCAGCGTCCCGAGCCGGATCGCGCCCTCCAGGTGCCGGTGCAGGTCGACCTTCGATGCGGCTTT
>Ga0126377_10000908_pt1 | contig 18869 bp, 12 predicted proteins | sample PanSoiMetPlot_22_FD_92647 | JGI IMG/M metagenome (GOLD analysis project Ga0126377, IMG submission 92647) | Tropical forest soil microbial communities from Panama - MetaG Plot_22 | ecosystem: Environmental > Terrestrial > Soil > Tropical forest > Bulk soil | place: Panama | collected 2016-02-17 | reverse complement strand
TGGGGCTGCTGCTCCAGCAGCAGGGCAAGCCGGGGGAGGCCGAGCAGTGGTACCGACGCGCCGCTGACGCCGGCCACCACGACGCCGAGAACCACCTGGGGCTGCTGCTCGCCGAGCTGGGCCGGGCCGAGGAGGCCGAGCAGTGGTGGCGGCGCGCGGCCGACGCCGGCCACCACCCCGCGGAGAACAAGCTCGGGATCCTGCTCGCCGAGCTGGGCCGGGCCGAGGAGGCCGAGCAGTGGTGGCGGCGCGCCGCCCACGCCGGCCACCACCCCGCCGGGTACAACCTGGCGCTGCTGCTCGCCGAGCTGGGCCGGGCCGAGGAGGCCGAGCAGTGGTGGTGGCGGGCGGCCCACGCCGGCCACCACCCGGCGGAGTACCACCTCGGGATGCTGCTGGAGCAGCAGGGTAAGCCGGAGGAGGCCGAACACTGGTACCGGCGGGCGGCCGACGCCGGCCACCACCCCGCCGAGCACCACCTCGGGCTCCTGCTCGCTGAGCTGGGCCGGGCGGAAGAGACGGAGCAGTGGTGGCGGCGGGCCGCCGACGCTGGCCACCACCCCGCGGAGTACCACCTGGGGCTCCTGCTGGAGCAGCGCGGCGACCTGGACGAAGTCGAGCAGCTGTGGCGGCGGGCGGCCGACGCCGGCTACCACCCCGCCGAGTACGACCTCGGGCTCCTGCTCCAGCAGCAGAGGAAGCCGGAGGAGGCCGAGCAGTGGTGGCGGCGGGCGGCCGACGCCGGCTACCACCCCGCCGAGTACGACCTCGGGCTCCTGCTCCAGCAGCAAGGAAAGCTGAAGGAGGCCGAGCGCTGGTGTCAGCGGGCGGCCCACGCCGGCTACCACCCCGCCGAGTACGACCTCGGGCTCCTGCTCCAGCAGCAAGGAAAGCTGAAGGAGGCCGAGCAGTGGTACCGGCGGGCGGCCCACGCCGGCTACCACCCCGCCGAGTACCATCTGGGGCTCCTGCTGGAGCAGCGCGGCGACCTGGACAAGGCCAAACAGTGGTATCAGCGGGCCGCCGCCGCCGGCAACAAAGACGCGACGCGGGTCCTTGGAGAGTTGGTCCCGCGTTACGGGGACACCGATCCAGCCCGATCACGACCGGAGGCTTGAGTTACAGAGGCTCGCCAGTTCCGCGTTGTGACGTCTGTCCGCCGGCAGGCGCCGAGGAGGTCCGTGCTCCACCGACCAGGCGCCGCCGTAGAGGTCCACCTCCTGCCTTATGGCGTGCGCCAAGGGGCCCATGGCATCGGCGTGGGCGTCCTTCCCGCGCAGGACCGGTCGCTCAGGACTGGAAGATCTCGTCCATCCGGGTGACCTTGCCGCCGACGAGCGTCAGCTTGAACGGCCAGGTGGCGGCGTCGGTGGCGGGTCGCTGGGCCTCGAGCTGGTCGAGCTTCACCGTCTTCGGACCGCCTTTGTACAGGCCTGACGTGATCCGGGCGCCGGGCGCCACGGCGAGCGTGCGCAGGCGCGGGTTGACGTTGCGGAAGTAGAAGTCCGAGGTCTCGATCGCGAGCTGACCGGTCGCAGCAGCCCGCGCACCTTCTCCTGAGCGGCGCGAGCCTTCCGTCAGCGACGATCTGCCTCGCTGGCAGGTTGTCCCTGGAGTGGTGGGAGTGGGAGCCCGCACGCCGCGAGGGTCGCTCGAAGCCCGTCCCAGGTAACCGAGCGGTCTAGGAAGACTCCTCGAGGGTCACGACTGCTGCCCGCCGTGCCCGCACCTCGGCGAGGATCGCCTTCTCGTCCTCCCGCTGGAACCTCAGCGTCTGGAGCGTTCCCTGCACGTGCCATAGCAGCCGGTCGAACGCCTCCTCGGTGATGTGGAGATCGGCGTGGACCTCGTGCAGATCCCGGCCCTGATATTTGCTCGGCCCGCCGGTGACGACGGCCAACAGCGTCAGCATGTGCCAGCGCAGCCGTTGTCGGTGCTGGTCATCCAAGTGTCTGAAGTAGGACATCAGGAGCGGGTCAGCCAGCACCCGCTGGTACAGCGTGTTGACCAGCCAGAGCAGCCCGCCGGCGTACCCTATCCGCTGGTACAGCGACGACCCTGGCGGTTGCTGCTCCTGGTGGTGGGCTAGGGCTGCCGTCGCTTGGAGGAGCTCCTCGATCGTCAGCCCAGCCGCAGCGGCAAGCGCCTGGATATCGTTACGGTTGAGGTCAACCGTGAATTCACCGCAATGGGTCATGCTTGATCGCTCACGCATAGCCATCCCCAAGCGGGAAGTCTAGAAGCTGTCACCGCGATCGTTCAAGGTGCGTCACCCGATTTAGAGAAGTTCTTATACGGTGCGTTCCGTATTCCGGTCTAAATCGTAATGCGTTGATCTCAGTTGGCAATGGCCCCGCACAAGGAACGAACGTAGCATCTGTCCGTATCGACGTACGTCCGGGAGCTGCCCCGATCGGGCCGCGGCGACTCATAGGCCGGGTCGTACTGGGCGCTCGTCGACGACCAGATGTAGTCCTCCAAGCCGTGGTACGGGACGATCGTCTGGCCACCCGGCTCCGACGTCACCTCGTACTGCCGCCTCTTGCTCTTGAACCAGGCCACCTTCTGCTTGGTGGACATGGTCGCCCCGTTCGTGGGCTGTCGGAGTGTCGGTCAGACGCCCGCGTTCGCGAAGGAGGTATCGGTCAGGTCCGCCGCGAACATGTCGTTGTCGAACAACGAATCGGTGGCACTGTCGCCCGAAGATCTGGTGTCGGCGGCTGCAACCTGCTCGCTCGCAGGCGCGATCGCTCCGTCTGCAGTGGAGGCTGGCGTGAAGTTGGCCCCGGGGTCGCCGCCACCGGCAACCTCGATGGGCGGCGGCGCGGTGCTCGCTGCTGCCCGATTCTCGCCGGCCTGGCTGGTGACGGCACGACGCCCGTCATCTCCCAGGACGCCGGCGTGGAGGACGTCCTGACTGTGCGTCCCGCCGTCGGGATCCTCGACGACGCCGCCCGGTTGCCGGACGGCGGCGTCCTGGCCCTCCACACCGGCGGTCGAGGGCATGGGCTCCTCGCCGCCGTCTGCCAGCCGGTTGACCGGGGCATCAGGGGCCGGTGCCTCGGGAACCAGCTGCGTGCCCCTACGGGGGGCAGTCTCGGCCTCGAGGAAGTCGACCAGCTGCTCCGCGTTCTTCGCGACTTCGCGGAGGCGCTCGCCCTCTCCGTCCAGGTTGTCGGCGTACTTGGACGCCAGGTCGCTGACCCGATGCAGCTTGGCGATCGCGGCGTCCATCTCGTCCCGCGCCGATCTGGGCGCATCAAACGCAAAGGTCTTGGCGTTCTCTGCGTGTGCTTCGGCGGCTTTGATCAAGCCTTCGGCTTCCTCCTGGTCCCTTGGATCGACCTGGAGCCGCTTCATCGCCTCCAGCGTCCTTGGCAACAGCTCCTTGGTCTGCTTGACGACCGTGTCGACGACGGTGCTGACCGGGTAGGAAACGGGCGAGACGTTCTCCGGGGTGACGGCCGGTGGCGCCGCGCCCGAGGCCACGGCGGCCTGGCCCACGGCGTCGGCGGCCGCCTTCGCCGCGTTCTGGGCGTCTTCGCGGAGCTGCTTGGCCTGGTTCACGAGGACGTCGGCCTGCCCGATCTTGTCGGCCTCCCCGAGCGCGAGCTTGCTGAGCTTGCGGAGGTCGGCCGCGGCCAGCCTGATCTCAGCCTTCGCCGGGTCGGACGCATGGGAGAGCGATCCCCCCTGCGCGCTCGCGCTGGCCTTCGCTGCGTGTTCTTGAGCGGATGTGAACAGAGCGCTGGCTTGGGCACTGACCTGACGGTCCGAGAGCCTCGTCATCGTGACCGTCAGCATGCGGGCGTTCTCGGTGATCTGGTCCATGAGGAGCCAGACCGGCTGGGAGGTGGGGGAGGGCGGTTGCGCCTGAACCATCAGCTCCGCAACCGTCATGCCCTCGGCGAGGGGCACCGGAGCTGGCAGCGTCAGGTCGGGCGGTGTCGGCTGACCGTCGGGGTCATCCAGGTCCGCGACCACCAGGTGGCGGTCGGCCCGCTGCTGCTCCGGGCGCCACCATCGCCCGAGATTGGAGGCGGTCTCGCTCGGCGCCCCGGGGGTGGTCGGCCGTCGCGAACCCTCCGGGCGCAGCCCTTCGGCTGAGGCGGTCCGGGCGCCATCCCCTGGCACCGTCAGCTCCGCCCCGGCCAGCTCCTGCGCGCTCAGGTTGAGGGCCCGCACGTACTCGTCGACCAGGCCGCCGGGCCCTGGGGAGGCGGGCACCGCCGGCTCGCCGGCGCGTGCGGGCTGGTGTCCCGCGGTCCGCGCTGCAGGCTGGCCGTCGGCGTCGGTCGCGTCGCCGGCCGCCGTGGGCAGGCTGTGTGCGGCCGCGGCGCCCTGACCGGCCAGCGCCACGATCAGGAGCGCGACGCCGAGCAGCAGCGCCGCGGTGAGCAGCCGCACGATCCGCACCAACACGGTCCGGTCGCTCCGGCCTGCTGCTGGAAGCCTTGGCGTCGATGTCCCGTACGTAGCCTGCACCCGGTCGCTCCCTTCGCCGCCGAGCGCGCAGTCGCCGGACACCACACGCCGGGCCAGCCTCGGACGTAGGCAACCGGAGGGCTCAGGCGTCGCTCCAAGAGCGGGGACGGTGAGTCAGCCATGACGCCACCCAGAAGATGCCCGCTCATCATCGAGGGGCAAGGAACACACTTCAAGCAGCGAAGATCACGCGAACGGCGCCTTTCGGACCCCGCTCGGGTCACAGCCTGCTCGACCGGGTTCGAACGCGCACCGCGACCGTCGCAGGACCCACGCTGACCTGCCAAGCTGCCACTGGACCCTCGCCGCATGACGCATCCGAGCCAGCTGCACGGCTTTGTAACGATTTGTCATAGTTTCGTGACGCATCGTCCCGCCGGTGGTCGGTGCTGGCGTCGGCGGTGCGCTGCTGCTCGTCCCGTCGATCGGTCAGCAGGGCGCTGGCGCGCGCGAGTCGGCCCACACGGGCGCCGGGCGTTCCGGCGCTGGCTGCCGCCCTGCGTCCCCTGCTGACGGCCACGAGCCCTGGTTCGGTGAGGACCTCGATGTGGCGGCCGAGGTTGCCGTCAGTAGATCCTCCGGTCGGGCCGCCCGAGCATGCCGCCGGGGAGGATGGGACCGAGGGCGCAGGTCGCCGCGCAGGCCATCGCCCCCACAGCGGTCGGGATCGCGAGCAGGAGGGCGGCACCGAGCAGCAGCAACCCGGGCCACACCTCGCTGAGTCTGAGCGCTCTCGTCGGAGGAGTGCGGGTGTCCAGCTGGGCGGGCTCCTCGGCCGGGGGTGTTCCGCCGGCGAGCTCCGTCACCTCGGACGGGGGTGGGCCGAGGTTCCCGAGCTGCGCCGCCCCGGTACCGGGCGCGCCCTGGACCTTTCCAGACTCGACGGCGCTGAACTTGCGCAGGTCCCACCACCTGCTGCCGCTTCGGGGCTTCTGCGGGTGCTGCGCCTCCCAGGCGCGCCGGTCCTCGAGATCCTGCTTGGCGTCCGCCAGCTCCCTCGCCTCGGGGCTCTCCGGGTCGAGCAGGCGCCCCAGCGTCTCGATGTCCCTGAAGGCGTCGTCGGCCTCGCGCTTGGTCCTCGCCATGGCGGCGACCCACTTGACGAAGTCGAGCTTGGCCCGGGTGGTGTCCAGCCCCATCGTCGCGAACGGGTCGGCCGGCTGCGCGTCCTCCGGCCGGGAAGGCGGTTGCCCGGGCCCGCCTGGCTGCCCTTCGCCTGGCGGACCACCGGAGCCGCCGACCTGGCCCGCGGCGGCCGGGTCCACCGGGATCGCCGGAGCGCCCGGGCAGCCGCCGGTCGCGTCGCATCCGCCGCCGCCGCCGAGCTGCGCCTGCGCCACGACCAGCTCGCCGCCGGGGTCTTCGGCCTCGCCGCCGGCGGCGCCGGTCCGCGGCGCGGTCACCGGTCGAGGCTCGGCGGCGAGGATCTCCCCGCCGACCGCCGCGTCGCCGGTGACCGGGATCTCCACGGACCGCTCCTGCACCTCGCCGAGGCCGGCGGGGACCTGCTCGGCGGGCGTCTGCTGGGTCATCAGCTCGTCGCCGGTCGCCTCGAGGAACGAGGGCGTGCCGTCCTCGGGCTCGGCGAGCGCCCTCGTCCCCAAGGTGGCGACCAGCGCCAGGGTCAGGCCGACGACCAGCGGCCGGTCCCAGCGCCATGGGCGGTCGGGCCGAGGCGGTCGGGCACACGTCGGGGATCCCGTCCGGCCGGAGCTGCTGGCGGGAGGATGCGCTGAGGCCAGTGGGCACCTCCAGGTCGGGCCGCCGAAAGGAGGTCTGCGGACCGGGAGACGTGGCCATCGACCGCGTCGTCGATCAGCGAGGCCATTCAAGAGGCCGTTGCACGTTTTTTACCCATTTGTGATGGTTTCGTGTTCCGTTGGCTCTCCTGGGTGGCTGGCGTGCCGAATACGATCCACGTGCCTCCCTGGTGCGGCTGTTCTCGGGGCCCCGGTCATGCCATCGCGACAAGGTCATGACCGGAGCGGCACCTCGGGCCAAGGAGGCAACGGTGCACGCGGTTTCTTCAGGCGTCCCCCGCGCGTCGGCCCGCAGCGCTCTGGTCCTGCTCGCACGCACGCTCCGGCTGGTCACCGCGGTGCTTGCGGCTGGCGGCGTGCTCCTGCTCCTGGCGCTCCTGGGGCAGGGGATCGCCAGCGCACGCGCGGCGGCCGCCACAGGCTCCTCGGCCCAGGCCCTGCTCGCACCCCCCCGCAGCCCGGCGGTCCCGGCCGGCGCCGCGGCCGCGCCCGACCGTCCTGTGGGCGCAGCGGGGCGGTTCGTGCTGGCCGACGTGGCGGCCGCGCGGGTGCTGCTGGCGGACCTCGACGCCAGCTGGGCCGACCAGCGGGCTGGCGCCCGGGCAGCCGCCCCGGGCGTGCGGGCGGACGACGGCGAGGCGGCCGTGCTCCTGGCGGCCCTGACCGGGGCTCCGGGGACCGGAGGCGAGGGCGCCCCGAACCCGTTCCGGCCGCCCCCGCCGCCGCCGTTCTTCCCGCTCCCGGAGCGTCCCTGGTCCCGCCGCACCCGCGCGGGGGAGCCGGGCGCCGGCGACCTGGACGCGCTCGGTCCCGGTACGCCGGTCGGGGCGGCGGACGGCCCGGACGTCCCGGGGCGGCGCGTCTCCGCCAGGGACCGGAGCGACGCGGCGCCGGCCCCGCTCGCGCTCGCGGGCACCGGCCGGCCGGTCGAGCTGCTGGCGGCACCGGTGGGCGCGTCGATGACGTTCGAGAACTCCATCGGGATCGAGCCGAGGGATCTCGCGCTGCCCCCCGCCACCAGACCGCTGCTCTACGGTCTGGGAAACCGGTTGAGCCAGTTCGGCGTCGGCGCGATCCGGCCCAGGGAGCTTCCCGTCCTGATCGCCGTCGACGCCGCCTCGGAGGCGCTGCTCGGCCGCCCGACCTTCGCCAGCCCCGAGGCGAGCGCCCTCGCGCACGGGCTGGCGGTCGTGGGCGTGCTGAAGACCTTCGAGTACCTGGACGCCATGGCGCCGGCCGGTTCGGTGTCGCTCAGCCCGCGACTGCCGCTGCTGGCCGTGCTGACCAGCGGCGCGCAGCAGGTGCTGGAGAGCGGGCTGAAGGGGCGCCTGCAGCAGTGGGGCCTGCATCCCCTCCCGGCGCGCGTGGTCGACGGTCGGGAGGAGTGGGCCACCTCCGCCGACTACTGGCACAACCTGCTCTACCACGTGGTGATGCGCGCCGCCGGCACCGCGCTGGTCACCGGGGCGATGTGGGAGAAGTACCCCTTCACGATCGAGCAGATCACCAAGGAGTACAACCCGCCGCTGTGGACCGACCAGCCGGTGTGGGTCGCCATCGCCTGGGGCCTGCTGGCCGGCGGCACCGAAGGGCTCTCGCAGATCGTCACCAACCCGCCGCCGCCGGGCGATCCGGTCGGCGAGGCGCTCCTGCCGGCGCTGCTGCCCGTGGCCCGGTTCTTCGACGACGTCGACCGGGTGCGGCTCGCGCCGTCGCCCGACAACCCCGTCGAGCTGTTCCGCAGCATGCTCGTCAACGACCTGGAGACCCTCTCCCTGCGGGCACGGGCGTGGACCGGGCAGAACCTCAACCCGGCGGTGGCCGCCGAGCGGATCGGCCTGGCGGTGCGGAGCCTCGTCGCCCTCTGGGACGGCGAGCACTGGCTGGCGGAAGCCCTGGTGTCGACCCCTGCCTTCGACTCGCGCAACCTGGAGGCGCTGGCTGCCGCCGAAGCGGCCAGCCGGCGCAGCGGCCACGCGCGGCGACTGCTCGCCGAGCTGACCGGCGACGGCCCGACCCTGCTGACGCTCGCCGCGGACCGTCCCGGAGCACGGTTCGCGACCGCTCGCGGTCCGGCGCGCGAGGCGCCCGCCGGCAGGGACCCGGCCCCGCGCGGGCCCGTCGTCGCGGGCACCGGTCCGGGCGCCGGCGGGACCGACGGTCGGCGCGCCGGCCACGGTGCCGCCCCCGAGGGCCGGGGCGGCTGGCCGGTGGCCGGCGGCGGTGGCCGGGATGCGGCCGCGGCCGCCCGGTCCCTGCCCGGCGGTCGCGGCCAGGTTGTGGCGGGCGGTCCGGCCAGCCCGGAGGGTGCCGCGGTCGCCGGCCTCGGCGGCGACGAACCGGGGAGCCCAGGCCGCCGGGACGCTGCCGGACGCGGCGGGCGCTTCGAGCCGTCCTACCCCACCGGTGGGCCGGCCGGCGGACCGGTCGTCGAGGCGGCACCGCCGCAGGTGGCGACCTCCGGCGAGGACCCCGCCGCCGTGCCCACCGGGGCCTCCCTTGCCCGAGGTCCCGCCGGCCGCGCCGAGGGCGGCGGCCCCGGGCGCCGTCCGGCGGTCGACCGCCCCATGGACATGGACGTCGACATCACCATCCGGGCCGCCGGCCTCGTCGTCGAGCCGGACGGGACCGTCGTGGTGGAGCAGGAAGGCGCCCCGGTCGACGGCGTGCCGCTGCCCGCGGGCACCCGCATCGCGCTGGACGGCGGGATGACGGCAGCTGACGGCACGCCCATGGGCAACTTCTTCGAGCTGTCGCGCCGGCTGGCGGACGGCGGCCTCCCCGGCGGCGAGCGGCCCGCCGTCGAGGGGGCCGAGCGCCGGGACGGCGGGCCGCCGACCGGCCAGGTCCTGCTGGAACCCGACCCCGTCCAGCCGCCCGGCGAGACCACCGGCCGGTCACCCGAGCTGCCGGAGTCCACCCCGGTCACCATCAGCTCGCCCGCGCCGGACGCGCTGCCCGATGCGCCGACGGCCGCACCGGGGGCGGCGGACAGTCTCACCGCGCCGACGGCCGGCCGCGCCGCCGATGCGTCCGCCGCCGACACGCCCGGCGGCCCGGACGGCGGGGCGGCGACCTTCAGCCTGGTCTGACCCGCCCGACCCGGGCGTCCGGCCCGCCGCCGGGCGGGCGGCCGCCTCCCGCGGGGTCACCGGTCACGGCGGGCGCCGCCGGGGCGGACCGGGCGCTGTCGGGGGGCGGGTGCATGCTGTCGGCGGCCTGTGCCCGGAACGGATCGCCTGCTGGAGGCTGGTGCTGCGGACATGGCGGATGACGGCGGCGCGAGCCTCGGGCTGCGCCAGGGTGAGGACGGCGTCGTCCGGTGCTGGTGGTCCGGCGACGACGCGCTGTACCGTCGGTACCACGACACCGAGTGGGGCCGTCCGGTGGCCGATGACCAGCGCCTGTTCGAGAAGCTCTGCCTGGAAGGCTTCCAGTCGGGGCTGAGCTGGCTGACGATCCTGCGCAAGCGGGAGAACTTCCGCCGGGCGTTCGCCGGCTTCGACGTCGAGGTGGTGGCGGGCTTCGGCCCCGAGCGCGTGGAGGCGCTGCTCGCCGACGCCGGGATCGTCCGGAACCGGGCCAAGATCGAGGCGACGATCAACAACGCGCGCCGCTGCGTCGAGCTGGTGGACGAGTTCGGCAGCTTCGCCGCCTACGTGTGGCGCTTCGAGCCGGACCCGCGCTCGCGGCCCCGCGTGCTGGACCACGCCACGTTGCTGGCGATGGCGCCGTGCCCGTCGGCCAGGGCGCTCAGCAAGGACCTGCGCGGGCGTGGCTGGGCGTTCGTCGGGCCGACGACCGCCTCTGCCTTCATGGAGGCCATGGGCCTTGTGGACGATCATCTCGACGCCTGCGACCTGCGCGCCGAGGTCGAGCGCGAGCGGCGCGCCTTCAAGCGTCCCGCTGCCGCGGCGACAACCTGAGCCCGGCAGCTCAACGGGCACTACCGCAACCGGTCTTCGGCCTGCAGTTGCGTTGGCGGCCCGGCGATGGTCGTGGCCTCGGCCGGTGTCTGGGTGGTCTCGACCGGCGGCGGGCGGGCCGGATCGCTGCGGGTGAGGGCGGGGTCGGGTTTGGCGTCGGCATCGGCGGCCTCAAGGGTCGGGACGCTGACGCTGGCAGGGGTGCGCTGTGCGCCCAGGTCTGCCAGCCTGCCCACCACGGTGCCGTCAGGTGCGGCCACCACTGCCTGGTCGGACTGCCCGCCCTCAGGCGCGAGCCGCGTCCCCGCCGGGATGGTCAACCCGTCCAGGACGGTGTCCCGGACGACGGTGGCTCCGTCAGCGTCGACCAGCAGGTCCTCCCCGAGTTCCAGCGCGATCCTGGCCTGCCGGGTGGGACTCCGCGCATCGGCTGGTGGGTCGTGCCGCCGCGGCGGCTGCGGCTCATGAGGGACCCGGGTGCCAGGTTCCGCAGCCGGCGGCACGTCGGCGGTGACCTGCTGCTCGCGCGGTGCTGGAGCTGTGGCCGGCTCCACCGCCACGGAGGCGGAGGCACCTGGCAGCCGCACGGTCGGGGTTGCCGACGCGTTCGGCGTCGCCCGTGCCGGTGGGGCTGGGGTGGGAACGGCGGGCGGGCTCGGGGCGGGTACCGGCGGTACGGCCAGCATGGCCAGGGATGCGGCCAGCGTGGCCTGCGAGCCCGGCGCGGGTGCCGCGGGCGGCGCCGCGGCGAAGGCCGCACCCGAGGTCGCGCCGGTCCGGGCCGGCGCGAGGCGAGCGGGCCCGGTCGCGGCGGGAGCCTGCGCGACCAGCGGTTCCCCCGGCGGCCCGGCGGGTGCGGGGCCCGGTGCGGGACCTGGTCCGGGCTGCTGCGCCGGACCCGGTGGGACGAACCAGGCTCCCGCCAGCCGCAGCGCACGGGCTCCGCGGGCCGCGGCCACCTGCCACCGCACCCTGGCGTCCTGGCTGGCGAATTCCAACGCTGAGGCGTCGGCCAGCCGGCCCAGCGTCGCGCGGTCCCCTGCCGCCGCCGCCACCGCCATCCTGCCGGTCAGCCACAGCCGCTGAACGGCCAGCAACGGGCTCAGCGGGCCCACGTTGCGGACGTACTCGGTGAAGGTCAGCCATCCCAACCGGCCGTAGTTGAGGATCGCACTGGCTCCCAGCTCGGCGAGGCTGTCCCGCGACGGCGCCCCCAGCAGCTGGTCGGCTGCGAGCGACAGCTTGCGGATCTGGTCGCCCAGCCAGCCCTGCGGCGGGTCCCACAGGAGCTCCGACACCCCCTTGCCGAACGCGGCCGTCAGCGCCGCCACCAGCGCGTACCGCAACGGGGACCAGCGCGCCCACGCCGGGACCCTGGAGCCCAGCTCCTCGAACATCTGGGACATCCGCGCGGGGTCCTGCCGCCAGGTCTGTTGAAGCCAGGCGGAGAACGTCCTGAGCGAAGGGTAGGAAATCACCACCGGCTCCACCCTGATCCCGGAGGGCAGGTGGCGGCGCATGTCCTCGACGCGCCGTTGCATCTGCTCAAGCTGCAGGCGTTCGACGAGGTCCCGGAAATCCCGGATCCGGTACCAGTAGTCGTGCGTCATCGCGCCCGCGGTCACCAGGAAGTGGGTGCCCACGTCATACGCCAGGTTCTTGGCGTAGTCGCCGGCGGACGCCCACACCGGCCGCCCGGACCTGTACGCCACCGGTCGCGGCAGCACGATGCCGTTTCGTTGCAGCCAGTCCTTGCCCAGGCCTTCGGCCGCGACCAGGGCCATGGCGCTCCTGGACAGCGCCCGCGGGTTGATCGGCGGCAACAGCGGTAGGAAACCCCGGCCTGCGAGATCGCGGTTCACGACGCGATGGCTGTCGTCGATGAGGTACGGCAGCGTACCGACCAGGGCCAGGCCCATCGCGGTTTCTGGGAGGCTGGTGAGCTGCGACCCGATCACGTACTGCGTCGCGAAGTCATACACCGACAACCCCAGGAACCCCGGGAGGTTGGGGTAGGGAAGGCCCAGGATCGCGCCGGGCGCACGGTTGAGGAAGGCGTAGAGTTCCGCCTGTCCCCCGCCAGCGCTGTTCAGCAGCTTCTCCAGCCCCGGAAGCAGCCACGACGGGAACTCCTGCGCCAAGCCCACGGCAAGGCTCGCTCCCGTAGGCGGCGCTGCCGGGGTGGCGTCGCGTCCGCCGGTGCCACCGCCGGGCAGGCCGGGTCGACGGCGATCCACGATCCCGAGGCCGGTGGGGAGCAGCGCCCCGTTCAGTGGTGGCAGGGGCGACCTGGGGTCGTCGGGTCCCGGCTGACCTGCCGCCTGGGCACCGCTCAGGATCGCAGGCGGTGACCTCGTCGGCGTTCCCGCGGGGCGCTGCCCCTCCGATGGCTCTGGCGCCTGGCCGATCGCCATCAGCACCTGCAAGGTGGTGAGCTGATCGGCAAGGAACCGGTCCTGGGCGCTGGTGGCGGCCGCGGGGGCCACTGGTCCTTGCGCGAAGGGGTCCGCGGGCCGGGCGGGGAGCTCGGCGCCGGTCGGAGCGGTCCGGGCCGCTGCCAGGTCGACCAGTGCGACCAGCAGCAGCGTGCCGGCCAGCAGCAGGAGCGTGGCCAGCGACAGGAGCGTGGCCAGCAGCCGGGTGGCCTGCGCAGGGATCCCGACCGTGGTCCGTAGCGGGCCGGGCACCCGACAGCCGCGCACGGCGTTGCGGTTCAGGGCGGCTCCTTCGTCGAGCGCGGCACTTGCAGGGGGCTCGACCGGTGACAGCCGCCGGAGCGTCAGGACCGGGTGGTCGGCATGACGATCCCGACCGCAGATGCTCAGAACTGCGACGGTAGGGCATGGGCGGACACGCAGCCGTCACGGCCAGGCAACAACGACGACACGATCGCGGTCAACGCGTGCCCCCGGCACCGAGGATGCCGGCGGCGGGTTTGCATCCCTGACCTGGCCGGAGTTTCCTGACGGTCGAGCTGGGAGGCCAGATGACCGCGCACGCCGAGACCCCGGCGCGGACCGCCGCCGCGGCCGGGCACATCCGCACGTTCCTGCGCGCCCTCGAGACCCTCAGCGGGCGCTCGCTGCCGGTGCGCCTGCCGGACGGCACCGAGCTGGGGCCGGCGGACGCGCCCTACCGGCTGGTCCTCGAGCACTGGTGGTCGCTGCGGCGCATCTGGTTGCCGCCGTACGACCTGCGGGCGGGGGAGGCCTACGTCGAGGGCGACATCGACATCGAGGGCGACATCGAGGCGGCCATGTCCGCCGCGGCGGAGCTCAGCGCCCACCTGCCCGGCGCGCGTGCCCGGCTGCGGCTGCTGCGGCCCCTGCTTCGGCTGCCGTCGCCGCCCCGGCGGTCCCACCCGCGCCGGGCGCGGCTGCGCGGCCGGATGCACTCCAAGGAGCGCGACCGGGCCGCGGTCGCCTTCCACTACGACCTGCCCGACGAGTTCTACCGCCAGTTCCTGGACCGCCGGCTGGTGTACTCGTGCGCGTACTTCCTGGACCCGGGCGAGCCGCTGGACGCCGCCCAGGAGCGCAAGCTCGACCTGGTCTGCCGCAAGCTCAGGCTGCGGCCGGGCCAGCGCCTGCTGGACATCGGCTGCGGCTGGGGGTCGCTGCTGCTGCACGCCGCCGAGCGCTACGGGGTCAGCGGCCTCGGCGTCACCCTGTCGGCCACGCAGCAGCAGGCCGCCGGCGAGCGCATCGCCGCCGCCGGCCTCGCCGGCCGGGTCGGGGTCCGCCTCCAGGACTACCGGGACCTCGACGGCCAGTTCGACGCGGTCGCCTCCATCGGCATGTTCGAGCACGTCGGGCCGCAGCACCTGGCGCAGTACTACGCCGCGGCCTGGCGGCTGGCCCGGCCGGGCGGGCTGTTCCTCAACCACGGGATCACCCTCGGCGACCCTCGCCGGGAGATGTCGGGCAAGGGCCGCACGTTCACCTCGACCTACGTGTTCCCCGACGGGGGGCTGGTGCCGGCGTGGCGGGCGGTCAAGGAGCTGGAGGACGCCGGCTTCGAGCTGCTCGACGTCGAGCAGCTCCGCCCGAGCTACACGCTCACGCTGCGCAACTGGGTGCGCCGGCTGGAGGGCAACCGCGACGCGGCGGTGCGCGCCGGCTCCGAGGAGGACTACCGGGTCTGGCGCGCCTACATGGCCGGCTCCGCCGTCGGCTTCGACCGGGGCGACCTCGGCGTGATCCAGGTCCTCGGCTCCAAGGGCCACCGGGTGCCCTTCGGCCGCGCCTGGATGCTCGCCGGCGACGACCGGCCGGCCCGGTAGCGGCCCCGGTCCCCGTCCGCGCCGGACCGCGGCCTCAGGTCGACTCGGCGGCCGCGAGCCAGGCGTCCTCGAGCGAGGCCCGCTCGGTCCGCAGGGCGCGCAGCTCGGCGTCCAGGCGGGTCACCGCCTGGTAGTCGGTGGCCTGCTCGGCCAGGTCGGCGTGCAGCCGCCGCTCGCGCTCGGCGAGCCGCTCCAGCTGCCGCTCCAGCCGGGCCATCGCCTTGCGCGCGTCGCGGGCCGCGCGCGCCGGCGTGACCGCGGCCTCCGCGGGCGGCGGCCCGACCGGTCCGGCGGCCCGCCGCCGCGACAGGTACTCCTCGATCCCTCCGGGCAGGTCGGTCAGGCGGCCGTCGCCGAGCAGCGCCACCGTCCGGTTGCAGGTGCGCTCCAGGAACCAGCGGTCGTGGCTGGCCACCACGAGCGTGCCCGGCCAGCCGTCGAGCAGGTCCTCCAGCGCCGCGAGCGTGTCGACGTCCAGGTCGTTGGTGGGCTCGTCCAGCAGCAGGACGTTCGGCTCGCCGATCAGCAGCCGCACCAGCTGCAGCCGGCGGCCCTCGCCGCCGGAGAGGTCGCGCACCCGCGCGTGCTGCTGGTCGGCCGCGAACCCGAGGCGGTCGAGGAGCTGCGCCGCGGTCAGCTCGCGCCCGGAGCCGACGCGGGCGCTGCGGGCGACCGACTCCAGGGTCTCCAGCGCCCGGCGGCCGGGGTCCAGCGCCGCCGCGGCGCCCGCCTGGGGGAGGTGGGCGCCGCGCACCGTCCGGCCGCGCACCAGCCGGCCGCCGGCCGGCGCCAGCTCGCCGGCCAGGAGCTGCAGCAGGGAGCTCTTCCCGCTGCCGTTGGCGCCGACCACCGCGACGCGGTCGCCCGGGCCCAGCCGCCAGGTCACCCCGTCGAGCAGCGTCCGCGCCCCCCGCCGCAGCACGACGCCCTCCGCCTCCAGGACGGTGCGGCCGAGGCGGGCGGCGGCGAACGACTGCAGCGCCACCTCGTCGCGCGGGGGCGGCTCGGCGGCGATCAGCGCGGCCGCCGCCTCGACCCGGAAGCGCGGCTTGGCGGTCCGCGCCGGCGGCCCGCGCCGCAGCCAGGCCAGCTCCTTGCGCAGCAGGTTGCGCCGCCGCTCCTCGGCCGCGCCCGCCAGCCGGGCCCGCTCCGCCCTGGCCAGCACCCAGGCGGCGTAGCCGCCGTCGTAGGCGTGCACGCGGCCGCGCTCGACCTCCCAGGTCGTGGTCGCCACCTCGTCGAGGAACCAGCGGTCGTGGGTGACGACGACCAGGCCGGCCGTGGCCGGCAGGCGGCGCAGGTGCTGCGCGAGCCAGCCGATCCCCTCGACGTCCAGGTGGTTGGTGGGCTCGTCCAGCAGCAGCAGGTCGCGTTCGGCGGCGAGCAGCGCGGCCAGCGCGACCCGCCGCCGCTGGCCGCCGGAGAGCTGCCCGACGGGCGTGTCGAGCCCGAGGGCGTGCAGCCCGAGGCCGTCGAGCACCGCGCGGATCCGCGCGTCGCCGGCCCAGGCGAACTCCGGCGCCCGGCCCAGCACCGCCGCGCGGACCGCGCTGCCGGCGGGCAGCTCGGTGGTCTGCGGCAGCAGCCCCACGCGCAGCCCGCGGGCGTGGGTCACCTGGCCGGCGTGGGGCGCCGAGCAGCCGGCCAGCAGCGCCAGCAGCGTGCTCTTGCCGCTGCCGTTGCGGCCCACGACCCCGGTCCGCTGGCCGGCGGCGACGCCCAGGGACACGCCGTCCAGCAGCGTCCTGGTGCCGTGGGTCCTGGTGGCGCCGTCGACGCTGACGAGGTTGCGCGGCGGCGGCGCGCCGGTGGGGGCGGGCAGGGTCGCCTCCTCGTCGGGGTGGATGGTGGACGCCGGGTCCGCCCCAGCCTAGCGCCGCCGTACCGAGCCGGTCCCGCCGCGCGCGCCCGGCGCTCAGGCCTCCGGCGGTCGGAACCCGGGCAGGATCCCGGCGCGCTCGAGGGTGCGGGCGACGTGCAGCAGGTCCAGCTCCGACCAGCGCGGGCCGACCAGCTGGACGCCGGCAGGCAGGCCGTCGCCGTCCAGCCCGGCCGGCGCGACCAGCGCGGGCAGGCCCGCCAGGTTGGCGAAGACCGCCAGCAGCCCCTGCTCGCCGTACCCCGCGGGCTCCCCGTCGACGTCGACCGGGGTGCCCGGGTCGCGGTGGGTGAACGCGGTCGTCATCGCGGGGGGCAGGACCAGCGCGTCGACGTCCTCGAAGTACCGCTGCCAGGCGGCGACGAACCCGTCGCGCCGCTCCAGGGCCCCGAGGTACCAGGCGAGCGCGCGGCGCTCGTCACGCGGGTCGGCGTCGGGGTCGAACAGGCCGGTGGTGACCGTGAGCAGGTCCCCGAACAGCCGGTTCATCGCGTCCCAGTCGACGTCGGGCAGGCGCTCGGAGACCCGCGCGCCGGCGTCGGACGCCTGCGCCGCGACCCGCTCCACCTGCCGGCGGACGCCGGCGGCGACCCTGGTCCCCGGCAGCACCGGCAGCGCGGCCAGGCGCAGGTCCCGGAGCGGCCGGCGGCGCGGCGGGACCAGCGGGACCGGGGGGACGTCGCCGTCCTGCCAGTCGGGTCCGGCCAGCACGGCCAGCCCGAGCCGCAGGTCGGCGAGGTCGCGGGCCATGGGGCCGAGGCAGGACAGGACGCGGACCGAGCGGGGGACCCCCTGCGGCGGCTGGAAGAACCCGGTGAGCGGCACGCGGTGCTCGGTGGTCTTGAGGCCGTAGACGCCGCAGAAGTGGGGCGGCAGCCGCAGCGAGCCGGCCAGGTCCGAGCCGACCTCCAGGGGCGTCATCCCGGTGGCGAGCGCGGCCGCGGCGCCGCCGCTCGAGCCGCCCGCGGTGCGCCCGGGGTCCCAGGGGTTGGCGGTGCGGCCGAAGATCGGGTTGGCGCTCTGGTAGTCGGCCAGCCAGGGCGCGACGTTCGTGTGGCCGACGATGATCGCACCGGCCGCGCGCAGCCTGGCCGCGACGGTGCCGTCCCGCTCGGCGATCCGGTCGAGCACGGCGGTGCCGACCGTCGTCCGCATCCCCGCGACGTCGTGCCCGTCCTTGAGGGTCATCGGCAGGCCGTGGAGCGGGCCCAGCGGCCCGCCCCGCCGGAGCGCGGCGTCGGCCGCCCTGGCCTGGTCGCGCGCCCGGTCGGGGTCCAGCGAGACCACCGCGGTCAGCGCCGGGTTGTGCTCGCCGATCCGTTCGAGGTGGGCGTCCAGCACCTCGGTCGCGGTCAGCTCGCCCTGCCGGAGCCTGCGCGCCAGCACCCGCGCCGGGAGCCGGCAGAGCCCGTCCCCCGGAGCGGTCAGGTCCCGACCAGCGCTGGTCATGACAGGTGCGGGTCAGGACAGCCGGCTGGTCCACACCGACGACGCCGTCGCCCCGGCCGCGACCAGGAGCAGGGCCACGGCGGCGAACACCACCGTGACCTCCTGCTCCTCCTTCTTGAACCCGATCCGCGAGCCCAGCTCCCGGTAGATGCCGCGCAGCTCCTCGTCCGAGGGCGCCTTGAAGAAGCGGCCGCCGGTGCGTTGCGCGATCAGCTGGAGCGTGGCCTCGTCGGGGGGCACGGGGATGCGCCGCCCGCCGAACTGGGTGAGCGCCCCCTCGGGGGTGCCGAGCGCGATCGTGTACACCGGGATGCGCAGCTTGCGTGCGGCCTCCGCGTTGTCCAGCGGGTCGCTGCCGGTGGAGTTCGCGCCGTCCGACAGCAGCAGCATGACCACGTTGGGGTTCTGGTCGCCCACGGGCGGCGGCGCGTTCACGCCACCGGGCCGCAGCTCCAGCGCCCGGCCGATGGCGTCGCCCATGGCCGTGCCGCCGTCCGCCCTGAGCTGGTCGATCACGTCCCGGGTCTCGCCGCGGTCGATGGTCGGCGGCGACAGGACGTTCGCGCTCTCGTCGAACGCGACCACCCCGATCGGGAAGGTGTCGGGCAGGATGTTGACGAACGTGGTCGCCGAGCGGCGGGCCGCCACGATCCGGCTCGGCTCCACGTCGGTCGCGTTCATGGAGCCCGACACGTCCATGACCAGCAGCACGGTCGCCTCCTCCTTGGGGACCGCGATCGAGGCCTGCGGCCGGGCGAGCCCGATCAGCATGGTGGACATGGCGAGCAGGTAGAGCGCGACCGGGATCCAGCGCCGCCAGGGGAAGGTGCGGCGCACCACGTCGCCGAGCACGCCGGTGGCGGGGTAGCGGATCGCGTAGCGGGCGCGGCGGCGTTGCAGGTACAGGTACCCGGCCAGCACCAGGGGCGGCAGCACCAGCAGCAGCAGCACCGGGGGCGACTCGAAGGTCATCGGCGAGCCCTCGCGATCACGGGAAGCGGCTGAACCACAGTAACGACACCGCGCCGGCGGCGAGGAACAGGACCAGCGCCACGGCGAGCGGCACGGCGGTCAGCTCCACCAGCTCC
>Ga0126377_10000907_pt1 | contig 18879 bp, 13 predicted proteins | sample PanSoiMetPlot_22_FD_92647 | JGI IMG/M metagenome (GOLD analysis project Ga0126377, IMG submission 92647) | Tropical forest soil microbial communities from Panama - MetaG Plot_22 | ecosystem: Environmental > Terrestrial > Soil > Tropical forest > Bulk soil | place: Panama | collected 2016-02-17 | reverse complement strand
TGATCTGCTGCAAAAACGGATCGCGTTGTTTTTCAGTTGCGAGGGTTGCACCAGGGGAGGACGGTCACTATAATGCGCCGCACTTACAAGCGCCTGGCCCGGCAGGTAGGCGCAAAAAAACACGAAAACCAAGAACCCAGAATGGCGACTCCAATCAGATGGAAACAAAGAAGTCGTGCCCTGCCATACGGCGTTTCTAGTCGACCAGATACCCCTCTTCGTTCTCTCGCTCTCAGTTTGACCCAGGCAGCTCGAGCGGCCTTAACAGAGCCGTACATGCTCACGGTTGAACATCAACGAATCCAACTGCGACGCCTGCCCAAGGCCTTCACTGGATTCCGCATTGTGCAGCTATCAGACGTGCATCATGGCCCGTTTTCGAGTTGCGAACAGATTGAAAGGGCGGTGGAAACTGCTAACAGATTAAAGCCGGATATCGTCGCTCTTACCGGGGACTACATTTCCCGCGAGCGCGAATACGCCGCACCATGTGCGGAAATGCTCGGCCGGCTAAGGGCTCGTCACGGAGTCTATGCGGTGTTGGGAAATCATGACCATTGGACAGACGCAGCCTTGATTACGGACCTGTTTCGCGCTGAAGGCATCCATGTCTTGATTAACGAGGGAATGCGTTTCGAATACCGGGGATCTGCCTTCTGGTTGGCGGGCGTCGACGACACTATGGTGGGGCTCGAAGATATCCCGTTGGCCCTGGCTGGTGCGCGTGAGGACGAAATAAAGCTCCTGCTGGCCCATAATCCGATCGTTTTACGCCGCGCAGCACGTGCCGGCGTCGACTTGGTATTGAGTGGTCACACACATGGAGGTCAGGTGGCTCTCAGGTCGGAAAAGAGTGCCTCCGGACGACCGCGTCGTCGCTTGTTGAAAGGTTTAGGCCGACAGGGTCAAACGCAGATTTACGTCAATCGCGGCTTGGGGACCGTCGTTTTGCCAATCAGATATGGATGTCCACCAGAAGTGTCCCTGCTGGAATTGCAATGCGCCTAAACAGATTCTTCCAATCCTTAGGGCGCCGATAGAGCAACACCGAAGCGTCACCAAATCCCCGCAAATGTCCTCCCGGATCGTTACCGTCCCCAATCTACTCACCGTCTTCCGGATGGTCCTGATTCCGGTCTTTGTTTCGCTGCTGTTTTACAGGCGCTTTGGTCTGGCGCTCGCAATTTTTGTTCTGGCTGGCATCACCGACGGACTCGATGGACTGTTGGCCCGCCGCTTTGATCAGCGTTCCCAACTAGGCACCATTCTCGACCCCATTGCCGACAAATTGCTGCTGGTGACTTCCTTCGTCGTGTTATCGATGAGAAGTATTTTCCCGCAACCTATGCCGAGCCATCTGCCCGTGCCGTTTTGGGTCACCGTCGCGGTTATCAGCCGGGATGTTTTCATTATTGTGGGCGCGGCGGCCATCAACATGGTCACTGGCTTTCGTGGCTTTCGTCCTTCCCTGCTGGGGAAAATCAACACCACAGTGCAAATCATTGCCATCGGGGCCATTATCTTCGCCGCGAGCGTCCCGTACGGTACCGGTTACTACCTGCCCACCCTCTATACCACGGTGTTTGCGATGGCTCTTTTGTCGGGCGCCCATTACGTTTTCTTTGTCTCTAAACTTCTCAACGAAGACCGCAAATAGACAGCACTTCCCTCCAACCCATTGCAAATGGTTGAGTTTGAGCCGCTTCTTAAAGTTGACAATAAGGCACTCAGGTATTATATTGACGCAGCGTTCAAGTGGTTTGCTGCGGGCGGGACCTTTCAACGATAGCCCTGAAGCCCCTTGGGTGCAGGAGAAGGGGCTAAATACTCCACAAAAATTGCGGTTTTTGGAGAACAAAAAGATATGAGCAAGATTATTGGCATTGACTTAGGCACGACCAATTCGGTGGTCGCGGTGATGGAGGGTGGCGAGCCTACGGTTATCACAAACTCTGAGGGCGGTCGTACAACACCTTCGGTGGTGGCCTTTACCAAAGACGGCAGCCGTCTGGTTGGTCAGGTAGCTAAACGACAGGCGGTCACCAACCCTGAAAACACCGTCTATTCGATTAAGAGATTTATGGGGCGCCGTTATAACGAAGTGGGCGAGGAGATCAAGCAGGTACCCTACAAAGTGCAAGGCGCGGGCAGTGGCGACGTTCGCATCCTCGCCGGCGGCAAGGAATGGAGCCCACCTGAGATCTCGGCAATCATCCTACAGAAGATGAAACAATCAGCCGAAGATTACCTCGGGCAAAAGGTCGACAAGGCGGTGATCACCGTTCCGGCATATTTCAACGACTCGCAACGTCAGGCCACCAAGGATGCGGGCAAGATTGCCGGCCTGGAGGTCATGCGTATCGTCAATGAGCCGACGGCTGCGGCGCTAGCCTATGGTCTTGATAAGAAGAAAGATGAAACCATCGCGGTGTTTGACTTCGGTGGGGGAACGTTTGACGTTTCGATTCTGGAAGTTGGCGAAGGCGTAGTCGAAGTTAAGTCGACCAACGGTGACACGCACCTGGGTGGTGACGACATCGATGAACGACTGATCGAGTGGATCATCGACGAGTTCAAGAAGGATCAAGGTATCGATCTCTCGCACGACAAGATGGCCTTGCAACGCTTGAAGGAGGCTGCTGAGAAAGCAAAGATCGAACTCTCGAGCACCATGGAGACTGAGGTCAATCTGCCCTTTGTGACGGCGGACCAGTCGGGACCAAAGCACTTGGCGATGAAACTCACCAGGGCTCGTTTTGAACAGTTAGTCGATCCGATTCTTTCGAAGCTCAGGTCACCAGTCGAACAGGCCCTCAAAGACGCCGGCCTCGATGCGAAGAAAATTGATGAGGTCGTGCTCGTCGGTGGCTCAACACGTATTCCGAAGGTTCAGGAGATCGTCAAGGAAATGTTTGGCAAGGAGCCAAACAAGAGTGTGAACCCTGACGAGGTGGTGGCCATTGGCGCTGCCGTACAGGCGGGCGTTCTCTCCGGCGAGAAGACGGATATCCTGCTGCTGGACGTGACGCCGTTGAGCCTGGGCATTGAAACCCTGGGTGGCGTGTTCACGAAATTGATTGAACGCAACACTACGATCCCAACCCGTAAGTCTGAGATCTTCTCGACTGCGTCCGACAATCAAACGTCGGTGGAGGTTCACGTCCTCCAGGGTGAGCGTCCGATGGCCAGTGATAATCGCACGCTGGGCAAGTTTCACCTGGTAGGAATTCCGCCTGCGCCTCGGGGCATGCCCCAGGTAGAAGTGACCTTCGATCTTGATGCCAACGGAATCGTGAATGTCTCCGCGAAAGACATGGGTACCGGTCGCGAGCAGAAGATAACGATTACCGCTTCGTCCGGTCTGGCGAAGGATGAGATCGACCGAATGATGAAAGATGCCGAGTCTCATTCGGCCGACGATGCGCGAAAGCGGGAAGAGATTGAAGCCCGTAACCGGCTTGATGGTCTGGTCTACCAAATGGAGAAGACTCTCAACGAGAATCGGGAAAAAGTCGGCGCGGTTGCCGGTGAGGTAGAATCAGCGATTGCCGAGGCGAAGAAAGCGCTGGCCGAAGGTGGCGTGGAAAAACTTAACGACGCTTTCAACCAGCTGCAAACCTCGTCTCATAAACTTGCCGAGGCTCTTTATCAGCAGGCGCCGCCACCGGGAGGTGCTGAAACTGGTGGTGGTGAACAGGCGTCCGCTGCCGGTGCGTCATCCTCCAGTGGCTCAGGCGACGACAATGTCATCGACGCAGAATACGTTGACGTAGACGACAACAAGTAAGGCAGTTCGATTGTTGATTGCCAATTGCCGATTTGAAGAGGCGGAGAGGAAATAGTCGCTCCGCCTTTTCTTCAATCCCGAGCTTCGCGAAACAATCGATAGGCGAAATCGTAAACGACCTATGGCCAAGCAAGACTATTACGAACTACTCGGGGTGAAGCGCGACGCCAAGCCGGAAGAGATCAAAAAGGCTTACCGGCGGATGGCGCGCAAGTATCACCCGGACGTGAATCCCGGAGATAAGGCTGCCGAAGAACGGTTCAAACTGACTTCTGAGGCTCACGACGTGCTCTCGGATCCCAAGAAGCGAAGTGTTTACGATCGCTTCGGAGAGTATTCGGACAATCTGGCTGACGCCGCGGCCAGGGGCGCCGGACCGGCAACTGGAAGGGCCCATCCCGGCTTCGATTTTACCGGTTTTGATTGGGGTGCTGGTTCAACCACCTCGAGCGGTGGCAGTAGCTTCCGCGATATCTTCGCTGATCTGTTTGGTTCAGGCTCCGCCAAAGAGAAGGAACCTCCACGTCCTCAGCCACAACGTGGTCGGGACATCGAGATGCCCCTGGCCCTTTCATTCGAAGAATCTATCAAAGGGTTGACGACCAACATTACGGTCAATCGTTCGGAGCAATGCTCGCGCTGCAACGGCGCCGGCGACATCGGTGGTCCGGTCACCGTCTGCTCAACCTGTAAGGGATCCGGCCAGGTACAACGCGCTGGCGGGCGCCTGCGATTTGCGCAAGAGTGCCCGGACTGCGGCGGCTCTGGCAGACGTCGTTCACCGTGTTCCCTGTGCAAAGGGAAAGGCACATTGCCGAAGACCGAGACAGTTAAGGTTCGCATTCCCGCCGGCGTGGAAACGGGATCTCGAGTGAGGATTCCTGCAAAAGGTGAAGGGGGGCGATTGGGGGCCCCGGCGGGCGATTTGCACATCATCACTAATGTTGGACAACACAAGTATTTCACGCGCAAGGGCGACAATATTTATGTGACTGTTCCCATCACTGTTCCGGAGGCAGCGCTGGGAGCAAAAATTGAAGTACCCACGGTGGAGGGCAAAACTCAGTTGAGAATCCCACCGGGAACACAGTCGGGGCAGAAGTTTCGCTTGCGCGATCGGGGGGCGCCCTCGCTGCGAAATCCGGGCGCAAAGGGACATCAGTTTGTCGAGGTGCAGGTGACGTTGCCGAAAGTGATTTCAGAAGAGACGAAAGAGCTCTTGCGGGAGTATTCAAAACTGAACGTGACAAATCCGCGAGTGGAGATGGGACTCGAGTGATTCTTGATTTTTGATTGCCGATTGGCGCCGCTAGGAACCGCGTCGCACTTTGGCAAGCTCAGTAACCTAAATCATAAAATCACCGAGAAACGATTTTTGACTATGATTAGTTTAGCTACGCTACTTTGTTGAGAGCACAGGGACATTTGGCATAGCGACAAATCAAAAATCAAAAATCAAAAATCAAAAATGACGCGCAAGGCTAAGACATACACAATAAGCGCGGTGGCAGACCAGTACGGGATTCACCCGCAAACACTGCGCCTGTATGAACGCGAAGGTCTGCTCAAGCCGTCCCGCTCTGAAGGAAACACTCGCCTCTACACCGATCCTGACCTGGAGCGTCTGGAACTCATTCTGTCGCTAACCCGAGATCTCGGCGTGAATCTCGCTGGCGTGGAAATCATCCTCAACATGCGAGAAAAGATGGATGCAATGCAGCAAGAATTTGAGCGCTTCTTCCACTACCTGCAGTCGCATGCTGAAGAGCTCACGAACTTTGCGGAGCCAGCCCACGAAGCTACCGATGCTTTGGTTCCGCTCACGCGCGCCGCAGCCTTGCGGCGGCGAGTCTCCCGCGGTTGAGTTGAGGTAGCAAACATCTCACTGCCCGTCCAAACTCTAGAATCCAAATCCAAATATTGGACTGCCCGCTTCGGAAGCCTGGTCTTGAGCAAACAAGATCTGCGGTTTTCCTAAGGTTTCCCGCGTTTACTGTCATTCAACTTTTGTGGGCCTTAGTTTGCATAAGGACGTCTTGCTCCTTCAGTAGTCTCCTCCGGTGATTACGGCCCCGACGAGACGCCCGCGAGTGACACAAGTCCTCGCGGGCGTTGTTTATTTGAAAGCGATCGCAAAAGTTAGTTCCCGGATTTAGCGGCGCCACCTGCATCAAGTTCAAAAGTACAGTTTTACTAGCACTCTCTTGTTAGGCTTCTGCTGGCGTGGTAGAGTGGCGCGCCGTACGAACCACGAACGACTTCGCTTCCTCACGCTTGCCCGCGAGGCCGCTAGACCAGAATTTCACTGACTCCGGTTTTACGATCGGACTACATTTGATTTTCTTTTGAGCGGCAACCTTCACCTGTCAGCCGCCAGGAGTTGAAAAATGAAAGTACTATCCTCACTAGTCGCGACCCTGTCATTTCTTTTCCTTTTGACGCTTCCCACCTCGCAGGCCCAGGACCTCGATACCGTGACCATCGAAGGCCGCGTAGTTGATCAGAACTCCGCGATAATTCCAGGAGCTGAGATTCAAGCTACCCTGTTGAAGACTGGTGGAACCCGTACTGTCACCACCGATGCTGACGGGCGCTACAAACTAATTCAATTGCCGCCCGGCGCTTATATTCTGCGTGCGTCCTGCACTGGCTTTGCAACGCACGAGGAAAAGTCTGTTGTGTCCAGCTCGGGTCAAACATTGTCCCTGAACTTCGTACTCACTCCCGCAGCGATTCAAGTCGAAACAATAGTGGTCACAACCTCTGCAGGGACTCCAGTTGATATGAAGCGAACGGTTGTAGGAGCAACGCTGAACGTTCGTGAAACAGACTCGTTGCCGCTACCTACGCGCTCGCCACTAGATCTGCTTTTCCTGTTACCCGGCGTAACCGAAGAACCGCTGTCCACCCGTGATCTGGCTGAGGATCGCAACACAAATCCAAATCAGACGCCGGAAGAGGCGGGCACGTTTTCCCTTTCCGGTGCGCCGGCATATTCCAACAATCTCACTATCGACGGTTTAGACAATAACGACGACCGCGCTGCGCGTGAGCGCTTTCAACCATCAGTGGCAGCAGTCGAGGAGGTACAAGTCATCACGAACCAGTTCTCAGCGGAATATGGTCGGGCCTCCGGCGGGCGCGTGAATCTGCTGACGCGGAGCGGTACACAACAATTGCGGGGACGAATTTTTTACTTCTTCGCAGACGAATCTTTGAACGCTAACACCTTTCGCAATAACACACTCGGCCTCAGTCGACTGCCACTGCAGGAGCACGACGGGGGCTTTACCATTGGTGGACCAATTCCCGGGGCGAATCCTCGAACTTTCTTTTTTGCCTCCTATGAACGTGACCAGGTCCTCGACAGCGCCCTGATTGATACCCTGGTGCCGGCGACCCAAAATCCTTTGTTTCCGCTTCCCTTACCTACCTTTCCTTCAAAGAGTCGACTGGAGGAAGTCAACCCGCCGGCAGTCGCCACTGAGGTCGCGCCTTTCGTGTCGTCAGTTAGTACTCCGCTGCGAAATAGCAGCATTCTCGTTCGCTTGGACCGCCAGTTTGGCGAGACAAATAACGCCTCGTTGGTATACCAGGGTGGACGCCTCGCGAACCTGCGCCAGTTCAGTGGCGGTAATCGGCTGGCTGATGCGCTACAAGGTCAAGCGCGCAACTCTGACGCGATTTCGCTTTCAGACACGCAGGTATTTTCCGCAAGTGTTGTAAATCAGGTTCGCTTCCAGAGTTCCCGCCTGGCCCCGGCCTTCCAGTCTCGAGGCGACGATACTCCAGTTGTCTTGATTACTTTGAACGACTCACTCCTTGAGGGAGATGCCGCCAGACGCGCGGGAACGCTCGTCGCTGGATCTTCTACTTCCGGGTCGACTGAACGTCGTGAAGATCGGCTGCAGCTGCAAGACATAGTCTCTTTGGTCAAGGGAAATCATTCACCGAAGTTTGGTGTAGACGTCCAACGCGTTTCTTCGCGCTACAGTGACCTGACCGACAAAACCGGCACCTATAACTTTGCCAGTGGCGGCGACTTTCTCCTGGGCATCCCCAGCCGATTTCGCCAGAACTTTCAGGCGGTTTCAATCCAGAACAATACCTACGCGGGCATGTTCATCCAGGATGATTGGCAACTGCTGCCCCAGTTACTCGTTAGTTATGGTTTGCGATACGAGCGGGAGAGCATTCTTGCTGATCAGAATAACTTTGGCCCACGCGCCTCCATGGCCTATGGCCCACTGTCGTCGGGCCGACTGGTGATTCGAGCGGGGGCGGGAATCTTCTACAACCGTGCCCTGCTACGCACGATTGACGATTTCACCATCGGCAAGCAACAACTATTCTTCGATACAAACCGGCTTGTCGATCCCGCCAGCGGCAAATTGATGACCGCAGCGCAACGTCGTACCTTCATCGCGACCAATATTCACTTTCCCCAAACCCTGTTACCAGGCTCGACGCTGGTGAAACAGTTTGGTGAGTTGAACACCAATTTCTCGCGCCGGCTCAACAGTCAGCTTCGCATCCCGGAAAGTTACCAGGCGAACCTGGGCGCGGAATACTACGCCGGTCGCGGCTACTCGCTTGAAACAAACTACACCTTTACTCGCGGCCTACACCTCTGGCGTGAGTTTAACGTCAACGCCCCGGTACTCCCCGCTGGTTATCGCAACTTCTCAGAATTTCTCGCGTCCAGAGATTTTCCAAACTTCGTCAGTCCTACAACCGCAACTCGCCCTTTGTTCAACTCAACGAGTGCAGGTGAACTAGTGCGATTCTCATTTGCGGGCCCTAGCAACATCAGTCGGGTCGTTGAATTCGGCGTGCCGGTGTCAGTCTTCAATCTCAGTAGCGTTAATTCCACCACGGCACTCGAGGTAGCGCTGGCGGCCCTGAATACTTTGCGACCCGATCCCCGGCAAGCTGAGATAGAAGAGCTGATTTCTGCCGGTAACAGTTTTTACCGCGGACTGACGCTGGAGTTGCGCCGGGACATCTCTCCTGGCTTCGCTGGCGCCTGGTTCTCGTTTCGCGCTGGCTATACCTGGTCGCACCTCGTTGACGATGGAATAGTGAACACTTCAGACGCTTTGGTTCCGGGAGATTTCCGGGCAGAGCGAGCCCGCAGTCTGCTGGACAGACGACACCGGTTTGTTTTCTCCGGCACCTTCGCCTTGCCTCGAGTATTTTTGAAGTTGCAGTTATCGCCAGTTGTAAGGTTAGCGTCTGGCGCACCATTCAATATTTCGATTGGGGGGGTGGATCGCAATCTTGATGACGTGGGAAACGATCGACCCAACTTTGCCGGCGACGCTAAATTGCTTCACTGGCAAAAACCGGGACAGAACATTGACCAGTCAGTGGTCGCGCTGTTTAGTTTGCCGTTGCTTGGTCAAGCGGGGAACCTGCCGCGCAACGCTGGTCATGGCCCAGGCCTGTTCTCGTTTGATCTGAATGTGACGCGCGAGTTTCAGTTGAGCGAGCGAATACGCGTCCGGCCGTCGGTGGAGTTTGACAATGTGCTCAACAAAACTGTTTTCAGTTTTGGCTCCGAGTTCATCAACTTCAACGCCATCTCGCCCAACGCTTCAGCCGAGCAACGCCAAACATTCCTGGATTCATTTCTGGTGGCAACGCGGACTATGCGTCCGCGCCAAATTCGACTTGGCTTTCGCTTGGAATTTTAGCTGAGGTGCCAGGTCAACAGCTGAGGTCAGATGCACGAATGAATCTCGGCCTCACGCCGGAATTCAAAACGGTTCATTTGCGATGACGCTCGTAAACAGTTGCGAGGAGATGGGAGACTTGGGGAGGAGCTCTTGACCTAACAAGCTGTAATTAACGACGTGAGTTTCGAACAGATACTTAGAGCTGACGGACTGGCTGCGCAGTTTGCAAATCCTTGTTCTCTTCTTTTTTGGATTGGTGAAGATCGGCATTGATTTGCGGCTGAGCCTTTGCTTTGTCGCATCTTTCCCGTGAGCGTTCTATTCTTCTTTTCATCCAGCGGTTCATTTTGTAAAACCTTCCATTTCTGACCATTCAGATGAGGCTGACCATCAATCTGTTTGCCTCAGTTGCCCGGGGTCAACCACTACTTTCTTCGCAGCTTATGTGCCACTGCTCCGGGTTTGGCCAGAACCGTGGCCTATCAGTGCTTCCCTTTACCTTTTAACGCGTAATCCTGCAGCCAAAAGGTTCCAACCAGGCCAAATTTTCTTACCCTACCTCCGCAATTTACATAGTGACACCCTCTTCTGCTGCCTCCATCCGCCCCGTATAACTTCTGAGATGCAATAGAGTTAAGACACACGATATGGTTGGCTCCAGATCCGAAATGGAACTCCAAACCAGCCAGCGAGTCCCTGATCGCCTTGTGATAAACTCGACTCGGTTGCCAAGGATTTCCACCCGAATGGTCCCAATCGACTCCCAATCTGAGCCTATTACCGACGTCGACGCCGCCTTGCTCGATGCCGAGCTATTCCTCAAGTATCACTCTCCGGAACGAGCGATTAAGCGTCTGCGGACTGCAGTTGAGCGAAATTCACGTTCGCTGCCATTGCGGGAGAGGTTGCGGGAAATCTGTGCCATGCAAAAGCAGCCCGATGAAGCGGCGCGCCAATGCCTGGTACTAGCGAGCCTCTACATTGAGCGGGAAGAGTTTGATACCGCTTATGATCGTTTACTGGAAGCGAAGCAACTGGACAATCGCATCAACATTGCCAGTGGGTTGGAAGCGATCCGCCGGGCACGACGACCCGACTTACGCCCGACGCCCGCCGCCGAAGCGAATTTCGATAAACGTCACTTTACTCTCGCCGGCGATTTGAGTGCTGTCAGTACTTTTGATGCCATTCAGGTGATCGAGAATGCGAGGCTAACTGGAGAGCTGACGCTGACCGGAGAAAAGCGGAGCGGTCGGGTCTTATTCAATGAAGGACGAATCGTCGACGCTGAATGTGCAGGAGCAGTCGCAGAGCAGGGGTTCCAGCGCATTGTCGAGATTACCAATGGCACCTTCGAATTTCAGAAGTCCGAGCAACAGTTTCCCATCAAGATTCAGGCAGCGACCAACACGAACCTCATCCTCGACACATTGCGGCACCTTGACGAACAAACGAAGTAGCTCTTGGTCTAATCGATCAAGACCCTCGCGTTGAGCGCTTCAGCCTTTTCGATTGCGGTAAGTAAACGAAGAAACTGGGAGTAGTTGCGACTGCGATTGGTGAGACGTTCTAGTTCCGAGTGACTCAACTCACTTCGTAGCAGCAAGTCGAGAAAATCATAGTAGTCGGGTGCGGCCTGCAAGGGAAACTCTCGTGTGTAAGAGGTCGCGTTGTCATCGTCAGAACGAAAGCCAGCTAGCAAATCGAAGATATTGTCAGTTGTTAGCCTGGCGGCGTCGCGAGTCAGTTTGATGGGCACGCGCAGTTCAAAGAATCGAAGTCCTTCGTCAGTGACCACTCGCCGTAACTCTTTGGAAGCTTCGCCGTCAAACGGCGACTCGGGATCGACGAGGATACGTAACAAGCGTGGTTGGTCATCCTTATCCATGGTGTCGAGGCAGAGCTGCACACGATCCGCGAGAAACTTTTCAAACTGGGCCTCGATCGGGTAGTTGACCCTACCCAGGCAACCTACCGATTCACCTTCGCCCGCTGCCTCCAGCGGCAAGCAGGCGGGACATTGAGGACAGATGGCGGTCGCTTTCTGCATGAGCTCCACTTCCTCGCGGGCACTTTCCACCCACCTGACTTTGTCGTCAGTGGGAATACTTGCGTCGCCAGTTGTCAGCCTGGCGTGCAAGCTGCTCAAGCGGCCCCAGTCGCGCAAATGTTTCTCGGAATAATTCGCGCGCAGGGGACAGCGATATTGGAGTGCAAATTCCAGGGACATGAATTCTCTCTAAATCTTGGAGGCCTCCTTGCGATGTAATCACCGGCGCAACTGTAACAAGGTCATTTGACGGCTGCACCCATTTCGTTTCAAATCACTAACACAGTGAGTATTAACGAGCAAGCGAAGCCCTTCCAGCGCACGTTCCCGCCCGGTCCGAAGCGGACTCTTCCGTTGGCCAATTTGATTGCCTACGGTCGCGGCGCACTGCCGTATTTTCAGAACCTGGCAAAACGCTACGGAGATATTTCTTACTTCAAGATTGGACCGCAGGAGACTTTTTTCCTTAATCACCCTGACTACATCAAGGACGTCCTGGTTACGAACAATCAGAACTTCCACAAGGGGCGGGTGCTCCAGCGAGCAAAACGCCTGTTAGGTGAAGGATTGCTGACGAGTGAGGGTGATTTTCATCGGCGCCAAAGACGCCTGGCCCAACCTGCCTTTCACCGGCAACGAGTGGCAGGCTACGCCGATGTGATGACCGCGTATGCAGTGCGAATGAGGGAGCGTTGGCGCGATGGAGAAACGCTCAACATTTCCGAAGAGATGATGCGGTTGACCCTGGCAATCGTTGGCAAGACCCTGTTTGATGCTGACGTTGAGTCAGCCTCGGGAGAGGTCGGCGAGGCGATGAACGTGGTAATGGAGTTGTTCCGCACGCTCACGATCCCGTTCTTTGAGCTGTTGCAGAAACTACCGTTGCCACAACTGCGTCGTTTTGATAACGCCCGGGCAAAACTCGATCGCATCATTTATCGACTCATTGATGATCGGCGGCAAAGTGGCGTCGATCGTGGCGACCTCTTATCCATGTTACTACTGGCCCAGGACGAAGAAGGTGATGGTGGGCAGATGACGGACCAGCAGTTGCGCGATGAGTTGCTCACGATCTTCCTGGCAGGACACGAGACGACCGCTAATGCATTAACCTGGACCTGGTACCTCCTCTCGCAGCATCCCGAAGTGGAAAACAGACTCCATCGTGAACTCGACGACTTACTTGGTTCACGGGCTGCGACTTTCGCTGATGTGCCCGCACTGCGTTACACCGAAATGGTGCTGGCTGAATCCATGCGACTCTATCCACCTGTATGGGCCATCGGGCGTCTGGCGGCAGTGGACTGCGAAGTCGCGGGTTACTTTGTGCCTAAGAAGGCCCTGATGGTCTTCAGTCAGTTCGTGGTGCACCGTGACGAAAGATATTATGAGAAACCACTAGACTTTAACCCTGAACGTTGGCTGCCAGAAGCGCGTGAATCAAGGCCGCAGTTTTCTTATTTTCCTTTTGGCGGTGGCCCACGTCGCTGTATTGGAGAGGGTTTTGCCTGGATGGAGGGCGTGCTCTTAATTGCCACGCTAGCGCAACATTGGCGGATGCAGTTGGTACCTAATCATCCGGTAGCTTTGAGACCGCTGATCACGCTGCGTCCGAAGTACGGCATGCAGATGATTGTCAGTAGGAGGTAAGTCATTGCTGATTGCCAATTGGCGATTGCGGATTGCCGGAGAAAGAGCGGCCGAAATTGGCAATTGGCAATCGGCAATTGGCAATCGGTGTGTGCTAAGCTTTGCTCTTTCCCGCAACGAAGCACCACGTTAGAAAGGGTCATCAATCAATGGCAATTAGTCAGGAACTCTTGGAAATCCTTGCTTGTCCGGCTTGCAAGGCGAAGGTGGAATTAAAGCCTGATGGTAGCGCGTTGAAGTGCGTTGAGTGTAAGAGGGTCTATCCGATTCGTGACGACATCCCGGTGATGCTAGTCGACGAAGCGAAGGTAGAAGAATAGTCGCATGAACAGCCTGCGCGACACTGTGGCCCTGTCTCCGCAACTGCGCGGGATCGAAACGACAGCGAGGCAAAGTTTGCTTGGTGAAGAAGCGCCACAGCCCTTGGGGCCCGCCATCTGGGACTGGCAGGAAGTCAGAAAAGTACTTTTGATTCGCCTGCGCTCAATTGGAGATACAGTATTGGCCACGCCGACCGTGCTGGCGCTAAAGCGGTTCCTGCCGGCAGTGCAGATAGATGTCTTGTTGGAAGATTGGGTGGCGCCGGTGCTGGAAGGTCATGGTCTAATCAACAGGATAATCCGGCTCGAGCGCGCTAGTTTCGCTGCCCGTTTGCAGGTTGCGCGCGAATTGCGACGAGAGCATTACGATGTTGTCTACAACTTGCATGGAGGAACAACCGCGACATTGTTGACCCGCGCCACCGGAGCACCACATCGCGTGGGTTATGCAGCTTACCAGTACGCCAAACTGCACAATCATCAATCGCCGTCGCCCCTCTTGCTTTGGGGGCAACAGAAGACGCATTCAGTGGAACAACAACTGGCGCTGGTTGGCTGGACGGGAGTGCCAGTCAGCGACCGGCCACCAACGCAGTTGGCGATTGCACCCCAGGCTGATGCCGCAGTTGACGAACACCTCAATGCGGTCGGACTGCTCGGAAAGAAGTTTGCGCTGGTCCATCCGGCTGCAGCTTTCGCGACGAAACAGTGGGCCACCGAAAATTTTGCGCACGTGGTGGAGTTTCTAGGTGATAAGGGTATCCCGGCGGTGGCGATTGCCGGCCCGCACGAGCGCGCGGTGCTGGAGGCGTTGACGGCTGAATCTGCTGTGAAGGTAACAAGTTTTGATCTCTCGCTCCCTGAAGTCACAGCTCTCGCAAAACGGGCCCAAATTTTTGTGGGCAACGACAGCGGCATCGCTCACATTGCTGCCGCGGTCAGCACGCCCTCCGTGGTAGTTTTTGGTTCGTCAAATACCGCCCACTGGCGCCCCTGGAACACAGCTCCAGCGGAGGTCGTGTTGGAGGAAATGCCCTGCCAGCCTTGTCACGGCTACTTTTGTGAGAAGTTCCCGCAACCTGAGTGTATCTTGCGGGTACCGGTAGGAAGAGTGACAGCAGCCATCGAACGCTTACTAACTTGAGTGACCTAAATCAACAACGTGTCGCAGAGATCCTGGCTACGATTCGCGACCGCACCATCGTAGTGTTGGGCGATGTAATGCTCGACGAGTTTGTTTGGGGCGATGTGACCAGGATCTCTCCGGAAGCTCCGGTGCCCGTGGTCGATGTAAAAAAGGAGTCGGTCCATCTGGGTGGCGCGGCGAACGTGCTGGCGAACCTGTTATCGCTTGGGGCTCGCGGCATAGTAATTGGGGCAGTCGGAAATGATCCCGCCGGAACCCGCTTGCGGGCCAGTTTGCGCGAAATCAATCCCCAGGCTGACGAGTATTTGGTGGTTGATGAGACGCGCCCATCGACGACTAAGACCAGGATTATTGCTCATAGCCAGTTGGTGGTTAGGGCTGATCGCGAACTACGCACGCCAGTTAGTTCGTTGATCGAAGACCAGATCATCGCGCAACTAAAACAGGCGCTGGCGAAGGCCGACGCGTTTGTCGTGTCCGACTACGATAAGGGAGTGGTGACACCGCGCATCCTCTCTGCGATTTTGCCGCTCGCGTGTAAACACATGCCGGTCTTGATCGATCCCAAACTACGAAACTTCAATTACTACCGGCCAGCGACTCTCGTCACTCCAAATCATCACGAAGCGCTGCGCTTCACGAACACTGAGCAAAACTCAGACGAAGGTTTGCACCAGGCAGCCAAACTAATTCGCGAGCGGCTCGACTGCGAGGCGGTACTGATTACGCGTGGAGATCGCGGCATGATGTTGGTTGAGGGCGACAATGAGCCTGTGTATGTCGAGACTGCGGCCCGCGAAGTCTATGACGTAACCGGAGCCGGCGATACGGTGATCGCTGCCCTGGCCAGTAGCCTGGCAGCAGGCGCTTCGATGTTAGAGTCAGCCAGGCTGGCCAATCACGCGGCGGGCATAGTGGTCGGTAAAGTGGGCACAGCCACCGCGAGTGCGAGTGAACTAACCGCGACTTTTGCGCGCTAGATAGAGTTGGAACGGATCGACATCCCGATTTAATTTCAGATCCATATGTCACCTGCGTTAATCTGTGACTCAAATCACACTCCCGGGTTTGAGGATCCATGATCGGCAAAACACTTCGCAATTATCGGATCACGGACAAGATTGGTGTCGGCGGGCAGGGTGCCGTTTACAAAGCCACTGATGTCAAGCTCGGCCGAACGGTAGTGATTAAGGTTCTGCCCGAGGAACTAGTGGCGAAGGAGGCCAACCTGCGGCGTTTTGATCGCGAGGCCCGGTTAGCATCTTCACTGGATCATCCCAACATTTGCACCATTTTTGATCTCGACGAAGTTGAGGGCGTGCACTTTATTGCTATGCAACACGTCGAAGGCAAAAATGTGCGCCAACTGGTGGCCGGGCGGCCACTTGAAATGAAGACCGCGCTCCTGATTGCCTTGCAGGTCGCCGACGCGCTGGCAACTGCTCACGGACGGGGGATCATTCATCGCGACATCAAGTCGGGGAACGTCATGGTCACTCCATCAGGACAGGTGAAGGTGTTGGACTTTGGCCTGGCCAAGCTTCTGGACGACACCCAAGCCGCGACCGCCGGTATTCATCGTACCGAATTGACCGAGGTGGGAGTGCCTTATGGAACTGCGACCTACGCGGCTCCGGAACAGGCGCGAGGAGACCGCGTCGACAAGCGGGCTGACATTTTTTCACTGGGCGTCCTGATCTATGAAATGTTGACAGGCACCTGGCCTTTTCGCGGTAAGACTACGATCGACGTGCGCCACGCAGTGTTGCACGATACGCCGCTACCTGTGAGCGAGTTGCGGGGCAGCCCGATTCCTCCCCGGCTGCAGCAGATAATCGATCGCGCCCTGGCTAAGGAACCTCGGGATCGCTTCCAAAAGATGGAAGACTTTCGCGACCAGTTGCGTGAGGTGCTGCAGGAAATATCTACCGAGGCGGGCCAACAGAGTCTGGCCCCCGAGCCGCCGCGGCATCTCGCTGGCGTCAACCCCGTCTCGCGGGCCGTGCGTTGGTTGAAGTCCATCACCAGGAGCGAGGCTCCAACTACCTCACCAACGTTGATGACGCCGACCAGGCAAGCCATCCACGAAACTCCGCTTACCACCGTTGCCGATCAGGATAGAAAAAGCCTGGCCATCTTGCCTTTTCGCAATTTGAGTAACGATGCGGCCACGAGCTTCTACGAGTTCTCCCTGGCGGACGCCGTCATTACTGAATTGGCCCGAGTGAAATCACTAGTGGTTCGTCCGTCTTCAGTTATTGCTAAATACCAGGGACAACTCGTCGATCCACGGGAGGTAGGACGGGAGTTGAACGTGAACGCTGTACTCGCGGCAGGATTTATTCACGCTGGTGACAACTTCAGAGTAACCGCCCAACTACTCGATGTTCTGTCGGGCGAAATACTTTGGAGCGATCGCATTGACACTGCCGCTTCGGACATAATTGCGTTGCAGGACACAATAGCCCAAAGAATTGTCGAAGGGCTGCGGGTCGAACTAAGTCCTGCCGAGCAGGTCGGGATCGCCAAGGCCGCTACTCAGAATCCCGCCGCCTACGAACAGTACTTGCGCGGCCGCGATCTTTTTGCGCGTTTCATTTTTCGTACTACTTCTCCCGACGATTGTGCGACAGCGATTCAGCACTTTGAGCGGGCCATTCAACTTGACCCCCATTTTGCCCTGGCGCTCGATGGTTTAGGGGCCTGTCATGTCAACCGCGTCTTCAAAGGTTTCGGTGGTTCTGAAGATTACGAACAAGCAGAAATTGCTTTTCACAAGGCCCTGGAAATTGATCCCAAGATTTTTGAAGCGCGCATGTTGATGGTTTTTGTGTACCTGTGGCGAGGTGAGAAACAGAAAGCACGCGACGAAGTGAATCGAACGCGGAAGGAAGCTCCGAACGAGCCGGTAGTTCACTTTGTCAAAGCAACCCTCCACCGGCTTGATGGTGAATATGGACGAGCTTTACGAAGTTGGGACCGGCTGGCGCGACTCGACCCGGCGGCCCATGTGGTGGCCAGTTACAACCGGGCCCTGGTCCATATGTACATGGGCCACTTCGACGAAGCTTTTCGCCAACTCGACAATGCGGGCGAGACCGAGAATCCATTAGTGAAAACGTTTCGCGCCCTGGCCCTCTACTACACTGGTCAAACAGATGATGCCGCCGAACTCATGGAGCAAGTCCTGCAGCGCAATCCGAACATGCACGGCGTACGTCCTTTTATGTCGATGTTCCTCAGCGCCCAGGGCAAGCATGACGCGGCCCTGGCCCAGTTGAACGAGAACGTCAAACGCAACGGCGAGGTGGACGCGGACATCGCCTACTCGATCGGCTCCGTGTATGCGCTCGAAGGAATTAGAACCGAAGCGTTTGCCTGGCTCGAACGTTCAATTGCCCTGGGCAACGAGAATCGACCCTTGTTTGACAACGATCCCAACTGGAATTCATTGCGCGCGGAGCCGGAATTCGCGGAATTGATGACCAGGGTTCGCAGAAGAGAATCGCACAGTACCCTAGATGACGGAGGAGAATGAACGACCGACGCTATGGCCGGACACCCTACTAACTTAAGACCTTCCCGGTTACTCAGTTTGCTGCTGTTGCTTTCGCTCGGTTTTCCGGCGATCGCTTTCACAATTCCGCAACGTGACCGTCGCGCGAAAGAAGAACGGTCAAATACACAAAAACAGACCCCTGGTCCTTCACCGCTCCCAACTCCGGTAGCTTCTCCGGCGCCTGAAGTTGCTCAACCTGTTCAAGTCAACAGTGGCACGCCTGCGAAGACCCTGGCTGAGTTGCAAAACAGGATCACTGAGGTGTTGCGTCGCCCGGAACTGTCGTCAGCGATGGTCGGGATCAAGGTAGCTTCCCTGGAGTCTGGTCGCGTGCTGTTTGAAGAAAATGCCGCCAAGCTCTTGCGTCCTGCTTCGAACATGAAGCTGTACACGGTGGCCACTGCCCTCGACCGGCTGTCACCCGACTATCGCTTTACCACTTCAGTCTACGGGGCCAAACCGGACGCAAACGGAGTGGTCCACGGAAACATGACGATTTATGGTCGCGGTGATCCGTCAATTGCCGCCCGCTTTAACAATGGCGATTACTTCAAAGGAATTGACGATCTAGCGGCACGGATTGTTGCCGGAGGGGTAAAACGAGTTGAGGGCGATCTCGTGGGCGATGAAACTTACTTTAGTGGCCCGCAATACGGAGCCGGTTGGGAATGGGAAGATTTGACCTGGT
>Ga0126377_10000905_pt1 | contig 18896 bp, 16 predicted proteins | sample PanSoiMetPlot_22_FD_92647 | JGI IMG/M metagenome (GOLD analysis project Ga0126377, IMG submission 92647) | Tropical forest soil microbial communities from Panama - MetaG Plot_22 | ecosystem: Environmental > Terrestrial > Soil > Tropical forest > Bulk soil | place: Panama | collected 2016-02-17 | reverse complement strand
CGAGCGCCTCGGCGGTCGTCGTGCTGAACGAGCGCGTGAGACGGAAGCCGTGCGACATGATGAGCAGCGGTGCGCGGCCGACGTGCGCTTCATCATCGATGCGCTCGCGCGCCAGCCCGCCATGCCGATCCCCGGCGTTCTCGCCGGCCACATCGACACCCGCCGCCTGGGTGTGCTTGGCCACTCGCTGGGGGGCGGGACTGCCGCGGAGGTCTGCCGCTCCGACGCCCGCGTCGTCGCCTGCGCCGACCTCGACGGAAAGATCTACGGCCCGGCCAGTGCATCCGGCCTGGGCCAGCCGTTCCTCCTGGTCGAGAGCGACGGACGCGCGGATACGTTCGATGAGTTCGCCGGCCGGTTGCGCGGCCCTTCCTGCCGCGTGCGCGGCGCGCGCGTGAGCCACCTCGATCTCTGCGATGTCCCGCTATTGCTACCGATCGTGACCTACCTCCTGCCGCAGCCGAGCCTGCGCAACGCCGGAGGTGCAGACTCGCTCGGCGCGATGAACGAGCTGCTCGGCGCGTTCTTCGACGCGACGGTGCGAGGCGACGCGGCCAGCTGGTCACGGGTGAGGAGCCCGCCCGCGCCGTTCTCCGCCGTGTGCGAGCGCCTGCCGCGCTGATCAGAGGCCGCCGGTGATCACCACCTGGAGGAACGGGAAGTCGGCGAAGCTCTCCGGGGGAACGCAGCCGTCGGTGCAGGAGGGGCGGTCGATCGCGTCGGCGATCTCGCCGAAGGCGGCCTCGCCGCTGTTGTCTCCGCAGCCCAGGCTGGCGAGGGACGTCCCTCCGCCGCCGACGCCGTCGGTGCCGTCGCCGTCGTGGTCGATGCAGATGCGGAGGGGCGGGGACAGGCCGAGGTTGCCGAGGGCGTCGGGGGCGACCGCGGCGACGCAGGCCCAGCCGTCGGCGATGTTGGTCGCGGGCGCGTCGAAGGCGTTGCCCACGCACCATGGAGCGTCGGCCGGCGGGACCGCGAACACGGCCGCGGCGCCGAGCTGGGTCGCCACCACGCGCGTGGCCGGTGAGCTGATGCAGAGCGCGGACGGCGGGTTGGTGTCGGCGTTGGCGCCCGGCTCCTGGCATGCGTCGTCGGCCACGTCGGGGCGGCCGCCGAAGGGATCGCTGAGGACGCCCTCGTAGTGGGAGGCCCCGGACGGCGCGACGGCGACCAGCGAGACCACCGCCGCCTCGTTCGGCGTGTCCGGAACCGACGTGGGCACCAGGGCGGGATTGATGGAGTCGCACGTCCCGTCGTCGTCGGTGTCGACCATGAGCGCACCGGCGTCGTCGTCGAGCACGTAGAACGCGACCTGGTTCTGGTCGATGCCCGCGATCGGGACCACCACCCCGCTCGGGGCGATCGCACCGTTGCCGCGATCCTCGGCCCGGACGCGCAGCTCCATGAGGCCGGCCACCACCTCGCCGTCGTCGGCGGTGTCGCTGCCCAGCGGGTCGAACAGGTCGGAGCAGATGGCACCGGCGAGATCGCAGGTGTCGCCCACGAGGCACTTGGCCTCGCGCATCGGCGGCGAGTCCATGCTGACCAGCGGCGCGCGGTTGTCGAGCGCCACGATGCGGCCGACCGCCGCCTCGTTGCCGACCCGATCGCGGGCGCGCACCTCGACCAGCGGGAAGACCCAGCTCGTGTCGAGCAGGCGCGTATCGAAGGTGCCGGAGAAGGTGTCCTCGTCGGTGGCCTCCAGCTCGACCTCGTACTGGTGTGCGATGGTCGCGACGACGCTATCGATCCCGGAGTCGTCGAGCACCGTCACGTTGATGTCCATGAAGCCGCCGACCAGCAGGCCCGGCGTCGGCTCCGTGATGCCGACGGCCGGTCCGCCCGAGTCGGCCACGAACGGAACCTGAGCGGTGCGGGTGACGGCGGTGGCGGCGCGGCTGTTGGTGGCGCGAACGATGAGACCGACCTCGCCGTCGAGCGGTGGATCGAACTCGGGCGCGTCGAAGTCGATGCTGGCGAAGTAGCTGTTGCCCGGGCCCGGCGTGAGGTCGACCGCCACCGACGCGGCGGTGAGCTCGACGCCGTCGACGGCCGCACCGGTGTCGTCGGCGGCGACCGGATCGGCCGTCACGGTGAACGTGACGTCGACCTGCTGGCCATAGCTGCTCCCGGCGATCGGGCTCAGCACCTCGATGCGCGGCCCCAGATCGAGGAAGGTGGCCACCTCGTCCGAGTTGGTGCGCGGCTCGGCGGCCTGATCGGAGGCGGTGCAGCGGATGGTGAGCGCACCGTTGGCGAAGTCGCCGACGTCGAGGGTGGCCGCGTAGCGGCCGGCTTCCCCGGTCGGGATGGCCAGCACCTCGACGACGTCAGCGCCGGAGATCGCCGCGAGCTGGACCGAGGCGCTGTCGACCTGATCTCCCGTGTCCGGGTTGGCTTCGACCTGGCAGACCGCCTGCACGCGGCTGCCGACCACGATCGATTCGCCGGCGTAGTCGCCCGGATCGGGCGCGGTCGGGGCCAGCACCTCGATGATCGGCCCCTGCGGGTTGGCCGCCGCGTCGGATGCGCCGCCGGCGTCGCGACCGCCGCCGCCGTCGGGCGAGTCGTCGTCGTCGCCGCCTCCCGGGTTGCCGCCATGGTCCCCTCCGCCGCACGCCGTCGATCCGATCGCAGCGCAGATCGCCAGCACGAGCGCCGCTGCCAGCGCGCCTCCACTCGAACGCACCATGATGTCCCCCCTGTCGAACCGTCATTGTAGTGGGGCGGGGATCGGGCCGCGATCGCCCGCCGGGGGTGGACGGATCAGGTCGGTTGCGGCCGTCCGGGCGCGGGGCTGCGAGGTTGATCACTACTCTCTCGCCGGCCGCTCGCCACCCGCGAGAGTCGGGGCGCTCACGATCTCGTCTTCCCGATCGCCGGCATTCGCCGCTCATCACCGGGATCGACGACGCTGCGGTCGGGGCCACGCCGCCGCGGCGCGCCGCCTGGTCGCCGTCGGGCCGCGTGTTACGCTGCGTGGCCCCCCACGGGCCAGACGACAGACGGAGGCCGCCGGTGACGCAGCAAAACGAGTACATGCAGCAAGTGATTCTCAACCAGGCAAACGTCGAGCGGAACCTCAAGAAGCGTGCCCGCCCGATCCTCGCGCAGGCCGACGCGCCGCCCGCGGCGATGGCCGCGAGCCTCGGACGGGCCGCGGTCGAGGGCGGTGCGACCGGCGAGGAGGCGCCCGCGGTCGAGGTCCGGATCACGGGATTCTGGCGCTGGAAGAACGTCATCGTGCCGCCCAACGCCTATGTGGTCCACACCCGCCGCGGGCGCGACGAGCCGCTCCACTGTGGCCTCGGCACCTCGTTTCGCTTCAACCCGCTGACCGACTCCTTTCTCGTCGTGCCGGCGGCCATGCAGACCATCATCATCAACGCCAACTGCATCTGCCGCGAGAAGCAGGGGATCCTGGTCCAGGGCTACGTGCAGTGGATGATCGACGACTTCCGCACTGCCTACCGCAAGCTCGACTTCGGCGATCCGATCGATCCGATGTCGGTCGTCAACACCCAGCTCCGCGAGCAGGCCGAGGCGGTGATCAAGGACACCGTGTCGACCATGCCGCTCGAGAGCGTGCTCGCCGATCGCCAGCCGATCATCCGCGAGCTCACCGATCGCCTGCGCAACATCATGGAGGGCGAGGGCGGCGGCGAGGGCCTCGGCCTCCGCATCGTCACGGTGCAGATCAAGGAGGCGGTGGTCAGCTCCTCGTCGCTGTGGGAGACCCTGCAGCGGCCGTTCAGGGCCGAGCGGCGCAAGGAGGCGCGCCTCGCCGAGCTGGAGCAGGAGGTGAAGGTCCGCGAGCGCGAGATGGCCGAGCGCACCGCGGCCAAGGTCCTCGAGATCGAGACCGCCGCCGAGATCGCGCAGCGAAGCGCCGGGGCCGAGGCCACGGCCTTCGACCGCGAACAGGCCGAGACCAGCCGCCGGGCCCGCGTCGAGGCCGACGCGCTGGCCGAGGCGCTCGAGCACGAGATGGCCAAGGCGGCCAAGCGCGCCGACCTCGAGCAGGTCACCCTGCGCCACCAGATCGCGGCCGAGTCGCTGCGCTTCGAGGCGAGCAACCAGCGCGCCCTGACCCAGATCGAGACCGACGCGGCCCGACGCAAGGTGGTCAACGACGTCTCGCTCGAGTTCATCAAGCACAGGCTCATCGAGATCCTGCCGGCCATCGCCGAGCGCATGCCGAAGCCGGCCGAGATGAAGTCGGTCTCGATCAACGGCATCGACGGCCTGAGCGGCCTGCTCCCCGCCCTGGCCGCGATCGTCGACCGGGTCGGCGGCGATCGCTCGTCCGGGTAGCGTCTCGAGGCGGGGCCGGCGCCGGGTCTCCCGGCACCGACTCGAATCCGCGATCGACGCGGGCCCGGCCGATCGGTATCGTCGGACCATGTCCTCGGGGCCGGGTCCGACATCCGAGCCGACGGCCGGACCGGGCCCCGGCGCGGCACGGCGCTACGTGCTGTTCGCGCTCGGCCTGCTGTTCACCGCCGTCGGCATCGTCGGCGCGTTCCTGCCGCTCATCCCGACCACTCCCTTTCTCATCCTCGCCCTGTGGGCCTTCTCGGGCAGCTCCGAGCGTCTGCACGGGTGGCTGCTCCGACACCGGCGTTTCGGGCCTCCGCTGCAGAGATGGCGCACCCACCGGGTCGTCTCGTGGCGCGCCAAGATCACGGCGTGGTCCATGATGGCGGCCAGCCTGGCCTACACGATCTTCGTGCGCCGCGCCCCCTGGCCGCTCGTCGCGGCGATCGCCGCGCTCATGGCCATCGCGGTCTGGTACGTCGCGACCAAGCCGAGCCGCGTGCCCGCCGACGCCGCGGCCGACCCCGACGCCGACGCCGGCGCCGACCACACGACATGACGTGACATGACGGCGGGAGTGCCCAGTGCCCGCGATCGGCGAACAGGCAATCAGGCGCACGGTCCGTTCTCACATTGTTTCGATCGGTGGCGCCATGCTTCACTGCGGCCATGTCGCGGAACCGCGTGGGGTGGCGCCGGTGGCTCTGGTTCGTCGTGCTGAGCGCAGGGGGCGCGGCGATCGCGGCCTCGCCGGCGGCGGCGAACACGACCATCACGATCAACGGGGGCGCGGCAGGCCGCGTCTTCGACGGGATCGGCGCCATCAGCGGCGGCGGCGGAAACTCGCGGCTGCTCATCGACTACCCCGAGCCGCAGCGCAGCCAGATCCTCGACTACCTGTTCCGGCCCGGCTACGGGGCGCAGCTGCAGATCCTCAAGGTCGAGGTCGGCGGCGACACGAACTCGACGAGCGGCGCCGAGCCCAGCCATCGACACACGGCCACGGATCTGCAGTGCGGACGCGGCTACGAGTGGTGGCTGATGGGCGAGGCGAAGGCCCGCAACCCGAACATCAAGCTCGCCGCCCTGTCGTGGGGAGCGCCCGGCTGGATCGGGAATGGCACGTTCTTCTCCACCGACATGATCAACTACCTCGTCGCGTGGCTCGACTGTGCCCGCACGGCGCACGGCCTGACCATCGACTACATCGGAGGCTGGAACGAGCGCGGACACGACCGCGCCTGGTACGAGAATCTCAAGTCCACGCTGGTCGCGCGCGGCTACGCCAACGTGAAGGTCGTGGCGGACGACACCAGCTTCGCGGTGGCCGACGAGATCGTCGGCGACTCGGCGTTCGCCGCCGCCGTCGACGTCATCGGCTCCCACTACGTGTGCGGCTATCGCAGCGCGCAGACCAGCTGCCCCAGCTCATCGAACGCGCTCGCGTCGGGCAAGCCGCTGTGGGCCAGCGAGAACGGCTCCGACGACTTCAACGCCGGGGCGGCCGCGCTCGCCCGCGGCATCAACCGCGGCTACATCGACGGGCGGATGACCGCCTACATCAACTGGCCGGTCATCGCGGCGCTCTACCCGAACCTGCCATTTCCCACCATGGGCGTCGCCGTCGCCGCCCAGCCGTGGTCGGGCGCCTACTCGATCGGCCAGAACGCGTGGGTGATGGCCCACACGACGCAGTTCACCGCACCCGGCTGGCGCTACCTCGACCCGGCGACCGGCTTCCTGAGCGGCAACCGCGCCGCCGGCAGCTTCGTGACCCTGCGCTCGCCGACGACGGGCGACTACAGCGTGATCATCGAGACCACGGCGGCGACCGCCAGCGAGGTCTTCACGGCGACGGTGACGGGCGGCCTGTCGACCGGCACGGTCCACGTGTGGTCGAGCCAGCTGGGCACCGGCAACCTGTTCGTCCGCGGCGCCGACATCGCGCCGTCGGCCGGCAGGTTCTCGCTCACGCTGCAGCCCGGGCGCATCTACACGCTCACGACCACGACCGGGCAAGGCAAGGGCACCGCGGTCGGTCCCGCGCCGGCGCCGCTCGCGCTCCCCTATGCCGACAGCTTCGACGGCTACGCCGCCGGCACCGAGGCGCGCCTGCTCTCGGACATGCAGGGCGCCTTCGAGGTGACCACGTGCGCGGGCGGCCGCGCGGGCAGGTGCATCCGCCAGATGTCGCCCAGGGCGCCCATCACCTGGAACGCGCTCAGCGACCCGTACGCGCTGCTCGGCGACGTCGGCTGGTCCAACTACCGCGTGGCGGCGGACGTCCTCCTCGAGCAGGCCGGCAGCGTCGAGCTCATCGGCCGCGCGAACCTCCAGCGCGGGTTCTTCCCGGCCGGGCAGAACGGCTACTACCTGCGCGTCGGCAACACGGGCTCATGGGCGCTGCAGCGGAACAACTCCGACAACGCGCGCACGGTGCTGCGCAGCGGGACGGTCGCGGCGCTGGGCACGAACCGGTGGCACACGCTGGCGCTCACGTTCTCGGGCAGCACCATCACGGCGACCATCGACGGCGCCCAGGTCGCCAGCCTGAACGACACCGCCTACTTCACCGGCCAGGTGGGCATCGGCACCAGCCAGGGCTCGACCGCCAACTTCGACAACCTCGACGTGGCGGCCGTCGCCGGTCCGCCGCCTCCTGTCAGCGGGCGGCTGGTCGGAGTCGGTTCGGGCCGCTGCCTCGACGTGCCGAACCAGAGCACGGCGAACGGCGTGCAGCCGGTCATCTGGGACTGCAACGGCGGCGCCAACCAGCAATGGACGCAGCTGCCCGGCGGGGCGCTGCAGGTCTACGGCACCAAGTGTCTCGACGTGCTCGACCACAACACCGCGCCCGGCTCGGCGGTCGCGATCTGGGACTGCACGGGCGGCGCCAACCAGCGGTGGACCTTCAACGCGGACGGCACCATCGTCGGCGCCGAATCCGGGCTGTGCCTGGATGTGAACGGGCAAGGCACCGCGAACGGCACGCGCGTCCAGATCTGGACCTGCAACGGCGGCTCGAACCAGCGCTGGACGCGCTGACCGGGCGCTCAGGGCGGGAGCCCCTCGTACTGCGGCAGCGAATCCGCGATCTCGTGCCACGGCGCCTTGGCGCCGACGAAGATGTGACACGCCGGGCGAACGCCCGGATCGTCGAGGAGCGTTCCCATCTGGACGTGAAAGTACCGGCCGTCGCGCACGAGGGCAAAGAGCGGCGCGCCGCACCGCCCGCACCGGCTCACCTTGTTGTCGGGGTTGCGCTCGAAGACGGCGATGTCCTGCTCGCCCTCCGTGACGCGGACGTGATCCTTCTCGACGCCCGCAAATGCGGTGAAGGCCGAGCCGGAAGCGGCCCGGCATCGCGCGCAGTGACAGTAGCCCGCGTACTCGATCGGCCCGCGGATCTCGTAGCGGACCGCGCCGCATAGACACTGACCGTGGAGCATCTGCCTCTCCTCGCCGGCGCCGGGCCGGCCAACCCCGAGACGAGGGAAGTGTAGCGGCAGCCCGACCTCGAAGCGCCTCGCGTTTCCCGGCAGCCCGCGGCGCCGCGCACCGATGGCTGGCGCCGCTCGCGGACGCGGGCTGGAGCGCGCGCGGGATGGCTGGCTACCTTGGCCGCGTGAAAATCCACCGACGCAAGTCAGACCAGGGTCTCGATCGACGATTGTTTCTGGGCGCCGCCGCGGGCGCCGTGGCGTGGGGCTGCGGCGGCCTCGCGCTGCGTGAGGGCGGTGCGGCCCCGTCTGCGGCACCCCCCGGACGCAGCGCGGGGCGGCATGGGCCGATCCGCATCGGCCAGAACGAGAACCCGTACGGCCCGAGCCCGGCGGCGCTGGCGGCGATCCAGAACGCCGTCGCCGAGACGTATCGCTACACCGACTTCGAGGACGAGCTGCTCGCGGCGATCGCGGCGCGCCACGGCGTCACCGCCGAGCACGTGATTCTCGGGACCGGCTCGTACGGCGTCCTGATCGCCTCGGTCGCCGCGATCGTGGAGCGCGGCACCGAGACGATCGTCCCGCAGCCGGTCTACGCCGCCGTCGAGCGGCACGCAGAGACGCTGGGGCCGGTCACGCGGGTTCCGCTCGATCGCTCCCTGCGGCACGACCTCGACGCGACGGCGGCCGCGCTCAGGCCGGCGACGCGGCTGGTCTACGTCTGCAACCCGAACAACCCGGCGGGCACGCTCGTCCCGCCAGCCGACCTCCGGGCGTTCTGCCGCCGCCACGCGGAGCGCGCCACGATCCTCGTCGATGAGGCGTACGCCGAATACGTCCCGGGCTTCGAGTCGATGGACTCGCTCGTGCGCGACGGCGTGCCGATCCTCGTCACCCGGACGTTCTCCAAGCTGTACAGCCTCGCCGGGCTGCGCATCGGCTACGGGATCGCGCCGCCGAAGCTCGCCACGGCCGTCCGCGTCGCGCGCGGCGTCGACGATCTCTGCTGGGTGAGCCGCGCCGGCACGCGCGCAGCGATCGAGAGCCTCGGCGACGCGGGCTACGTCCCGTCGATCCAGCGCGACGTGGCCCGCGAGCGCGCGCGCCTCGTGTCCGCGCTCGAGCGGCACGGGCTCACCGTGCCGGCGCCGGTCGCCAACTTCGTCTTCTTCAGGCACCGCCGGCCCGAAGCCCTCAAGGCAGCCCTCGCCGCGCGCGGCGTGTTGATCTCGGCGCACGATCGGAACGGCGGCTGCCGCATCTCGATCGGTCTACCGTCCGACATGTCCGTCGCGATCGAGACGCTCGCCGCGGTGCTCCCCGGGCTGTCGTGAGAGGCGCCGGCCCGAGGCTCTTGCGACTCGCCGATGAGGGATCCGGGGCGCCGGGTGGACGGCCGGCGGGACGTCCTCTCGAACGTCCCACCGGCCCTTGCGATCAGCAGGGCCTCAGCGCGTCCTGGCGCATCCAGCCGTAGTGCGAGGACCAGAGGTCCTTGACGAAGAAGTACGCGCCGCAGCCGTACAGGTGGACGTTGACCGGATGACCGCGGCTGAACTGCGCGTCGGGATTCAGGCTGGGGGGACACACGCACGGGAAGCCGCCACACGAGTCGATGTTCACGTACTGGATGCTGGCGTAGGACTGATCGACGCAGTACCGGCCTTCCAGAGCCTGGACCCCGTCGGTTGCGCCCGGGTCCCATGCTTCCTTGGCGTCGGCGATGCTGGCCTGCTCGGAGCCGCCTTCGTCCAGCGCGGGGCTTTCGTCCAGTGCGAGCTCATTGCCCGCCGACTCCTCGAACGCGGCGACCTCTTCGTCGCCCGTGTCGTCCTCGACCGCGCAACCGACCCCCGCGAGTGAGCCGAACGCCAGCGCACCGAGCGCGACCAGATGAACCTTCGCATGCTTGAGCATCGATACCTCCCAGTGGTGGCGGGCAGCCGATGGCCGCCCGCGATTTCGCGGAGGCCACCGAGCAATGCGTGTGCCGCTGACCCCGGAGCCGGATCTCGGGCGCTTGCGGCCGCCGCGACCGCGCGTGCACGGCCACGCGCCCGGCACGTGACAGTTCCGGGACCCGTAGCAGGCAGTTGCGGATCGCCGTCAGGACCATCGCGATCTCGTGCAGCGTTTCGCCGCCGAGACTCGACAATGGTAGAGAGTCATGTCGAGGACGGACGCCGAACTGGTCGAGGCCGCGCGGCGGGGCGACGGCAGCGCGCGCGACGAGCTGGTCAGGCGGTATCGGCGCCAGACCGCCCTCCTCGCCGGCGCGCTGGTGGGCGACGTCGCCGAGGGGGAGGACCTGGGCCAGGAGGCGTTCGTGCGCGCCTTCGGCAACCTGGATCTTCTGGCCGATCCGGCGCGCTTCGCTCCGTGGCTGCGCCGCATCGCGTTCGGGGTGTCCATCGACTGGCTGCGCAGCTTCCGCCCCGACCTCTATCGCGGGTGGGACGAGAAGCAGGCCCCGGCGCTCCCCGACCTCGAGCCGTCGCCGCTCGACAGCCTGCTCGGCGCCGAGATGGCGGAGCGTGTGGCCCGAGCGCTCGCGGCTCTTCCGCCCCGCTACCGCGTGCCGATCCGCCTCTTTCACATGGACGGCCTGAGCCACGCGAAGATCGCCGAGGACCTGGGCGTGCCGGTCGGGACGGTGCGTTCGCTCGTGACCCGAGCGCGGCGCAAGCTCGCCGCCCTCCTCGTCGACGACGCCCCCGAGGCCCTGTCGCAGATGGACGAGCTGTTCGAGGAGCAGAAGATGCCGCGACCCGCCACATCAAGGTTCCTTCACGTCGCCAACGGCGACTGCACCACGCAGACGATCGAGGCGGCCGGGATTCCCGGCGCGACGTCGGTCTGGGCCGACGTGCTTCACGAGGGCCCCGTCCCGGGCGGGCTGTCGGATGAGGAGCTGGTGGCGATCCGCGCCCGCTTCGTGGCCTCGACCTGGTCCGCTCCTTCGTACGAGGAGGTGGTCGCGCACATGAGCCGCTGGCGCGCCGCGCTCGACGGCCACTCGTCGTACGACGAGCTCATCCTGTGGTACGAGCACGACCTGTTCGATCAGCTCAACCTCATCCAGCTCCTGACGCGCCTCGGACGAGATCGCCCCCCGCCGGCCGACAGGCTGGTCAGCCTCATCTGCATCGGCTCGTTCCCGGGCCGCCCCGACTTCAAGGGCCTGGGCCAGCTCACACCGGACGAGCTGGCCTCGCTGCTCGAGACCAGGCAGCCGGTCGGCGACGCGCAGTACGCCGCGGCGCAGCGGGCCTGGCAGGCCTTCCGGGCACCCGATCCGCAGCCGCTCGAACATCTGCTGCGCAGCGACACGTCGGCGCTCCGCTTCCTCGCCCCCGCCCTGGCGCGCCACCTCGAGGAGTACCCGTGGACGCGCGACGGGCTCTCGCGCACCGAGCGCCGGCTCCTCGACCTGTGCCGGTCCGCTCCGATCGACATCTGGTCGGCCTTCCACCGAGCGTCGGACGGCGAGACCGCCTTCTACATCGGCGACGGCTCGTTCTGGAACATCGCGCAGGAGCTGGCCGCCGCGACACCGCCGCTCCTCGCCATCGCGATCGAACCGGGCGCGAGCGAGGAAGACCGGCAGCCGGGCGGTCCGCTCCCGCGCGGCACCTTCTCCATCACCGACACCGGCCGCGCCGTCCTGGATGGCACGGCCGACCGCGTCCGGCGCTGCGGCCTCGATCGATGGCTGGGCGGCGTGCACCTCCAGGGCTCCGGCCCGATGTGGCGGTGGAACCCCGACCAGCAGCGCATCGAGCTGGCCTGAATCTCTCGTCACTCCACCAGGACCGGATCGCCGACAGCGACGCGGCCGGGCTGGACCGTCGAGCCGTACACCCCGAGGCACGCGTCGCGCTCGCGGCCGATGGCGCGCAGGATGGCCGGGTCGCGCTCGGTGGTCGCCGGATCGACGTTGACCACGACGCAGCGCTGGTCGCGCTTGTCGACCCGCATGCGGAGCCCGCCGATCCGCAGGACCGACCCGACCCAGTCATCTTCCGGGAAGTCCGCGTCGCCGGTCGCCTCCACGAGGAGGTTGGGCCGGAAGCGGCGGACGTCGAGCCCGGCGCCGATCAGCGCGCCGAGGCCGGCGATGGTCCGGGTGGTGATGAGCGAGAGCGGCATGGTGTCGAAGACGCCGCGGTCCTGCTTGATGACGCGGACGTTCTCGCCCAGCCGGGCGGCCAGCGCCGGATCGAGGACGTCGAGCACGTCGCCCGACGGCGTGGACACCGCGACCGGCGATGCGTCGGGGCGATCCGGCTCGGCAAAGGACGGTCGATGCCGGCCCATGTCCGGGCGCTCGCGGATGGTCAGCCACGGAAAGCCGCTCCGCTCCATGCCGCCCTGGATGAAGGCCCAGCGGCGGTCGCCGGCCAGGCCGTTCCAGGACACCAGGGCCTCCTCGAGCGCCTCGCCGCCCATCGACTTGACCGGGTAACGCCAGAGCGCCGCGACGCGACCGATCTCGACACCGGACACCGGCCGCGATTGCGACCCTCGACTGAAGGGACTCATGGGGCTGCCTCCTCGATCGAAGGCGCCCTTTGACCCAGGTGCCGAGCTCGAGCGTGGCGGACCAGGTCCGTTGCAGCGCCCCTCGAGTCGGTTGCGCCAGGACGGCGCAGGATGCACCTCGAACGAGGTGTATCGATGATCCTTCGCGAGGACGTCCCTGCTGTCAACTACGCGGCGAGCGCTACCAGTCGAGGCCGCGGATGTCGGTGGCGGCGAGGACCAGGCGCGGGGCCGTGCCGCCCTCGGCGTCGACGATGTAGACGCCGTCGGGGCGGATGAACGCGATGGAGGCGCCGTCGGGCGACCACACCGGGGCGCGGCCGAGGACGCCGAGGTCCTGGGTGACCAGCGTGATGACCGAGGGGTCGGTCGAGGTATCGAGCGTGGCGCGGGTCAGGCCGACGTCGGCGCTGCTCAGGCTGCGGCGCTCGAAGATGACCTCGTCGCCGTCGGGCGAGAAGTCGACGGCGTGGAAGAACGGAAAGTCGTTGTCGACCACCATCGGGCGGTACGACGAGCCGTCGGGGAGCGAGCTCGAGATCTCGCCGCCGCCGGCGCAGTCGGGACAGTCGTCGTCGTTGGCGAAGGCCAGGAGGTCCTGCGACGACCACGCCGGGTCGTAGAGCGTGCCCATCCCGGGCGGGTTCACGTGGTCGAACGGCTCGGCGTACGGGGTGTCGCCGCTGCCGTCGGCGCCGACGAAGTGGAGCGTCGTCTCGTAGCTCTCATCGATGGTCTCGTCGCCGTCCATGACGATGAACGGCGGCCGCGGGAACGGATAGACCAGGCGCGTGCCGTCGGGCGACCACGCCGCCGCCGTCACCGTCGTTTGCCGCGGGCCTGCCGGGCCGCGGCCGACCTGGGGCGCGACGAGATGATCGCCGCCACCGTCGGCGCCTGCGACCCGGAGCTGGCCGTCGATCACGTACGCCAGCTGCGAGCGGTCGGGCGACCAGCGCGGCTGCGTCTCGTCGCCGCCCGAGCCGACGACCAGCGTGGTCGCGCCGGTCTCCGGATCGACCGCGTAGAGATCGATCGACGGACCGCCCAGCGCGGTCGCCACCAGGAGCGACGACGACGACGCCTGCTGCCTCGGCTCGACGCGCAGCCGCACCCAGCGCTGCGGCGAGATGGGCCCGAGCTCGATGCGATAGGTCTCTCCGGCCGTCAGGTCGAGGCCGATGCCGCGGCGCATGTGCACGCAGTCCGGCGCCGAGAGCGGCGACGAGCAGGTCATCGCGACCGGGCCGTCGGGTCCGGTGATCGCGAGCGGCACGTTCGGCGTCCCGAGATAGAGGATGTGCTCGCCGGTCGTCGCCGCCACGAAGCGGATCGCGCCCCCGTTGCGCCCCCTCTCCTTGCGGAGGTGCAGGCCGTAGCTCACCGAGGCCTGGATCGCGACGGGCGTGGGCGCCGCGCGCGGGCTCATCACGAACGGCACCGAGTCGTCGGTGCACGCGGCGGCGACCCCGTCCCCCGCGGTGAGCGAGCAGCTCGACGCCGACGCCGGCGAGGCAGCGAGGTCCAGCTCCGCCGACGGAGGCGGCGCCCCGTCACAGCCGGCGATCAGCGCGAGGAGCACGACGACGACGACGAGACGAACCGGGGAAGCGCTGCAGCTCATGGTCAAGGCTAACGACCGATATGCCGTTCAGGGAGTGGGGCCAGAGCGACCTCCTGGCCGGCGGAGGCACCCTGAAACGTATCGGCGCAGACAGGTCGACGGCGAGTCGCCGGTCATGGCGCTTCCACCAGGTCGGCGTGGGCGGCTCCGACGGTCAGAACCGATCGAAGCAGTCGTAGTTGCGCTGCGAGGTGATGAGGCCGTCCCGGAAGGTCAGGAAGACGCCGAAGTGGGCGCGCATGGTGTCGCCGGGGGCGAGGTTGCCGATCGGCACGTTGAGGCGAGCGGTCCAGATCACCTCGAGGGCGACCTCCTCCCCCTGCTCGATGCCGCTCACGACCTCGTAGCGCTCCTCGGAGACCGCGCGCTTGCCGGCCTCGGAGCCGGCGCGGAGCGCCGCCAGGTCGCGGGTCGCGCCGTCCGGGACCAGCCGGTTGGGAAACTCGCGCTGCACCACGTCGCTCGCGTAGTGGCTCAGCGCCGTGCCGTCGCGGGTCTCCAGCGCGCGCAGCATGCTCCTCGCTCGGTCCAGGTTGGTCATTGCCGTTCCCCCTCGACCGAGATTGTACACATCCCCGCGCGGCGCTTCCGCGCTACGCTGCGCGCGTGCCCAGGCTCTGGATCATGGTCTCCGGTCCGTACACCGCCGGCGGCGCCGATGCGGCGCGGCGGGCCGAGAATCTGGCCGCGATGAACCGCGCCGCCGTCGCGCTGTTCGAGCGCGGTCACCTGCCGGTCATCGGCGTCAACATGGCCCTGCCGATGATCGAGGCGGCCGGCCCGTCGCGCTTCGACGAGATCATGATGCCGCTCTCGCTGGCCCTGGCCGACCGCTGCGACGCCTGCCTGCGCGTCGGCGGCCCCTCGCGCGGAGCGGACGACGAGGCCGAGCGGTTCGCGCTCGCCGGCAAGCCGGTGTTTCGCTCGCTCGAGGACGTGCCTCCCGCCTGAGCCGCCGACCACGCCACCCGTATCAATGCAGCTCGCTCAGGATCGCCTTGCGCATGAGGTCCGGTGGCAGGAGGCCCTGGGCCAGGATGAGGTCGTGGAACCGGAGCGGGTCGAACCTGTCGCCCTGCTGCTTCTGTGCCGCGTCGCGCAGCTCGAGCAATCTGGTGTAGCCGTAGAAATAGGCGGTCGCCTGCGCCGGTGAGCGGAAGGTGAAGCGATCGACCTCCTCGGTCGCGAACGCCGGCGACAGGCCGACCTCCTTCATCAGGAAGGCGCGCGCCGCCTCCGGCGTCCACTTGCCCGGTATCTGCAGCTCCGGATCGAGGAAGGCGCGCGCCGCGCGCTGCAAGCGCAGCTGCAGGCTGACCAGCTGGCCGTCGAGCGGCATGTACGGCAGCGAGATCGCCTCCGCGTACAGCCCCCAGCCCTCGACGTTGACGCTGTTGAAGGCGAAGATCGCCCGCGCCAGCGACACGCCGGTCTCCACCATCCGCGAGAACTGCAGCTCGTGCCCGGGCCGCGCCTCGTGGGCGGTCAGGGTCCACGCGGCCGCGTCGTAGTTGAAGTCGTCGTACTTCTGCGCCGTCTTTCCGGGCACCGAGAGCGGCAGCACGAACTCGCCCTGCTCGCCGGTGTTGCCGATCAGCCGCGGCGGCATCATGTGCGGCGCGGGCTGCTGCGCGTTCTCCGCCGGGGTGCCCAGCCGGATGCGCGCAGGTCGACCCGGCAGCGTCACCAGCCTCCGGGCCCGGATGATGTCCTCGATCTGCGCGAGCCGCTTCTTGTAGAACTCGAGCACCTGATCGTCGGGGATCTGCTGCTTCTTCAGCTGCGCGAGCACGTCGCGATAGTCGGACGAGGGCCAGCCGCGCTCCTTCGCGATCTTGCGCGCGGTCACCTGCATCTCGTCCTGGATCTCGGTGAACGCCTTGTGCGCGCGCGCCGCCAGCTCGGCCGGCGCGATGTCGACGCCGACCTGCTCGAGGTTGAACGCGTAGAGCTCGGGCGGCAGGCGGAAGTCGTCGCGCGCCTTCGGGAGCACCTCGCTGCGCACGAACTCGAGATACGCCCCGAGCTGCTTGTGCATCTCGGCGAGAGCCGCTTCCGCCCCCGCGATGTGGAACTCCTCGAACAGCTTGTCGACACCGTCGAGCAGGGGCGCCGAGGTCTCGAGGTCGTTCTCCAGCTCGAGGCGCGCGGGCGCCAGCAAGCCCTTCTGCATGCCCTCGCGGGTCTCGGCCTCGGCGAGCTGGACCAGCGACGGCCCGCCGCCCTCCATGCCCAGGTACTTGCGCAGCCGCACCAGCGCCGCCGGCCGCCGCTCCGCCGCGATCTGCGGATCGAGCAGCGAGCGCAGGCTGCCGAACACGAGCCGCGGCAGGCTGTAGTACGGCACCTCGAGCTTCTCCTTCAGCGCGCTCCCCTTCTGCTGCCGCCTGGCCGCGTCGATGAGGATCTGGAGGTCCTGTGCGACCAGCGGGTCCTTCTCGGCGGCCAGCCGCTTCTCGAGCTCCGCCTGGACCTTTCCGGTCGCCTCGCGCTGGCGCTGCACGTGGCCCGGGGCGAAATCCGCGATGCGATCGTCGAGCCCGGGGAGGCCCATCCGGGCGGCCATCTCCGGCTGGAACTCCGCCTGTACCCGGAGCAGCAGCTGCGCGTTCTGGTTGCTGCGCTCGATCCAGCCGCGATCGCGCGCCGCCGGGGAGGCCGGCTCTGGCGGCGGCTGCGAGCAGGCGAGCGTCAGGACGATCCATGCCACGAAGGAGGTACGCATGGTCGCGCAGTATATCTGCGCCGCCGCCCGCACGGGATCTTCGCCGTCATGCGCGGTACTCTTGCGCCAGGGTCAGAGAGGGTCGCCAGGCGTCGGGACGCGACCCGCGACAGGAGGCTCATGCGCGCGGTTCACCGAGGTACGCTGGTCTGTGCGGTCCTTCTGGTCGCGAGCTGCGGCGGCAAGGAGGACAACTCCGCCATCACCGACAAGGCCAGCCAGGATCTGCGAGCGGCCCAGGCGGCGCTCGGCGAGCGCAGCAAGAGCCTCGCCGACAACCAGGAGGCGATCGAGCAGACCACCCGCGACATCGCCAGCAAGCAGCAGCAGCTCGCAGACCGGCAGAAGCTCCTCGAGCAGCAGCGACAGCAGCTCGCCTCGGCGCAGGCGGACCTGAACAAGGCGCGCGCGGCCCATGCTGCCGCGATCAAGGAGCGGTTCGCCAAGCTGGACGCCTCGCTCGCCACCCTGGCGACCAGGACCGACGCGCGCTCCAGGGACGCGGCGGCCGGTCTCCGCGCCCGCCGCGACCTGCTCGCGCAGAAGCTCGCCGCGCCGGCCGACGCGATGGCCGCCACCTGGAACGACTACATCGGCGACGTCGACACGACGTTCGATGCGATCGAGCACGACCTCCACGAGGCCATGAAGTAGCTCCTCGTCGCTCGCCCGCCGGTCGCCGCGCCGGCGGTGACTCTCATCGCGCCGCGGCGCGCCCGGCCACGACCACGAACTCGCCCGGCACGCGGTAACCCTCACCGTCGCGGTAGCCCGCGATGGATGCGAGGTACTCGGCGCGCACGTCGCGCCGGACCGTGTCGTCGAAGCGCGAGTAGGCCAGCGCGACCGGGCCGCCGGCGAAGGCGGCGTCGCAGGCCTCATCGCCCGAGTCGTAGACCAGCGTGGCGTCGATCCGCTCGCCGACCAGGTCGGTGAAGCCTGCGTCCTCGAAGAGGGCGCGCAGGCTGTCGCCGGTGCCGAGGGCGAAGAAGAGCGGACACACCTCGGATCTCACCCTGGCGTCCACGATCGGGAAGATGTCGGCCCATCCGCAGCGCTTGCGCGCGCCCCAGACCGCGGCCACCGCGCGTCCGGCGACGCGTCTCATCTCGCCGACGGCCCGCCCCGGATCGGGCACGTACATGAGGCCGAGCGCGCACAGGGCGGCGTCGAAGGAGGAGTCGCCCGCCGCCAGCTGCTCGGCGTCCATGCGCTCGAAGCGCACGTGGGCGCCCGGGCTGCGCTCGCGCGCGATCCGGATCATCTCGTCGGAGAGATCGGTGCCCAGCACGCTCCCCGTGGTGCCGACGGCGGCCGCGGCGGCGAAGGTGACGACGCCGGTCCCGCATGCGATGTCGAGCACGCGCTCGCCGGCGCGAAGGTCGGCCAGCGCGAGCAGCCGCGCCTGCGCCGGTGCGAGCTGCCGCTGCCACCCGCGGTCGTAGTGCGAGGCCGCCTTGTCCCAGCCGTAGCGCTGGACGCGACGCTGGAGCCGCGGGTCCACGGCTATGCCCCCACGATCCGCACGACGCGGCGACAGCTCTGCGCGCGGCCGAACACGTCGAGGTACGGGCTGTGCGCGTCCCCCTCGTCGAGCACGCGCAGGACGTCCGCCTCCGGCGCGGTGGTCTCGACGGTCACGACGTAGCGCACCTCGAGATATCCGGGCGGCGAGTCGCTCACGCCATAGAGGGCGCCGTCGTCGAAGTCGGCCTGGACCTCGACGTCGAGCGACTGGATCGGCACGCCGAGCTTCGCCGCGTACATCGCGTAGCTGATGGCCAGACAGCTCGCGAGCGCGGCGCGGCCGTAGATACCCGGCGTCGGTCCGGCCTCGGCCCCTCCGGCCGGGCCGGGCATGTCGGCCACCAGGCGCCACCGACCCGCCTCGATGTCACAGGTCAGACCGTCGCGGATGCGCGCCCTGGTGATGCCCGTGTCGCGACCGAGCGAGGGCCGCAAGCTCAGCACCCTGGCGACGCGCTCGAACGCCGCACCGATGTTCTCGCCCATGCAGAGAAGCGTAGCGCATCGGCGCGGGCGCTACTGGAGCTCGTAGGTGATGTGGACGATCGTGATGATGTCCTTCTCCAGAGAGGTGGTGTCGTTGTTCCCCTCCCAGGACGTCGCGGTCGAGTTGGCCGGGTTGACGTTGATGACGCCCATGTCGGCGGCGCGCAGCTTGCCCAGACCGGCGCCGCCCGCCGAGCGGATCATGTTCTCGGCGCGCGTCCGCGCGTCCTTG
>Ga0126377_10000904_pt1 | contig 18920 bp, 16 predicted proteins | sample PanSoiMetPlot_22_FD_92647 | JGI IMG/M metagenome (GOLD analysis project Ga0126377, IMG submission 92647) | Tropical forest soil microbial communities from Panama - MetaG Plot_22 | ecosystem: Environmental > Terrestrial > Soil > Tropical forest > Bulk soil | place: Panama | collected 2016-02-17 | reverse complement strand
GGATGATGGAGACATTCCCAGGGCAGTACCACCTAAGAAACCTGTCAGGCCTTGAGACTCACTTGACTTGTCGCTCACAAATCTTCATTGCCGACGACAAGGCCGCCCCGTAGATATCATCGTTTTTCAAAATTTCCATCTCGCGACCAAGCAGTTGGGCCATAGTGCGATTCCTTACCGGTAGTACCTGACCAGGGTATGTGTCGGTATTTACGCTCGCCTCTGTTTCCAGGTGAACACCAGTGGCACTCCGGCTGACGACGAATTTGGCTGATTCGTCGTGGGACTTCAGCTCGACGCTGGAAAGTCTTCCGGGTAGCGTATGTTCCTGCTCAATTCCTCGCAGTAACAAATCCAGCGAGCGATCTTTCTTACGCAACTTGATGCTCAGAACCTGATCATCCTGCGCGAATGTTTCCGGGTCCGGTACCCAGCCCAGGCGGCTGGCCAGCCAACCGGAGATCAGGACTGACTGTGGTGCGAGCGCTCTTGTTGATTCGGGCGCCACGTAGTTAACAGTGATGGACTGTAACGAATCGAGTGCTGGGCGATAGGCGCGTACATCGTAAAAGCTCGCTAACAAAGCCCGCCATGAAGTGAGACGAGCCCAGTTGATATCGCTGACACCGAGCGAATCACTGGAATTTGACTGGCATAGCTGGGCCACCATTGCCAGTTCTGATAAGGGAAAATCTAGTGAATCAAGTATTAGTCGATCCGAAGAGCGTGAGAGTTCCGTCCAGAGATTGTCGTGCGCTCCTAGTTTGTCGTCCCACCAGAGAAACACCGGAAGATCTGGAACCAGCAGAGGCAACGTGGCACTGGGCAGTTCGGGGGTGAACTTGCCCGCTGCTCGCAGTCGCACCTCTTCACAACACAAGTTACTCGCGTACCCACGTTCATCCTTCTGGCACAACGAGGCAATGTAGATTTCGATATCTTGATCGGCGCCGGCAAAGTCCGCGACCACTACCAGGGCGCGGCACGGGTGCAACTGGCTCAAGTCGGCCAGGACGGAATCGACATTATCCAGGGTTCGCGCCCTGGAACTGAAGATGACTACGTTTGCCGCTCGCGCTCGCCATACCGCTCCCTCCTGACCAACACCAAGGCCACGAGCAGTCTGCATCCACAATGCAGTTAGTTCGCGTTCGATCAGTTCGACATCGAGGGTCTCGGGTACCTCGATCTGTTTAGAAAGGAAAATCATGTCACAACTTCCGCCAGTGCCGGCCATCTCGTTCGAGTAGCGCAAACGATGCCTCAGGGCCCCAGGAACCAGCCGGGTAGTTGGGAAAATCTTTGGCCGGTTCCTGCCAGGCCTGCAAAATTGGGGTGACGATTTCCCAGCCGCGTTCTACCATGTCGCGCCGCGCATACAAGGTCGAATCTCCCAACATGCAGTCCAGCAGCAAGCGCTCATACGCTTCCGGTGGTTTTACGCCGAACGATGAGCCATAGCGGAAATCCATGTTGACCCAACGAATACGCATCGCCTGGCCGGGTAATTTAGCTCCGAAACGCAAGCTTATGCCTTCGTTAGGTTGGATGCGAATCACGAGCAGATTTGGTTGCATCGGAGAGTCCGCGCCGACAAAGAGTCGTTGCGGTACTTCCTTAAACTGGATAGAGATTTCCGTCACGCGTTGTTGCAGTCGCTTCCCGGAGCGAATGTAGAACGGCACGTCGGCCCAACGCCAATTGTCGATCTGCAATTTTAGGGCGGCAAAAGTTTCCGTGGATGAATTTGGATCGACCCCTGGTTCCTGCCGGTAACCCGGAACGGTGTCTCCCAGGACGTAACCTGACCCGTACTGACCGCGTACCGCTACGCGATCAATTTCCTCCTCTGCAATGCTGCGCACGCACTGCATCACCTTGAATTTCTCGTCGCGAATACTATCTGCCTTCAATGACGCCGGAGGTTCCAGGGCCACCAGGGACAGGACCTGGAACACATGATTCTGAATCATGTCTCGCACGGTGCCCGCCTTTTCGTAGTAACCGCCACGTCCTTCAACCCCGATGGCCTCGCCATTGGTGATTTGAATGTGGTCGATATACTGCCGGCTCCACAAAGGTTCGAAAATGCTATTGGCAAAGCGAAACACGAGCAGGTTTTGCACCGTCTCTTTACCGAGATAATGATCGATGCGATAGATCTGATTCTCGCGAAAGACTGAGGCAAGTTCCTGGTTGAGGACCCGGGCGCTTTCCAGGTCATGGCCAAAAGGCTTCTCGACGATGAGCTTGGACCAGCCCTTGTCCGGTTGGGCCATTCCTGCCGCGCCGAGCTGCTTTACAATGGGGCCAAAAAACTCGGGCGCCGTGGCGAGATAGAATATCCGGTTACCTTCTGTGTGCCGTTCAGCCTCGACCTTTTCCACCTTTGTGCGCAAGGCCTCATAGGTCGCTGCCTGGGTGGCGTCTCCGCCGATATAGAAGATTCCGCTGGCGAAGTTCTGCCATGACGGCTCGTCAATTTCTTCTTCACTAAACTTACCGAGTGCTTCGCGCATCACCGCGCGAAACTCGTCGTCGCTCATGTCCTGGCGAGCAGTGCCGATAATAGAAAATTGCGGTGGGATCAACCGCAATTGCGCGAGTCGATAAAGCGCCGGCACCAGTTTCCGTTTGGTTAAGTCGCCAGAGCCTCCGAAGATGACGATAGCGCAGGGCTCTGCGACGCGTTCGAGACGCAAGCCTGCTCGCAACGGATTCTCAAGTTCCACTTCGTTATCGAGTATTTGCGTAGAGATGGCTTCGCCTTTCTGATGTTAGTGGTCCAGCAGGCAGCGCAGTGCTGCCTGCGAGGGACCTATGACTGCCTCAATCAGGGGATTTTATGGAGGACAGACTATCAAAACAGAGTGCACGATGTCATGGCTCAAGTACGATCCACGAATCACACGAACTTACACCGACGAAGCTGCAGGGCCAATTAGAATTTTGACAAGAGTCTCAGTAGCGACGGGTGGTAAGGTCAAATAGGCGATGCTGACGAGTTCATCCAGAGTTGACCGTATCTACCCGTCGCTACCGCTTAGAGTTCTCTATTAGACGCGGACGGGGTGATCTTTAGCGTAGGAGTAAGCTGTGTAAGCGGAAACGAGATGGAAGATCCAGCCCAGGGTGCCACCGGAGCCGATCCAGAGACCAGGGGTGAGTATTAACCAAAGAAAGCCGGCCAGGATACGACCGTTATAGAATTGGCCCACGCCAGGAATTATGAGACTCAGGATGCCTGCCAGGTATGGATCGCGCATTGACCGTAGTACCTCCGTGAGAACACCTATACGAAGGCTCTACAGCGTTTGTTCACTGGGAGCGCCTGCTTCTTTCTCACCAGAACACAGGTGCAGGCTGGCCGCCAGCGATCCAGTCCCGCTACTTGTCAACGCGCCGGACGTCAACTATCTCGCCGCGAAAGGTCCGCAACATTTCCTGCACAATCGGACTGTTTTCCGCCGCTTCCCGCAGCTGTTGTCTTTCAATTCGTTCCTCGTCTTCTCTGGTTGTCGGCGGCGCCTGGACTTCTGCATCTTTCACTACAATGCGAACTCCCATCTCTTTTCCTGTCACTTCTGCGCACGCCTCCCGGAGCAGCTTGATGTTCTCTGTCTTCACCAGGGTGTCGCGGAAATGGCGAGCATCAGCCGCAAACTCGACGTAGAGTTCTGTTTCTTCGATGGTCGCAGCTTGCGCGTGGTCAAGTACCGTAACCAGAAACATCTTCCGTTTGCGCTGCAGCACATCTTTGAGCTTGTCGATTTCAGACAAACTTGCGGACATTCCTGCTGGCGCCTCAACTTCCACACTGTTTCTCAGCACCGGGCCACGCTCAACTTCGTCCGCTACAGCCGTTGAATTCTCAAGAGCGGGAGAAGCGGCGGTAGCGGCGAATGAGGTGGCGGCAGTTCTGGAACCAGAACCGGCGCCGCCTGTCGTCCGTTTCGGTCCGGCTGGTGAACCACTCTCGGTCGCTGAAGGTGTTCGCACCGATCCAGTTTGCCCCGACAGGATCGCTTCCAACTCAGCCAGTCGCGCGAGGATTTCGCCGATGGATTCCACGCCGCGTAGTTCCATCAGTTTTACGATACCGATTTCCAACTGGTAGCGAGGATGCGTTGCGGTACGCAGCTTAGTTTCAGTTTCGGCCAGGGCATGAAAGAAACGTACCAGGTCGGATTCTGAGAAGAGTGCCGCTTGACGCTTCAGTTCCTGGCTATCGCAAACTGCTGATTCAAGGAGTTCTTCGCTGCCAGACACTTTGCTGACCAGCAGATCGCGCAGGTGCGCGAGCAGGTCGCGACAAAAGTTTCGCAGGTCATGACCCCGCATGACGATCTCATCGACCACCGTCAGGGCGTCGGCGGGTTTGTTCGTGGCGACTGAGTCGATGATGCGGGTGAGAATATCTGCACCCGCCACGCCCAGGGCCATCTCAACGTCTTCTTTACTGATCTTGGCGCCCGCGAAACTGATCACCTGGTCCAGGGCCGATTGGGCATCACGCATTGATCCTTCGCCGGCCCGGGCAATCTCGCGCAGGGCATCGTCGGGAATTGTGAGTTTTTCGGCCTTGGCGATCAGCTTGAGTCGTTCGAGAATTTTAGCAGTGGCAATCGTGCGAAACTCGAACTGCTGGCAGCGCGAATGAATTGTTTCCGGAACTTTGTGACTCTCGGTGGTGGCCATGATGAAGACCACTCGCGGGGGTGGTTCTTCGATCGTTTTCAGCAGGGCATTGAACGAGTGCCCGGAGAGCATATGAACTTCGTCGATGATGAAGATCTTGAAGCGATCCCGGGCGGGTGCGAAGCCTATCGAACTGAGAATCGTCTCCCGCACGTTCTCGACCTGCGTATGTGACGCCGCGTCGATCTCCTGCACATCAATAGAGCGACTCTCGGTGATCTCTTTGCATGAGGCGCAAGCATCCGGATCGTCAGTTCTACAAGGCGTGGCGGTGGGCTGTTTGGCTTTATGACAGTTGAGCGCCTTGGCCAGCAAGCGGGCGGTGGTTGTTTTCCCAACGCCTCGAGCGCCCGAGAAAAGATAGGCGTGATGCAGTCGCTCGCTTTCAATCGCGTTTCGTAAAGTGCGAGTGATCGGCTCCTGGCCGGTCACCTCTGCGAAGGTTTGTGGTCGCCACTTCCGGGCGATGACTTGATAGGACATGGTGAGTTTGGCCAGACCCCGGACTTTCCCGCAACACACGCTGCCGTTGCTACCGTTGCTCCGTTCCCGGCCTGGCGGGGTTCACAAGGCTTGCGTTGTGCGGAGCCCGGGATCTGATAAGGCATTTCCAATTGGCAATTGCCGATTGCCAATTAGTTGTCTGTCAAAACATCTGCTGACTATGGGACGCGACCCATCCGCTAGTGCACAACGTTTCTGAGCCTGATCTTCTGTTGCCGGCGCCAATCGGCAATCAAAAATCGGCAATCACTAAATTTCCGTCTTGCGGACGGCAAACAGACGCAAGAGCGCATTGATACCGAGATGTAGCAGCAAGTAAGCGATGATGGCGACTACAATCGGAAGCATCAAGGTGTGGCCCTGGTCCGTACTCGGACTAGCGACTATCCCTCTAAACGGCACATAAAAGGGATTGCTGACCGCAACAATGAACTGAACAAATCCGGCGCTACTCCGGGCTGCCAGCAAGGCCAACAGGAACCGCATTCCGAGTAGCGCATAGATTACATAGAACACGTAATCAACAACCTGCGATACTCGCGCCAGGCCTCGCGACCGCTGTACTTCTCGTTCCGTACCAACAACTTCATCAACCGCTTTGGCCCTGAAGTCGCCGGCAACCTGGTTGATTCGTCTTTCCTCGCCGGGAGCGCTACTTTGCGCCGCACGCTCCGAAATCCTGGCCTGCACGTCCCCTTCAACCTGCGCCTTGACCGCTTCGTGTTGTGCCGCACGACGCGACTCTTCCAGCGCTAACTTATCGTCTTCCATCGCCAACCCCCCCCGAAAGTAGGTCTTGTTGCCTTGGGGGCAGATGGGGAATTTCGATCTTTGATTGCCGATTGAACGCCGGGGAACGGACACAATCGAAAATCAAAAATCGGCAATCAAAAATGTCCTGGCGGAGAGGGTGGGATTCGAACCCACGGAACGGTTTCCCGTTCACAGCATTTCCAGTGCTGCCAGTTCAACCACTCCTGCACCTCTCCGAAATGAATTTTTGAATTTTGATTTTTGATTGGTGCTTTCTGCAACGTGCTTTGTGCTTGGTACTTTGTCCTTTGTTTGCTTTGGGTCACAGCCGAACTTCACTCTGACCAATGAATTTACGCAAAGAACTAAGTACAAAGAACCAAGTACAAAGCACGAAGTACAAACTGCAAATCAAAATTCAAAACTCAAAAATCAACGTGGCGGAGAGGGTGGGATTCGAACCCACGGTGGGCTTTCACCCACTCCGGTTTTCGAGACCGGTGCACTAATCCACTATGCGACCTCTCCGCAGCTAAACCACAAGCAAGACGACTAATGGCTTTCGTCCCGCACTCCAACAGCTATTTGTCAAAAATCAACTGCGTCGCAGCCGAAAAAACTCCAGCATTAGCGCGCGACACTCAGCTTCCAAAACTCCTGAGCTCACTTCGATGCGGTGATTCAGAAAATCAGTGTCGCAAATGCGAAATCTCGATTCAACCGCGCCGGCTCGCTCATCTTTCGCGCCATAGATCAAACGTTTAACTCGTGCTTGAATCAAAGCTCCCGCGCACATCGCACAGGGTTCAATTGTCGAGTAAACCTCCACCTCGGCGAGACGGTAATTACCGACGACGTGAGCCGCATCGCGCAGGGCCACTATTTCCGCATGAGCGGTAGGATCACAATCGCTCCGGGTGCGGTTACCTGCGAGCGCCAGCAGCGTGTCGCCGCTGACAATACAAGTGCCAACCGGCACTTCACCGCGAGCTTGCGCTTCACGCGCTGCACTTATGGCCTGCCGCATCCAGCGTTCATCTACCTCGGTTCTAGCGGCAGTATTCACTATCGTCACTTCCTTCAAATAACCGGACGGCCACTATAGGGTGCGCGCGGAAACACTGTCAAGCAAGCGACTTTCCGCTGCAAATGTGCGCGAAAGGTCGCGAATCGTCCACTTATTTCGGACTTCCACGGTACCCGCGTGCTATTATCAAATTTGGAGTCCCAGTGCCCCAATCTGGCGGCGCAGCTCAACCGATTCAGGTCCCATGACCACCGAAGCACACCAACGAGGAAGCGGTTCCCTTTCGACTGAAAGAAGTACCGGCCGCCTGAGGCCAGCGCTATCGCCGCACGACACCGTCAGTCCTGACTCAAGTCAACAAAAAGCCAGTAGCTTTATGACACGGATGTCGCCGGGGGAATTCAACACTGCGATGATTCACTTCTATCGTGGTGAGGTACAGCGTTCAAACACCTGGCGTAATCGTCTCGACACCACCACTAACTGGGCAGTACTGACCGCCGGCGCGACGCTCTCATTCGTTTTTAGTTCACCCAGCAATCCACATTTCATGATTCCGGTGAACTCGATCCTGGTGGCGATCTTTCTTTTGATGGAAGCGCGCCGGTATCGCTATTACGAGATTTGGTCGAGCCGCGTGCGAGTCTTGGAAACGGGGTACTTCGCGCAGTTGCTGGTGCCCAACAGTACGCCAAAGGACGAGGCCTGGGCGGATCACCTGGCCGCTGATCTGATAACGCCCCATTTTACAATTACCGAATGGGAGGCTATCGGGCGTCGTCTCCGGCGCAATTATCTTTGGATCTTTGCTTTGCTGGCGTTGAGCTGGAATTTGAAGGTCTATCTGCATCCGTTGCCAGCGCGTGACTTTAACGCTTTTATTGATCGCGCTACAGTGGGAATCATTCCCGGGTGGATCGTTTTTGTGATTGGCGTCATCTTCAACGCCGCGATTGCGATCTTTGCGATTGGCACCGTTCGTCTTCGTGAAGCTACCGGCGAAGTGCTGCCCAAGCATGAGTTCTCTCTCCGGCCGTTGCGGCGAATGACCAGTTGGACTGCAGCTACCACCCGGCGCACGACGGTGCGTGCGAAACGCGCGCGCCAGCGTGTGCGCAGCGGAAGCACTACGGGAGAAATGAAAAAGATCGATATATCCGAACCACCCGATAAGGATAAGCGGGTGGAAGTCGAAGTCTGAGACATTGCCGATTTTTGATTGCCGATTGGTTGGTGTTAGCAACGAGCATAGATTCAACTTCTCGTGGCTCCGAGAAATGCCTTGCTGAGCGGCGACCAATCGCCAATCAAAAATCAAAAATCAAAGATGCTGTACCTGAGCGGTCAACGACTGACCATTCAACAAATCGTCGCCGTCGCTTACGAAAGTGAGCCAGTAGCACTCAGCCACGAGGCGCGCACAAAAGTTGAAGCTGCGCACCGCGTCGTCGAAAAGATCGTGGCTCAGGGTCGTACTGTTTACGGTGTCAACACCGGGTTCGGCAAGTTGTCTGATGTAGGCATCGAAGCCTCTGAACTACGCGACTTGCAGCTCAACCTGGTGCGCAGCCATTCGTGTGGTCTCGGTAAGCCGCTGGCAACGGCGGAGGCGCGGGCAATGTTGTTGTTGCGAGCCAATGTTCTGGCTGCCGGCTTCAGCGGCGCGCGACCGGTAGTCATAGAGACGCTCGTGGCTATGCTGAAGGCTGGCGTGACCCCGGTAATCCCCGAGAAAGGTTCAGTTGGTGCCAGTGGTGATCTTGCTCCGCTGGCCCATCTTGCGTTGGCGGCCATCGGTGAAGGCGAGTCTTTTTATCAAGGCGAACGCCTTCCCAGTGGAGTGGCCCTGGAACGGGCGCAAATCAGACCACTTGAACTCCAGGTCAAGGAAGGTCTCGCGTTGCTTAATGGCACCCAGGCGATGGGCGCTGTCGGTGCGCTGGCGTTAGCGCGAGCGAGGCGTCTTAGTCGGCTGGCCACTGTTGCGGGTGCGATGACGTTGGAAGCCCTGCGTGGGACTCCGGTCGCCTTTGACGAGCGCATCCACGTCGCGCGACCGCACTTGGGCCAGGTAGAAGTGGCCGCTCACTTGCGAGAGTTGCTGCGCGACAGTGAAATTCGCGCCTCGCATTTGGAAAACGATCCGCGCGTGCAGGACGCCTACAGCCTTCGTTGTATGCCGCAAGTGCACGGGGCAGTCTGTACGGCGTTGGCCCATGCAGTGGAAATCGTCGAGACCGAAACGGGAAGTGCTACCGACAATCCATTGGTGTTTGCGGAGACGGGCGAGGTGTTATCAGGCGGCAACTTCCACGGCGCACCACTGGCGCTTGCTTTTGACTACGCCGCCATCGCCTTGACAGATCTGATAAGTATCACTGAACGCCGGATTGATCGCCTGGTAAATCCTGACGCTAACGAAGGCCTGCCGCCGTTTTTGACAAAACAAGCGGGGATATCTTCCGGATTTATGATGTTACAAGTAACTGCGGTGGCCCTTTTGAACGAAGCAAAAGTGCTGGCCCATCCGGCGAGCATCGACAACGTGCCGACAGATGGTGGCAAGGAAGATCATGTATCGATGGGCATGACGGCCGCCACCAAGTTACGTTCAATAGTGGAAATTGCCGAGCTGGCCATCGCAATTGAATTGATCACCGCGGCCCAGGCACTCGAATACCGCGTCCCTCTGTCGCCCGGTCGCGGAGTCAAACAGGCCTACGACATCGTACGACGTTACGTGACACCGCTGTCTAACGACCGGTCCATGTCGGCCGATATCGAAAGCATTGTCGCGGCGATGCTGCGCGGCGAGTTCGACGCGCTTTTAAGTTAGAGTTTTAACTAGGACCTTTGGAGTGCGGGGACTTGTCACCGCTTTGTGATCTAAGGACGTCTGATCCAAGAGCGGTGACAAGTCCCCGCACTCCAAAGCGACTCAGCTGTGCTTCGTGAGCAGAAATAGGGATTGCTTAAGATGAACGCAAAAACGATCAGGGCGCCACGTGGTACGCAGTTGAGCTGCAAGAGCTGGCACCAGGAAGCAGCGTTGCGCTGCCTGATGAACAATCTCGATCCGGAAGTGGCGGAAAAGCCGGATGAGTTAATCGTGTATGGCGGGTCAGGAAAAGCAGCGCGCAACTGGGACTGTTTCGCGGCCATCGTTCGTGAGTTGCAGGCAATTGAAAACGACGAGACGCTCCTCGTTCAGTCAGGAAAGCCGGTGGCCGTCTTTCGCACTCATGAATACGCACCGCGAGTCTTGATAGCCAATTCCAACCTGGTGGGCGCGTGGGCCAACTGGGACCACTTTCACGAACTCGAACGCCGCGGCCTGATGATGTACGGTCAGATGACTGCGGGTAGTTGGATCTACATCGGCACGCAGGGAATTGTGCAAGGAACTTTTGAAACCTTCGCCGCTATGGCCGACAAACACTTCGGCGGCAACCTGAGCGGCAAGTTGGTTGTCTCCGGTGGCATGGGCGGCATGGGTGGCGCTCAACCATTGGCGGCGACGCTAAACGGCGCGGTATTCCTGGGTATTGAGGTCGACCCGGAGCGGATCGAGCGACGGGTGCGCACAGGTTACTGCGACCGGATGGCGTTGACACTTGAGGAAGCACTCGACATTTGTGAAGAGGCTCGTGAGCAGAAGCGCGCCATCTCCGTTGGACTCGTGGGCAACTGTGCGGAAGTGTTGCCCGAGATCGTACGACGAGGAGTAAAGGTTGACGCAGTTACCGATCAGACGAGTGCCCATGATCCACTAAATGGCTATGTTCCACTTGGACCATCAATGGATGACATCCTGGAGTTGCGTAGAACCCAGCCCCAAGAGTACGTGAAGCGATCGCTTGAGGCCATGAAGCAACACGTCGAAGCAATGCTGGCACTCAAACGCGCAGGGGCGGTGGCGTTTGATTATGGCAACAATATTCGCAAGTTTGCTTTTGATGCCGGCTGCAAAGACGCTTTCGAGATACCGGGCTTTGTGCCCGAATATATTCGTCCGTTGTTCTGCGAGGGGAAAGGTCCGTTTCGTTGGGTCGCGCTTTCGGGGGAGTCGAGTGACATTCGTAAGACGGATGACCTGGCGCTGGAACTGTTCCCTGATGATCGCACACTAAATCGCTGGTTGCGCCTGGCTCGTGATCGGGTCCAATTTCAAGGCTTGCCAGCTCGCATTTGCTGGTTGGGGTATGGTGAGCGAGCTGAGATGGGCGAAGCCATCAACGACCTGGTCAAGCGCGGCGAACTAACCGCGCCGGTCGCCATCGGACGAGATCACCTCGATACAGGTTCGGTAGCTTCACCTTTCAGAGAAACGGAAGGTATGAAAGATGGCACGGACGCGGTCGCTGACTGGCCCATCCTGAATGCTTTGCTAAACACGGCTAGCGGCGCCAGCTGGGTCTCCTTTCATCACGGTGGTGGTGTGGGTATCGGCTATTCGCTGCACGCAGGGCAGGTATCTGTGGCCGACGGTACTGACGAAGCGGCAAAGCGTTTGCATCGGGTGCTGACAAACGACCCGGGTTTAGGCGTCGCGCGACACGTTGATGCCGGTTATGACGAGGCCATCCAAACAGCGCGGGAAAAAAATGTCGATATCCCAATGCTTAGTAGTTAGTAGTCAGTAGTCACTCGTTAGTTGTCGGTAGTTAGTAGTTATAGGACCTATTCGACTTATCGGACCTATTCCCGCCGTTAACTACTGACCAACTAACTACTCACTACTACCACTGACTACTGGCTACTTACAACAAACAACTAACACTGATGCTAAATTTTGCTATTGAAATCGCCCGCGCTGCAGGCGGTATTCTGGTCCAACGACTGGGCGCCGCCCAGATCTCACATAAGGGTGATATCGATCTGGTTACTGAGGCCGACCTCGCTTCAGAGGCGCTGATCATTGACAAGATTCGTTCCTACTATCCGCAGCACGGGATTCTCGCCGAAGAGTCGGGAGTTGGTTTGCCGGCGGGAAATGTGGAGAGTGATTGGAAGTGGATCATTGATCCCCTGGATGGCACAACAAATTACGCGCATGGCTACCCGTGTTTTTGCGTTTCGATCGCCCTGGAATACAAAGGCGCGCTCCAGATCGGAGTAGTCTACGATCCGATGCGGAACGAAATGTTTGCCGCTGAGAGAGGGCAAGGCGCCACGCTGAACGACCGCAAGATACGCGTCTCAGAAATCGAAGATCTGAACCGCGCGATGCTCTGCACCGGATTTCCTTACAACGTTCGCGAGCGGCCTAACTTCACGCGCGAGTTTGCCAACTTCACCATGCAGGCCCAGGCTGTCAGACGCGACGGTTCGGCGGCTTTGGACCTCGCTTACGTAGCCTGCGGCCGTTTTGATGGTTTTTGGGAAGATGGTTTAAATCCCTGGGACAGTGCGGCTGGTGTTTTGTTGATTGAGGAGGCCGGCGGACGGGTGAGTGACTTCAACGATCTGCCACTGAACATTTATACGAAGAAGGTGCTTTGTAGTAATGGGTTAGTGCACCAGGAGATGCTTGCGGTGCTCGGTCGGAAATAAGCGCTGCTGGCCGCCGCAGACCCCTCACTGCTGGGTCGTATGTAATAGGGTTGCAAGTCATTTTTATTGGTCATATCTCATTTGACATACAAAGCACCAAGTACAAAGCACCAAGTACAAAGCATTAACCCTCACAGCGCTGAGCCGATAATCTTCGCCAGCCGTTCGGTCTCACGCTTTGCGCCGGCGCGCGTTTCCTCACCGGGCGCCAGTTGTGCACGATGTAGTGGGTGATAGACGACCACCACTTTCGTCAGGTGTGGTAGACGCCAGCCCCTCGGCCAGACACGATTACCACCGCGAATCGTTACCGGCAGAATCGGTACCTCAGCTTCCAGCGCCATCCGCACCGCCCCGGCCTTAAACCGTTCCAGCGCTCCATCCGGAGCGCTCCGTCCACCTTCGGGAAAAATCACTACTGCACCGCCATCGCGAAGCCATTGCAATGAGCGACGAATAGCTGCCGGATCACTGCCCTCGAGAGCCAGCGGCCAGGCCCCCAACCAAATGAGACACCGACCGGCTATGGGCCACCCGAAAGCGTCGCTCCAGGCGAGGTAACGGATTGGTCGCTTGATCTGTAGCGACAGCCAAAAGGGATCGAAGTAAGTTTGATGATTGGCGGCAATGACTACGCCGCCGTTTGCAGGAACGTTCTCGACGCCGACAAATTCGATCTTCCAGAACAGGCGGCTGAAGAAGCCAACAATAGGCCTGATTATCTCCAGCGCCCACTGCGGGAACATGGTGCCAGTACCTGCACGCCTAACTACGTTGTTACTCGACGATGTGCCGTTGATGCTCAAGGGAAACTCAGTGACTGATGCAAAGCTAGGGCTCTGCTTGCACCTGCTTATGCTGAATCTCGTCCCACCAGTCGGGTGCGTCCTTCTTCGTCAAGCTGTCATCATTCCAACGCTTGCAGACGTGGCACTCGAAACCCGTATAGTCGAGAGCTTCGCGCTTTGTAAGACCGGTAAAATTGCGCTCGTTGCAGTCGCTGAAACCACAGCGACGCTCGATCTCAAAAAGTAAGACTTGTTTTTTAATAGTAATGCTTCGATATGGGCCCATCGCTCTATTTTACAACGGCCATTCAATATCGATGAACTCGACATGAATTCGTGGTACTCCATCGGCAGCAATGTTTCGCGTGCGCACCACGGCGTAGGTAGTCAAATTAAACTGTTGACTCGTCAAACGTACAAAGCGACCAGGTGGGACCGATAGAGTGGTGAAGATGGTCGCGCCTTTCCGGCTAATATTTTCTGTAACGCTCGACTCCGTCTCTGTAACTTCACCCTTTTCATTCATCACTTCGAGCAGCATATCAACGGCCATGTGATGTCGCGTGTAAAGACGCTCATCGGTAGCCGGGAATTCCCTCATGCTTCTATCGGGCGAGTCCATCGATTGCAAAGAAGTTGCGGAGGCCTCATAACGCCGCCAGGGTTCGCTCTCATAACTCAACGGTGGTCGCTTTCCTATGAAAGCCACTCCGACATCAAAGAGTGTGGCCTGATCTTTGATGAGGCCTTTTGCATACCGGACCAACGCCCAAACCTTGTACTGATCTTCGAGATGATCAAAAACGCGCAACTGGCGCGGCATAGGAATCGTCAGGTGCAGCAAGCGACCAACTTCAATCGGCCGCTTGAGGGTGAAACCGCACCCGAAGGGCGTGACGTTGATCAGCCTGGTCATTTCGACCCATTCGAGATCCGCCGACTCGCGACAAAAGACGCGGATCGGAAGCTTTAGTTCAAGCCGTTCGCGGATTCGCTTCGGTTTACGTTCTTCAGTCATCGGGGGACGTCAAAAAACCGGGTCTGACGGGCACTAACCGGGCGAGTGGTCGTGCCTCAACATGGTCTTCCAGGAAGACCACTGAAGCTATTGATTTTATTAGAGTTTGCCTCAGTCAAGCCGTTTGCCAAAACGTGTCGAAAAAGGCTAAAATGGCGCTTAGTTGGAATGCCGATGCGCCACTGTTTTCCTACCCCGAAAGACAGCTACCACTCAAGTTGAACCCGTCTCAGAAGAGGGGGGATCTTGTGCAAATTTTGGGGGTGGAAACTGGAAGCGATCGGCTGTGAAGGATTACCTTCGTAAGCCGTAAATTCGCTCAGACGGCGGATTGTACTGGAAAGGCCTAATAGATGGAAACTACTTCCGAAAAGAATCATATAGATATCGAAGACGAGATGCGGCGTTCGTATCTCGACTATGCAATGTCCGTCATTATCGGACGTGCCCTGCCTGACATCCGTGACGGATTGAAGCCAGTTCACCGTCGAATCCTTTATGCGATGCATACGGAAGGATTGCACTACAACAAACGATATTCTAAGTGCGCTGGTGTTGTAGGTGAGGTTCTTAAAAAATACCACCCACATGGTGACACGGCTGTATACGACGCATTGGTCCGTCTAGCTCAACCTTGGAACATGCGATATCCGTTGATCGATGGCCAGGGGAATTTTGGTTCAGTGGACGGAGATCCTCCAGCAGCTTATCGGTATACGGAAGCCCGTCTTGAAAAACTGAGTGACAATCTGTTGGCCGATATAGAAAAGGAAACGGTTGACTGGATAGCAAATTTTGATGAGTCGACCACGGAACCGACAATTCTTCCAACTCGCTTTCCAAATCTGTTGGTAAACGGGACCGCCGGTATTGCGGTCGGAATGGCTACCAACATTCCCCCGCATAACTTGTCGGAGATCATCGACGCGAGTATTGCGTTGACACGGGATCCAGACATACACATTCGCGAGTTGATGAAGATAGTTAAGGGCCCAGACTTTCCAACGGCTGGATTTATCTATGGACGGGAGGAGATCAAGAAGTCTTATGAAACGGGTCGCGGTGTGTTGCAGCTAAGAGCGCGGGCCGGCATCGATCGGATTGGGCGGGGACAACACGAGCGTGACGCCGTCGTTATTACCGAAATACCGTTTCAGGTCAACAAGGCCAGGCTCATCGAACGGATCGCTGAGTTAGTTAACGAGAAGAAGCTTGAAGGTGTCTCTGACATTCGAGATGAATCTGACCGTTCTGGTATGCGCATAGTAGTTGAGCTGAAACGTGACGCCGTTCCTCAGGTCGTGCTGAACAAGCTCTATAAATTAACCCCGATGCAAACATCCTTTGGCGTGATCAATCTTGCGATCGTCAACGGACAGCCTCGCGTCCTTAACCTGAAGCAGATGCTCGAGTGTTTTGTGGAGTTCCGCCGCGAGGTGGTTCGTCGACGAACTGAGTATGAACTCAGAAAGGCGAAGGCACGAGCTCATGTTCTGGAGGGACTATCGAAAGCAATCGATGCTCTTGATTTCATCATTAGCACTATTCGAAACTCACGTTCCGTGGATGAAGCACGACAATGGTTGACCGGGAATTTGACAACGACTGCGGAAATCAAGAACTGGAAAGGTCTTCCCTCGAATGAAGTTCTAGCCAAGTACCTACCGCGCCTAAAGAAAGCTATCACCGAATTAGCTTTCTCGGATATTCAAGCTCAGGCGATCCTGGACCTTCAGCTGCGTCGTATTTCGGCCCTTGAAAGACAGAAAATTACTGATGAATACGAACAGATCATTAAACTAATTGCTGGGCTGGAAGAGATACTTTCAAATGAAACTTCCCTGCGCCGCGTAATCACAACAGAGCTGGAGGAAGTCAAGAAAGACTTTGGTGATGCTCGACGTACCGAGATCGTTGATGAAGGCGTTGAGTTGTCGATCGAAGATTTAATTGCAGATGAAGATGTGGCGATTACTGTTACGAACAGTGGATACATCAAGCGAACACCCATAACCACTTATCAACGTCAGGGGCGTGGTGGAAAGGGTCGCTTCGGGGCAGCAGCCAAGAATGGTGACTTCGTCGAGCACCTCTTTATCGCTTCAACTCATGCTTACTTGATGATCTTCACGGACGATGGCCAGGTCTACAAGATCAAGGTCCACGAGGTACCTGATGCGGCAGCGTCCGCTCGCGGAAAAGCTGTCGTAAATTTGATCAATATACCGTCGGATCGAAAACTGGCTGGTGTGGTCCCGGTTAAGGAGTTTTCGGAAGGTCGCTATGTGGTGATGGTGACTCGCAAAGGTGTGATCAAGAAGACCTCGTTGGCTGATTTCCAGAATATTCGCTCCAACGGCATCATCGCGATCAACATAGATGAAGGCGATCAGTTGCTCGACGTGGTGCTGACTGACGGCAGCAAGCGCATCTTCATTGCCACGCACAACGGCCTGGCAATTCGCTTCGACGAGAAGAATGTCCGTCCGATGGGCCGGGCCACGCGTGGTGTACGCGGCATCGATCTGCGGCAGGACGACTACGTAGTTTCGCTCTGCGCTGTTTCGGCTGAAGACACTGAGCGAATGTTGTCGGTCTCAGAACAGGGCTATGGCAAACAAACACCGATTACTACCTATCGCCTGCAATCGCGTGGCGGCAAGGGGGTTATCAACATGAAGACAACTGAAAAGACGGGCAAGGTGGTGGCCGTGTTCCCGGTTGAAGACGAGTCGGAGATCATGATCATCACCCAGCAGGGTAAGTTGATCAGACTCGAGGCTGCGGAAATTCGGAAGACTGGCCGAAGCGCGCAAGGTGTGCGTCTGATTAAGACAGACGCCTCAGACAAGGTGACCAGCGCTTCGCTGGTAGAACCTGCAGCTGACGAGGAGATGGACGAAACACCGGCTGGATGATTCTTCCGAACTAAGTTTTCCCCTGTTGAGAGCTTCGTGATTGATTCAATCTCGGAGCTCTCATTTTGTTTCGGGTCTATCCTGTGAGTCGCCCTCGACCCACACTTCGCCGTCTGCAAACACCTCTTTTTTCCAAATCGGGACCGTCCGCTTCAGTTCGCGAATGGCCCACTCGCAAGCGGCGAAGGCAGCTTTGCGGTGCGGCGCACTGACAGCAATGACGACACTTGTCTCGCCAATTTCCAGGCGACCAGTGCGGTGCACGATGCCGATGTGGGCGATCTGAAATTGGCGGTGAGCTTCGTCACCGAGACGTTGCATTTCGCGCAAAGCCATCGGTTCGTAGGCCTCATAAACCAGGTGCTGGGTTTGTCTACCGGCGGTCCATTCCCGCGCGTAACCGTCGAGCGTTACCGTGGCGCCGCACTGGGGCAACACCACGCGCCGGGCAATCGCCCCAACCTCAAGTGGCTCTGTCGTGATCTCAAAAAAGTCGTGTGACGTTGTTTGAGTTTCAGCGGCACCACCGCTAACCGGAGGAAACAGTGCCAGCTCATCGTTTTCTTTCAGAGGGGTGGAAGGTTGTGAGTATTCCTCGTTCACCGCAAACAATAGTGAGCGCCCAAAGCGGTCCAGGTCCGGAAACCTGGCGCTTAACTCAGCCAGGGCGGCGGCTACAGTGGCCGGCTGAGGCAGACGGATGTCCAGCGAGCTGGCCTTGACGGCGTCCCGGGCCGCGCCAAAGAAAAGTACTCGAACGTTGACTTGAGTGTCTGACCCACTCATTCAAGATCAACTTTCCTGCCACTATGTCCATTGCCCTTGGCCAGTTCATGAATACGCGCCCGTTCTTCATAGCCAGTAACTGCCCGGTTCAGCATGCCACGCAGACGACGCAGGCGTTCGGAGGTGGACCGCAGCTCCAACAACTCCTGTTTGACATCAGCTTCAATTTCAATCGCCGCCGCCACCAGAAACGACAGCCGTTGCGGTTCGGTGTTTGAGATGTCAGGCAGGTTCGTTCGCTCGTCGTTGATCGTTCTCACCGCCTGGGCAATGCGACTGAACGTTTCTGCAACTTCGCCCGCCGAATCTGCCAGAATCGTCTGGTCCTCTTCATCGTCTTCAAAATAAGAAACGTTGGCCACCAGGTAGGCGTCGCCATGATCGACGTAGGATTCAATCCGATAGCGAACGACGCCGATGGTCAGGATGTTCGAACGTCCGTCAGGAAAGGTTTGCGTCTCGGTGATTTCCGCCACGCAGCCAATGTGGCCGGCGGGCGGAACTCCTCCTTCACTGGAGCTGGAGTCAAAATAAGCCAGGCCAAAAAGATTATTGCTAACTCGGATATCGTCCAGCATTTGCCGGTATCTCGCTTCGAAAATATGCAAGGGCAACGGCACTCCGGGAAAGAGCACTACCGGCAGGGGAAAGACCGGCAGTTCGCGTACGCCCCTAACTTTATCGAGTGCTTCACTCATTGGTTGACAGTCTACCGCTTAGATCGAGTGTTTTTAGGAACTAAGTGCATAAAAAACATTATGGCAGACAGGCGGGCATAAGTCCCACAGGTATTTATGCTTCAGTGTGACCAACAAAAACAGAGTCTGTGGCTACGAAGGATTTCTTCTGAGGGGCCTCGGCAAGGTTCCAGTTCT
>Ga0126377_10000903_pt1 | contig 18923 bp, 24 predicted proteins | sample PanSoiMetPlot_22_FD_92647 | JGI IMG/M metagenome (GOLD analysis project Ga0126377, IMG submission 92647) | Tropical forest soil microbial communities from Panama - MetaG Plot_22 | ecosystem: Environmental > Terrestrial > Soil > Tropical forest > Bulk soil | place: Panama | collected 2016-02-17 | reverse complement strand
CTCGGCTTCGAGCCGCAGCCGCGCGATATCGTTGGCGCTTTCGACCTCGATGTTCTTTTTGCGGGCGAGGTAAATGTCGTCCTGGCTCTTTTTGTAGGCGTTGAACTGGTCCTCTGTGATCGCGCCCAAGAGCAGCCGCTGGTGCTGGATCTCGACCAGATCCTCGTTTTCTCTCCTGGCGAGGTCGTTACGCCGGTCATTGATCTCTGCCGCCGTCGCCAGTTCGATGCGCAGCCGCTGCGTCTCGATGGAGCGGGTCTGCTCCAGCGTTTCCTCCTGGAAGCCTTCGAGCTTCGCCTTCTGGAAGTCGGCGACCTTCTGCGCCGAGTGGATCGCGAACTCGGTCTGCTCCCGCGCGAGCGCGTTGGTGTCCTTGGTGATCTGCTTCATGAACTCGTTGTGCAGGTGAGCGAGTTCGGTTTCCTGCGCGGTCTGCACCGTCGCCGTGTTGACTTTGGCCTGTTCGGAGTCGCCCTTCACTTCGCGGAGCAGCGCCTTGAACTGCTGCTTGACACGCCCCACGCCGCCCTCCAGATGCCCGAGCGAGCGTTCGAGCGCCTGCGTCGCGATCTCGGTCTGGTGCTTCAGCAGTTCCTGGCTCTCGATCACCAGCTTCCCGGCGTTCTCCGATGCGGCCTGCCGCGCCCCTCGGATGAAATCGAGCAGGTTTCGGTTCTCCTCCTGCAACTCCTCGACGGTCTGCGTGGCGTAGGGACGGCTCGGCGGTTGGGCGTACTTCGGATCGTAGGCGGCGGCGCGGGCCCGCAATTGCTGCGCTTGAAACGCGGCGAACTCCTGCGAGTTCTTCTTCAGCTTTTCGAGGTCCTCGTTCTGCTTCTCCCATCCGAACGGGTCCAGGAGCTTCGAAAGCCGGGAGCCCAATTCATAACCCGCAAGCGCGGTGCCGATCAGCAGGATGTACCCGCTGAACCGCGCCAGCAGAGGCAGCGCCGCCGCCGCCTCGACCGAGAACAGCGAGAAAAAGGCCTTGATGCTGCCCGCCTCGACCGCCAGCTTGATCGCCGTCGTAAGCTCCCCGAAGGCGAACGAGATGGCCTTAACCGCCTTGACCGCGCCGGTCGCGAGGCCGGTAAATTCCAGACCGAACACCGCCGTGAGCAGTTTCATGGCGGCGGCGAGCGCCAGCACTTCCACGATCAGCTTTTTGATATCGGGCGGGATGGTCTGCACGATGGTCAGGAAATCCTGAAAGAGCTTGACCACTTTCGAGAGCGTCGGTGCGACCACCTCGGCGAAGGAGCGCGAGAGATCCACCAGCGAATCCTGCAGTTTCTGGATCTGGACCGTGCCGAGGTTGATCTGCGCCGCCCCCTGCCCGCCGAAGTCGCGCTTCAGGCCTTCGAGGATGAGATTCGCGGCCTTCTTGCCCTCGATCCGCCCCTTCTCGACCAGTTGCCGGAAGGTGGTCTCATCGATGGCCTTGCCCAGTTCCTGTTCGATGGCGGGCTTCAGATATTTGCCGACATCCACGCCTTGCTCGGCCAATTGCCGGAACAGTTCCTGCCCCTGCGCGATGCCTTTGGTGCGGATCTGCGCGAGCGCAAGCGTGATCGAATCGATGCCCACCTTGCCCTTGCCGAGCGCCGCCGCCGCGTCGGAGATGGTCTGCAGGATGCCGGGGATGCGTGCCGCCTGAAAACCGAAACCGGCGAGCCGCTGCGCCGTCTCCGCGAGTTCGGGAAACGAGAACGGCTCGGTCTTCGCGAGGGCGCGGATCTGCGCAATGGTGTCCCGCGCAACCGAACTACTGTGGGTCATCGTGCGCAGCGAAATCTCGACCCGGTTGATCGCGTCGGCGGATTCGAACATCGAGGCGGTGAGCTTGAAAATGGCGAGACCGGCGACGGCACCCTGCAGGCTTTCGAGCGAGCGGGAACTCTGATCGACCGCGAGCGTAAAGCCCTTCAGTCCAGTCGCGGCCTGCTTGGAGGACTTCTCCGCAGTCGTCCCGATCTTGGCGATGTTTTTGTTGATCGTGTCGATATTCTGGTTCGCGTTCTGCGACTGGAAATCGACTTGAAGAACGATGCGGTTACCGGCCACCTTTTGCTCTCCGCTCCTGCTCCTCTACGACATACTTCTCGCGCTCCTCGTGGAACACCTTCAGCAAACAGAACTCAAGGTAGGACACGTCCCGCAGCGTCATCTGGAATTTGAGGTTGAGCGCGTAATCCAAATCGACTACAACTGACAAACGCTGGCCGAAGGGCGACGCCAAATATTCGGCCAGTTTCTGCGACGGACATCCCTCGCAGGGAACCGCACTCTGCGCGTTCGCATGGGGATCGCGATTCAAAACCTCGGGGCACTCGGCGGGCGACGGACAGAGGCGGTCCTTCCGCATCAGCCGGTGAAAGATGAAACGCGGCGACGGCGCTTCCGGCCAGTCCGTTCCGCCGCCGGTTAAAAATCAGCTTCATCGGCGGTCGCATTCACCTCGCGGTCGAGGGCCTCGATGACGGCGCGGATCGCCGCGTCCTTATGCACGGCGGGGATCTCCTTCGCGTAGTCGTCGCTCTGCCCATTGCAGTCGTTCCACAACTGCACCGCCGGGTCGAGCAGGATGATGATCTGCTGCGTGTTGAGCGGCAGATCGATCAGCCGCGTCGAGTTGCGCCGGAACGCGAGCACCTGATCGGCGCTCGGCAGCTTGAGCCGGTGGTGTACGGTGCCGCCCGCCGTCGCGAGCGTGACCAAGCCGGTGTCGGCTTCGAGCGTCACGTCGAGGACATCGGTCTGCGCGAGCGCCTCAATCACGCGCGTGGATTCGCCCACGGTGAGCGGGGGAGCCCCGTTGAGCTTGATGGCCTCGTAGAGCCGCTGGTCGGCGTCGCCGGGGTCCACGGTGGTCTCGCTGCGGCCCCGGCCCAACCGCTTGATGAAAATCTTGCGCCGTTTGTTGCGGTCGGCCCACTCCTTGTCGCTGGGCCAACGGATGGTGATATCGGTGCGCCCGCTAGAGGTGCGCCCCGGAACGGTGACTTCTTGGCTGGTATCTAACATTCACTTCCCCTTTGTGTTGAGACCGGGCCCTACGTGAGCCCGAGGATGCCGTCGTATTCGGTGGTGGCCGAGAGCGTGATGTAGTCACCGGTGGGCGGCTTCAGCAGCGTCATGGTGCATTGCACATTGACCACGCCGTCGGTATCGCCGTTCACCACGGCGGCAAAGACGCACTTCGGGATGTCGATCTTCATCCCGTGCGTTTCCGGCCCCGCGCCGATCATGGGCCCGACCAGTTCGATGGTCGCCGGTCCCGGCGTCTGCGCCAGAAGCGCGTTGAACTCGGGCGACCCCTTCGCCGCCCGCGCCACGAAGGTGAGCGAGCATTCGCGCGTGTTGTACTCCATGCGCCCGCGCACCGCAAATCCGTTCTGCGTTCCCGAGCCGGGATAGAAGCCCGAGTCGAGCCGCACGTTGTTGGTCCAGCGGAACTCCAGCGAGATGAAGCTCGCCGCGAGCACGTAGTCGATGCCGTTGATCGTGATCTTGGCCGAGGCCGCGTTCAGAAAATGCTCGGTGGTGACGGCGGGCCACGGCGTGATGCCCGAGGGCGAATTGATCCTGCCGGTGCCCACGAAGTTCGCCGAGACCCGGCAGTTGTTGCGGCCCGGTCCGGACTCCATCGTGAGCGTCCAGTCGCTGATCACCATGCCGATGGCGGCGCGGTCGATCACCGATTCGGGCGGGGTGCGGATCTCCTCGGCGAAGGTGAACGGCGTGAGGTTGATGCAGTTGACCACCGGATCGGAGGGAACGGCATCATAGGTCCAGCCGGTTCCGGCGGCGGTCTTACTGGCCTTGCCGGTGGTGAAGCAGAACAGCCACGCGAGGAACTCGCTCGACGCATACTTTTCGACGGCAACCGCCGCGTCCATGTGCGACGGGAAAATCTGCGTCGGGAACTCATCGCCCTTGCCGATGTCGTTCGCGTCGTTCTCGGTCGTGGGTGTGATTACCGCGAGCGCCGGGTTGGTCTTGGTGAGAGACCACAGTTCGAGCGGCGTGTTCGCGGTCGCAACGTCGGCCTGCGGCTTGAAGCCGAAAGCAATTTTCGTCTCGCGTACATTTGCAGGGCAGGATGCCATGTTAGTTGTCTCCAATTTCTGTGGTTGACGCCGTGACGGCGAAGTAATCGATCCCTTCGGAATCCACCAGCCGCTCGATGTTCACGATGTTGGTCGGCAGCACTCCATCCATGACCGGGCAGATTCGCCAGCGAAGGCCGTCGCCGGGATCGGGCACGCCGTTCGTTAGCAGGGTGAGCAGTTCGAGCGCGGACATCCCGCGCCGGGGCGCTCGAACATAGAACTGGTAGAGGTGGACCCAAGCGTTCATCGCTTCCGGGTCGAAGGTGGTCTGCCACCAGCCGACCAGGACGCTCCCCGGCTCCTGCTCGTAGGCCGCCGATGAGATGGAGTTGTTGTCGGGGTTGTTGTCGATGTAGCCGAAGATCCGCTGTGGGTCGCCGCCGAGCGCCGCCACCAGATCCGGACAGGCCTGCAGCTTCGACACGAAGGCGAGCGTCAGGGCCTTGAGATCAACCACGCAGCGTCACCCATGCCCTTTGCAGGTAGCGGCCATAGGCGATCTGCGACTGCGCGAAAATGATGCGCTGATCGCTCCCGGCGAAGCCGATCATCTGCTCGGATTTATCGGCCTGTAGCGCGTGTTTTCTGGCCGACCTGGTGGTGTTCTCCGCGCGGATCTGCCCGTTGATCGCCTTGCGCAGTTGGAAGTTTCCGGTGAGCACGCCGGTCAGCTTCAGATCCCGCTGCGGCACGTTCACCCGCAGGTAGTTCTTTTTGATGAACGTGTATTTCTTCGAAAGCGGCTTGGCTTTATTGCCCGAGGCGTTGAGCGACTTGGACCACCGCAGCTTCTGCGCGATCACCATCGAGCGCCCGATCTGCGTGAGCGCCCCGTTGTCGAGGTTGGGCGGCTTGATGCGCCCGGTCTGCTTGACTTTGACGCTCAGTCCCGGCTGCGCCATCAGGTGCTCTCCTGCAGCACGAGCCGGGAAAAGCCGTAGCGCGTCGCGTCCACGCGCACCACGTCGTAGATCAGGCCGTCGCTCGCAATCGCGTCGGCCTTCTGGGGAGGGCGGGGCAGATCCGAGTTCTGCACCCACATGGAGGAATAGCGGCCAGGGGAAACTTCTTCGTCCTCCACGCCCTCTTTCCAGATGACCGAGATGGTGATCGGGAGCGTGTCGTCGCGATCCGGCAGAAAGCTCACCTGCTGCCCGAACTCGACCAGCAGGCTGGCCCACAGTTGCGGCGCGTGGACCGTATTGAACGGGTTGTTCGCGAGCGGTGCCACCTTTAGAGCCCCGCTTGCGCCAGCCACGGCGGTTTGCCGCCGCCCTTGCATAGAAAGGCCACGTAGTCGTTGACCATCTTCTCGGCGCTATCGGCTTGGTGGTCGATGATCGACGGCAGACCCGTCTCGCTGTTCGCCAGGATGTAATCGATGCCGTGGGCGGCGACCGAGCCGCCCGTCTGGACATCGGCGACGACAACCGCCGCTTGCAGAGCCGTCAGGAATCGCTCGTATTTGGTTGCTTGATCTGGCATGTGTTTTCTCCTTGAAATCTCTGCAGGCCGCGAGGGATGAGAGTTGCCTCTGGGGAAGTGGCCTTGTAAAACAACCCCGACCCCTGCGCGGGCCTGCTCGTTTCCCTGGACGACACCGGCGCGAGGCACACACAGGAGCAAAACGTGGTTCCCGCGCGGGCCCAGGAAAAGGCCGTTTAGAGCACCTTCGCCTTGATGCAGGCGTTGGGGCGGTAGGGAACCACCAGCGGCGCGGATTGCAGCATGATGAAACGCACGCTCGGGTCCTCTTGAGACCAGGACTTGGCGAAATACGCGGTGGCCTGCAGACCGGCCTGTTCGTCGCGGATCGCGCCGTAGGCCTGCACGCCTTCCAGTTGCGGGCCGGTCAGGATCGCGGTGCCCGCCGGTAGGATCGGCTTCTCCACGCCGTCGGCGGGGTCGATGTACCAGCCCGAGTACACGAAGATATTGAAGCCGTCCACGTTGCCCATGTAGACGCCGCCCTCGGTCAGTTGCGCGTCGGGGATGAGCGTCGGCAATTGCCCGAGCGTGCGCACGATGTTCATGCGGTTGTTGATCGTCGGATCGGCGCGGAACACCTTCCACACGTCCACGGTCATGATCACGTCGAGCAGTTGAGCGCCGGTCTGCTTGAGCGCCAGTTGCCCCCAATCCTGCAGGTCATCGAGGATATGGGCACCCGCCGCGCCCCACAGCGGGTTGGCGACGATGGTGTTGCCCGCCGCGCGACCGAAATCCAGGTTCGCGGTCGGGTACTTGTCGCCGGTGATGGTGAGCTTGCCGGTCGCGAGGACTTCCCCGGCCATGACTTCCAGACGCCGCCGGAGCATGTCCACCTGATCCTGCAGATCCTGCGCCACCATCGCCCGCAACCGGGCCGAAGGCGCGAGCGTGCCGCCGATCTGTTCGCCCGCCGAGCGTTTCAGCGGACGGTTCATATCGAATACTCTCTTGTCCTTTACGTAGGCGGGCTTGTAGGTGCTCGTTTTGAATCCGAGCGATTCCACCATCTGGCCCTCGACAAAGGGCGAGACGAACGGCGCGAGGCGGCGGGCCCCGTTGAGCGTGTCGAAGTGGATCTCCTCGCTGGTCTCGCTTTGCACGTTGGGGAAGTAGCGGTCGAGCAGGAATTGCGGGTTGCCCAACAAGCTCGCAACGACTGCGTTCAATACATCGGTTGAAAAGAGGTCTGCCATTTATCTTTCTCCTGTGATCTCCGCGACCAGCGGCCTGCCTTCCCCAAAACAGACCGCACGGTACGCAGGGATCGAAGTTTTACGCGCCCAACTGAGCCACGCTGAAGCTCTGATCGCCGATGGCGATGGAGCCCGAGCGCGGAGTGGTTTCGGTGTTTGCCGCCACGGTGTAGTTCACTGTGCCGTCGCCGGTCGTGTCGGTGGTCGGCGAATCGATGGTGATCCACGCATCGGCGGTCGTCGGCTTCCAGGTGCCCGCACCCGGCGAGGTAACCGCGATGGAGCCGCTCTCTCCCGCTGCCAGGACGGCCAGCGCCTGCGTCGGGTTGAGCGTAACGGCTGCGGGCGGCGGCGGCACCGGCTCCGAAAGAGGCTCGGTGAGTCCGACCGTTGCCGTGTTCGGCTTGATCAACTGACCGGCTTCGTTGTGGACGCTCAACAGGTAGACCCCGAGGTCATGCAGCAGAGCGGTATGCGAAGCGTGCGAACCGGCGGCGGGCCAGATGACGCCGGTCACCAGGAACTTGCCCTGCACATAGACGACGCAGGGAGCATCCGCCGATGTGGCATCGCAGTCCTCGGCGACAATGCCGGTTGCCGGATCGGTCTTGGTGAACTTGCCGGAGGTGCTGTTAAGGCCGACGATGGTGCCGCGTTTGACAACGCCCTCGCCGGAGGTCATGGTGCCGCCGCGCGAAATCGTCTCGCTCGCGACAAGCTGATCGAAATTGAAGTCTGTGGATGCAAAACTGGCAGGCACGTGTGGTTTCTCCTTCTGCCTCGCTTACGAGGCCTGTTGAATGCGCCGGGCCTTCGGCACGAACGCGAGGATCGATTGGGCTTCGGCGGCGACGGTCGAGGCGGCTGCGCCATCGGGCGCACCGGGCCCCACCACCGGATTCGGCACCTGCGCCATCGCAGTGGCCAGTGCGTCCGTTTTCTTTTCCGGTTCCTTCGGCGCTGCGGCCTGCGGTGCGGTCTTGAGCGCGGCCTTCGCCTGCTCGACGGTCATCTCGGTTTGAAACGCGAGGTGCTGCGCGAGCACCGTGCGTCCCACGGCTTCCTCCGACTGGAGGATCTGCTGAATGCGGCTGCGCTCCTCGCTCACGCTCGGGGCAGTCGGTTTCGGATCGGGAGCCGGAGCGCCCGCTGCTGGTTGGGACACGTAGGTCACCTCCTTGGAATTGAGTTCTTCGATCAAACCTTCGTAGTGGCCGATGGCGTCGGCCATCCCGGCCTTGAGCGCCTTCGCCGCCGGGAACACATCGCCCGCGCCGAACTGCTCGATCACGGTCTCGGCGCTCACGTTGCGGAACCCGGCCACCTTGTTGATGAACAGTTCCGCCGCCGCGTCGATCTGCTCCTGGATCTGCGCCCGCCCCTCGGCGGTCTGGACATCGGGACGCTTGCGCGGCGACTGGCTCGACACGATCTCGTAAGTCTTGAGGCCCTGCCGCTCCTGCGCCGCCCGGTTGTCGCGGATCGCCGCCACCACGCCGATAGAGCCGAGGAAAGCGCTCTCGTGCGCCACGATGCGCGAGGCCGCCGCCGCGAGCCAGTAGCCCGCCGAGGCCGCAAGCCCGCCCACGTAGGCCGTGATGGGCTTCTGCTGGCTCAACGAGCGGATGCGGTCGGCAAGCTCGCCGGTGCCGTCGAACTGCCCGCCGGGAGAGTTGATGTTCAGCACGATCTGCTTCACGAACGGGTTCTCGACCGCCGTCTGCAGATCCGTCGAGATGTCCTGGACCGATGCCGCGCCCGAGAACTGCGTGAACAGGTTCGCGTACCGGAAGATGGGCCCCGAGATTTCGAGCACCGCCACCGCGTCGCGTACCTCGACGTTGTATGTGTTGCCGAGCGGCCTGCCGATCCGCGCCGCCACCGCTTCCAGATCGGTCGCGTTGTGCAGCGGGTTCTGCACGATTTCGAGGATGGTTTCGAGCATGCGCCCGGTGATGGCCCAAGGCCTCTCTTCGAGCAGCGACAAAATATGCGGATGCAGTTTCATGCGGCCTCATCCTCCGTCTCGCCGTTCCCGGCGTTGTCTGCGTTCTCGCCGCCATCCGCGTTATCCGCAGCGGGCGCGGCCACGTCGACCGGCTCGGGCAGCAAATCCAGTTGGCGCTTGCGCTCCTTTTCGAGCGCCAGTTGTTCGAGCACCTCGTTCCAGTCGAGACCCTGCTCGGCGCATTCGATTTCGAGCGTCGAGACCATGTTGGTCATACGGATCTCCGCAGCCTGCGCTTCCTTCACCGGATCGATCCACCCGCGCCCCGGCCCGATCCACTTGGCCCGCGCGTAGTACATGCGGTTCTCGTAGTAATCCGGCGCTTCGACCTTGCCCGCATTGATGGCTTCTTCGAGCCAAAGCTCGTACACCGGCTGGCACCAGTAGGTCGCCACCCACACGCGCCGGTTCATGAAGAAGCGCCATGCTTCGAGCAGCGCCGCGCGAGCCGAGGAATAGTTTGTCTTCGAGAAATCCTTCAGCACGAGCTCGTAGGGAAGGCCGCACGCCGCGCCGATCTGCCGTAGGAGCGTCTCGACAAACGCGGGGAAGGTCCCCACCGGACGCGACGGCGTGTACGGGATGAGCTTGTCGCCGGGATACAACGGCACCAGTGAGCCACCCTCCAGTTGCACCCGGTACTGGTTTTTGCCCTCCAGGTACGCATTCGGATCGGTTCCGACCAGATCCGAGATCGCCGCCGCGTCCATCGGTGTCTCGATGACACCGGCGACAATCGCGTTCACGATTGCCGACTGAAGCTCGGTCCGCTGATAGGCGTCGAGCATGCGGAACTGCTCGATCACCGGCGCGAGGATCGGAGCGCCGCGATTTTGATCGACGCGCGTCTGCTCGAACACGTGGATCACGCGCTTCCGGCCCCACGAGGTTTCCGCCGGGATCTCGGTCCACGTGCCCGCCGAGCCCGTGATCACGATCCCGAGCAAGCCGAAATCCGGCGGCTGGTCCTGGATGAAGTAGGAGAGCGGTCGTCCGAAGTTGTCGATCCGGATGCCGCCGCGCAGGTTCCTGGTGGACAGAGGCGAATTGCCGGGGTTCGACAAGCGGTCGGTGTCGATCATCTGCAGGCACGTGCGCCACGGCGTTTCGGGGCGCTCCAGCCACAGCGGGAGGGAAAGCGCTTCGCCGCTCTGCAGGGCGCTGCGGAAAACCAACTGCGTGAGCCCCATGAAGTTCTGCCGGTATGAGGCATCGCAGGAGCAGGAATCCGCCCACGTTTTCCACTGGCTTTCCACGTTGCGCGACCAGTCCTCGGCCCACGCGATGTCGCGCCCGAGCGCCCGGTAATCCGGCGCAGCCGCGAGCCGCAGGCCGATGCCGATCACGTTGTCCTGCAAGGCTTGGAAGCTGCCCGCCGCCACGCCGTTATTGCGGTCTAAGTCGCGCGAACGAGCTACTAAGTCGCCTAACTCCGGGAGTAAGTCGGCATCCGCAGGCGATAACCTCGGATTCCAATTACTAAGTTGTTTGCGCCGGTGGGATGCGCCCGTATAAGCAGTGTCGTTATTGGAGCACTGCGCACGCGGGCGCACCCGGCAGTTCAGCGGCTCGGCGGGAAGTGTGGCGCTCATAGGGTTGTCCTTGGAGGCGGTACCCAGATCGGAATCCGCGCCCGGGGGCCGGGTCTGATTGGTGCTTCCTGATGCCGTTCGGTCATCCCGGCCAGCGGGTGCGGACTCCGCTTCCTCATGCTCACGGCAGGCGTGTCCGCGATCCCTTGCGCGGCGCTTGCCTGCACGGGAATGAACGCGAGCCGTCTTTGCTTACGCCCGAGGAGCGGGCCCTGCTCGATGCAGCCGCAGTTGGGTATGTTCACGGGGTTAGCTAGCATCCCGTTCCTCTCTACACCAGGAGCCCCAGCCGTATTCACGAAACTGAGGCCCCGCCGGAGTTTCACCGGCGTCTCCCGTCTCATGGGCAGGCCTCGATGCTCAAGATCCGGCGTCGCGGATAGTTGGTGTTGCCGTTGGCGAGGGCGCACTGGCGCTCCAAGCCGTCGATCAGGCGCTGCAGATCGCCGATGGACCCCTCGCTGAACTCCACGCGCCCGAGCGACGGGGTTTCGATTACCGTGGTCTGCCCCGCCGCGAGCAGGTACTGCGCCTGCTTCGCCATCTGCAGCAGCGTGCAGGGATCGTCTATCGGTACATTGGCTCGCGGTCGAATAACGTTCGGCATATCTACTCCAGAAACGAATCTCCGGCCTTGAAGCTCGTGAACTTCGGCACCGGCGACTTCTCGCGCGATTCGACGCCGGTCTTTTTGGCCGAGGCCGGTTTCATCACCGGCGGTTCGTTTAGGGTGAGCGTCTTCTCAAGCTCATTCCAACGCGCCGGTGTATAGGCCTCGATCCGCAGCGACGCCGCCGCCGCACGCGCGTAGATCCGGCAGTCGAGGGCCTCATTGCGGTCGCGGATCTTTTCCCACGAGGTGCGCCGGTAACCGGCTACCAGCTTCGATACCAGTTGCTCGGCGCACAACTGCTCGAAGTATTCTTTCGAGTACTGCGGGAAGTGGCAGAAGCCCACCGGCCAGGACTCGCCCTTCTCGTGATCCGGCACCGAGGTGCGCAGCCACCGGTACAACTCCTCTTTGCCGATGGCGCTATTGACCGGCCACAAGCGGACGCCATAGCGCAGGGCCCGCCCCTGCGGACCGTGCTCGATCAGCGAGGGCGCGGCCACGAACGACGCGGTGCGCACGTCGCCCTTGATGCCCATCACCCGCTGCGGAGACATCTTCCGCACGAAGTCGTACACCGCCAAGGTATTGAAGCCGGTGTCTACGGCCAGCTTGGCGATGCGCACCGGCTGGCCGTACACCGTGGGGAAGTCCTCATCGAGCAATTCCGCGAGCTTGTCGTAGACTTGGGGCTGCGAGGTGTCGCCCTCGATGACGCGGTAATCGACGGACCACGATTGTTTATCGCGGCCCCAAGCTACAACCTCCACCTCGATCCGGCGCACCTGCACATCCGCGCCCGCCGTCAGGATCAGCCCGCCCTTGGGAACGATGCCGATCTGATAGCTTTCGCGGCGCTCGTACAAGCGGTCCACATCGGGAACTTCGCCCTCATCCTGCCAAGGCCGACCGAGGATCGTGTTGCAAAAAACCTGCCGCTTCTCGGGGTCCTTACCGGCCTGATCGTGCTTCCGCGCGACCTGCTCCCAGGAGAGCCACCCGACCGGCGAGTACAGGCTGTTCAGTTGAAACCCGCGCATCCTGGCGTCGCCCTTTGCCGTCGCCCGCCACTGGCCGCGCGGCAGGATCGTGTTCTTCGCGTGGTCGGGCATGCCACGGCCGCAGGATTCACAGTGGTAGAGCGCCGTCTCGGGCTCACCCCTCTTCCACACCAGTTGCTCGATGCGCAGCGTCTGCATGCGCCCGCAGTAGATGCACGGCACGAAGTAGAAGCACTGGTCGGTCAGGCTGAAATAGTTCTCGATACGGGAGCGCCCCTGCAGCGTCGGCGTCGAGGTGATGAAAATCTTGCGGCGGGCGAAGTTGTTGGTGCGCGTGATCGCCAGATCGCACGGCTCGCCCTCGCCATCGACATCGCCCAGGAAGCCGTCCACTTCATCCAGGAACAGATACCGGCACGGCATCGAGCGCAGGCCTTTGGCAGAGTTCGCGCCGGTCATCACCAGGATGCCGCCGGGGAACTCTTTGGCGAGCACGGTATTGCCGCCGTCGCGCGACCGCGCCTCGCGCACGAGCGAGCGCAGCGCAGGGCAGTCCTCGATCAGCGGGCCGATCCGCTGTTTCGAGTTGCGCTTCGCCATGTCCGTGGTCGGCTGGACCATGAGCATCGGACCCGGCGCGAGGTGGATGTTATAGCCGACCCAGTTGTTCCCGCATTCGGTCTTACCGATCTGCGCTCCGGCCATGAAGATCACGAACTCGGTGCGGTCCGAGGGCGAGAGCGCATCCATGATCCCCTTGAGGTATGGGGTCCTCGACGTGCGCCAGTTGCCGGGTTCGGGCGAGCTTCTGGTCGTCAGGATGCGGTGCTGGTCGCTCCACTCGCTCACCAGGAGCATCGGATCGGGCTTGGAGCCGCGCCGCGCGGCCTCGGTGTAAATCTCTTCGGCGGTAAGCAGGGAGATCATGCGGCGTCCCGCTTTTCCATGAAGTCGTCGAGCGTCTGCCGGATCTCGCTCAGCAGCAGATCGTGAATCACCGCCGCGTTGGTCTCGGTCGCGAGTTGCGAGGCGATGCGGTTGGGTATGTTGAGCATCGCATCCCGATACACGCGATAAGTGCGGAACGCCGACTCTTCGACCGACTTACGCTCGACTAACACGCCCTTCTTGACTTCCATCTCCAGCCGTTTAATCTCGGCCTCGTAAAACTCCTTGGAAGCTCGCGATTCCGAGTAAGTGGGGTTGTGTCTCTCAAGCGGCGCGTCGCTGTGCGCCTGCGTCTCGATCACCGGCGCTGCGGCCTTCGCCTTCGCCGCCCACGTCGCCGCCGCCGCCTTGCCCGAGCGGGCGTTCGACTCGACCGTGCGCGGCTTCGCCCATTCGCCGCGCTTGCGCGTGTTGTTCTTCCAGTCGATGTCGGCTTGCTCGGGATCGATCAGGCCGTCCGCGCCGCGCGTGATGCGCCCGCTCTTGGCTGCGGCCAGGACGGCTTGCAGCGTGCATCCTCGGCGCTTGGCGTATTCGGTTGGACTGAGGCGACTCATCGACGGCTCGTGGTAAACTGAAACCGTCAAAATCGAGTCAACTTAAAGCCGGTCGCCAGTGACCGGCTTTTTTTGTGGGATAAATCCTACGGTTGCAGCCGATTATGCGGCACACTCGGCTGTGGTGTCAATCCCACAGTGAAATTGACCCGCGCCTTCCGATTTCCACGGAACTTCACCCACGCTTTTCCACAGCCCGTTCAAAACTCCGTATCTTATAGAAAATAGGTCACTTATACGTCAGATACTAGGCAAGCGGTGCGGGCGGCCTGCCCGCCGGGCGCGGATCGCCGCGAAGGACCCGCAACCCGTTTAGTTTCATTGGTTTGCGGACAGTCGGCATTTTCCGAAAAAAGTCAAGGGCCTATGGGATAAATTTCCGGTTACTGGGCGGCTACTCCGTGCCCACCAAGTCGAGGGATAAATACAAGGCTTCATGGTGTGACGCGTGGGTGAAATGTGCGCCATCCCATTGACGGCACACGAGCATCACAGAGCATCGGGCCCGAGGTGCCGATACCGCCGACATGGGCCCGAGGTGCGCTGGGATCGCGCGGGTTTTCCTGCTTACCTGGTGGCGTGGGGTTAGTAAGTCCGGGTGCGCTCTATCGCGCGATGAGTTGGTTAGATGGCTGGTTTCTGGCGCATTGCGGGCCCGTCTATTGCGACGTTGGCCCATGGTCCGATTGACGGGCCCGAGGTGCGCACCAAACGGCAACGGGCCCGGTAAAGCCTACATTGTCGGCGATACCGGGCCCGCTATTGAATCGGATTGGAGGTGGAGTTAGTCGGAGGTGCGCACCTCACGTGACATCGCTTCTAGCGCCAATTCGGCTTCAATCACTCGCCGATAGTCGGCGGTTGGTCCACAGATACCGCCTAGCGATGTGAGGTGCTCGCGATCATCATTGATAAGCTCGCACACGAGCACCTCGTGAGGTGTCCCAGTAGAGCATGCGCACTCTTCAGAACCGCAATCACAACCGATGCATCCGTCAATATCGTAGGACCATTCGAACGCCCAATCCTGCTCCCAAGCGTACCGTTCAGCGCTTGCCATTGCAGTAGCACACCGGGCCCGTCCTTCCATCTCCGACTCCTGTTCGGGATTCCAGCTATAGCCCGCGTGATCAAAAAAGAACTGTTCTTTTCGCGTCAGAGGAAACATTAGAGCGCACCTCCGAGGGAAAGTCTTTTCGCCGTGGCGATAGCTTGGGTCCGAGTGAATGAGTGGAACGGGCCCATAGTGGCAATCCTTCCGGAATCCGGGTTGAATTGCCGAACGGTATACGCTCGGACTCCCGACGGGTTGCACTCAGAGGTAATGAAGAAAATACCGCCGACACCCTGATAGACGGTATCGCCGACACGGGAACGGAAAAACCGCAAGGTGTCATGATCAAAAAAGTGATACCCCGCGCGATAGTTCGCGCGTCGGATATCGTCCATGGTGAAGATAGGTGCCATTTAGCGAGCACCTCCGTTCGGACCACAGAGCCCCGCTACATAGTCAAGCCAACGCTCGGAGTTGAAACGCGGATTCTGTTCTTTGCAGAATCTGGCCAACACGAGAATGTGGTACTCACTGAAGGGAACGCCAGACGCCTTGATAGCATCGGCCAATGCGATGAAATGACGTTTGGACATTACAGCGCACCTCCGGAAAGAACGTACGCCGTACCTTGCTTGTGAATCTCGCGAATGATGGCTCGCTCCATAGCAGCCTGTTTCGCTGCTATCTCGGGCCAATGTTTGTTGGGCTCCAATCCGCGCGAAACCATTTCCTCAACGTCCAAGTACATGGAATCGCCTTGCTCGTTGACCCAATAAACGTTGGCGTAATTAGCCATTTCCCACGCAATCGAGTTAGCGAAATCATCGGTGATCCAATCGGTATCTTCGAGCATTTCCTGAACGATGCTGTACTGCGATGCGGAACAATCAAAGTACTGCGCGTGGAAGTACTTGCTTAGTTCGGTCTTAAACTCACTCCGCGCGTAGTCTTCCCAAGCTTCGTTTTGCGCTTCTAGCTCCATTTCGGAATGGTCTGATTCATCGGCCAGTGGGTAATCTTCCAGCCCGTAAATGGTCTCTAGAATCGATTCCAGCCATCCGTCGGTATCTTCGTTGCCAGTAGCGACCAATGCGCCAACGCGAATCGCAAGCGCAAACGTACCGTGTCCTCCGGTATAGGTGATGTAATCGCGGTTTTCTTCTAGTTCAGCAGATTCGACCAGCCCTAGAATCACGCGGTAATTCGACTGCTCCACGAGATCACCGCTGTAGTCTGATCCCGATGCGTAATCGACCACAAAAAACGAATCGGCGGTAATGGTTTCGCTTGCTCGCAATTCGTGCCAACGTCCGTATTCCGTGTCCCACGCGATAGGTGCATTGGGGTCTGCTTCGATACGCTCATACCGCTGTGTCTCATAGTTATAGGCGTCGCGCGTGCGGAATCGCCGTTCACTGGATTGCCACGATTCCTCGGGAGTGATGAATCGTAAATGATGGCATCCGTCCAATCCACTGATCAAAGTTTCTAAGGTGTCAAAGTCGAGTCTTTTCATATTGGTTAGTTCCTTGGTTTTTGGTTACTGCTCAATTACTGCTTTGAACACATCCGAGGTGCCGTCAAACGTGTGCTCTACGAGCGTTTCCAGCGCGTCTCGAAATTCCTCATAGGCGTAATCCTTGAATCCGTTCCTATCAGGCCCGTTGATTCGCAGAGTGAAGCCGAACACGAGAGACGGCTTGACGGTTACCGTGTGCTCCGTCCATCCGTCATACATCCCGGATTCGTGCATGTGGTGATAGCTGGTTTCGAGATACAGCACGTCGGCGGTACTGCGTGCGATGTCTACCTTGGTTCCGGAATCGAAACCAGAACCGCTCGGTAGAAACTCCCGTGCTAGCTTCCGGATTGTGTCGGAATGACGCTCGGACCATTCCTTATTTCCGTTTTTCTCGCATCGTTTATAGGCGTCAATTGCGGACGCCAAATGTACGTATAGCTTTCGAGTCAATTTGCTTTCCTTCCCTTCATTACATGGTTTACGTGAAACATATATTCAAAGTACCGCTATCGCAATGAACCTACAAGTTAGTTCGATACTTTCGTGGGATAAATCCCGCAACACGGGATAAACCTATCGCCTATGGCATACGCCGTCGGCGCATAGTGCGAGTAGGGAACTAACCCGGAAAACCGGGCCCGAGGTGCTCCGATGTCGGCGCAAGTCGGCGCATATCGCCCGAGGTGCGCGTGTGTCGGCGGTATCTCTCCCAGTTCGGACCAATCCAGCTATCGCGCGTTTAGATTCAACGGGTTGACCCTACCGCGTTGAAAATGAGTGGCTTATCGCTCGGCTGCTAAAGCCATTCTTTTCATCGGCTTGGCGCGGGTGAAATCCAGAGGGGTGAAAGGCGGGGTGAAATCTGGATTTCACCCCAAAACCTGTGGAGAAACCGGATTTCGCCTAATAGCAGATGCCCGTACTCGGTAACCACCCCCAAGCCTTCCGAACCGGTGCGTAGGCCCCGGCGATTCCGCCTAAGTGCCCGTACTCGGTAACCACCCCCATGAGTTGCGGGGCAGCGGCCCGCCGTAGCGCCCTGCGATCCGATCAGGATTCCGCCGCTATTTATCGCCCCTGCAGGTAGAACGCAGAAGCGTGACGGGGTGAAATATCCGGCTTGCGATTTATCTAGCTTGTAGACTGAAGACATGACACAAACGAAGCGCCAGAAGAAGGCGCAGATCACATCGATGCTGCGGTTCGCCGCAGAGTTCAAGGTCAAGCTCGATTGCGGCCACAGCTTCGAGTGCTCGGCCCGCGTGGTGGACGATGAGCAGTTGTTTATCGGGAAGCGCGTCGCCTGCAAGGAATGCAACGAGGTGGCCGATGCCTAGACTCCCACGCAAACGCGGCAACCCGCCGCAGATGATGAAGTGCAAGCTGTGCGCGTTCACCGGCAACATGACCGAGATGCGCCACCATGAGCCGCCGTGCCGACGGGAGAAACTGCTCTACGTCGGCGCGAAGTTTACCGTGCGGTTGAACAACCGGTTCGTGCCGGTCGAGATCGCGGAGTTCGAGACCGGCAGCACCGAGGGCCCGATCCGCTGTACGAACCTCGCCACCGGGCGCTCGATCCGGCTGAAGAGTTATCGCCGGTTCCGCGAGTGGATGAAGAAGGCCAACGTGCGCTATTCGAGGGCTGGCCAATGAGCACCGGCAAAGCGATTCTCACGCTGGCCATCGCCGGTGGCCTCAGTTGGTATTTCTACGGCGGCGTCCGCCGACTCGCCGACGACATGGAGCGGCAGAGCTACTTGGAGATGGCGAAAAAGTCCAGCGACCGCTATGCGATGGCGCAGCGGATGGAGGATTGGCCGACGATGTGCGCCGAAGCCAAGGCCTCGCAGCAAATCTGGCTGCAGGCTGGCCGCGAGGAAGAGTACCGGACTTGGACGAAGTTGGGGGAAGTCGCCTGCTCCATCGCGACGATGCCGCGCTAGCCTTCCGCTCCTTCGGTGTCGAGCGCGATCTTTTCTGCTCCGTTCCATCTTTTTCACGGCTTCCCCAGATACTCGTACATGGCCATCTCTAATCCCGAGTCGTCGGTGATCCGCCCGTCGGGTAAGCGGGTGGCGAAGAAGGTCACCTTGATTTCTCCGGCGTGGAACGTCACGAAGTGCTCGGTGACGTGGACCACCCACAGCGTCGCCAAGGCGCGGCCCTCTTTCTGCAGGACCACGATCACCGGCGGCTTGAGATCCTCGACGCGAAGCTCGCGCCCGATCTCGGGATGATCGGGGCGGATCATTTCAACTCCCGGATCAACCGCGCCACGATCCAACGCCGCCGCACCGGGTCCTTCCAATCCGGCGAGCGCCGGTAGCTGTGGTCCTGGATGCGCTCGTACTCGGTGTACGTGCCTTCCCTGCCGATGCTCCAGACCGGTTCGCCCGAATACTCGCCGACAATGGCGGGCCCTGTGTAGATCCCGTGGTTCGGGCGCTCCATCTGACGCACGGCGAAGTCGCCGAAGCAGCCGTCGCCGGTCACGATGAGATGCCCGTTCCATTGGCTCTGGCGCATCGGTCCCATGCTGAAGCCGACGCCGACCGAGTAGGAGCCGTCCACCGGCAACCACTCCTGCACGTCGCCGATGTCCGTGAAATGCTCGCGCACGTGTGAGTGGAAAGCCTCGTTGTAGGTGACGGCGCGGACCGGCACCGGCGCGGCGTCGATGCCAAAGTACCCGGCGACTTCGAGCGCGATCCGCTCACTTGGTATCCCGCGCCGATTCCCGCCGGGAATACACCGTTCGATGCGCGCACCGGGGCCGCGCTGCCCGATCCAAAACCGACGGGCGCGATTCGCCGCTTGCCCGACGGCAAGCCG
>Ga0126377_10000902_pt1 | contig 18925 bp, 13 predicted proteins | sample PanSoiMetPlot_22_FD_92647 | JGI IMG/M metagenome (GOLD analysis project Ga0126377, IMG submission 92647) | Tropical forest soil microbial communities from Panama - MetaG Plot_22 | ecosystem: Environmental > Terrestrial > Soil > Tropical forest > Bulk soil | place: Panama | collected 2016-02-17 | reverse complement strand
TTCATACATAATGCTGCGTATCTTCTCACGGGTTACCGAGTCCATACAGGGTTGCAGTTCCACCGGCTCTGAGCTTGCACTCTCCAGCAGGAACGATGGCGATGGCACTTGCTCAACTACCTCCCAGTACCGCCGACCAGTTAGGGCCAGCAGTAGCAGGAGGATGATGACAACAAAGAATGTCAGTATCCATCTATTCACACACTTACCTCCATCGAATCGATATACTCCTGTACCTGACGGAGTAACGTATCGGCCTCAGTACGTAGCTCGGCCTCTTTCCTGTTGATCGGTCCATAGTGCTGGCGAAGATGACGTAGAGTGATTGCATTGGCTTCAGCTGCGAATGCTGGGCTAGATTTAGATAGTTCCTGAAACTCGTAACCGTCACCAGAGCCATAGCATTTCCAGTTCTCCGACGAACAGGTTACCTCCTCCTTGAACACCTCTTGATAACCGGCTAGCTTCTCTGCTCTGTAGTCGTTGAACACCTGATCGAAGTAACTAGAACAGCTATGGGCATCGTAGCTAGTCTGCCATGCACCCGCTTCGGTGGTTGTGGACTCAGGCCCATAGTACCCTGGTGGCACACTCTGATCCCGTCCACAACAGTATTCTCCGCTACTCTCCATCATCCCCAGACCCAGTATAAGAGCCCAAAGATGACGCAGAGTATCAGCGCCGTCGCGAGAATTGTCCATGCCTCTCGCTTTGTATTCCGGGGCATACCACGCCAAGACATCTTTATCCTCATTGCCTGTGTTGTGCTTGGCCATGTCCACCGCTGGACCATAGCCCGCCTTCCATTGTCGATACACTTCACCGTAGGTTACCGCCACGCCCTTAATATATCCCTTAGGAGCTTCACCACGGTCATTCCAATCATAGCTTGCGACCGGAGAATGCTCAGCGATATCGCATATAGCCATCACCCACTGGGTTGGCATGGCTCCAGGCGGTGGTGTTGGAACATAGGGAGGCTTCTTATCATAGAGTGCATTCCATGTCTCTTGCCCGCATATCCCATCGATCTCAAGCTGACGAGACTGCTGATAGTTGGTGACCGCCTCTTCCGTCGCAGGCCCAAACTCCCCGTCGACATCTAGCCCTGCTCGGCTCTGCTGATTAAGCATGTTCTGCAAGTCGGAGACATCCGGTCCCTCGTCGCCACGCTCGAGCATGGGCCTATCTTCTACTGGAATGTCATCGACATCCGGTTGATCTTCCGCTGCCTTGGGCCACAGATATCCGATGATCTGATCCTTGGAATAGGTCGAGACATTCACCGAATCAGATTGGTTCCCGCCTCTACACTTGACACTGTCACCAAGGTCTTCCTCACAGAACGTGACGTGCCCACCGCCCTCCCGCTCCATTACCACCACACATCCTGGGGTCGGCCTGCTAAGCCTGTTTCCCCACTGTTCCCAGTAGTACCAAGCCTGTGCCCACATCCATCTATCGGTATCAGTAGGCCCAAACACAGGTCGTATGTCGGCCACAGCCATACAGAAGGCTGCACAAAGACCACACCATGGCGTTGAGTCGTGTTGGTATTCATCACAGTAGTTAGCCATATCGGGATACTTGTTGGCGATGTAATTCCGCATTCCAAGTATCTTAGGATTGTCTGCATCTCCTGGCTCCTCTTGCAAACCAGTGATAGCCCTCATTACCTTCAGCCACTTTGGGGTAGTGTCATCTGCGCACTTGATAGCCATGTTGTCCTCCTAGTGCCTCTTACGGCGTTCGATTGTACCTCTACGTATACCACGATACCAGTCAGCTGGACCTTCTGGTTCCTCCACAGCTTGCAGATAGTTATAGATAAACTGGTTCCACATACCTACTTGCTCACTAGACATTCCAGTAGCTACACCAGTTAAGCTGTGCAAATGCTTAATGAACTTACCTGGGTCCTCCTCCTTCCACCCCTTATCTGGGTCAACCGCTCTCTTAATGTCCTGGCTTATTTCCCATAGCTTCTGTAATGGTACCCCAATGATCCCCGGAGCCGGCTGCTGACCACCACCAGACATCAAACCAACAATCTCTCTAATCCCTAGAAATGCGCCACCTATGTTATGCACAAATGGAGCGGCTATCTTCCAGGCTAAGTTCTCCTCTTCATCATCCTCTTTACCTATTAACCAATCTTGTGCGGCCCAATAGAAGAACGCTGGTAGGCCTATGTACGCCGTGGTTAGGCCAGCCATTTCAGAAGCATACTGTGGTATAGATTGTGTATGCGGATCACCTCTCTGCCTTTCCGTTACAGCATCCTTAGTTCGCCAAGCCATTCTGTAAAACTGTCCATAGACGTGATTGTAATACGAGTACAAAGACGTAAACCATCTAGCCGCTGAGCTGGTCCTTCTCATAAACTCAGGCCTACCAACGACTGAGGTAGACCCATGGGTCTGTCTGACAGCAAAGTCTGCCCTTGTATCGGCCTTAGTATGAGCCTCCTCTAATGTCATCCCCTGCTCCATGTATTGCTTCCTTAGTTTCTTATACAGTGAGTTCCATAGAATAGTACTGGATATCATATCTCCAAAAGCAATCGGTACCGAAGACATTTGCATCACAAACTCTCTCATACTCTTAGCCTTCATTGCCATATTATCTACGCCATGGGCCGCAGCATAATGCTGCCATCTTCTCTTTATCTCTCTGGACCCGACAAAGTCTAAACTACCAACCTTACCTCCTTGCATAACAAAGGTCCAACTCTTCACCTGGGTCTTATCATCGGTCATTCCTAAATCAACAGCTGACTGCCAAAAATCCATCTTAGTCAGCCCGAGCCTAGCCCAGCTTTGAACAAACGTAGAAGGAACGTGCTTCATAAAGGTTCCAATCTTTAGTCCAACCAACATCATAATACTGTTTTGCCTAAAGAACTCACTATACTTATTCGCTGCCGCTAAGGCTCCCGAATCAGGCTGATAAGGCTGAGCTATATCGTCATGTAGTTGCTTCAACATATCATAATACTCTCTACCCATACGCTTCGTTAAGTCATTACGCAGCCCAGTGTCATTTAATATCTTGCGGAAATCCCTCAGCACTTCTCTAAAAGCTAGATCATGTATCCTCCTATTCATATCCATATCTAAAGAGTTAAGGTGCAGCTCCAATGGCCCGGCTGGGCCAGTTCGCTTTCGCTCCCAACCCCTATAAGTTCTGGTGTTTTTGTTTGGCGACAGCAATTGCGTCTTTTTGGGCCCTCCATCTAGGGCCTTATCGTAATGTACCGGATAGTACCAACCGTCCATTTTTCCAAATGGAGTATCTATCTGTGGTAGAGGCAGCGACTCCACCATAGTATTAGACTCTCGCATAGTAACTTCATGGCCCATCTCTAATAGCTTTGCATACATCTTCCCAACCGCTTGGGCCCATTCCCAATCATCTTTAGTAGCTACCTTCTTGAGCCAAGCATACGTCTGTGCCTCGTCGGTATGGTAACCTTCTACCAACCTTTCTCTATTACTCTTGTTGCCCCAATTCAACAGCGCCCCCCTAACATGCTCATGCGTCAGCGGCATCAAACTCCATGCATTAGGATCAGGTACCATCTTTCCTGTAACAGGGTCTTTTACCATATACCTTGGATCGTGGAAATGACCATAGACTGCCCTCGATGTTGTCGACCCAAACTTCTTATCGTTGTCTATCCTAGCTTGTCTAAAAGCCTTATGATGTTGGTCGAAGAAGTAGGCCCTGTCATTCAATGGGTCTGTTATAAACTTGGTAAAGAACCCTTCTTCATTACCTTTGTCCAACCGAATAAGTAAATCTTCAGGCCTAACTGTTCCAACGTGATACCGTTTAAGTAGACCAGCCTTCTTCCCAGGAGCAGTAGGCATCTTCTCTGGGCCTATCTCCGTCAATTGCTTTCTACCTATAGCCACTTCCTTCTGAAAGTCAGCCTCCTCGCCTAGCCTATGAAGCTTTCCCTGGTCGGCACCAATCTTCTGTAGAGATTGAATAGCGTCATTGAAGGCTCTGAACTCACCGACGGTCATATCCTTTACGTTCTTCTTCCAATTAGGCCAGTTATCTAATATGAAGTCTGGAATTATCAAATACGGATCAAGCGAAGCCTCGAACTTCTCCTCTCCTGCACGGATAGCATTAAGGTCATCGGCAAACTTCCTTAGATCACCCTTGTGCTCCCTGGCCTGAAACATCATCGCTAAGTCATCTGGGTGCCTATCTACTTTGTACCCAGCATTCATCAACAGCTGCTGGATAAACTCTGTAAACTCAGCAGGGAAGTTATCTGGATACCGCTTATAGAACCTTTTAGCAACTCTCTCCGCTGCATCTCTTTGCTTATCCAGAAGCTTAACCTGTCTTGCCATCTCAAATAAGTGTACTTGCATCCACTTCTCTTGGAATGCTCCTATATAGTCCCCGGCCAAGAACCTACTCTCGGCCTCCTTACCAGTTCGATACATCTCTTGGAAGAAATACTTATAGTTAGCCTTGGTCTGTAGGGAGTCGAGGAACGACTCATGGGCCATCGCCCGTACATCTTCCTTACTAAGCGATATCTTCATCCCTGCCCTAGAGGCCAAGGCAACTGCTTCCTCTGTCAACAGCTCCAACTGGTCATGACCAACAACCTGCTCCATAGCTTCCTGAAGGTTCTTCTCAGCAAGATCACCATACTTTAACTCCATCCTTCGGTCAGTTTCCTTGTCAACCATCTTTTCGAAAAAGGCTCTAGGAGTGAGGCTTCCCTTTGCCTTCTCAAACTGGATTAAGGCATCAATCAACTGCGCTCCAGTCTGATATCCGAATGGCTGAGCTAGAGTATCTGGGTCCACTCCTTTCCTGTCCTGCCATCTAGCTGGGAATTGGTCTCTTTGCTCCTTAGTCAACAACCTAGGATCAACCTTAGGCATATAATGAGTCTCTTGACCAAAGAATGTCCCGTTCTGGAAGAAGGCCCTGGCTCTAAAGTCCGGCCTAGCGCCAATATCTCGAGCTACCTCCTCTCGCATTTCCTCCCTAGCAGCTTTCCATTCAGGAGCGCTCCGCTTCTTTACTTCTCGTAGGGCCTTCTCACGCTCTATTCTAATATCGTTAGCATTTTGGTCGCCCATATGTCTTTGGTATTGGGCATACTTCTTCTTGTCCATAATAGCGCCGGGCTCAAAGGTCGGCACCGCACCTTCTATAGGTACCCGTTCAGGAATTTCATCCATTATATCCTTTGCTTCGCCATAACGCTGTAATTGCGCCTCCCTTTCTACAGACATCCCAAGAGGCTGACGCTTAGCCATTCTACCGATCTGGATATCCCGAAAGATTTCCTCAGCAGTAGCGTCTCGGCCCATAAATTCTCTAACAGTAGATTTGATACCATCGACAATCTCTTTAATCTTATAGAATATCTTGGCCATTGGATGGGCATCACGCTGCTCTTGCGACTGCTTGGCCCATTCCTTGAACTTATCAGCAATAGCCTCTTCGAGAAATAGCTCTGGCTCTGCATGCCTTAAATGTTCATACCGCTTCATTGCCTCGGTTTCAGTCCAGCCGCCATCTATAGCAGCCTTCTTAAGTGTTGCCCATTCCTCTGGCATAATGAACTGATAATGCCGAAGGAAGTGTATGGCTTCATGTCCAGCTGTTAGAAACGGAGCCTCAGCCTCTAGAGAGAAAGCTATTAGCCCTCTCGTTCCTACATCATCATACCTAAATAACCCGCCAATACGCCGTTCGCCACGAGGCCCAAGTCCTACTATCTCACGATAGCCGTGTACTCTAACCCGATCCTTGCCTACAACCTTATCCAAGAAGTCTTCAATTCTCCAATGTAGTTGTAACTCCTTTAAAGTCCAAGGCTCCCCTCTCTTGGCCATAACTCCTTGGCCAAGGTCTGAGAAGCCTTCACTGATAAGCTGAAGGAACTTTTCATGCTCTGGGCCTATCGGTTTCCCAGGTTCCCAACCAGCCTCCATGCTTGCTAGTTCTTCTAGCAGCGTCTTGAATGGTCGAGAAATCCTCTCGCCACCCCATACAGTAAAACCTTCTGACCCCTTCGCTCTCTCTATCGCTGCCTTTCTCCTACTACCTGTAACCCTAGTCCCGCCCCAATGAGTAGCTTCGGGGTAGTTCTCCTGGATTTGGCGGACAAGATCACGTACAGCCGCAGGCCCAACCCTATTGATAAGCTGAGTCATCATATCTTCTGGGCCTAAGTGCGGGAAGTACCCTAGCTCCGAAACCTTAGCGTCGCCTACCCATGCGATGTAAGCTTCTTTACCATATTTCTTCGGAGTTATCTCTAGACTAGCTATTGGTCTACCGCCTTCATCCACTATGGTCCATGCATCTTTACCATACCCCATATACATATCTGGGGCTTCACCACGGACCATGGTAAATTTCCGTGGACCCTCCCTTGTAAGATCAAATAGCGGTTCTAACCCCGCAGACTTTCGGACAATATCAACCAGCCGATCCTTAATCCTAAACGGCATCTCGGCTTCGATATCCGACCCCTGTAGGGCCCTTTCGAGTGACCTAACCCCTGGCATTCTGACAGTAGATATAGTCTCAGCATTCGGATACTTTTGCTTAAGCTGGTTCATCAAAGTTATAAGCCCAGCTACATCATACTGTCCCTTCTCCCAAGCAATGAATAAGTTCTTCCCTCCTTCCTGTTCGATAACCCTTACCTGCCCAGTCTTCACTCCGCCTTCATCATGTATATCATGAACGCCTTCGCCTATATCCTTCAAAGTGTATGGCCTACGCAATTCTTCAGATAGCCCAGGCAATTCTTGTTCATGAATAGTGGATATCTCAGGGTCTCGCTTCACAAGCTCTTTGGCTGTCCTTCTATCCATCCCCCCTTCAAAGAATAAATCCTCGCTAATAAGCTTATAGAGTTCCTTATCCAACCCCGGCAGCATCTCCAACGGGATTTCAATGGGTTCGCCAGTAACCTTATCAGACCGCTCAAACTGTTCGGCTATCCTTGGAACATCGCCAAGCAGCTTATCTCCAGGTTCTGGTAACTTATCCCCATACAAAGACCTAGCTGCATCCCATCGAAGGTATATAGACCTATCACCATCTCTAAATGCAATCTTATTCAGTTCTGCAAACGCCTCAGGGCTTAATTCCTTGCCTTCAGTTTTGTCAGCCTTCTCTATAACAGCATCAAGAGCTGTCATTCGGTTTATAGACTCAAGGCCAATCAATTGATCGAGCGACGGATCAACACCTCTCGGAGGCCGCTCTCCAGATTTGATCCAATTCTCTGCTCTCTCAAAGGTTCTGATAGCTCTATCTAATACCTTCCCTAGCTTCTGGTTCTCAGCTGCCTTCTGAGCTGCTATCTGAGATTCCTTTATCTTTGCTGGAGCTTTTATGGTCCCTCTTACAGCGCCACCCACTAGTAAGGCTGTGTAGGTTAAGCCCTCTATAAGGTCCTCTCGCCAACCAGTCACCTCTGAAATTGGCCTGAAGACTTCGGTCCTAGTCAAACCAGAAAGAGGAGCGCCAAGTATCTGCAAGGCACCAAATGCCAAGGCAGTTGGAGACAAGTGAGATTTATTCTTCTCTACATATTCATCAAGCTGCCTCTGTAACTCTGGGTTCAAGAAAGATGGCAGCTTCTCTCCTTCCTCCTCCTTAGGCTCTGGATGAGGCATAGCGAACTGATCGGCAATAATCTTTATACCACCTTTAACATCATTGAGTACCTCAGGCAATGCCCTAGCCACCATAAATGGCGTACCCTGTATACCATGCCTAAATATCCATGGGATGTTCTCTTTAGAGAATTCGTTAAAATCTCTGATCGATTTAGTATATTCGCCCAGCGCCCCCCAATCGTCCTGGCTAACCGCCGAGCCTACCGGATTTTCCCTAACATATTGCCTCAGCCAAGGCTCTTGCTCAACTATACCTTGAGCCGCCTCGCCTTTGGACTTCTTATAAATTCTATCATACTCATTAAGAATACGTTCTGGACTTTCGTTGATCTCATTGGACAATTTGAGTGAACCAGCGGCCTTGTTCTTATCTTGGTCTAGGCCTTTGGTAATAGAGTCATTCTCACGAGACTGAAATCTCCTGACTATATTATCAGCAATTTCGTCATCGGTAACAGGCATTACTTCTTACCTTTGAATAGATCGTTCCACTTATTCAGCAGATACTCCCTACGATACTCGCTAAGCATAGCCTCATCGGATATCCCGGGGATATCCTGTTTTAATCGATCCTGGACAGCTTTAGGAACTGTAGACACTATATCGTATGTAGGAGTGGGAGTCTTCCATTTCTCACCAAATATCGCCCCTGGCAAATCTATCTTAGACTTGACCATCTCAGCAAGTTGCTTATGCTCCTCCTCTGTCAAAGGCTTTTCAAAGCCTTTCTGTTGCTGAGCCGCTATGACTGCTTCTCTAAATGCACCCTTAAATCTAGTGAATGCGGTCTTGTTATCTGTAAGCTTCTTATCTATTATCCCTGCGTTCTTGGCATCATTTAGTGCCCGACCTATTCTTGGATCAGCCTCAAGGTTGATACCCTCTCTTTTGATCTTCTGTTGCTCCTTTTTGAGCTTATCCTTATCCGGCAAGCGCAAACCATCTACATGGTTAAGGTCAATATCTCTAAACCTAGCTGGGTCATCCTCACGCATACCCCACATTAGATCTTTGGCTGCCTCGCTCTCTGCACTAGGAGGTTCAATGCCTAAAGCAATCTTCCGCATTTGCTCCTCTATTTTATCTCTATCCCTTAAAGGTAGAGCCCAATAAGCGGCCCTAGCTTCTTCGCCACCCATAGCGAATAGTTGATCCCTATTCTTAGGCTTTCTACCATCGACACCAGCCATCTTGCCATCTAATACATGCCAAACCTTCTCGTTATTCTCTATTCGCTGCTCATGCACCGCTGTCTTATGGGTCTGATGTCTTTCCTTAATTGCAGCCCCAGTTTTATCTGGAAGGTCAGGCGAATCTGGGTATTCCTTTGCGGCCCTTTCCTTGCCTTCCTTTACCTTCTCCTCTACATCACCATCAGGGTTAGTAGTCTGAACATCATTTGCGATATTCCTAGAAACTATGTGATCTCTCTCTGCCAAGATACGTGTCTTAGCAGCTAGATATTGCTTATCATCCCATAAGCCCTTGTTATCTGGATGCTCAAGTATCTTCAATGCCTGCCAAGGATCGGTCCTAGCTAGGTCTAGGAGCTGGGCTACATAGCCTTCACCAACATGCTTGCGGACAGCCTCCTTAGCCACATCCGCAGACCATCCCCTAGTTGGGGCTTGAGTGCTATAGATTTCCTTTTCAATCTTCTCAATGATTTCCTGGTTTCTGTTAAGGTCCCTGTTCTTAGATAGCTCATCCTTAAATTGATTTACTCTAGCCTCAGATGTCTCAATGGTAACCTTCCTAATCTCAGAAGCTACGTGTCCAGCAGCAGCTATTCCTGCGTGGCCAATCTGGTTCCTAGTAGACTTATTGTATTGTTCCAATGTCCTAGGCGGAAGCTTTTGGCCAAGCTTCTTCGCTTGATCCTCAAGGTCCTTCACATACGCCTTGTAGGTATCCTCAGTTGCGGCCTCGCCTTTGTTATTCTCAAACTGGGCCTTCTTAGTAGCTACGTATTTATCGAATTCCAGTTCAGCCTTAGATAAAGCATTCTGGTTCTGTAACTCCTGTAGCCCTTGGGCCCGCTCCCAAAGCTGGTTGCCAGTCTTTTCTAACTGGCTTCCTAAGTTATCAAAGGCATGAGCAACAGCACCTTGAGCACCAGCCAAGGCTCCAAAACCATGTTCACCAACCGAGCCCATAGCTCTGCCGACAGCGTCAGAAATCCTAACCTCAGGGAAGTTAATCTGCACCCCTTCCATGACTTCACGGGGGCCCACCGGCTTAACAGTTGAATAAGGGGTATATTCAGCTTTTGGAGCCATAGCCTACTATCCAAACATATCCATCATGCTCTTACCTAACCCAGACGAAGTCGCAGACGACCACTTATCTGCTACAGACCCAGCTGCTCCTACGAGTGAACCCATGATGTTAATGCCCTCGGCTTTACTAACCAAGCCCATTGCTTGCTGCTGTAGGCCTAGGCCACCACGAGTCATAGCTGCGCCCTTCAGAGACTCCCCTGCCTGTGCCTCGTTCTGTGTTGCAGTATATCGATAAATGTCAGCTTGTGCTCCATACTGCATGGCTTCGATATCATACCCATAAGCCTTCTTAGCTGCACTAGTGCGAATTAGATCTTGCTGATATTTTCCAATATCAATCATGCTCTCCCTTACCCTGACGGCAGAGCCAACATTAACGTTGAGTCCAGAAGCAGCCTGAGATGCAACCATCTCCCCAAGATCGGCCCTAGTCTTCATTCCAGATTGTTCAGCCTCAACCTCTCCTACCTCTCTGGAATATGCAGCATTGCCCTCAGCTATCTCCTTGTTTAAATCAGCTACAGCAGCTTGATACTTATTCTTGTTAGCCTCGTAAGTATACTGTTGAGCTTGAACCTCTAGGCCAAAAGCATCGGCCATAGTCTTCATCATTTGGCCTTGGATGCTCAGCCTCTGCTGTTGGGCCTGCGCACTAGATTTGCCAATACCAAGAAGGCTACCGGCTACGTTAGTGCCCATACCCACCAATGCCATTGTGCCTGGATCAGCCATTGCGTGTTATCCTAAATGGTACAGCAGTCCCTTGAGGCGGCCCAAACCTAGCTCCTAGCCACTTCAGCCAGCGAATACTCTTGCTAGACCCAATTATAGCATGGCCAACAATGGACGGATACTCGTCTAATACATTCTCAATGACCATTTGAGAATGCCTAACCAAAATGAACTCATGCCCTTTAATTACATCGGTAGTATAGAGCCACAGATAAGCTTGGTCAGACATCAACGTAGGTGGAATAACACCCCAAATGCAAGCTAGCTCATCGTTAATAAAGCCTCCCCAAATCACCGTCGACATTAAGAGACAGAAGTCCATAGTCTTTTCCCCATGGGAGTCAAGCTCTATGTCCTTAACCAATCTCTTAGCTTCGACTGCTGTAAGTTTTTCTATTCTGGTCATTTAGCAGTATCCCCGACCATTACCTCTGGGATAACGCCAAGCACTGTAACTGGTAGCGGGTCATCAACCTGTAGACAGATTTGCCCAGGCACATCCCACAGCGGGTCCATGACGATGCGCTCATCAGCTGTGATTAACGGTACTGGCTGGCCCATAATGGTGACACGGTTTAGCTCCTTAATCGGAGTTATGGTCTGGAACGTCCGGCCAGCCTTTAAGCCTCGACTATCCTTTACTCGAACAGTCAATGCCCCAACCTTCTTACGCTTGCCCTGCGCAGTATTATTTTCATTGCCTAAGTCCAACGGCATGGTCTGCAACTGTGCCTGGAACCCAAAACCTACCGTGACAGTAGATGCAGGCGCTGGCAGCGTCACCTTGCCGTCCTGCACAGTCTGACCGTTAACGACACCACCATCAGCCAGAACCGAAACCTGCTGTCCCTCGAGGTGGTCAAGTGAGTCTATAATCATAATCGGCTTATCCACTGACCAAGTCCCAGGAATGCCAATATCTGGTCGGCCTTGTGGATCATTAGGAATTAACGCAGTTATTGGCTGGATCATCTTGACCATGATCTTGGTATTGCTAATAAACTGCGTTACCGTAGCTTTACCGCCGCCGACTCTGACAATCCAGCCAACCATACTAGAATCGAAAGCTGGGGCATCAGTAGTAAACTGCGCCACTCCATTATTGTCAGGGACACCTGGAGTTAACACTGCCGTAGGAGTGTTATGAACAGTGGACACCCCGCAGTCTACGCTCCAGGCATCCTCGGCACCGAACGTAAAAGTACGCTCGGCTATACGCTCTATATACAGCCTGAAATCACCCGTTACAGCATTAGGCCTGGATACAACCACATACGTTGCGTCGCTAGGGCCTTCGGTTACAGTGCAAATCGACTCGAAATTCCCAAACGTATCATGTCTAGCCCAGCCATACATGTCCTGCTCTTTTACCAGAGTCAGGCTCAATAAAATTCCATCCTCTCGAACTGCCCAAATCACCTTAAAGGGTTCTTCTGCATAGGCCCACTCCTTTATCTGGTGGCCATAAAATAGATGGCTAGATAATATAGATATATCATTGCCAGCATATATGTTAGCGTAGATATTATAAGTAATATCCCGAACAATAGATCCTTTCTGTTGTACATACATGATATCATAGTTGACAAGAATAGGAGGAACATCATTGGCTCCGATGTATGCCTGAGCCGTGGCAGTTATACTAGTCGGAGTAATAGGGCCGCCCTGAGTCGCCACACCACCAGCACCACCGGAAACCTGCCATGCACCCTTGGTTGTCAACATAACCAACCCAGTCGGCATAGGGATCATACTTTTGATTTCGTTCACTTCCAGGCTAACTAGCTCTGCCTCCACTGAGTCATCAGCCTGCGATGGATTGGATACGTCGAAGTTATAGTAAGCTCCAGGTTTCGACATCCAGAACTTATCGACTTCATTACCGCCAGCATTGGCATAAACCAAACGCTGCTGGAAATAGCTAGATACCTGCGGATGTCTGATAGATATAGGGTCCTGATGAACCGGCGGGACCTGTGCAAAATCTGGAGTTATATTAGAGTCATAGAACACAGTAGTTTGCGTAGTACCAATATATCCAACTTCTACTCCATCATTCGGATTGCCGATTGTACTCGTAATAGATTTATAGACATTGTATGCGAATGCGTTAGTAACTGATGTAAAGCCAATCCCTATAGTTCCAGTAGTAGTTCTCAAATCCACAACAGCAGAAGCATATCCTGGACCAGACGCTGGCGACTCCTGCCCATTAACATCCACAGCCGTAACCTTGTACATAATATAAGCCGGGCCAGAGGCACTTGGATTAATAACATTTATGACTGGCGTGCCAATGTTAGCGCCAAACGTAGCCGCAGCCAAAGTCCAGTTAGTTGCGCTGATCAATGTTAGCACATATGGCGGATGGAGAGGATGCGTTATATTTAGCTGTGAACCCTTCTGCGAGAACTTCAGAAGGGCAAGCTCCGAGGAGGCATATGGAGTAGTTATAGTATAAACTATTTGAATAGTACCACCACCCGAATAGGTTCCCCAACTGGTAGAATTTATCTGTTGCTGTGTTATGCTATCGATCAAAGTGCCCGTAGTACTGGCAGAGCCCGGTGTACTAGAAACCCATATAAAATAGCGGTTGTTTATCTGTGGTATGCCATTGGCACCGGCGATAAATATCAAGCTATCATCGGCAATAGCGCCACCAGTGGTTACAGTACTGCTAGTGCCATTCGCGAATGTGCTAATGGTAATAGGTGATAATACTACAGAACCGCCTTGGGTAATGAAGCGTAAATACTTGTCTCCAAACTCTAGTACATAAGTAACGTCAACAGATTGCTGAAACCTTACTAACCTAATGGGACCCAGACCCTGCTTCGGCGGCCGAATAAATTCAGTACCAGGTCTAGTCGAAGCCCCGCTACGATAGTCAACAAAGAAATTCCGCATAGTAGCGGCGCCAGCATGGTACTTAGCGAAATCCACACGTGCGAACAAACTCGGAGCGAGTTCACCAGCAGAGAATGAGGTCTGGATGACATTTTCAGACATTTCAGTACATCGTTAACATTGGCCCCCAATCGAACATAATGTTCGGCGAGAACTCCCAGGCTTGATAGCTGATCCCTCGAACACGGATGAAGTCAGGCGTCACGTCATTAACAGTTAGTCCCTCGTTACCATCGCCTTGTCTAGCCAGCATTATATACTGATTAGCCTCGCTCATCTTAAGTTGGGCTAAGGCCTTATCACCTGTTAGTGCTATAACCAATCTTGACCCAAGAGCAGCTACTAACGCTTGCTGAAAGCCATCGTCCCACACGTCAGGATTAACCACCCTACGGCAGTAAGCTAAGATTGCCTGCTCTTGGTTCGTCCAAATAACTCTTACATCGGTGCCGCCTGGGTCCGGTTTTCCACTAGGTCCAATTTGATCGACACCAACCTTAAATCTCACCGGAGGACCGTTCCAGAATGCAGGAGCGCCGCCTGTTACCGCAGTGGTAATTGGCACCCCTGAAGTAAAACCAGTAGTAAACTGAGGTACAACAAAGACACACCTGAGGCAGTCAGTCGGATAAGCATATTCGTAGCTCCAGGGAGGCGGCGGGATTCCCTTCTCCCAGACATTAGCACCTGTCGTTGGGTTTTCTGGCGTGCCTGGGGCTGAGCAGATCAATGACAAATTCTGGTAATTGAATGCACAGTTCCATGGCGCCATGCGTAGAAGCTCGTCTCGCAAAGGATCAAACAGCAGCTTGACCTGACGAGCCTCATTTGAGTCCTCATCCATGGAAGTTATCTGCGACCGAGTGCCGATCGCAGATAACGCACGATTTGCTATGTCAGTGGGGCTGGTCATCCCCGCTGACTCCCGCCACGATGAGCAGTAGTACCAAGGCCAGGACTGCCGCCACCGCTAGAGGCCACTGGACATCTAGCCATCCCATGTCGATCACCCGGGATACCTGGGCCTTCGTGGCCCATGTTCTTTGGACCCACTGGTGGACTATAGCTCAGTGGCTTGGCTTCGGTACAGCCACCACTAGTGGCCCTCGCCGCCTGCGGCTTAGAGATATCACGTCCGTACTCGCTAAGGATGTCACGTCCGCCTTTCATACGATCCTCCTACCGTACCGGGTCTAAGCGTAGCTGAAGGGTGCACCTCAGCTTTCTTCCCTTCCTCCTCTTTAACCCTCTTCAACCTTTCTTCCTCAGCCTTCTCTCTTTCCTCTTCAGCCTTCTTCTTGGCCTCAGCTTCCTCTGGATAGAGTTCCTCCCAAAGCTCCAGATTGATCTCCGCCAGCTTCATCTGAGATGCCTGTGCGATATAACGAAACTCAGTCCCTTGACCAAGATCATCAAGGATCGCCAGAAGCTGTTCGACTTTCTCAGAATCAAAGTCTGGTGCCTTCTTCTCCTTCTTGGCATTAGCCATGTCAGTGTCTCCCTTGTGTACCGCTGCGATGGATGGTTCGTCCCCCACCAGGACCCGCCGCAGCTGGCTTGGGCCCAGGATGGGTAAGTCCCTTACCTCCATAGAAGTCCTCTTTCCGATACTGGAGAGAACGTCCAAGCTCAGAAACGGCAGTCTCATGAACTGCCTTAGGGTTGGGCTCGCGCTTCCAACTCTCGCGGCCATCCTTATCTGCTCTACCTTGTTTCATTTTAGTCTCCTTATATGGAAGGCACCACCTTGGCCTTCTTCACGTTCTAGTTCCTCCACTAGAGATTTCTCTGCCCTAGTTAACTCTCGCTTAGTCCAGTCAGGTGGCTGCTGGCCTATCTGTTCATAGAAGAACCTAATATAGATCATGTTATGCAAATGTTGTGTCAACCGCATAATTTTGGGCGGAACCTTCTTATCAATGTGATCTTCCTCATCATCCTGATGCGCCCTTACAGGCTCGGATGGAGCAAGTGGTTCCTCAGTCAGCCTTCTCCTTAGCGCCATCGCCTTTCCTCTTTTTTCTAAGGATACCTGTCTTGGCGTCCGCTTGGTTGAACTCTTTCGCGACACCTTGCGGGATGCCCATCTTCTTCGCGAACCCTGGGTCATGTGCGGCCGCCGCCATTGTACGAGCTTGCTTTGGTGTTTCGCTAGGCATCTCTGCCTCCTACAGCCTTATCATGACGTTGAGGAAAGTAGTCGGCTGCATTATATTGAACGGAACGCTAGAGCCGGTACTGTTTATTATTTGAAGACCGGCCTGAGACGATCCGGTATTGACGTTCTGAGCGCTACCAAGATCGACTGGATAATAACCGTCCCAAGAACCTATGTTAAGGCCAGTAAAGTTTGATGTATGATTATGTGCAGCCAATTCTGGTACGGTTTGCGTATGTGTCTCTTCGCCAAGGAAGTCGCCAATGGCCCTGGTAGTTAGGCCTGCGCCAGCACCAGCCACACCTATCACGCGCCCAGGGCCTCGTGGCAAGGTCATTCGACACTTAGCACCAAATGCAGTCGCAGCTGTGCCCTGTGCCGCTCTGGTTGTGGCTGCCCCAGTGCTAGTCAGTAGCGGGCAGTTAGTATCAGTATAGCCATTATAGTAGAGTGTAAATAGTGCCAATGTATCAGCCAAGGCTCTAATGGTAGCGCCAGACCCAACATCACCTATCGAACCAGTTCCCCACAAAATCCAACCCAGGTCAGCTACGGTCTTATGAGTAAGCTTTATATCCCCCGTTGTAAACACAGATGTCGCTACAGCCGTCTGCACAAACTCAGTGGTTGCAATCGATGTATCGTTATCGCCTAGCGGCGGTGTTACCGCCTTAGCATCACCAGTAAACACTGGATTGTTGATCGGCGGCACGCCCATCGCATCTCTGGCTAGCGTAAGCGTGGACGCACTAACAACCGGCACCATCGCCGCAGAGATAGCAACACCTGGGTCTGGAATAACCCCTGCGGTAAGATTACCAGCTGAATCGAAGAACGCAGCCTTGTTGGCCCTTACCGTAACCGGTGGTACAAAGGCTGGAGTTGGATCGATAGGCGGTACCCTAAACGCACGAGTTGACTCTCCACTACCTTCCTGATGCAGCAAGGTCAGATAGTCAAACTCTTGTTCAATTATTGGCGGATAGATAATAGATTGATTCGCTATCGATGTATCCTGGATAGCAGGCAGAATTCTAGTTATTGTAATAGAGTTGCCGACTGCAAGCGGACTACCAGCCTTTGGATATAGAACGCTGCCACTCTGAGGAGTTGGATTTGTGTCTAGCGGCGGGTTAATAGTCACAGTGTAGTTAGCAGCAGGAACAATAAGAATAGCACCAAGGGAGTCGGTAATAGTAACGTGGATAAAGTCGGCATCAACAGGCGGGAATGGAATAGCCCATACAGTAGTCGAGCCGTTAGCGGCATAAGTGATGGTGTTACTAGCAGCGTTAACGGTCATTTCTTCACTCCGTAGAGAATGAAGGTACCAACTGTGATGTTAGACGCAGGAGCCATGAAACGGACTCCGTTTATTGGAGCATGGTTCGTTAGCCAATTACCCATTCCAGCACAGGAGAAACACCCTGTAGTGCCGCCAACTCCGGCCAACTCAAATCGGAAATACTTTCTAGTTCCAGTAGTTCCTGGTCTAGCAAACCTAACTATTCCATCAAAAACGTCTACGGCACCAGCAGATAATGCAGGTGTCATCTGCATGTAGGTGTTGGTGTTACTGCCATAGTCGCCCGGAGCGCCGCCTGCTGACGTAAAGCGACCCGCTGACGCATAGCTACCAGTGGTTTGCCATGTCGCACCAGCATCAAATGAGATTTGTGCTCCAAAACCAGCGGCGACGGATATGTTTACCCCATAGAAATGTATTTCATACTCGTCATAAGTAGCATCGATACCAACAGTGAATGGCACCGTTGCTACAGTAGCCGTGACATCCTGCCTCGCAATCTGCACCAACCCACCGGGCTGAACCTGAATGATCGGAGATGCGTTAGCAGCAGCGACATAGGGCGTGATAATGATGACGCCTGAACCACCAGCACCGCTGGCAAGTGCTGCACCACCTGCGGCTACAGCAGCGCCACCTGCTCCAACTGAATAAGCGTAGCTTACTGCCGGAGTAAGGATTAGCTTACGGACGTAGCCGCCAGCACCACCGCCCGCACCAACTATGGCTGTAGCTACGTTATTATTAGCACCACCACCACCGCCAGAACCGGAGTTTGCTTTAGCCGCAAGGCCAGACGAGCTATAAACACCGCCACCGGCTCCACCAAATGGCGAAGAACCGCCCTCACCACCAGTACCAAACTGAATGCCGTCACTTATCGCACCGCCAGTACCAGTTGCTCCAGGGGCATTTAAATCGCCACCGGAAGCTGTGCCTCCACTAAGGGTACCAGAAGCCCCACCGCCAGTGAGTGATCCAAAGGTAGTATTACCTCCAGCGGTCCCACCCGGACCGGCAGCATTACCTCCACCAGCACCGCCACCAACCAACTCAACCAGCAACGCCACCACACCAGCGGGTACGGTGTAAGTGCCAGAACCGGATGTAAGCACCGTCGGCGTCGTCGGCATAGTAGTAGTACCGCCGACACTTGTGGCAAAGGCTGCGATATATTCAGTTACGATAACAACGCCATCGCCACCCTTGCCACCAGCCTGTGAAGTACCAATAAACTGGGCTGCACCGCTGCCGCCACTCCCAGCAGAACCTACGTTACCAGCAGCCTGGGTACTAGAATTGCCACCAGTTGCGGGACCACCCGCACCACCGCCAAAGTATCCAACACCACCAGCGCCACCAAAGCCCGATACAGTGGTACCGCCATGTAGGTACCCACCTTGACCAGAACTGCCCGGTATAGTTATATCGCCAGTACCAGCTATGCCTCCAGCACCACCATTGAGGTTGGTGGTAATACCAGTTCCCGCAGACCCTCCCTTGCCAATACAAAGAGCACCAAAGCTAGTATCTGTGCCAACACTTCCAGCGGTAGCACCTGCTGTTCCACCAACACCACCAGCGCCAATGGTGATCGTCTGAGAGGCACCAATTTGTGCAGCAGTCAAACTCTTGCGTGCATAGCTTCCAGCGCCGCCACCACCAGAACCACCGCTTCCAGCCGACCCTGCTGTTCCACCACCGCCTCCGCCTCCTCCGATGCACTCAACATCCGCGCACATCAACCCAGCTGTCGGCGTGAAGGTCGCTGTACCACCTGGGAATGCAGTTCGATCATAGACTGTGCGCTTAAGTGAGGTTGCGGTTGTAACACCAGTGGCGACGAACTCGGTAA
>Ga0126377_10000901_pt1 | contig 18933 bp, 11 predicted proteins | sample PanSoiMetPlot_22_FD_92647 | JGI IMG/M metagenome (GOLD analysis project Ga0126377, IMG submission 92647) | Tropical forest soil microbial communities from Panama - MetaG Plot_22 | ecosystem: Environmental > Terrestrial > Soil > Tropical forest > Bulk soil | place: Panama | collected 2016-02-17 | reverse complement strand
TACGACGCTGCGTGGCTCGACGCGGGCGAAGTCGTGACGACGTCGGATCGCGGAGGCATCGCGAATCTCGAACGTCTGCACCTGCGCACCCTCGCCACGCGCCAGCTCACGAGCGTCACCGGCGCGGCGGTCGGTGCCGAGCCGAATCCGGCGGACAGCAGCATCTGGTTTCTCTCATTGTATGCTCGCGGGTACGACGTCCGCCGCCTCGCGCCTTCTCTATCACCACCGACTCCGCCGTTGCCCCGCACGATCGACTCGAGCCTCGTTCCCGCCTTGAGTCCACGGCAGGTGCCGCGGCCGCAGTACGGCGGCGGCAGCGTGTCGCCTCCTCGATCGTTCGGTCTGACGCCACGGTTGTTCCGCTGGTTCCCGCAGCCATCGCTGGACGCGGATGGAGCAAGCCTTGGAGTAGCACTCGTCAGTCGCGACGTGGTGGGTCGATCGGAGCTCACAGCGACCTTTGCTGGCGGCGACGTCTCGGCATGGCGCGGAGGGGCGATCACGGGTCTCTGGTTTGGCACGAGGCCCGCCATCCGTGTTCAGGGGTTCGTCGCTTCACAGAACTTGAATGAGTCCCGTTCGGCGGTCTTCCCTGCGCTCGATTTCGATACGCAGCTCGCGGGCGGTGAGCTATCGCTCGACGGCACGGCTCAGGGAAGTACATGGGCCGGCCGCTATCGTATCGGCGGAAGCGGCGGGCATCTGCGACCGTCGACGAGTCGAACGCTGGGATTCGTGGACGGCGCCATCGCCGTCACGCAGCGCGGTGACCTCGCAAGCTTCACCGAGTCACTCAGTGGCACGTTCACGGGTGGGCGTTCGTTCGACTCGACGTTTTATCGAACCATCGTCACCGCTGGTCTCTCGACCTCCGGTCGTTTGATGCTGCCGCTGGCATTGAGCACGGTGTATGGCCGGAGCAACACGGCCGCGCCTTTGTTCGAGCAGTTCGCGCTCGGCGGAGGTCCGTCGATCATTCTGGACCGTGCGCTGCTCTCGCAGCGGGTCGCGATGCCGGCGTTGCCGGTCGGCATTCGAATTGGCTCATCAGTATTTGCGTATCGCACCGCGTTGGTGCTTTCACCGGTGTCCGCCTATCTCTGGGCCGGCACGACGAGCGAGAACAACGATCGGTTCGACGACTGGCAGCGTGTGATCGGGCTCGATTGGACGATGTCGATCCCCGCGATCCCGCCCGCCGGCACACCGGCGGCTCGCGCACAGATCGGCGTGGGCGAATCGCTGGACGCGCCCTTCCGTCGCCGCCTTCGCGCCTATGTCAGCCTTGTGCTGAATCCGTAGGGAGCGGCAAAACTGCATCTTTCCATGGGACGGCGTTGTCCGCAAACCGTTTGGGCAACGGTGGTGAACGGAAGACCAAAACGGGAAGGCAACGGAAAGGGCGGAAACGCAACAATAATGATGGCACGGCGCTCGGCGTCATCGGGCAGATTCGATGGCGAGGAGCGCCAATTGTTCGAACTCGCCGAGACTTTAGTGTGTCATGGCGCCTCACGCACTTGCCGTCGCCATTCCGTTTCGGTCGCTCCGTTCCCCTCCCGTTGCCCGACCGGTTTTCTGTCCGCTGTTCCGCTTTAGCGTTCCACCGTTCCACCGTCCACAGTTCCACCGCTACTCGAGCAAGCGGTATCCAGGAACCGTAAGAAACTCCTCGAATTCCCCAAGGACGAGATAGTCGAGCAGCGCCGCCGCCTCGTCCCATCGCGCATCGGCGTCGCCGTTCGCGCGCAACGCCTCGAGCGTCGCCTCGCGCACATCCTTGTAGCCCTGAGGACTCATCGTACCATCGTCGGCGATGGGCGCCTCATGACGGACCCACTGCCAGAGCTGCGAGCGTGAGATCTCGGCGGTGGCCGCGTCCTCCATCAAATTGTGAATGGCGACGGCTCCCTGCCCTCGAATCCACGCTTCGATGTATTGCAACGCGACATCGACGTTCGTCTCCACGCCACTCAGCGTGATGGCGCCGTCGGCGATCGTGAGGTCGGTCAGCTGGTCGGCATGAATCTGAACATCCACGCGCCGGTCTTTCTGGTTCGGACGATCGCCGAGCACGCGGTCGAACGCCTCGGCGGCGACGGGAACGAGGTCGGGATGCGCGACCCAGGTGCCGTCGAACCCGTCGGCGGATTCGCGTTCTTTGTCCTCGCGCACCTTCGCCAGCGCTCGCGCGGTGACGTCGGGATCACGGCGATTGGGAATGAACGCCGCCATGCCGCCGATCGCGTGCGCGCCGCGACGGTGACACGCCTGCACGAGCAGCTGCGTGTAGGCGCGCATGAACGGGACGGTCATCGTGAGCTGCGCGCGATCCGGCAACAAGCAATCTGCCTGATGCCTGAACGCCTTGATCAGACTGAACAGATAGTCCCAGCGCCCAGCATTGAGGCCAGCCGCGTGCTCTCGCAGCTCGAACAGGATCTCCTCCATCTCGAACGCTGCGTAGATGGTTTCGATCAGCACAGTGGCGCGAATCGTCCCGTGTGGAATGTCGAGTGCGTCTTGCGAGAAATTGAAGACGTCGTTCCACAGACGTGCCTCGAGATGGCTTTCCAGCTTTGGCAGATAGAAGTAAGGACCGGTGCCGCGGGCCACCGATTCGCGTGCGTTGTGAAAGAAGTGCAGGCCGAAGTCGAACAACGCACCCGGCAGTGGTTGCCCGTCGACCACGACATGCGGCTCGTCGAGATGCCACCCGCGCGGCCGAACGACGAGCGTCGCGATGCGCTCGCCAAGCTGGTACTCCTTGCCCTCGGGGGACGTGAACGACAGTGCGCGACGCACCGCGTCCTGCAGGTTCGCCTGCCCTTCGACGACGTTCGTCCACGTCGGCGACATGGCGTCCTCGAGGTCGGCCATGAAGACGCGCGCACCGGAGTTCAGCGCGTTGATCATCATCTTGCGATCAGCCGGTCCAGTGATCTCGACGCGACGATCGTCGAGGTCGCGCGGCGCGGGCGCGACGCGCCAGTCTCCACCCCGGATTTCGGCCGTCTCGGGGAGGAATTCGAGGCGCTCACCTCGCTGGAGACGCGCGCGGCGGTCCGCTCGATGCGCTAGCAGCGCCCCCCGTTTTTCGTTGAACTCGCGATGCAATCGCGCGAGGAAGTCGAGCGCCTCGGGCGTGAGAACCCGGCTGCTGCTGGGTGTCGTCGCTCCAGCGATGCTAGCTCCCGCCTCGGTTGGGATCGTCATTGGATTCTTCGAATGTCCTGTGAGATAAGCGACGCGCGAGCCGATGTCGGCCCGCGCATGACGTGGAATTCCTAGCGACACGCTCATGGGTTCGGCCCTATATTTCCGACCTCTCCCAACCCCACTCCGCCCTACCTGAGGAGGATGGATGATGACGCTTCACCGTGTCAAACGGTTCGTGTTTCTCTCAGCCCTTGCCGTCCCCAGCGCGCTCTCGGCCCAGGCCTTTGGTCTCAACGAAATCGGCTCCTGCGCCATTGGCCGTGCCTTCGCTGCTACCGGATCACCCTGCCAAGACGCGTCCACGATTTTCTGGAATTCCGCCGCGGCCACCCGGCTCACTGGGTGGAACGCGATCGCCGGCGTCACAGCGATTGCGTTGAATGGAAGCTTCACGCAGGACACCTCGCGCCGAGTGTTCGACGCCGACGTTCCGACAGAATTCGTGCCGCACGCGTTCGTCAACTATCACGCCGCGAACAGCAAGCTCGCGTATGGCCTCGGAGTGTATGTGCCGTACGGCCTCACGTCGCAGTGGCCAGACAATTTCCCCGGCAAGTTCTCGGCGAGGAAGGCGTCGTTGCAAACCGTCTATGTGCAACCCAACGTCGCCTATCAGATCAACTCGAAGTGGTCAGTTGGTGGTGGTCCCGTCTGGGGTCACTCCACCGTCGAGTTGATTCAGGCAATCGATTTGTCCGAGCAGGTAGCCGGCGCCCTGCCTACCAACCCCCCGACGCCCTTCTTTTTTGCGAACCTCGGCATTCCCAAAGGGACGGAGTTTGCGCGTGTGCGGCTGAAAGGCAGCGCAACCGCGTTCGGCGCGCAGATCGCCGTGGCCGGTCAACCGACCCCGCAGTGGAGCGTGGGACTTCGCTTTCTCACACCACTCGAGTTCAAGTACGACGACGCCGACGCCGTGTTCACACAGGTGCCCACAGGCTTGGTTGTTGGGGGCAGCCTAGCGCCGCCGATCCTTGTGGGAGCGCTGGTCGACACGATCAGCGCGCTCAAAGCGCAGTTCACGAGCGGCGCGCTCATTCCGCAGAAGGTGTCGACGAGGATCACGCACCCTGCGCAGATCCAGGGCGGCGTAGCGTACACCGGCTTGAAGAACTGGCTGATCGAGGGTGACCTCGCGTGGGTCGGCTGGAAGCGATTCAACGAGTTGCCGGTCAACTTCGCGGGCCCTGCGCCAGACCGCGTCCTGTTCGAGGACTACAACAACACGCTCTCGGGTCGCCTCGGCGCCGAATACACCATTCCCACGGATGGGTGGAAGATCCGGGCGGGATTGGCGGGAGCCTCGAGCGCGGCGCCGGACGTGACGGTGACACCGCTGCTTCCGGAACAGGACCGCTGGTATTCGACGTTCGGCGTCGAAGTCCCGTTCGGAAAGATGTGGAAGATCGAAGGTGGCTACGCGCACGTGGGGACTCCCGGGGCACGCGGCCGCGTCGTCGAGCGGACCAACCGCAATCAAACGGCCACGCAGCTGAACTCAGGCGTGTATTCGATTACGGCGAACGTCGTCTCGATCACGCTCAAGGCTTCCTTCTAATCACCCACCAGGAGATCAACGGATGTCACGCACGCATGTAGTGGTTCGCGGCGCCCTCCTCGTGGGAGTGGCCGGTGTCTTGTACGCCTGCACGAGCAACGGCGACGTGATCGCGCCGCCTCCCGTCGATCCGCTGTTCACCAACTTTGTCGCGATTGGGAACAGCATCACCGCCGGTTTTCAGTCAGGTGGCATCAACGAGTCGACACAGCAGACCAGCTTCGCGCGACTCCTCGCGGGACAGATGAGAACGCGGTACGCGTTTCCTGCGCTCGCTATGCCTGGCTGTCCGCCACCGATTGTGAACGGTCTGACGCAGGAACGACTCCCCAGCACGTCGCCGTGCGCACTCCGAAACATCCCGGTCGTCAACGGCGTCCCAGTCGCTCCGTCGTCGCTGAACAACGTCGCCGTCCCCGGATTCGGGACCGCGGACGTGACCGCACTTGGCGCGAATGCTCCGCGCAACAGCGGGCTCGTTCAGCTGATCCTCGGCGGGAAGACCATGGTGCAAAAGGCGCTGGAGGTTCAGCCGACCTTCGCGACGATTTGGATGGGCAACAATGACATCCTTGCGGCTGCGCTTGCCGGATTGCCGGCTGGTGCAACGCCGGTGAGCTCGTTCAGGGCGAACTACGCGAAGATGATGAACGAGTTCACGCTCGGCGCGCCGGGGGTGAAGGGGGTGCTCATCGGCGTCGTTCAGGTGACCGGAGTCCCGCTGCTTATCCGCGCGGAGCAGCTGACCAATCCGCAAAATCTGGCAGCAGCTTCGGTGATTGCGGGTCGACCGGTGTCTCTCGATCCCGTCTCGTGCACAGGACCGGCGCTGCAGGCACTCGTCAACCTCCTAGCGATTGCTCAGCGCCCAGCGGGGGTTCCCGGCGTAATCTTTTGTACGAAGCAGGGAGGCAGCCCTGACCTTGGCGACATTGGAATTCTCGACGTCGAAGAGCAGGCGACGGTGAAGAGCCTGATCGACGGATACAACGCGTACATCAGCGCAAAAGCCGACACTGCCGGCTTCGCCTACTGGGATCCGAATGCGCTCTTCGACAATTTGCACACGACGGGCGCCATTCCACCGTTCCCGATCGTCACCAGCACGACTCAGACATTTGGGCAGTACATCTCGCTCGATGGCATCCACCCATCCACGCTCGCCCACAAGACGATTGCCAACCAGCTCATTGGGGTGATCAACACGAAGTACGGCACCAAGCTCGCGGCTATTCCGTAGCGCGTCGGCGCAGGCTGAGCGATCCGGGAGAGGAAACGAGGCTGGCCGACTTTGTCGGCCAGCCTCGTTTACGTTTTCGCACGTGAATCGCGCCATTACCGCGGCAGTGCTGTCGGATTACCACTGATTCTCAGTGGTTGTCACGTCCGGCTAATAAATGTGATGTCGCCATACTCAAGTTTTGCATAACGCTTTATGAGTTCAGTGGTGAACTACATTAGCATGTCGCTTTCCACATGCCACGGCGGGTGGAATCGTCACCGCTGTAAAGTCGTCTAATGCGGAAATGACGACATTCGAAACCGCATTCACACGCCAAGTCGGGATTGAAGTCCCTATCATCTGCGGCGCGATGTACCCCTGCACCAACCCCGAGCTCGTCGCCGCCGTGTCCGACGCGGGCGCCATCGGCGTGGTGCAACCGGTGTCGATGACCTACGTCTACGGCCACGACTTCCGCGAAGGCCTCCGTTCGATCAAAGCGGCGACGCCACGCCCATTTGGCATGAACGCGCTAATCGAACAGTCGTCCAAAGCCTACCGACATCGCGTCGAGCGCTGGGTCGATATCGCTCTGGAAGAGGGCGTTCGCTTCATCGTCACGTCGCTCGGAAATCCTCGCTGGGTGGTGGACAAAGCCGCCGAAGTGGGGGGCATCGTCTACCACGATGTCACCGAAAGACGGTGGGCATGGAAGGCCCTCGATGCCGGCGTCCACGGCCTCATTGCGGTGAACAACGTCGCCGGCGGGCACGCGGGAATGCTGTCTCCAGAAGAGCTGCTCGACCGCGTCGGCGACCTGGGGCTCCCCGTCATCTGCGCCGGCGGCGTTGGTGATCCTGCCACCTTCCGCCGCATGATGCGACTTGGCTACGACGGCGTTCAGATGGGAACGCGATTTATCGCAACGACGGAGTGTCTAGCTCACCCGGACTACAAGGATGCGATTGTCGACGCGCTCGCCGAAGACATCGTCCTCACCGAGCGGCTTACCGGACTGCCCGTCGCCGTCATCAACAACGCGTATATCCAGCGGCTCGGGACGCGTGCCGGCCCGATCGCGCGTTATATGCTCCGCCATCGCAAGATGAAGTATTGGATGCGGAGCATTTACGCGCTCCGCTCGCTCCGGCGGCTCAAGGAAACCTCGCTCAGCTCCGCCGGAGCGAACGATTATTGGCAGGCCGGCAAGAGCGTCGCGGGCATCCATACCATCGAATCCGCGCGGGATGTCATCGAGGATTTCGCGGCGGCCCTGCAGGGTCTACCCTAGACGAGCAGAAGGAACGAGTCGTACAGCGCATGGGTCCACGCGGTGATGCCAAAGCCGCGCATCACGTACAGACCGCTGAAGGCGATTCCGCTCAGCATCCGGAACGTGAACGACTGAAGTTGAAGCGGATCGCCGTAGGGTCCGATGTAGTGGAACGCCGAAAAGATGAACGCGCCCACGAACACCGCAAAGAGCCCCGCCGCACGCTGGCCGAGCCCCAGCACGATGCGCGCGCCCGTTGAGAGTCCCGTCACGAGCAACACACGGAAAAAGAGCTCCTCGTAGAGCCCAGCGCCGAGCGACAACATCAAGCGCGTCGCCCACGGCATGTTCGCCAGGGGCGTGACGCTCAACGCATGCAATGAGCCGAGCAACTTTGCCGTCGTCACTCCAATCACGAAGCCGAATCCCAGGGCAAGCAGCGCCGCCTCCGCGAGCATGCCGATGAAAACCAGTGGCTTGTACGATTCGCGATGTTGCCGCTTGTCTCGGACGACGACGGCGATGCCGAACGCCGCGACCACAGCCATGAAGATCGTCGGCCCGTACGGGCCGGCGAACGAGGTGAAAACGGTGCGCAACAGTGCGTCTGCCCCATTGCGAAGCTCGCCGTGTCCTGGGAGAGCGAGCATGGAGGCGAGCGCTTCGTACGCCACGAGAAGGGGCAGCGCGAACAGCACGCTGTAGCGTGGTGCCCGGCTCAACCCGAAATACGAGGAGCGACTAGGCGTGAGCGCCTGAAAGATCGGGCGAGAGGCAGCCGTCATGTGTTGATCATACGCAGGAGAACATCGGAAGTTCTGTCTGGTCACTCACTGTTGTTGTGTGACGCCTGTTTTGGCCGGCCCGGCCACGACGCGCGCCCAATCCCAGCCCTCGAGCCCGCGATCGTTGACTGCCTTCACCGCGATCGTCGTCCCGGGAGCAATCCCGGTGAGCTTGGCGCGCGGCTCGGTCACCACGATGGAGTGAGCGGCGGTCCCGGCAAGCGCGGCCGGCACAGTCGACGAGGCTGCGACATCCGGACCCCACGCGACCACGTACCGCTTGATTCCCTTCTCCGGACTGGGCGTCCACTTCACTTCAGCCGTCTTGCCGTCGTAGCCAGCGATCTGAACTCCGGTGAGACGCGACGGGCTCGACGCGAGTAGCATGATCGTCGCCGCCGTGGTCTTCCCGACTTCGGCGATCAACTGGTGGTTCTCGTACTCGAGGTTGTCGTGCGGCATGTGATAGTGGGGATTGCCGAGCACGGGATATGACCCGATGCCTCCGACGATGTCGCCCCAACCGTCGTAGAAAGCGGCGGCGTCGGTGCTCTTGTAGTAGAGCGCGTCGTACGTGATGAGATTCGAGAATTGCATCGCCGCCGCGTGCTGGATGTCTCGAATTCCAGGGTTCGAGTATCGAATGGTATTGTCGAGGCGCTGATCGTTCGCCCAGCCGATCATGTCGTTGTTCAACGCGCCGACGATCTTCCACTTCTTCTCCGCGGCTTGGCGCACGAACTCACGGCTGCCGAGCAGGCCGGCTTCTTCGCCGGTGAAGGAGACGAAGACGACGGTTGCGGGCAGCGGATGCTTCGCGAGCACGCGTGCGGCCTCGAGCAGCTCGACGGTGCCCGACGTGTTGTCGTCGGCGCCCGGGCCTTCAGCGCGCGAATCGAAGTGTGCGCCCACGACATAGATCAGCTCCGGATTCACCGTGCCCTTGAGCGTGACGTAGACGTTCGCCGTTTTGATCCCCTGCTGTCCGCCGCGGCCGGACGCCTCGAACTCCTGCATCACCGGCTCGTAGCCGAACGACTTGTACGTGTCGAACAGGAATTGACGCGCCTTCGCGTTGCCTGGCCGCGTGATGTGCTTGGAGTCGAAGTCGAAGAGTGTTTTCTCATAGGCGAAGATACGATCCGTCGACACCTCCGACGTGACGCGCTTGACCTCTGGCGCGAGCAGCTTGAACGACGCGACGCCGTTCGCGCGCAACCGCTGCTCCACCGCGAGATTCCGCTTCAGCCGATCGAGAATGGCCACCTTGCTCAGCCGCTGCGTCAGGTCCATGACGTAAACGCCACGCTCCGGCGACACCGTGTCGCCGTCACGCTCCGCGACAATGAGTACTCGCGTGCCGCTCGGACTGGGCGCCCACTCGTACTCCGGTGCGATCGTGCGTACTGTGTTGTTGTCGAACAGCCGGCGCCGCGTGAGCGTTTTCAGATCGTACATGAACGACCGCCGGTGACGCGCTTCACCTTGAACGGCGAAGAGTGTCGAGTCGTCGAGGAAACGCGGCTGGAGATCGTGCTGAATGTCTCGCGTGACACGTGTCTCCGCGCTACCGTCACGAGCGCTCGTGTACACGTCCCAGTCGTGCTCTGTCATCATCTGATACGCGACGACTTTTCCCGACGGCGAAAGCGCCGGCGCCGCGAGCGAATCAGTGCCGCGACGCACGACAGTGGCCGTGTCGTTCCCGGTCATCGGTAGAACGACGATTGCAAATTCGCGTCCGCCGCGCGTGAGAAACGTGACCGCCGAGCCGTTCGCGGCAACCGAGAGCGACGTGCCGTTGAAGTATCTCGTCGTGTGAGCTTGAAGATCAAGAACACCAAACATCGGAGGCCGGCCTGGAATCCCGCCGCGTCCCCCACCGCCGCCTCCTCGACCACCGCGACCGCCGCCAGCACCAACCGCGTTCGGCGCGCTCACGGTGAACAGCACGAACCGGCCGCCCGGGACAACGATCGGCGACGACTTGGCGCTGTCCTCCGGCGCGAGTGCGACCGGCGTTCCACCGTCCGTCGACAAGGAGTACAGATTCGACCGGCGTGAATCACCGCTCTCGGTCGCGGCCACGATTAGCGTCTTTGGATCAGCCCACACGAGGGACGTGACGCGCAGCGCGCGATCGGCGAGAACGCGCTCTTGTTGTTTTCTGAGATCCCGAAGTATCACGACGGTGTCGTTCTGTGCCTCGCGGAACGCGACGTATGCCGCGTATTGGTCTCCCGGCGCGAATGCGAGGTTCGACCCTTTCACCTCGGCCAGCTGTTTCGGTGTGCCTTTCGTCTCGACGATGCGCGTCACTGTCGCACGATTGCTGCCCACCTCGTACGACGCGAAGTTCCCACTCGGCGCCCAATGGACGGCGCGCCCGTCGGTCGAGAGCTCCGTCGTGTGAAATAACTCGCCTGTCAGGAGCGCGGTGCGCTCGAGGTATGCATCGCCATCAGAAGCGGACAGGACGGCCGTGAGCTTCTGCATTGCTGACGGGTAAGCGCCGCGGGCCCAGTCGTTGACGGCCTGTTCGTACAGCGACGCCGTCGATGACTGCTGAGCGGCGGCCGGGAGCGACAACCCGAGCAACAGGAGCAAGCCGGCGATGGATGAGGTTCTCATGCGACGATCTGGTGGGAGGGACGAGTCCCGAGCGCAAGGATAATTAGCTCGCCGGAGAAAGTTGCGGAACTTCGGTGTCCGCGATAGGGTACGAATACCTCGTTGCGCCATGCAGCCTCGGCGCAACCTCGAATGTCAGTTGAACCCGAAACCGAGGAGGTGATCCATTGTCTAGCGGAACTCGTAACGGCAGGATCGCCGGAAGCCACTAAGCTTTTTTCTTTGCAGCTTGGAGCGCCGGAAGCCTGCCGGTTCCGGTGAAAAAAAAACAAGGGCCGCCGTGCATTGCACGGCGGCCCTTACCGTTTTCGCGACCGATTCATTGCCCCGTGCTGCCGAACCCACCGACTCGGTTCGTCGAGACGGCGACGTCACCAGCTTCGATCGGAAGCACTTCGTACCGTGCGAGCACCATCTGCGCGATCCGTTCGCCGTGCTCGATACGAATCGGCGTCTGCGTCGGATTGCGCACGATGACCATCCACTCGTCGGGGTAGTCGGAGTCGATCGTGCCTGGCGCGTTGGGAATCTGCAGGCCTTTCTTGAAGCTCGTCCCGCTGCGCGGACGTATCTGCGCTTCGATGCCGCCGGGGAGCCGAGCTTTGAATCCAAGCGGGATGAGCGCGCTGACTCCCGACTGAAGCAAGAAGACGTCGGGACTCTGCTGCGAGTCTGGCGACGCTTCCCACGTGCGCTGGCCGTCGGAGCATTTGATCGCACGCCCGCGGACGTACGCGTGCAAGTCGTACCCGGCGGAACCCTCCGTAGCGCGACGCGGCGGGAGCGCATCGGCGTGCAGCATCTGAACGGTGATCGTCATGCGCAGAAATGTAGACCGTCGGGCTTGCTCTGCGCAGCGCGCACGGGCTAGCGTCTCACCATGGTCTCATTCGTTCGTTTTTCGGCATTCGTGGCCGTCGCCATCGCACTATCCTCGGTCCCTCGGACCGAGCCGATCCTCGGCCCTGGCGTTTCACGCGAGCTCGCAGCGCGACGCGCGGAGTTGATCAGCGGCGCTCGGTATGACCTCCGATTGTCGGTCGTGGCGCGCGACACGGCTCGCGGCTCGGTCACCGTTCGATTCCTGGCGAAGCGGTCGGCCGATGTCGTACTGGATTTTCGCGGTCCGTCGCTGACGAAGGTCGCGGTCAACGGCGCCGGGACTCGCGGGACCTTCAATGGTGCGCATTTGCACGTACCGGCGGACGAGATCCGTCGAGGCGAAAACGTCGTCACGGCCGAGTTCACGACGCCCATCGCGGCCGCTGGCGCGAGCATCATCCGCTTTCATGACGACAAGGACGGATCGGACTACCTGTACACGCTGCTCGTTCCGTCGGACGCCAACTTGCTCTTCCCGTGCTTCGATCAGCCCGACCTGAAGGCAAAGTTGTCGCTTTCGCTCACCGTGCCGCCGACGTGGCGTGCAATTGCGAACGGTCTGACCCAGCGAGTCGACACGAACGCTTCCGCTCTGACATATCGGTTCCGCGAGACGGATCCTCTGCCAACGTATCTGTTCGCGTTCGCTGCAGGTCCATGGAAATCCGCGGCGGGTGAGGCCGGTCCCGCGTTCTGGGTGCGTGCGTCGCGCGTCGGCGAAGTCGAAACGGATTCGATCCAATCGCAGGTGCGGTCCGCGTTCGCGTCGCTAGAGAGGTACTTCGGCGTGCGCTATCCGTTTCAGCAGTTCCAGCACATGCTGTCGCCTGCATTTCCGTTCGGCGGCATGGAGCATCCCGGCGTCACGATGTTCAACGAGGAGTCGTTCATCTATCGCGAGCCGCCGACATTGAACCAGCGCCTCGGGCGACGCGCGACGATCTATCACGAGGTCGCGCACCACTGGTTCGGCGACTATGTCACGATGCGGTGGTTCGACGATTTATGGCTCAAGGAAGGCTTTGCCACGTACATGGCGGCGAAGATGCAGGACATCGAAGGCCTGCCGAACCCCTGGATGTCATTCTATCTGCGAAACAAGCCGGCCGCCTACGACGTCGATCAGACGTCCGGAACAACGCCCGTCTGGCAGGAGCTCGCGAATCTCGATCAGGCCAAGAGCAACTATGGCGCGATCGTTTACAACAAGGCGCCGAGCATTCTCAAACAGCTCAACTACTTGGTGGGGGATTCGGCGTTTCGCGCCGGCGTGCACGCCTTCCTGGTGAAACACGCGTATGGAAACGCGACGTGGCAAGATCTCCTCGCGGCGATTGGGACTGCCTCGGGGCGTTCGCTCACGGAGTGGGGTCGGCAATACATCCTGCGTCCGGGGATGCCCGTCGTCGAGCAGCGTTTAGAGATTCAGAATGGCACGGTCAAGCGGCTTACGTTGATCCAGCATCCGGCGCAAAAGCTCTCGGGCCGTGGCGTCTGGCCGATGCGCACCGAAGTCGCGTTGTGGAAGAATGGCTCGGTCGCGCGGTCGATTCCGGTGGAGATCAAAGCCGAAACGACCGTCGTCGCTGCCGCTGCCGGACAACCGGCCCCCGACTTCGTCTTCGCCAACTACAACGACAACGCATACGGACTGGTGATGCTCGATCCGCGGAGCACGGAAAGGATCGAGCACCATGTCGGTGAGATCTCGGATCCGCTGCTGCGGGCGATGGTTTGGGGTGCGATGTGGGATCTCGTCCGCGATGCGCGGTTCGCGCCGCGTCGCTTCATCGCGATGGCAACCCGTGAGTTACCCGCTGAGCGCGAGGAGCAGATCGCGTCGGGGATCGTGTCGAGACTGACGCGGGCCACGTCCACCTATCTGTCCGACGCACAGCAGTCCGCGATCATTGGCGACGTAGAGGCGCTGCTGCTCGCCGGCGCGTCAGATACGCAGCGCGCCTACGGCGTCCGCAAGAATCAGCTCGATGCGTACATCGGCCTGGCCAAAACTCCAACGGCGATCGCGCGCCTCAGCGCGTGGCTCGACAGCACGTCGACTGCCGGTCTGCCACTCCGTCAACCGACGCGTTGGGCGATCGTCACACGGCTCATCGAGCGCGGAGCCACGAATGCCGACGCGCTGTTCGCGGCGGAAGTGCAGCGCGACACGACGGTGAATGGAAAACGCAGCGCCTTCGTCGCCAAAGCCGCGACACCAGCCGTTGCCGTGAAGCACGACTACTTCACGCGCTACTTCCGCGACACGACGCTCAACGAAGACTGGGCGACGTCGAGTCTCCGGGCCTTCAACACGCCTGACCAAAACACGTTGACGCTTCCCTACCTCGTCCCGTCGCTCGACAGCCTGCCTTGGCTCCAGAAGAACCGGCGCATCTTCTTCATCGGCTCCTGGCTCGGCGGTTTCATTGGCGGGCAGCATTCGCAACAGGCACTCGCAGAGATCGACCAGTTCCTCGCGCGTCGCCCGTCGCTGCCTCGCGATCTTCGTTTGAAGATTCTCCAAACGCGCGACGATCTCGAACGAACCGTGCGGATTCGCGCGGCGTTTGCGCCGTCTGCCTGAGGGCGTCCCTGTCTCTCGAGCGAGAGATGAGCCAAACGTTGCGGCGGGACGCCCACGCAGAATCGGCGGTAAGCACGGACGCGTCATTCAAGTTTCGCCGCACTTCAGTTAGTGTCCGTTGCCCTGTCCGTTGGTGTCCGTTTCTTCTTGTTGAAACATTGATGAACGGACACTAACGGGGAGGGACGGCCACCAACGGGACTGCTTTCACGTGAAGCGTTGGATTCTCGGGCCTTAGCATTCAGCTGGCGGGTCACTCGGCGAAAACTCCAACATTTTGGTACGCGGATGACGCCGATCGTTGCGGATTTGAGGTCCTGAAATCCGCGAAATCCGTAGGTAGCAAACAACTGCAGCTTTTGAGCTGCCGGGATCCTCGCAGCCAGTGAGGGATCCGCTCTTCCGATCAGCGCAAATGGCCCGGTCTCACCCATCGCTCGACGAGCCCGAGCGATGCGTCCACGACGATCGCCAGCAACGCGGCTGGAATCGCACCTGACAGAATCATCCTCGTATCCGACAGCGCGAGACCGGCCACGATTGGTTCACCCAGGCCGCCCGCCCCGATGAACGCCGCGAGCGTCGCCGTGCCGACGTTGATCACCGCCGCCGTGCGAATCCCTGCCATGATCACCGGTGCTGCGAGCGGCAGTCGCACCTCGCGCAGAATTTGCGCATCGGTCATTCCAAGCGCGTGCGCCGCGGAAACGGCCGCTGTGTCCGCGTCGCGAACGCCGGTGAACGTGTTGCGAACGATTGGATAAAGCGAATACAACACGAGCGCCACGATGGCCGGCACGACACCGATGCCGAGCAGCGGGATCATGAACGCGAGCAGCGCGATGCCGGGAAGTGTCTGCAAGACGCCGACGGCTCGTATCACACCTTCGGCCGGCCGGGCCACACGTTCGAGAACGAGGCCAAGTGGAAGTGCGATCATGATCGCGAAGAGGAGCGACGCGCCCACAAGCGCGAGATGCCTGCCCGTGAGCCGAACAATCGTCGCTCGCTGTTCGGCGAAGTATGCGACGATGCTACGGCTTGAATCGCGCGATACGTTCGTCGCAGTCACCCGTTCCCCGAGGAGCCCAAGAGACGTCAGCGCATCACGAGCGACAATGCCAACCGGTGTGCCGTCGACTTCGACACGCATGTTGAGCATTCGCATCTCGCGCTCGTTCAGACGCCCACTCAATTCGCCCAGTGCGGCAACCGCGCGCGGCGATTCGGCGAAGAGCCGCGGACTGACGATGGCAGCGGCCTCGTACGGCGGAAAGAAGTGACGATCGTCCGTGAGGACGACGAGATCGTAGCGCGCGATGAGACCGTCGGTGGAGTATCCGTCGATCACGTCGACCTGCCCCGCCGCGAGCGCTTGATACTTCACCGCCGGGCCAAGCGCGCGCACATCGCGGAAGCGCAGATTGTACGCGTGCTGGAGTCCGGGCAGCCCGTCGGCGCGCCCAATGAAGTCCGGCGTGAGGCCGGCGCGGAGCCTTGGCCCTGCCCGCGCGATATCGCTCAAGGTCGCGAGATGGAGCGAGTCGGCCGTCGCACGTCGGACCGCGATCGCGTACGTGTTCTCGAACCCCAGCGGCGGAAGCCAATGGACGCCGAACTTCGCCGCGAATTCGCGCGATACACGATCATAGACCGCCGCCGCGGTAGGCAACGGCGGCTCGCCCAGGATCGCAAGCAGTCCAGTCCCCGTGTACTCCGGATAGACATCGATGGCGTTCGTGCGCAGCGCTTGGAAAGCGATTTCAGTCGCGCCAAGCCCTGGGCGTCGATCGACGGTCAGTCCTCGCGCCTCGAGCAATTGCGCGAACATCTCGGCGAGTAGAAAGGACTCACCGAACGGTTTCGATGCAACGACCACCGGCCGCGGCGTGGTTTGCGCGGCCGCGACTTGCGCGGCGACGAGAACTGCGATGAGCGTTCTCACATTGCTGTCTCGAGCTCGGTCAGACGGGCACGCCGTAGCAGCGCCCGCACGTATTCGGTCGCTGGCTCCGCGACGAGCACCGCGGCCGTCCCGCACTGCTCGATTTTGCCACGACGCAAGACGGCAATGTGCGTGGCGAGACGAGCGGCTTCATGGAGGTCGTGTGTCACGAGCACACTGGTCACTCGCAGTCGCTCACGGATGGCCGCAAACGCATCTTGGAGATCGGAGCGCGTGATGGCGTCGAGCGCGCCGAACGGCTCGTCGAGCAGCAACACTCCAGGCTCCGCGGCAAGGGCGCGAGCGATCGCCACGCGTTGACGCTGTCCGCCCGAGAGCTCTCGCGGCCATCGATTGCCGAACGTCGCCGGATCGAGTCCTACCAGCTCGAGAGAGTGCTGTGCGCGCGCGGCGATGTCGGGCACGTCGTTCAGTCGCAGCACCAGCTCGACGTTTCGTTGCACCGTCCAGTGCGGAAGCAGGCCGCCGTCTTGCGGCACGTAACCAATTGCGCGCCGAAGCTGTACGGCGTCTACGGCGCGGACGTCTTCGTCACCCACACAAACGACACCAGCGTCAGGCTCAACGAGACGATTGAAGCAGCGAAGGAGCGTCGTTTTGCCCGAGCCGCTCTCGCCGACCAAAGCGACGCACGCGCTCGCGGGAATGGCGAGGGTCACACCGTCGAGCGCAACCACGCTCCCGAACTGTTTCGAGACTCCTGACGCGGAGAGCGCGATAGCCTTGGCACTGGGCATTCGCGGAAGATCGACTGGTTGGCACCGCGCGGGAAGTATGTGACGCGCGTTTTCCGTCCGCAAACCGGTCGGGCAACGGCAGTGAACGGAAAACCAAAACGGGAGGGCAACGGAACGTGCGGAAAATCAACAAAAGAATGGCTCGTACTCGCCAAGACTCGGTGTGTCGTGGCATCTCACGCTCTTGCCGTCGCCATTCCGTTTCGGTCGCTCCGTTCACTTCCGTTGCCCCACCGGTTTTCTGTCAGGCGGGTATTCTTCTACGGGACAGCAAAAAAAACGCACCAGAGGCGCGTTGACCGTCAACGTTGAACGCTTGCTAGCGCACGCGTGCCGCAGTGTCGGCGCGCTCGGCGTCGCGGCGCGCGAGCCACATCGGCTCCACGACGCACCGATTGAAGTCCGCGCCACGGCAGGTGGATCTCGCCGAGCGTTGGACTTCCCGACGCACGATGTCGGGATAGCTTCGGCACGTCGGCGTATTCGTGCCGTTGACACAACCGTTATAGCGGAGCAGCGCACGCCGCCACGCGGCATTTCGGTCATCCACATCGTCCGCCGCACGTCCCGCCACCCATCCGAGAATGAAGATGCCGTATTTCAAGTTCGTGGAATCGGTGTGGAGGTTCGATCCGAACTTGTCCCGCAGGGTTTCCCAATGTTTCGGGTACACTTGCATTAAACCGACGGCGCCGACACTCGATCGCGCGGTCGATTTGAGCTCGTCGTTTTCGGTCAACATGACGCCCAACACGAGCGCCGGCGGAATCTGTCGCGTATAGGCCTCGCGCACCGCAATGTCAGCCAACGTCCGCGCGCGCATCCGCGTTACCTTGCCGGTGCGCAGCAGATCCATCGCGAACAGCTCACGATCGAGCAGGAATTGCGGTGTCTTGAGCGCGATTTCCGCGGGCGAATACATCCACGGTGCACGCACTTCCGTCGACTCGACGTACCGATGCTCCGCCAGCTGCGCGCCAATGGGCTCCGCGCCGATGTCCATGGGTCGAGACAGCTTCACGGACGCAACGAGCGCGGCGAGCGCGCCTGCGGCCATGAGCAGCTGTGCCCGGACGGTGTGCGTCTGACGGATGCGAGCCTCCAAGTGAGGGCTGGAGCTTCTGGAAGCACGGAAAGCAGCCCCGGCGGTTCCGAGAAGGCGTATTTGTTCTACCTGGCACGGCCGGTGAGGGTTCCCTGTCGCAACCATCGCGCGCGCCACGACGCGCCATTCTGTGCAACGGCGCCCTGGAGTGTTAAACATTAGCGCCCCCGAAATACGGACGCAACCAGAAACACAGCATGAAACCGCTGTTTGGGGGCATCGTTCTTGTCAATTGTCATGCAACGGGATCTGACGCACAGTCGAAAATCGACGAATCGTATGGATATTTAGAACATGAGCAGTTCCGCATCGACACGAACCACTCTCGACGACGGCGCCTCGCGGCCACGGCCGCGCATCCGGCGAAGAAAAAAGCGAATGCGGCCCGGTGTGCGGTATTCGCTCATCGTCGGCGCGCTCGTGGCCGTTGCGATTGTCGTGCAATTCGCGGTGCACACCGCGCGGACTGATCCACGCGACATGCGCGCCATCGCCGAGCGCGAGTTGGAATTGAACACGCTCGAGCCAGGCGAGCGCGTCGTTCGAAGCGTTTCCGTCTTCAAACGTCCTGCGATCAACTATTTCCGCGCGACGCGCGGACTCCTCGTGCTGACGAACAAGCGCCTGCTGTATCTCGGTCTGGAACCGCGCGACTTGCTCGCGGCGCCGGATCTTCCGCCGACGTTCGAGCAACGCGAGTTCCCCGTTGACGCGTCGTTAGAGGTTTCCGCAGGACGAACGTTTTTCGGCATCGCGAAAGCCGTCGTCATCAAGACGCCCAACGAGACGCTGCGGCTCGGCGTGCCCACGGACGCGTGGCCGCGCGCCAATCTCATGATCGTGTCGATGGGTGTCCGTCGCACCCGAGCGCTCGCGCTCAACAAACAATTGCGAAAGGAGCTCGCCGAGGCAGAGGCGCAACGCCAGCGCATCGAGGCGTCGCGTCGCAAGCCCAAGTATCAGAC
>Ga0126377_10000900_pt1 | contig 18945 bp, 13 predicted proteins | sample PanSoiMetPlot_22_FD_92647 | JGI IMG/M metagenome (GOLD analysis project Ga0126377, IMG submission 92647) | Tropical forest soil microbial communities from Panama - MetaG Plot_22 | ecosystem: Environmental > Terrestrial > Soil > Tropical forest > Bulk soil | place: Panama | collected 2016-02-17 | reverse complement strand
CAGTGAAGCTCGAGCTCGCGCCTCGTGCGCTGCGAGACGCCGAACGTCATGCGCGCTGGTGGCGAGAGAATCGCCCTCGAGCGCGCACTCTCCTTGACGACGAACTTCGAGCCGCACTGGACCAGATCCGCTTCTCCCGGAGGTCGGCGCCATCTACCAGGTGATGCGGGACCGCGAACATCGGCGCGTGCTGATGCCCAGGACGCGCTACCACGTCGACTATCGCCTGGTAGCGCCCGGCCGAGTCCGAGTGGTCGCCATCTGGGGCGCCATGCGAGCTCGAGGACCTGCGCTGCGCTGACAAGCCCACCGGCTGTGCGAGGCGGTGCCGTCGTTGGCCGACGACAGCTCCTTCCGTTGAGCTGTCGGCCCGGGGGCGGCCACGATGGAAGATGCACCGACCCGGCCCGCTCATGGCCACGGCGCCGTCGCGGAGGTGGAGTCGAGGCCCCACATGCAACAAAGGCCGCGAAGGAGACCCTCGCGGCCCTGCTGCCCCCCGCCGGATCGCGGCTAACTCTGGGGCTGCGCCGAGCGCAGAGCGCGGTGGCGCGACGGGCGCTGCTTGGCCTTGGCGGTCTTCTTCTTGTGCGGGTCGCCGCCGGTCCAGCGCGGCCAGTAGTGATAGGCGGAGCCCTCGGTGCGCTGGTCCCAGCCGATCTTCTCCTCGCCGGCCCGCCAGTCGACGTGCACGAACTGCTGCTCGCGGTAGTAGCCGACGCCGATCGGCTCCTCCATCTTCCAGACGAAGCTGCGCACGTTGGTGGCCGAGACGCCCCGGACGCGCAGGTCGAGGGCGTGAGCGCTCCAGTGCTTGGAGGTGCGCGCGGTGCCGCGGTTGTGCCGGTGGGCCGACACCACCTCGAGGATGTGGTCCGGGTAGTGATCGGCCACGCGCGCCAGGATCTTCAGGAGGCCCGGATCGGGCGCAAGCTCGTGTCCGGTTCGCTTGCAGCGGAAGAGATGCGTGATGCGCTGCTTGTCGGCCTGCCCGAGCACGCCGTCGTACGGCAGGACGAAGGTCTCGCTCTCCTTCGTGTTGACGTTGAAGAAGGTGACCGGCGCCCCGGTCCGCTCGACCAGCATCGCCGCCATCGGGACTGCATCCTTCTGGATCATCGCGACGGGCGCGTCCGCGAGAGTCTGGACGGCGATGGACGCCACGATCCCGGATGTAGGCACCCAGGGGTCCACGACCGGAGCCAGGGTGGCCGCCGCCGAGATCCGCATACCAATCAGGATGATGATCGGGGACAGGGTCACGGGCGTGAGAGGAGCAAGAGACGGACCGTCCCCGCCTGGACAAGCCTGCAGTGGAATTTCAACCACATCCCCATGGGGGGGCAGGTACCGGCTGGTCAACGAGTCTTCGATTTTGAAATACCCGGCTTTCGTTTTGCATCGCCGGCGAGTCCCGCCTACGATGGCTCACATAGGGTGCAAGCCTACGCTTTGACGACCAAAAAATCGGAGAGTAGGCTGCGAAAAGATGGCCAAGAGCCGCCGTGAAGACCCGACGCTGTCGCTTCCGGCGGAGGCCCAGATCCTTGGAAGCGTGCGCCTGGTGGTGGCGCCGGGTGGTCCCGATGAGCGCCGCGTGCCGATCGCGACCGCGCTCGGGCGCGGCCCGGTCGTCATCGGCAGCGCCCCCGAGGTGGACGTTGTCATCGATGACCCGCACGTGTCAGGACGCCACTGTGAGCTCAGGGTGGTCCCGGGCGGCCTCCAGGTCTCGGACCTGGGCAGCCTGAACGGAACCAAGGTGCAGGGGGTCGCGGTGCAGGCCGCGCTGCTCGAGCCGGGCGCGGTCATCACGCTCGGCACCACGCATCTCCTCTACGAACGGGTGACGGACGAGGAGAGCGCCGCCACCCGCCCCGGCAGCACGAGCGGAATCGGCGAGTCGAGCGAGATCGGCCTGGACGGCCCGTCGCGCTTCGGCGGCGCGATCGGCAGCTCCACCGCCATGCGCCGCGTGTTCGCCGTGCTGCACCGGCTCGCGCCCACCGACCTGACCCTCACGATCCTGGGCGAGACCGGGACCGGCAAGGACGTGCTCGCGCGCGCGGTGCACGAGGCCAGCTCTCGCGCCGGCGGACCGTTCGTGGTGTTCGACTGCGGCGCGGCCGCGCCGACGCTCATCGAGAGCCAGCTCTTCGGCCACCAGCGCGGCGCCTTCACCGGCGCGCACGACGATCACCAGGGCGCGTTCGAGCGCGCCAACAGGGGGACGCTGTTCCTCGACGAGATCGGCGAGCTGTCGCTCGACCTCCAGCCCAAGCTCCTGCGCGTCATCGAGCAGCGACGGGTCGGGCGACTGGGCAGCCAGGCGGAGCGGCCGGTCGACGTGCGCGTCCTGTGCGCGACCAACCGCGACCTCGAGCGCGAGGTGGCCGAGGGCCGCTTCCGCCAGGACCTCTTCTTCCGCATCAACATGGCGGTCGTGCGCCTGCCGCCCCTGCGCGAGCGGCGCGACGACCTGGTCGCGCTGGTCAACCACTTCGCCGGCGAGCGCGAGCTCAAGGTCTCGTCGGAGGCGATGGCGATCCTCACCAGCTACGAGTGGCCGGGCAACGTGCGCGAGCTGCGCAACGTCATCCTGAGCGCCGCCGCGGTGTCCGACGGGCAGTTCCTGCGCCCGCGCGACTTCATCCTCTTCTCCGGCGGCTCGGGCGCGGGCGCACCCGGGGCGGGCGGCCGCCCGCGCGCGCCCGACCTCGACGGCATGCAGCTGGCCGGCCGCACGCTCGAGCAGATCGAGAGCACCGCGATCCGCCAGACCCTGCAGCACTGCGGGGGCAACAAGACCAAGGCCGCGCGCGCGCTGGGCATCGCGCCCTCCACGCTCTACGCCAAGCTGAAGAAGTACCTGCTCGCCGACTGACCGGCGCAGGGGATGGGAGGACGCGGCCGCGAGTGCCGCGGGGGGCGATCAGAGTCATGCGCTACCGGGACGCGCTCACGTCGCTTCACTCGGGGCTGTGCCACGGGCTGCGCACGCGCCTGGCCCGGGGCTACGGCGCGGCCGATCTGCGCGCGGACGTGATGGCCGGCCTGGTGGTCGGCGTCGTCGCGCTGCCCCTGTCGATGGCGCTGGCGATCGCGTCGGGGGTGCCGCCGCAGCACGGCCTCTACACGGCGATCGTGGCCGGCGTGGTGTGCGCGCTGCTCGGCGGCACGACGTTCCAGATCACCGGGCCGACCGCGGCGTTCGTGGTGATCCTCCTGCCGGTCGTGCGCGACTTCGGCGTCGGCGGCCTGCTCCTGGCCGGGCTCATGGCCGGCGTCATGCAGGTCGGCATGGGGCTGGCCAGGCTCGGCCGGCTCATGACCTTCATCCCCCATCCGGTGACGACCGGCTTCACCGCCGGCATCGCGCTGGTCATCGCCACCATCCAGGTCAAGGACGTGCTCGGGCTCGACCTCGGCGGCTCGCCGGAGAGCTTCTTCGACCGCCTGCAGATGATGTGGCGCGCGCGCGGCACGCTGTCCGGATGGGAGGTCCTGTTCGCCGCGGTCACGCTCGCCATCCTCGTCGGCATGCCGCGGGTGACGCGCAAGATCCCGGCGCCGCTCGTCGCCCTGACTGCGGCGGCCGCGCTGGCTGCCCTGCTCGGGCACTTTGTCGACGGTTTTCACGTGGCCACCATCGGCTCGCGGTACGGCGGCATCCCGCAGCAGCCGCCGACCCCGCTCCTGCCCTGGCACCTGGCCGGCCCCGGCGGCGGCGAGCTGGCGCTCGGCTTCTCCACCATCCGCGCGCTCCTGCCCAGCGCCTTCGCCATCGCCATGCTGGGCGCGATCGAGTCGCTGCTGGCCGCGGTGGTGGGCGACACCATGGCCGGGACCAGGCACGAGCCGAACTCGGAGCTCATCGCGGTGGGCATCGGCAACATGCTGTGCCCGTTCTTCGGCGGCATCCCCGCGACCGGCGCGCTGGCCCGCAGCGCCACCAACATCAACGCGGGCGCGCAGTCGCCGCTGTCGTCGGTGATCCACGCGCTCTTCGTCCTGACCTGCACCATCGCGCTGGCCCCCGCCGTGTCGTACCTGCCGATGGCCGCGATGGGCGCCCTCCTCCTCCTCGTGGCGCGCAACATGTCGGAGGCGCGCCACTTCGCCCACCTGGTGCGGGTGGCGCCGCGCAGCGACACGATCGTGCTGCTCACCTGCTTCGGGCTGACCGTCGCGTTCGACATGGTCATCGCGGTCACGGTGGGTGTGGTGCTGGCCGCGCTCCTCTTCATGCGGCGCATGGCCGAGATCACCAACACGCGCATGGACACGACCGCGTTCGGCCACTTCGAGCTGCCGCGGGGCGTGCGCCTGGTCGAGATCGCCGGGCCGCTCTTTTTTGGCGCGACCCAGAAGGCGGTCAGCCTGATCGACCAGGTCGTGCACGAGCGCGGCGGCGCGGTCGTGCTCGACGTGTCGCGCGTGCCGGTCATGGACGCGACCGGCCTGGTCGCGCTCGAGACCGTGCTCGACAAGCTGCGCCGCAACGGCCAGAAGGTGGTCCTGGCCGGACTCAACCCGCAGCCCGCCGAGGTGCTGGCGCGCGCGCAGATCAGGCGCAGCCCCGGGCAGCTCGCCTTCGCTCCCGACCTGGACACCGCGCTCAGCGTGGCCATCGTTCACGCCTCGCGGTCTCGCTCGCCGACCTTGAAGCCGTTCCCGGCGCCGGACGCGCCGGGCGGTGCGCCGGCGCCGGATGCGCCGCGCGGCCAGGACGGCGCATGACCGGCCGCGCGCATCGCCGCGCGTCCGACGCGAGGTGAGCGCACCGCGCGTCGGAGCCACCTCGCGGATGCGCGGCGAGCGCGCGCGGCATCGCGGCAGCGTGGGATCGCTGGCGTCAATCCAGTCGACAGGTCGGGGTCATCGCACCCCAGTACCGCAGTTCAGTGAGCCTCCGTGCCCCGGCACTCCAGCGGTGACACGGCGGCAACGAATGCCGGCGATTCCTCTCCTGTAGCGCCTCCACCGAAAAAGTTGCGGGAATCGGTACCGACATCGCATCTCGTGAGCTAGACATTGCCCGTGTCGCGTCGCCCGCCCCCAGCTGGCACGGCTCTCGCTTGTGAACATGAGCGGTGGGGGATACGTCGGAAAGAGGTAACCCCGTGAGACACGCTGGACATGAGCTCGAAAAAGCGCGAGCACCGCTCGTGGACCAGTCCCGTGGACGAACGATGAGCGCGACGATGGCGATCGGGCTGAGCGAGGCGGCGCGGATCCTCGGACTTCAAGAAGCGACCGTGCAGAGCTGGGCGCGTCGCGGCTGGTTACCGTCGGTCCGCGCCGGCGACGAGTACGCCTTCAACCGGGCCGAGCTGGAGCAGTGGGCGGCAAAGAACCGCCACCGGCCCGACGCCGCCGGCGACGGCGCGTCGCATTCGCTCGATCGCGACAACCTCAGCATGCATCGCGCGCTTCTTCGTGGCGGTGTTCACTACGATCTGCCGGGCGACACGCGTGAGGACGTCCTGGCGGCCGTCGCCGAGCTGCCGGAAGTGCCCGTGAACGTGGGCCGCGACCTCTTGCGCGATCTTCTCATCGAGCGCGAGCAGCTGGCGTCGACCGGCGTGGGGCACGGCGTGGCGATTCCGCACCCGCGCAATCCACTGCTCGTTCACGTCGACGAACCCGTCGTGGCGCTGTGCTTCCTGCGCAGGCCGGTGGACTTCCAGTCCATCGACGGGGAGCCGGTGCGCGTCCTCTTCGGCCTGCTCTCGCCCAGCACGCGCATCCACCTGCGACTCCTGGCCCGGCTGGCCTGGCTGCTGCGCGACGAGCCGCTCGGCCAGCTCCTGGCCGAGCGCGCGCCCGAGCCCGCCATCCTCGACCGGGTGCAGTTCCTCGAGGGCCACATCGCGGCCCCCGACCAGCTGGCCCGCTGACCGGCCGCGCCGCGCGTCGACCTACTCGCGGCTGAGCCCGCCGCCGAGGTTGTCGGGCAGGGGCCGGGTGGCGAGGAAGACGATCGCGGTGCCGGCGGCGACCGCTCCGCCCGCGCCCGCCCACACCCACCAGCGCCGCCACCACGGCGGGGCCGGATCGTAGCGGAGCGCGATCTCGCGCGGCCGGCTCTCGTCGCCCCAGCGCAGGACCTCGTTGCCGCTCCGGTCGAGGGCGGCGACGTAGACCTGCACCACCTCGGGGCGCGCCTCGCCGACCGGCGGCAAGGTGACACGGCGGCGCTGCCCCGGGGGCGAGAGCGCCAGGTCGACCGCGGAGAAGCGCGGCTCGCCTCGCCGCTTCACGTAGATGGTCGCGCGGTCGAGCATGCGCCTGGGGTCAGCCACCACCTCGACGTCGATCGGCAGCGGCTGCGCCACGCGCAGGCCGTTGGGCCACTGGACCTGGAGCTCGGGCGGCGGGCGGCGGGCGGCCTGCACGCGCGCACGCTCGAAGGTGAGCGTGACCTTGGGCGAGAGGTTGTAGCTCAGCAGGTGGCCGGGATCGAGGCGAAGCAGCATGTCGAACGCGGCCAGCGCCTCGGGCTCGCGCCCGAGATAGGCGTAGGCGATGCCGAGCTGCTCGTAGATGGCGGCGTGCTCGCCGTGCGGGTGGGGCGCCTGGGTGAGCGCGCGGGTCAGGAGGCCGAGCGCCTCGTCGACCCGGAAGGCGGCCAGGGCCGCGGCGCCGCGCGACAGGCTCTGCGCGGCAGGGGCTCGCACCCGGCAGCGCGCTCCGTCCCAGGCCTCGTTCGAGGAGCAGGCCGGCCGCAGGGTGACGGCGCGCCCGGCGCTCGCGGCGCTCGCGCCGCAGCCGGCGAGCAGGACGACAGCGAGCACGGCGGGCGGGCGCATGGAGCACACAAGATAACCGCGAAGGGCGCGAGGAGCGGGGTGAAAGGCCTCGGGGAGCTCGCGGCATCCGAGGCCCCCACCGCGCCCCCGCGCCCTTCGCGGTGCAGCAACAGAGAGGACAGACACGACAGCTCGTCGAGCTTGACGTTGACGTCGACTTTGACCGGGTCGTTGTCGTTGACGGCGCCTTGGACGTGAGCGCCACCATGGTCGTTGACCCGACGTCGTGTCACGGTCGTCAACCTTGTTCGACAAAGGTGGAGCTCACGTCCAGGGCGCCGTCAACGACAACGACCACGACAGCGACAACGTCAACGCATCGGTATCTCTCCGTGGCGATCACTCGAGGCCCGGGTCGCAGGAAGTCTCGGCCCAGCGGCCGAGGAAGTGGCCGCCGATGCCGCGGACGACGCGGTTCTCGCGGTACTCGCCGCCGAGGACGCCGAGGTCGGGATCGCCGCGGCTGATCCAGCGGCCGTGGAAGTGGCCGTCGCCGTAGGTGCCGGCGAAGAGGCCGCGGAAGCGCCCGGTGCGGTCGATGAACTTGCCGAAGAAGACGCGCTCGCCGTCGCGGCGCTCGCCGTAGATGCCGCGCATGTGGCCGAGCAGCGCGCCGTCGTCGTCGGTGACGTGGCCGTACAGGCGGCCGCGGCCCTCGCGGACGCGGTGCCAGCGCCCGCGCAGGAATCCGCTCTCGCACGCGTCGGCCGGCTCGGGCATCGCGACCGCGACCAGGCGATTGCCGGTGTCGTCCACCTCCACGCTCTGCGGGCCCTCGAGCAGGGCGTCGATGGTCCACGACGTGGGGGCGCCGGCCGCCGGGGCGTAGGTCAGGACCAGCGGATCGCTCGCGTCGGGCGTCGGGTCGATGAGGATCAGGTGGAAGCCGTCCATGTGCGGGCGGGTTTTGGAGGTGAAGGTGATGGACGCCGGATCGGTGCGTCGCTCCACCGAGTCGGTGCGGTCCTCGAAGGCCACGACGCGGCGGATCACCATGGCGCCGCGGTTGACCGTGAGGGTGCCGGACCAGTCGACCACGGTCTCGGCGTCGAAGTCGGGCGGCATCTGGCCCCACAGCACGGCCGTGTGGTAGGTGGCGGTGCCCTCGCTGGCCAGCGCGTCGGTGACGGTCGGGTCGTCGGCGATCGGGTCGTCGTAGTCGACCTCGTTCTCGAGCTGGGCGGCGTCGAAGCCGTCCTCGTCGCCGAACTGGGGAGCCTCGTCGTTCATGGTGAGGCCGCCGTTGTCGGACTCGAGGGCGGAGGCGATCTGGTTGGCCTCCTCCTCGCTGCCGGCGCCGTCGTCGTCGCCGCGGGCGGCGCAGGCGCCGAGCGAGCCGGCCAGGGTCGCGGAAAGGATCAGTCGAAGCGTGGAATCGATTCTCGTTGAGCGATACAAGGTCAACACCTCCGGTCTGGACCAGGGCACAGCAAGGCCGAGGCCACGGACCGAACCGAGTGGCTGCGCCAGGTTGCAGGCCCGCCGGGACCTACGGTGATCAGGCGGCGCTGGGACCTCGAGGGATCACGGCGCGACGACCTCGACGTGATGGCCGGCGACGACGTGGACGCGGCGCTGATAGCGAACGCCCTCGCTGTCGGGGTGCACGAACTCGATGTCGTGAGTGCCGGCCGGGATGCCGCGCTTCTGCGGCGTCACGCCTGCGTCCTTGCCGTCGATGCGCAGCTTGGCCCACGCGGTGCCGGGCCGCGTGCGGAGCGTGATGGTGCCCTCGCCCACCGGCTCGGCGGCCGCGCCATCGGTCGCGCCGTCCGCCGCGGCGGCGGGTGCCGTTCCGGGCGCCGATGCGGGCGAGGGCGGCGGCGGCGCGGTGGGATGCCCGCCTGTCCGCGCGGCCGGTCTCGGCCTGGCGCGGCCCGTCGCCTTCCGGCGCGCCGGCGCGACCGGCTCTCGATCGCCGGGTGCGAGCGCGGCATCGGGCCCGGCCAGGGAGGCGACCATGGGAGCCGGAGCCGCGGGCCCTCCGATCGCGAGCGCGGGCTGCTCGCCTGCTGGACGCGCGCGGTCCGGCTGGTCGCCCGATCCCCCGGCGCGATCCGGCGGCTCGCGCGATCCCCCGGCGCGGTCCGGCTGCTCGCCCGGGCCCGCCGCGCGGTCCGGCTGCACGCCCGCGGCGACGGCGCGGTCACCGGCGATCGCACGCGCCGGCGCCACCGAGGGCGCGCGCGCCACTCCCCACGCGGCCAGCCCGCCGCCCACCACCGCGGCCCCGGCGATCGCGACCAGGGCCCGACGCCGCGCGCGCCCGGGGAGCGGCGTGCCGTCCAGCGTGGGGCCATCGGAGTCGAAGTCGCCGCCCCGCGCGGTCACGACGCCGCTGTCCCGGCCCGCGCGCCGGCTCGCGCTGCCGCGCTTCTCCAGCACCGCGCGCAGCCAGGCGCGGTGGCGGCGGTGCTCGTCGGCCAGCTGGCGCGCGGCGTACTCGGCCAGGCTCTCGCCGCCCGCCGCCGCGACCACCTCGTCGAGCGCGCGCGCGAGCAGCTCGGCCGTCTGCCAGCGCCGCTCCGGGTCGCGCTCGAGGCCGACCATCACCGCCGCGTCGAGGCCGGGCGGCAGCGGGCCGGCCACCGTCGACGGCGGCGCGATCTCCTGGTGCTGGATGGCGTGCGCGATGGCGTACACCGACTCGCCGTCGAACACCTGGCGGCCGGTCAGCAGCTCGTGCAGCACCGCGGACGCGGCGAACACGTCGGTGCGCCGGTCGACCGGCAGGTTCTTGATCTGCTCGGGCGAGAGATAGGGAGGCTTGCCCTTGATGGTGCCGTACTCGGTGACCGGCGCCTGGCGCCCGCGCATGAGCGCGATGCCGAAGTCGAGCACCTTCACCTGGCCGTCGAACGTGAGCATCAGGTTGTCGGGGCTCACGTCGCGGTGCACCACCACGAGCGGGTTGCCGGCCAGGTCGGTGAGCTCGTGCGCGGCGTGGAGCGCGCGGCACACCTCGGCCATCGCGCGCGCGCTCACCGCCGGCGGAGGCGACAGCCCGACCAGGTCGCGGAAGCTCACCCCGGTCACGTATTCCATGGCCAGGTAGAGGACGCCGCCGTCCTCGCCGAAGTCGTAGATCTGCGCGATGGCCGGGTGGCTCACGCGGGCGAGCAGCTGGGCCTCGTCGAGGAACATGCGGCGCAGCGGATCGTGATCGCGCAGCTCGCTGCGGATGATCTTGAGCGCCACCAGCCGCTCGAAGCCGCTCGGCCCCACGCGGCGCGCGAGCAGCACCTCGCCCATGCCGCCGGCCTTGATCTGGTAGAGGACCTCGTGCCCACCCAGCGCGGCCCCGTCGCCCAGCTGGGGCTCACTCGCCATCGCCGTCGATGATACCGTGCTTGCGGAGGAGGTTGCGGAAGTGGCGCCGGTTGATGCCGGCGTGCACCGAGGCGCGGCTGATGTTGCGCCCCGCCGACGCGAACACGCCCTCGAGGTAGTGGCGCTCGAACACCTCGAGCCACTTCTCCTTGGCCTCCTTGAACGGCTGCCCGGTGTCGATGGCGAGGAGCCCGTCGCCGCCCCCCGCGGGCGCAGCGCCGGCCTCGGCGGTAGGCCGCGCGGCCGCCATGCCGGCCGGGTCGAGCCACAGCTTGAGCCCGGCGAAGCCCGCCCCGCCCGGCCCCGCCATGGTCCAGGCCCGCTCCAGCACGTTGCGCAGCTCGCGCACGTTGCCCGGCCAGGCGTAGCGCTCGAGCCGGGTCAGGTTCTCGCCCGCGACCGGGCCCGGGTCGACCCCGCGCCCCTCGTAGAAGTGGCGCACCAGCTCGGGCAGGTCCTCGAGCCGGTCGCGCAGCGGCGGGATCGCCACGTGCACGACCGCGAGCCGGTAGAAGAGGTCGAAGCGGAACTGCTTCTCCTCCACCATGCGGGGCAGGTCGCGGTGGGTGGCGGCCACCACGCGCGTGTCGACCTTGACCGGGCGGTCGCTCCCCACCGGCTGCACGGTCGAGGCCTCGAGCACGCGCAGGAGCTTGGCCTGGGCCGGCAGCGACAGCTCGCCGATCTCGTCGAGGAACACGGTGCCGCCCGAGGCCTCGACGAACGCCCCCTTGCGATCGCCCTGGGCGCCGGTGAAGGCGCCGCGCACGTGGCCGAACAGGTGCGAGTCGATGAGGTTCTCGCTGACCGCGCTGCAGTCGACGATGACCAGCGGCACGCGCGCGCGCGGCGAGTGATCGTGCAGGGCGCGCGCGGCCAGCTCCTTGCCGGAGCCCGACTCGCCCTCGATGAGCACGGTCGCCTCGCTCGGCGCGGCCAGCTCCAGCACGGCGAACAGCTCGCGCATGGACGTGCTCTGGCCGACCATGGCGCCGAACCGGCGCCGCTCGCTCGGCGCGATCGACGGAACATCCGCGGCCACGAAGCGGAGCGCGGTGCCGCCCACCTTGACCGCGGCGCCGAGCGGCACCACCGCCTCGGTCAGCCGCGTGCCCTGCCAGAAGGTGCCGTTGGTGGAGCCGAGGTCGCGCACGCGGATGCCGTCCGGGCAGAGCTGCAGCTCGGCGTGGCGGCGCGACACCTGTGGATCGGCGAGCACGAGGTCGCACTCGCGCGCCGCGCCCACCGTGATCGGGCGCGCGCCGAGCGGCACCTCGTCCACCGCGCGGTCGCCGCTCATCACGCGGCAAAGACAGGAGCGGATGGCCGCGCGGGCGCGCGCCGACTGCGTGACCAGCCCGGTCTGGAGCAGGGTGTGCGAGTCGATGGGGCTCATGCGGCCGGCGGCGAGAGCGGGGCGGTGCACGTCGAGGGTAGGCGCCTGGGTCGACAATAACAAACCGACCCGCGAGCCCGCGCGAAGTCAAAAACTTCCTGCCCGCGGCGGGGCACACGCGAGGTGCTACGATGGCCGCGTGCATGCGCCGCCCGCGCTCGCGCTGGCGCTGGCAGCCCTCGCCATCGCCGGCTGCACCGATCCGTCGATCGACGTCGTGTTCGACGTGCCCGACGACTACGAGGACCTGACCCGGACGGTGAAGGTCGACGTCATCGCACCCGGCGACGCGCTGTGGCAGTGCGCCGACATCGAGTTCGGCGAGATCGGCGAGCAGGACCTGGTCGCCTCCGAGGTCGACCACGCGGAGCTCGGCCCCGACGGCGACGACAGCGGGTTCGACAACGTGCCGCGCAGGGGGCTGAAGCTCTTCTACGCGCGCGCCTACAACGAGCTCGGCCAGCTCGTGGCGGCCGGCTGCGCCTCGCACGAGCTGGTGGAGGGCGAGGCCACGGTCGTCATCGCGGGCCAGCCGGCGACGTTCCTCAGCGCGCGCGTGACCCAGCGCCGCGAGACCGGCGACCTGGCCCGCCTCCAGGTCGGCGTGTCGGATGCGCGCGGCAATCCCCTGCCCGACGTGCCGGTGCGCTACCGCGTGGTGTCCGCGAACGGCTCCACCTCGCCCGCCGAGGCCGACAGCGACGATCAGGGCTCGCTCGACCTCGAGCTCGACTCTCCGCCCTGGTTCGGGCCGCAGGCGGTCGACGTCGACGTGCCGTGGCAGGCCAACCAGATCGAGCCGGTGACCGGGTTCCGCCGGCCCGCGCCGCGCTTCGCCGTGGAGGTGGCGCCGGCCGATCAGATCCAGGACCTGCCGTCGGAGCAGATCTATCAGATCGGCCGCATCGGGCCCGACGGCGAGATGGGCATCGCGGTGCTCGGCCCGGCGTCGGGGACCGAGGGCCGCCTGGTGCACCTCTACATCGCCCAGGGCGCGGGGCTGGCCGACGTGACCGCGGCGGCTCCCGTCCACGGCGGGGCGCTGGGCCTCGTCGCCGCCGGGGCGCGCGACCGGGTCCTCGTCCTCAACGAGAACGCGTGGCACGAGATCGCGCCCGACGGCGCCGTCACCAGCCACCAGCAGTCGCTCGGCCTGGGCGGCGACGCGCATCGCATCATCGCGCTGCCGAGCGCGTGCGAGCAGGGCGCGCCGCGCGACCGCATGCTGGTCGACGCGGGGGCGGGGCTGGTGGTCCTGTCCGCGGATCTCGAGCCCGTGGCCTCGCCGCTCGCCGCCGATGCGTCGCTCCTCGCGGCCGGCTGCGTCATCGGCAACACCGGCGTCAATCCGGCCGCGGTGTGGGACCACCTCGGGGCCATCCAGCTCATGGCCGAGATCGACGGCGCGCGCTCGGCCCCGTGGCCCAACGCGATCCGGCGCGGCATCGCGTTCACGCCGCTCCTCGGCGAGGAGCCCGGCTCCGGCCCGTTCGCGCTCGGCAACCTGACCGAGGTGGACGGCGACAGCATCGCCCGCCACACCCTCGTGCGCGGCCCGGGCGACCGGCTGGCGCTCGACGTCGAGCTCGAGGACGAGGTGGCCGGCACGTCCATCGCCACCACCGGCGGCGACTTCGACGGCGACGGCCTCCTCGACGTCGCCGGCCTGGTGCTGGTCGCCAACCTGAACGGCACGCAGGAGGCGCGCGTGTTCACCGCGCTGGGCGCGACGCTCGAGGGGGTGCGCCTGGCCGGTCAGTCGCCGGCGCTCGCCCCCGACGCGGAGGGCACGCAGCGCTACCTCGACAGCGAGCTCTTCGCCGCCGACCTCGACGGCGACGGCTACGACGAGCTCATCGTGGCGAGCCGCAACCGCTTCGACGTGTACAGCCTCGAGCCGTGAACGCGGCCAGAGCCCGGCCTCGTCAACGCGACAGGGTCAGCGAGCCGGCGTCGAGCGACACCTCGTAGTAGCCGTGCTGGTTCCAGTGCAGCGCGGCGCCTCCCTGGCGCAGGGTGCCTCCGTCCACCGTGACGCGGAGGTGCACGCCGGGAGGGAAGCTCGCGGGCAGCTGCCACGTCCAGGTCGTGACGTGGCGGTGGGTGGTCGGCACGAGCGAGTCGAAGAGCGCCTGCCCGCGCCAGTAGGACGCGACATTCACCATCGAGTCCACCCACACGTCGCCGAGCTGGCGGGCGTGGTCGACGCTGCCGGTGATCTCGCCGATGTCGACCGGTCCGAACCAGTTGTCTGCCGTCGGGAGGATCGTGTGGAAGAGGAAGGTCATCCACATGCCGTCGGCGCGCGCCGTGTCGATGAGCCCGTCGAACTCGGCCTCGGTGCCGCCGATGCCCCCATCCTGCGGAGCGCCCGCCATGTAGCACGGCAGGTGGAACGGATCGGCCGAGCTTCCCGGCGCCACCATGCCCTGGAAGACGTCGCGATTGGCCAGGAAGCGGGTGGCCGCGAACCTGTCCCAGCCGGCGTCGCCGAACGGAGTCGCCATGGTCCAGACGCCGTCCTGGCCGACCTCGTCGCGGATGAAGTCCGAGTTCTCGTCGATCTCGGAGTCGGGTGTGGCGTCGGCCGGCAGCGGCCCGAACGAGCAGCCGTTCAGGACCGGATTGTCCGGCGACGGTGCGTGGCAGTGATGGACGGTGTGATTGGCGATCTCGTGCCCGTCCGCGAGGGCCTGCTGCCACGTGGCGAGCGATCCGATCGCCGTCTCGCGGTTGATGTAGAACGTCATGCGGACCCCGGTCGCCTGCAGCTCCGCGTAGTGCTGGATGTGCGACGGCTGCGAGTCGTCGAAGGTGTAGGTCACGGCGCCCGCGAAGCCGGCCCAGTCGAGGACCCGGAGGTTCCGGGCCGGGCCGTGCGGTCTCGGCACACCGTGAAGCGGTCCATCCGGGAGCCCCGACGCGCCGCGGTTCGCGGGTGAGGCGGTGGCGGCCAGGGTGGTCTCGCCGCCGTCGGGCGAGCTGCCCTCGTCGCAGCCAGCGCCGCCGAGGGCCAGGAGGAGTGCTCCGGACAGACATGTACCCGCACGTCGATGCGTCATCGCGACCTCTCTCCAGACCCCGGTCTGGCGCGCGGTCCTCGCCGCGCCATTCAGTGATGTCGCGCGCGGCGGGAGCAGGTCACGGGCGATCGCGGATCAGCGCGTCGACGATCGGCCGATCACGCGAGCCGGCGCGACTCGACGGCCGGCGACGCGACCTGGAGACTCAGCGAGCGAGCGCGCCGACCGGGCAGCTCACGCCGGTCCCGCCGATGCCGCAGTAGCCGTGCGGGTTCTTGTGCAGGTACTGCTGGTGGTAGTCCTCGGCGTAGTAGAAGTCGGGGGCGTCGCGGATCTCGGTCGTGATGGGATCGTGGCCGGCGCGGACGAGCGCGTCCTGGTAGTCGGTCCGCGAGCGCTCGGCGGCTGCCCGCTGGGCGTCGCCGAACGTGTAGATGGCGGAGCGGTACTGGGTGCCCACGTCGTTGCCCTGGCGCATGCCCTGGGTCGGATCGTGGCCCTCCCAGAAGATGCGCAGGATGTCGGCGTAGCTGGTCTTCTGCGGGTCGAACTGCACGCGCACGACCTCGGCGTGGCCGGTCATGCCGGAGCAGACCTCCTCGTAGGTCGGGTTGGGCGTGGTGCCGCCGGCGTAGCCGACCTGCGTGCTGATGACGCCGGGCGCCCGCCAGAACAGGCGCTCCGCCCCCCAGAAGCAGCCCAGGGCGAAGAGCGCCGTCTCGCTGCCGGCTGGAAACGGCGGCACCGTCGGCGCGCCGCTGACGGCGTGGACCGGGGAGACCGAGATCGGGCGGCTGCGGCCGGGCAGCGCCTCGCTCGGGGACGGCACCTTGAGCTTGCGGGGGTCGAGCGCCTTCCACATGCGGCGGAGTCTACCGTGCGGTCGCGCTTGCCGCTCGCCGGGCAAGGGGGCTAGCGTCTGTCCATGCCCCTGAGCGCCGGGGAGTTCATCGAGCGGGTCATCGACAACGACCTGGACGCGGTGCGCCAGGCGGTGACCGAGAGCCCGTCCCTGGTCGCGGCGCGCGACCGGCTGATCGGCAGCACGGCGCTCCACTTCGCCGCCCACCGCGGCTTCACGCAGATGGTGCGGACCCTGCTCGACGCCGGCGCGGACGTGCACGCGCTCGAGACGGCGAGCGAGAGCGCGCCGCTCCACTGGGCGGCCGAGGGCGGGCACCCGGCCATCGCGCGGATGCTGCTGGGCCGGGGGGCCGAGCTCGAGGCGCTGGACAGCTGGTTCCGGCTCACGCCGCTCGGCTGGGCCTCGGTGGTGACCTGGGCGCCGCCGTTTCACGAGGACAAGCCGGGCACGGCGTCGCAGCTCCTCGCCGCCGGCGCGCAGCTGGATGCCTTCACGGCGGTCGCGCTCGGCCGCGGCGACGATCTGCGCCGGCTGGCCGCCGCCGACCCGGTCGCGCTGTCGCGCCGGCTCGGCTTCGTCGCCGCCGCCATGCAGCCGCTCCACGTCGCGGTGGCGCGGCGGGTGGGGCCGATGGTGACCTTGCTGCTCGACCTCGGCGCCGACATCGGGGCGCGCACCTCGCTCGGCATGACGCCGCTTGCGCTGGCGCTCGAGGACGACGACCAGGTGATGGCCGGGCTGCTGCGCGGACACGGGGCGCGCGAGGACGCGGCGGTCGCGCTGGTCGAGGACAACCTGGGCGCGCTGGGCTCGCGCCTCGACTCGGGCGGCGATCCTGATCTGGCCCAGGCGCTGCTGTTCGCCGCGGTCGGCGGCGGACGCACCGCCGCGGTCGCGCTCCTGGTGGACCGGGGCGCGAACCCGAACGCGCGCATCCAGCAGCTGGTCGGCGAGGTCCCCGCCGAGGTCACGCCGCTCCACATCGCCGCCAAGAAGGGCCACGCGGCGGCGGTCAGCGCGCTCATCGCGGCCGGCGCGCGGCCCGACGCCGGATCCGAGGACCGGCTGCCGACCCCGCTCCACCTGGCCGCCGGCGACGGGCGCACCGAGGCGGTGCGGGTGCTGCTCGACGCGGGCGCGAGCGCCGGCGCGGAGGAGCGGCTGTTCGGATCGACGCCGTCGGCCTGGGCGGCGCACAGCGGTCACGACGATCTGGCCGACCTGCTCCGCCGCGCCTCTCCCGAGTGACGCGAGCCGAGGCCGCGGGCCGGATGCGGCAGCGCGCGGCGGGCGGGGGCGATGTCCCCCGAGGTGCTCCGCGTGCCCTGGGGATGAAAGCTCCAGACTGGTGGGAAAGTACCCGCAAGGCCGCGAGGCTGGGGGCGAGGGACAACACGGTGCGCCCGCAATTCTGGGCGACTGCGGGCTGTGCCAGGCAGAGAGCGGCGCGCGCGGCATGGCACCCGATTTGCCATTCCATGGCCCGGCGCGCCGGGCGCGCCGGAAACCTGGGGGGCCGCTTGCACATCGCGCCGCAGCATCGGGACATCGGGGGCCGGGTCGCGCTCGAGAGGCGTCTCAAGCTGCTCGCCACCGAGGCGAGGTGGGGCGAGTGCCGCGAGCTGGTCGACCGGCTCATCGCCAGCGAGCACGACCGGGCCGTGCGCGCGCGCTACGCGTACACCGCCGCGCTGCTCCGGCGCGACGAGCTCGGCCGGCCCGGCGAGGCGCTGCGGCTGCTCTGGTTCGCGCTCGAGAGCGACCCGGGTCTGCTGCCAGCCTGCGCCGCCCTCGAGGAGATGCTGCGCGCGCGCGGCGACTGGGAGGGACTCGCGCAGCTCTACTGCCGGCGTCTGTCGCACCTCGACGGTGAGGCGCGCGATGCGGCGACCGGCCGGGTCGCGCGCGACACGGCCCGCACGCATCGATTCGACGGCGTCGACGAGGACGACGCGGCCGATGACCACGGCGCCGCCCACGGCATGGGCGCGGCCGATGGCCACCGCGCGGCTCATGGCAGCGGCGCGTACCACGGCCACGGTCCGGAGGTTGGCCACGGCGCCGGCGGAGGCATCGGGACCGACGACGGCGGATCCGAGTCGATCGAGGGGCGCGCCGAGCGACTGCGCCTGTGGGCCGCCCTCGGCGAGCTCTGCTGGAACCGGCTCGGTCAGCCCGACGACGCCATCACGGCGCTGGCGGTCGCCTGCCGTCTGGCCCCCGACGACAGCGAGCTCCTGCGCCTGCTCGCCGAGCGCTGCGAGGAGGCCGGGCCTGCGCACACGGAGCGCGCGATCGCCAGCCACCACAAGCTCCTGGCCCGGAACCGGCGCCGGGCCGGGTCGTATCGCGCGCTGGTCCGGCTCTACGCCCGCGCGGGCATGGAGCGCCACGCCCGCGCGATCAACGAGGCGCTCGCCTTCGCCGCGATGAGCGCCGACTCGTCGAGTCGCCCGCGCCCGCGCGCCACCGACCTCGAGCTCGGCGGGGCCGCGCTCACGCCGGAGATGTGGACCGCGCTTCTCCACCCGGGCGAGGACCTCCTGGTCAGCGCGATGGCCGCGCTGCTGGCTCCGGTGGTCGCCGGCGCCAGCGCGGAGCGGCGCAAGCGCGCCGTCGCCCGGCTCGGCGCCGAGCCGCTGCCCGCGGGGACCGTGGCCGCGCGCGTGCTCGCGCGGGTCGCCGCCAGCCTCGGCATGACGCCGCCCGAGACCCTCGCGTGCACCGAGGCGCGCGTCCCGCTCGAGGTGCGCGTCCTGGTCGAGCGCGGCGCGGCGCGGCCGGTGCTGATCCTCGGCGGGCCGCTCCTCCAGGGCATCGGCGAGCGCGAGCTCGCGTTCCACTTCGGGCGCGCCCTCGCCTCGCTGCGCGGCGGCGGCCTCCTGCGCTGGGTCATGCCGCGAGCGGAGCGGCTCGGCCTGCTCCTCGACGCGGCGGCCGCGCTGGGCGGCGCGAGACACGCCGGCAGCCCCGCGCTGACCGCGACCATCCGCTCGCTCGAGCGCGCCCTCACGCCGGTCCAGCGCGAGCAGCTGGCCGCGCTCGGCTGGCGTCTCGCTCGCCGCGCGGTCCCCGGCGTGATCGCGGCGCGCGCGTGGCTCGAGGCGCACGACCTCTCCCTCGCTCGCGCCGGTCTGGTCGCATGCGGCGACCTGTCGACCGCGCTCGCGGTGCTGGCCGCCGATCCCGCGTCGCCCGGGCGATCGCGGCCGTCGGTGCGCGAGCTCGAGATGGTCTGGTCGAGCTCGACGCCCGAGCTGCTGTCGGCTCGCGCGCACGTCGAGGCGTGGAGCGCGTCCGCCGGATCCGCCGCGACCGCGTAGACGAAGGCACGCGGCGCTCGCCGCGGTGCGTCCTCGTCTTGCGTCCGGAGGTATCAGCCTCGCTTATTCGTTCATCACAACAAGTAGTTTCACAAGCAGCCGCGAGGTGGGCTAGACAGCGCACACACCAACCAAGCCTGACGAGGACATCGACAAATGACGAGGAAGCTTCTCATCGCGCTCACTCTCCTGGCTG
>Ga0126377_10000899_pt1 | contig 18948 bp, 18 predicted proteins | sample PanSoiMetPlot_22_FD_92647 | JGI IMG/M metagenome (GOLD analysis project Ga0126377, IMG submission 92647) | Tropical forest soil microbial communities from Panama - MetaG Plot_22 | ecosystem: Environmental > Terrestrial > Soil > Tropical forest > Bulk soil | place: Panama | collected 2016-02-17 | reverse complement strand
TGCTCAAAAGCTCGGCCTTGAGTTTGTCCGGTGGTCAGCAGCAAAGATTGTGTATTGCGCGAGCATTGGCCATCCGTCCTGAGGTACTATTAATGGACGAACCCGCTTCCGCGCTCGACCCGATTGCGACGTCGAAGATCGAGGAACTGGTGTTTGATCTCAAGAAACAGTACACGATCGTAATCGTCACGCATAACATGCAGCAGGCGGCGAGAGTTTCTGATACCACGGCCTTCTTCCTGTTGGGTAAGCTTATTGAAGTGAACGCAACCGAAAAAATGTTCACCGCACCCACTGAGAAGATGACCGAGGATTACATCACCGGAAGATTTGGTTGAGAAGTTGATCTTTGTGCTTTAGACGCTGAGCTTGTTGCTTTGTCGCGGTCGCCAGTAGTTGACTAAGAACAAAGTACCAAAAGCAGTTACAAAGGCACAAAGTAAAGAGTAATCTCAAGCACTAAAAGAACTGAATATGGACACACACCGCCATCTCGACGACGAATTAGGCTCGTTGCGTGACCGCGTCCTACTGCTGGGAGGAGAAGCGGAGCAGGCTCTTGAACGGGCCATGATCGCTCTCACAGAACGCGATAGCGAAATCGCTCGCGAAGTACTGGATCACGACGACGAAGTCGATCAACTGGAAGTGGAAATCGATCGCCAGTGCATCGACATGATTGCCTTACGCCAGCCGGCAGCCCGTGACCTGAGGTTTGTGATCTCGGTTGCGAAGATGGCCCCGGTGCTGGAGCGAATTGCTGACCACGCCTGCAACATTGCGCGTACTGCGATTGATTTGAACAACGAACCCGAACTCAAATCAGTACTCAACCTGCGGAAGATGTCGGACCATGCGCTGGTCATGCTGCGCTCCGCCCTTGATGCTTTTACGTCGAGCGACGCGATAGCTGCCCGTCAAATCATTAAGAGCGACTCGGCTATCAATGATCTCTACAACCACGTCTTCCATCAGTTGATTGAATTGATGGTGACGGAACCCGCTACCGCAACTCGGGACGCCCGACTCCTTTTTGTGGCCAAACACCTTGAACGAATCGGAGACTATGTGACGGATATCTGCGAGTTGACTGTCTACATGGCCGAAGCTGCGTTCATAAAACATAGCGTTCTCGAGCACAGCAACTAACTCATATGGCCCGCCCAATACTGATTATTGAGGACGATGCCGACATCTCCGAAAGCTTAAAGTACAACTTTGAGCGTGAAGGCTTAGCCGCCATTACCGCACCCACCGGCGAAGCGGGATTGTCGGCCGCACTCAACGAACGTGACCCGCCGCGTCTCATAATTCTGGATCTGATGTTACCCGGAATGAGTGGCACTGAGTTGTGTCGCAGGTTGAGACGGGAGCCGGCCACCAGGCGAACTCCGATTATCATGCTGACAGCCAAAGCATCCGAATCGGATCGGGTGACAGGTTTGGACCTTGGCGCTGATGACTACATTACGAAGCCCTTCTCGGTGCGTGAACTGCTAGCTCGAGTAAGGGCCGTCATGCGACGCGCCGACGAGACGATGGGCAAAACTTATGAAGACGATCACCTGCTCATCGATTTCGACGATATTCGCGTGGTTTGCGATGGCACGAAGATTAAACTCACAAACAAGGAATTTATGCTCTTGTCCGTCCTGGCGCGCAGTCCCGACCGGGTGGTGACGCGCCAACAGTTGTTGGATAGCGTTTGGGGTTACAGCTATTATGGTGACGCGCGGACCCTGGATGTCCACATCCGCCGCCTGCGGCAAAAACTTGATAACTGCGGCGACTGTATCGAAACAGTGGTGGGCGTCGGCTATCGCTTTGTGGGTTGTTCAAAGCAACAAGTTGCTGGTACCAGGTAAGGTGATTTGTTGTGCCTAAGCGAAATATTCTCCTGCTGACCGCCTGCGCGGTCCTTGTCTCAACCTTCCTAATCATTCCGTCTTCAACTACGCGTTTCTACCTGGCCGTCAGTATTGGCCTGGCCGCAGTTGCCTGGTTACTGGTTGCTTTCATGTCCCGCCGGTCAGGGACATCCCAGGAATCAAGTGGCGCCAATGTCGCAGGTGAGAAACAAACTGCTGGACCAGTTTTTCCCGTAAGCGATCTGTTCGAAGCGACCCTTGAGAGCATGCGTGAAGGTCTGCTGGTGGTGAATAGCGACATGCGGGTCGTCGCTTCGAACAAAGCTGCGCTCAAGTTGTTCAATCTTTCTCCGCCGCAGCTCGAGTCGCAGCGTCTCACTGAACTGACACGGAATCCTGCTATCTACAGTGCCTTTCTGGACGCGCTCAAGGGAATCCAACGTGACAGTGTCAAGGTGGAGATTCATGGTCCAGAGCGTCAGATTTACGATCTGCGGGTGTTGCCGTTGGGCCACACGAATGGAAACGGAGCTGACGGCGCTCTGGGCGTCTTTTTTAATATTACGCGCACTGAGCGGTTGGAACTGGTGCGCCAGGAATTTCTCTCCAACGTATCCCATGAGTTGCGCACGCCGCTAACTGCGGTAATGGCTTTTGTGGAAACACTGGAGAACGGAGCGATGGAGGATCGCGAAAGCAGTCAGCGGTTTCTTTCGATCATCAGGAAAAATGCTTCGCGAATGCACAGTCTGATCGACGACATCCTGGAACTGACCGCGATCGAAGGTGGCAACGTGCAACTACGCTCCGCCACCGTCGAACTGCATCCGCTTGTAAACGACGTAATTGCCTCACTCGGCGCCAAGGCGCAAGCCCACGGCATCACTCTGACAAACCAGGTCAGGGCCGATATACGGGTCTATGGAGACACGAGAAGACTCGAGCAGATGCTTACTAATCTAGTCGACAACGGAATCAAGTTTAATCGTGAAAATGGCAGCGTCACGATCAGGTACGAAGGTAACAGTCGCGACCGGCTGGTGGTTGAGGACACGGGTGAGGGTATTCCCTCGCAGCATCTGGAACGGCTTTTCGAGCGCTTCTACCGAGTCGATCGGGCACGATCCCGAGATCTCGGTGGTACCGGCCTCGGGCTGGCGATCGTAAAGCACCTGGCTCTACTTCATGGCGGCGAAGTGACTGTAACTTCAGAACTCGGGAAAGGAACTGCATTTACCATTCATTTGCCGCGAGTCGCTGTTTAAAGTGTAAGTTAAACGTCGGTTGTCAATAGCAGCCCTTGTTTGTCATAATGCTCCGCAGCGATTTCTCGGATCGCTTGTTTTGGCGAAGTTTTAGTTTCCCGACAGCCCCAATATTCCTCAAACGTCAGATAAACCCCTCACTCGGGGTCTTATCGCAGACGAATAATCAGCTACAACGAAGAAGTTTACCGGCGGTCTCGTCGGGGGAGTGTCAACTATGCTTCATCGGTTGGTGCGTATTGCCGGTGGTGTCACACGGAGTGCTTTTGAAGCGCTAGTGAAAACTCTGGTCACGTTTCTGATCTTTGGCCTCGGTGTGATCGTGACTATGCGCTATCTGGGCTTACCGGTACCGAGCCCATCTGATCTATTACATAGTGTGGAAGGCCTTTCGAAGTTGGCTAAGATCCTCGGTTAAGGGGGCTCGAGGTGAGTGAGTTAGATAAGTGTTACGAGCTATTGGGGGTGCGTCCAGGAGTTTCAGCCGCGGAGCTTAAGGCAGCTTACCGCGATCTGGCGAAGGTTTGGCACCCGGATCGCTTTTCGCACGATCCACGTCTACAGCAAAAGGCCCAGGAGAAGTTAAAAGAGATCAATGAAGCCTACGAGCAATTGATCTCGGGCAAGACTCCTCGGCCGCGACCCACACCTCCGCCGTCAAGTGAACGGTCAGCCCCACGGGCGCGGTCAACCCGCTTTGATGAGGATCCATTTGCTCGACCGTCAAGCGCAGTTTCGCGTCCACTCCGCTGGCATTGGGTCGCGCTGCCGGTGCTGCTCTTTGTCGTTGTCTTTATCTACACCACTCGTTCTCTTATTAAGCCGCACGACCAACCTTCGGTAGCAGCCCCGGAACAAGTGGACTCTAATGTTGCTCGATCCGACGCAGCGGTGCCGGGCTCAACCAAAGCGAACGAAACCGATACCACCCGCCCCAAGAGTAAGTCGGAAGCGACTCCGTCAGCTGAGCAACACCCTGGCGTAGCGGCCACCGTGGAACCAGTCCAGGCGGCCGCGCAACCAGTGAAAACAGTAACCGTGACAGTTGATCCCAACACGGGTCTACTGGCACGAGCTGATTGTCCTGCCAAAACCCGAATGACCTATCCCAGTGGTAGTGAGCCACACGGTTATTGCACGGCGACTCATGGTCCACCTGCCGGCAGTGATTCAAAAGACTCAAAACTCAAGTCATTTGCCAAACGGGTTACTTCCCTCGGCCAGTAGGCGGCTATCTTTGCCGCTAGAATGTGAACACGATCTGCTCTTGAAGGCGATAAGTGCTCGGAGCAAAAGCGCCAAGCGGAACAAAGAAGTGTGGGAATTGGCCGCTGTTGCGCAGAGCGGTCTGGAAAAAGAACAGACTCTGCAATGTCACCTTCCTGGCCAATCCGTAGTCAAAACGAAAATGATGCGTGCGAATATTGACCCCTGATCCCGTTCCCAGATCATCATCGGTAACTTGCGAGATCAATGAGTTCGCACCCTTGATCGAGAAGACGTAGAGAAAGGAAGTGTCACCTTTCCTGGCTACTCTTCCCAACTGAGCAGTTGCCAGCATTGCGTCACGTTCGTTTAGTCCAGTCGCCACATTCCGTGCACCCTGGACGTTGAACGTTAACGGGTAGACGCGGTCCCCATGTTTGAAGCCCGCATAATTCAGCCGGTAGGTAAATCGCAACACCTGAAATCCTGGTGCTGTGTAAATCACTCCGCCTGGCGTCGTGGTGGCGTTTCCAGTTCCCGGGAGTGGTCCAGATAGAGCAATGCCAAGACCTGGCTGGACGAGCAAAGTTGCACCGTCAGTAGTCGAGGCGAGCTGAATCTGGTTTGGATTGCGGTACAGCTGGATGTCTGCTCCGACCTGGTCGCTCCACTTCTTGTTGAAGGTTTGATTCACCAGCACGCCCTGGTGGAAAAGATTGGCCGAGCGACCAATTGTCCCGACCACCGCGCCCGCGTTGGCTAAGGGACTGTTGGGCGTGATTATGGCCACATTAGGGTTGGTAAGAATGTACTGTCCGGCCCGGAATTCCACGCTTGAAACTGCGAGCGAGTTTTCCTTTAGCGAAGCGACATACTTCTCGTTAAAGCCGTTAAGCCGGAGGTCGTCGTCGAACAGGAACCGAGAGTTGTCGGCAAAGATCTCCACCACTCTCCCCGCCTGCAGTTGAATCGACTTTTTCGGGTGGTAATCAATCCATGCTTCGCTGATGAAGAGGGGGTGCCGCGTGCTGACGCCGGTGAAATCCTGATCGAGCGTCAGTGGATTGTTCACTGGACCAGTCGCTAACTGGCCGTGGAAACTCAAGGTCTTATAGAGGTCGGTGTCAAAGTTAAGTCGCAGCCGGTAACGCACGCGCGAGTTTTGCGTATGGGCCAACGGTGGGTCGGGTGGTTCGCTCGCCGAACGGAAAGTGCCGTCGTAGCGGAGTCTAAAGTCGCCACTCAAGCGGAGTGGTCCCACTCTCAGTACGTCTCCCTCGACCTTGGCCAGGCGTTGCTCGACGGTCGGTGCCTGGGCTGCCTGGGTGCCGTCGGAGGTTTTTGCACTCTCTCCAGTCTCTAAAGGTTGGGTGTTTGCTACTGCTTGAGCGGTAATCCCTGGTGGATTACCAGCAGTTGTTCGTTGAGCGGCGCTCGCAGTATCGTTCCTGGCTGCCGAGATGGTTGCCAGTAACGCTTCAATTGTTTGCTGCTGGGCGCCGATAGTCTTTTGCAACTGATCAAGCTTGAGATTTGTGCGTTCCAGTTCTCCCTCCAGCACTTTCACGCGCTCGGCAATCGCTGGATCCGGCCGAGCTGTTGGTCCATCGGTAGAGTTCTTGATCAGTTCCTGGGCGCGTGACGTCGTGACACAAAACATCAGGCTGACAACGCTCAGGCAGAACCAAAGGATACGAGGTTGTTCGTTGTTACCACACACCTTCATGATTTCTTTCTCCGAATGTCTAGTTGGATTTCTTATGTTAAGAGTGCCGTAAGCATACGCCGCCCAGCCTTAATTCGAGCTTACTAGCAAGTTACATTGATGTGAATAGAAATCCTTCCAGTGTGCGTTGGACCTTTCGCGGATGAGGTGAGACCAGCGGCTGGTCCACGCTGATTGATGGATACAGGCGAGCTCCAGCTGGTGTTTGGCTGTCACTCAGCGGAATGAAATGGTTTGTGGTTGTCTGACAGGAAGGTCGGTCTCTCTCACTGGCGAATGGAAACCAGGACCTTATTGCTGTAGCTGGTACCTACGTTGATACTCAGTATTTACGATTCCGGCGTTCGTGAGTTGATCGGGCAGTCGGACACTCAATTGCCATAGCCAATCGTAGAGCGGAACTCTGCCCACGAATTCAATCGGTAATTGATAGATATTGTGCTGAGCGTCCTCTGCTGTAGCGCTCATCACTGATGAATTCACCCGAAACAACTGAATTCTAAGTCGGGATGTCGGGTAAGGTTTACGGAGGCAAGAAAGCTAAAGCAAAGGCAATATGGCGCGAAGGCTGGAAGCAAAACAATAACTTTGAAATTTAGTGCGTTGACAACAGGCTTTCGCGACCCTTACTATTTTCTCGTTTCAGAAAACCTTCCGGCGATTCTGCAAAAAGAGGACAATGCTTCTTCAGGCAGTAACGACCACCACCGTACCAACCATCGGGAGTCCCATTACAGCTTACTGGCCGGTGATGATTTTCTTTGCCGTAGCCATCGTGTTCCCGGTGCTACCGATAGTTCTCGGCAGATTTCTCAGACCGGTTAAGTATGAAAAGGCCAAGATGCGGCCGTACGAGTGTGGCATCGATCCAACCACCGAAGCTCACGATCGGTTCACGGTTCGCTATTACATCGTGGCCATGTTGTTCCTGATTTTCGACGTAGAAACAATTTTCCTGCTGCCGTGGGCAATCATTTTTATGGGAGATGATTTCTCGTTTACGAAGTTCGCGTTGATTGAGATGTTTGTGTTCATTGCGATCCTCGTGGTTGGTTATTACTACGCCTGGCGCAAAGGCGCCCTCGAATGGGCTTGAGACATTTTCGATTTTTGGTTGCTGATTTTTGATTTGTCTTCGAAGAACAGCAGTCAGCGCCATCAAGTGGTAGCGGATAGGTCTTGACTCCAGTTGACCCAAAGAAAACAGCAGACAACGACACACCAATCGAAAATCAAAATTCAAAAATCTAAAGTCACGTTATGGCTGAACACCAAGAAGGATTTGTCCTAACTCGATTCGATTCCCTCATGAATTCCCTGCGGCGGACTGTCGGGGCGAAGACAGTCGATATTGGCGCACCGATTGTCAATTGGGCCCGCAAGTCCGCTCTTTGGCCCATGACTTTTGGCCTGGCGTGTTGTGCCATCGAAATGATTGCCACCGGCGCCGGACGTTTTGATATCGATCGGTTCGGTGCTGGAGTGTTTCGCCCCAGTCCGCGACAGAGCGACCTAATCATTATTGCCGGCACCGTAACGTTAAAGATGGGACCAGTCGTGCGCCGCGTGTACGACCAGATGCCGGAGCCAAAGTGGGCGATTGCGATGGGAGCATGCGCCTCAACCGGTGGTCCTTTCGACTCCTATTCAACGATGCAGGGGGTTGATCGCTGCATCCCGGTGGATGTTTACATTCCCGGTTGTCCACCGCGACCGGAAGCATTGCTATATGGTCTGATGCGCTTACAGGACATCATCATGCGCGAGGCGCCGTCTGCTTATATATTTGAATCAGACGGTACCGTGCATCGCCAGCGAGGCTTTGAGCTGGAGGATAATCCCCAGCAGGCAGGCGATCAGGACACTCACGCTGCAGTGTAGTTTCGCTAGCACCCACCCACCCCGGTACTTCCTCCATTGAGTTGACCGTAACTACCCTCCCCGCTGCCGCTCCGGGTTCTTTATTGGCTAAATCCAGATAGAATGCGGAAGAAACTGGACCTCTCCGACGTCTAAGGACTGTCTTGACCTTCGGGGGAGCAAATGGAGCAGCGCGCGGTAATGGCCGAACAGACGATTGATAGGCGCGTAATTGCGGACTGCCAGCAAGGTGACCGTGACGCCTTTCGGCTGCTATTTGAAGCTTACAAAGACAAGGTCTTCTCCCTGGCCGTCTATTCATTTGGCGGCGACAAATCCGCTGCGGACGACGTTACCCAACAGATCTTTTTGAAGCTCTTCAGTGCCATCGGGCAGTTCCGCGGCGAGTCGGAGTTTACGACCTGGCTGTACCGACTCGTCGTCAATGCTTGTACAGATGAACGGCGCCGCCGCAAACGATTGTTGCCCCTCGGAGAGACTTTAGTAATGAGTGATGTGAGTGGGCGGAAACCGCAGGAAAAGCAGTTTGCCAGACTCGAGATTTCCGAAGCGGTGCAGGCGGCAATAGGGGAGCTGAAACCCAAGTTCCGATTGCCTATTCTGCTCAAGTACATCGAGGGATTGTCGTATGAGGAGATCGCGACAGTACTCAATTGTTCAAAAGGCACGGTTGCCTCGCGGCTAAATCGGGGTCACAGTCAACTGGCAAAGCGATTGTCGTACTTGAAAAATCAGACCGCTCTCGGCGATTAGAGGGAAGTTTTAGCGGAGTCTCAGAATGTTTTTTCACCACGTAACAAAAGATTTTTCGGCTTACGTCCACGGCGAACTTTCAAGCGAGGAGTCGCGCCGGTTTGCGGAACATATCATCAGCTGTCAAAGGTGCCGGTCCAAATTTGAAGAGATCAAACTCGGTATCAAGTTCGCGGAACAACTGCCTCGACTAACAGCCCCCGATCATCTTTGGGAAGAGATCGAAAACCTGCGTGCGCGTCAGTCCGTGCCAGTCACGCAAATCGTTGCGCCGAGAAGATTCATCAGCAATTGGAAACCTCAGTTGGCAGGAATAGCGGCGGTCCTACTGATGGCTATCGGTGTGGGAATTCTTTGGAGTTATCGAACTAGGCCAAGTACCCCGGTTGGACCATCATGGCGAGTAGCTCGACTGGGTGGCACGCCAAAGATTGGGTCGGCCGGTATCAGTAACGGCGGGCAACTTGGTGTGGGTCAATGGTTGGAAACAGATAGTACTTCGAAGGCTGAGATCTCGGTGGCCTCAATAGGGCAGGTACAGATTGATCCAAACACGCGCGTCAGATTAGTGGAAACACAACCAACTGAACATCGACTCGAGTTGGCGCGAGGCAAGATGAGCGCGCGGATCTGGGCCCCACCCCGGCTGTTCTTTGTTGACACTCCTTCGGCAGTGGCGGCGGATTTAGGTTGCGCCTACACGCTCGAAGTCGATGACTCGGGTGCAAGCCTTCTACGCGTAACGTTCGGCTGGGTCGCACTCGAATTAAAAGATCGCGAATCGATGGTGCCTTCCGGCGCTGCCTGCCAAACCCGCCCCGGAATCGGGCCAGGCACGCCTTATTTTGAAGACGTTTCGGCAGCGTTCCGCGATGCCCTTGCGCAGTTTGATTTCGGCAGTGACCCGGCTACCAGGAAAGCTGCCTTAGATCAGTTGCTCGAAGAGCCTGCGGAAGCGCGCAACACGCTCACTTTGTGGCATCTCCTGAGTCGGGTCGACGGTAATGAGCGCGTTCGAGTTTACGAAAAGCTTGCCAGTCTTTGGCCGCCGCCAAAAGGGGTAAGCCGGGAAGGGATATTGAATTTGGACCAGGAGATGCTCGAGCGATGGAAAGATAATTTGGCCGCCGGCTGGGCTCAGAGACCCCTGGCCCCAGCATCCTTGCTTGACCCATTGTCGAGAGTCAAGAGGTTTGTGCGACAGATGAAGCACAAGATTGCCGATTAGCAATACGATGTGGCGGCAGCAGGGAACGAGGAGGAAGTCATGACAATGGTGCACGCTAATCTTGATCGTCGGTCGTTCTTGAGTGTCACGTCCTCAGCGGTTGTATTGCCATTCTTTGGCTTCGGCATTTTGGAATTGATCGGGTGCGCAAAAGGGGATTCCCTGGCTTCACCAGCCGGTGAACAGAACAACAGCGCACTCTCGCGGAGAACTAGCATCGTTTCAGACAAGGAGTCGGGTGATCCTTTGATCGTCTCCGGAACAATCTATGGGGAGGATGGCAAGACTCCCTTACCGGGAGCGACACTCTATGTCTATCAAACTGATGCAACCGGCAACTACTCCACCCGAGGCGGCGGCGACAACCGCAATACACGTATCCACGGTCAAATGCTCTCGAACGCGGCCGGCAAATATGAGTTCCGCACAATAAAACCAGCCTCATACCCGGGTCGAAAGATCCCCGCGCATATTCATGCTTACCTTTCCGCACCAGGATTTCCAGAGTACTGGATCGATGAGTATCTGTTCGAAGGAGATCCGCTGATCACAAATGCCGAGCGAGCCAAGTTACAAGGAGCGGGAACATCGTTCTATTCAATCCTCAAACTGACTCGCGGCAGTGATGGAATTCTGCGCGGCACCCGCGACATCAGAATCGAACGCTGCTCAAACAATTGCACTCGGCATTAGAATCTGATGGGTGAGAATTATGTGGCGAGCAGTACGTTGGGTGACAGTGATTCTGTTTTGCTTACTGCTGGTTATTCAGTTCGTTAGGCCAGCGCGGACCAATCCTGTGGTGGACGAATCACTGTCGTTGCAGTCGCGGTTGCCGGTTGACCCTAAAGTAGCGGCCATCCTGGATCGTTCTTGCGCCGATTGTCATTCAAACAAGACGCGTTGGCCCTGGTACAGCAATGTGGCTCCCGTTTCCTGGTTTGTGATTGGTCACGTCAATGATGCCCGGAGAGACTTGAATTTTTCTGAATGGGGCAACTACGACCGGCGCCGACAGAGTGCGCGGTTGCGGCAGATGTGTGACCTGACCAGTTCGGGGGCCATGCCATTGAGTTCCTACACGCCGCTACATCCAGGCTCAAAGTTAACCGCCGAGGACGTGAAGGCTATTTGTGATTGGACCCGTCAGGCCGCGCCGCAGCGTTGATCCACAGATTACGCCGATTACACAGATTGATCTCAATGGCCTTCACTTAACTTTGAATGACCCTCCTGTCATCAAGATTCACCAACCCTTTGCGCTTTAAAGTTGTCTTGCTGTGTTCGGCGTAATCTGCGTAATCTGTGGATCGCCAGAGGTAATGGTCGCGTTCTGACCTGTCTAGATGCCCACCAGGTGACTGGTGTCGTTGAGGGTCGCGACTCTCACAAAGCCGTCGTCGCGTAAGTCGAAACGACTAATACCACAATTCGAACTTGCCACCCACACCGGCTTCAGTTCGGGAGCATCGAGAGCACCCATCAAATGAAGAGCCAGGATGCAGATCGTCCCGGTGTGACTGAAGATGGCAATTTTGCCGCCGCTGTATTGCGTGATGATTTCATCCAGTTTCTGCCAGGCACGATCGAGCAGCTGCCGGTAACTTTCACCGCCGGTAAGAACGTGTTCGAAATCGCGGCGTAGCAAAGCAGCATATTGTGCGGGATGTTTTTCAGCCGCGTCTTCGAAGGTTAGTCCTTCCATGACGCCGACACTGCGTTCACGAAAGGCTTTCGTGGGTTGCACCTTAAGGTGCGACAGGTTTGCCAGTGGTTGAGCAGTCTGAACTGCCCGTAGGAGATCGCTCGAGTAGATTGCTACTAGTGATTCACCAGCGAGGGCTCGGGCTGTGGTAAGGGCTTGTTGGTGTCCCTTGGCGGAGAGTGGAGTCGCGGAGTGTCCACCGAAACGACCTTCCGCATTGCCCTCCGATTGACCGTGGCGGATGAGAAGGATGTGGGTCGACGAAGACATTTTGTCTTTGGCCTTCGCTCTTCGACTTCTGTCCTTGGTGCTTTCTTCTTTGTACTTTGTTCTCGATGAGCAGTTGAGATCTGAGATCTTTTGCTCTGAGATCTCAAGACCACCTCAAGACCGCCAAACAGAACCAGGTTCAAATCGGAAGACCGAGGACTAGCAAAGCACCAAGAACAAAGATCAAAGCACAAAGGTCAATATCTTAGGCGGCTACTGCCTCAGACTTCAACTTCTCAGCCTGGTAGTGGGCCACTAACGCATCAATGAACGGATCGAGGTTTCCTTCCATCACCAAATCCAACTGGTGAATCGTGAGTCCGATGCGATGATCGGTGACGCGATTTTCCTTGAAGTTGTAGGTGCGAATCTTTTCTGACCGGTCCCCTGAACCCACCATTGACCGGCGTTCACTGGCCAGGGCTTCGTGCTGCTTTTGCTCTTCAATTTCCTGCAAGCGGGCACGCAGAACGCGCATCGCCTTCTCCCGATTCTTAATCTGCGACTTTTCATCCTGCATCGAGACCACCACTCCAGTCGGCAAGTGCGTGAGACGAACCGCGGAATAGGTCGTGTTTACTGATTGGCCACCAGGACCTGACGAGCAGAAAGTATCAATGCGCAGATCCTTGGGATCGATCTTCACATCAACCTCTTCGGCTTCCGGCAAGATCGCCACGGTAATTGCAGAAGTGTGAATGCGGCCACTCGCCTCAGTCTGCGGTACTCGCTGGACGCGATGCACGCCCGACTCATGTTTCAGTTTCGAATAGACTTTGTCGCCTTCAATCAGGGCAATTGCTTCCTTTAGACCTCCAATACCTGATTCAGAAGCTTCGAGAACTTCGAAGCGCCACCGTTGCCTTTCGGCGTAGCGCGAGTACATCCGTAGCATCTCTGCGGCAAACAACGTGGCTTCGTCGCCGCCAGTGCCAGCCCTGATTTCGAGGATTACGTTCTTCTCATCGTTGGGATCGGAAGGAATCAGAAGCAGCTTGAGCTCACGGTCAGTTTCGTCGAGCCTGGTCTGCAGCGTCTCCAACTCCAGGCGCGCCATCTCACGGAGTTCATCGTCATCCGAGGTATCAAACAGTTCTCGCGCACCCGCGAGTTCCGCCTTCAACGACTTCCAGGCCTGGTACTTTTGGACCACCTCGCCGAGGGTACGGTGTTGCTTGGCGGCCTTGGCATAAGCACTCGGGTTGGCTAGTAGCTCGGGAGACGATAGTTCCTGGGTGAGTTCCTCGTACCGGCTTTCGATCTGTTCCAGTTTTTCTAACATTGTGTCACCTGACCGTAACCCTCACGAGAGCGGTGCCAGCACCGGCTCCGGGTTCTGCGGTTCCAACTTTAACGATTCTTTCAACGCTTCGATGGCCACTTCCAACTGTTGATCATCTGGCTCCTGCGTGGTGATATTTTGCAGCCACACACCAGGCTTCGTGATCAACTTGAAAATCCAGCTGCTCTCCTTTTTCGCCGACAGACGAATGATCTCGTAGGAAAGTCCCGCGACCACCGGAATCAAAACGATGCGAATGAGAAAGTTCAGGGTCAAGGCGTCAAACTTGATTAATGAAAACAACAGGATGGCCACCAGCATCACTACCATCAAGAAACTTGTGCCACAGCGAGGATGCTGACGTGGTTGAGGTCGCGCGTTTGCCACCGTCAACGGCAGTCCGGCTTCCCAGGTGAAGACAGTCTTGTGTTCAGCACCGTGATATTGGAAGACGCGGCGAATGTCTTTCAAAAGCGAGAAGCTGAAGATCATGATCAGGAAGAACGACATGCGAATCAGTCCGTCGATCAGGTTGAAGGCGACAGATGGTCGCACCGGCCTGAGATAAGGCCTAACTGCTTCCCATGTTTTCGTGTACCAGGCCGGATTCGTGTCAACGGTCGGATTGTCTGCCGCGGGTGTCGCGACGCTTGAAGTTTGAGTCGCGGTGGCGGCGGGTGGCGCCCAGCCAACAGCAATGAAGAGTGCATTGGTTAGCAGCAACGGGGCGGCCACGAACAGCAGCACGTTAAAGATCAGCGCGAAGATGATCGAACCTACAGCTGCTGCATTTGTTCCTTTTTTCAGTTCATCTTTCGATTTCTTTTCTGTCGGCACAGGAAAAAGCCCAGGGACGGCGCCAGTCAGTCCGGCAAAATCGCCCTCGCCTTCGATTACCGCGGGAGATAGGGCAATCTTTACCTCTTCTGTTTTGGCTAGTTCAGCTTCCTCAAAAGCCTCACTGGCCGAATAGTTCAACGCCTTGATGCCAAGTCCCATCGATTGCACCAGGACCGCGCCACCACGAAGCACTGGTAATTTGAGCAGCGGAAACTTGTCACTCCACTTCGGCAAGCGCGCGGCGGTGTTCACGATCGTGCCGTCGGCCTTGCGCACGGCAATAGCGTAGGCATTTGGCGTACGCATCATCACGCCTTCAATTACGGCCTGGCCGCCAACAATTAAGTCTCTTTCTGGTGTGCTCATGATCGTCAATACTAAATCGTGAATCGTTAAATCGTCGTCCGAGGTTTGGAGCCTTGACCCCTTGAAAAACACTAACGCCGGCGTTTGCTGTGCCGTCGCTTTGCTTTGGATGCAGCAAGAGCGACCAGCTTCGGCGCCGGCGTCAAGAAAATGTTATTAGCTAATGTCGGTTAAACAGAATCACGTGAATAATTTTACTGGGCGGATGTAGCGCCCTCGGTCGCCGGTTTTTTGCCATAGCGTTTGTTAAAGCGATCGACGCGTCCGGCTGTGTCCACCAGCTTTTGTTTGCCGGTGAAGAACGGGTGGCAGGCGGAGCAGATTTCCACGTGCAAGTCCGATTTGCGTGTCGAGCGGGTCTTAAAGGTTTCGCCGCAAGCGCAGGTAACGGTTATTTCTGTGTATTCGGGGTGAATTCCTGGTTTCATTACGTCTTCTTTCGTCACTCACTAGGGCCGCCAATCGGCCGAATTTTCAAACAGGTTATGATAGGGTTCCGCGGTAAATATCGTCAAGCGAGGAACGTCTTGAAGGCTTTAAAGACGCCTGAACAAGTTGGTTGACACGAGATAAATCGCATGTTTAAATCGATTTTCGCCGTCCTTCTGTACTATTAGTAACACCGAGCAGCACCATCGAACACGCCCTGCGTGGAATTCGTTCGACCAGCCCCGAGCGATCGCGAATTGGAGAGCGAGGTGTAGAATCTAGTCGAGCCTTTGGGCATCTATGCCAGAAGACACGAAGCAGCCGGACCCAACAGAACCTCCAAAACCGGACGCGCCAGAGTCTGATGCGTCCGGTGTTCAATCTGCCGCGCTCTCTGGATCTGACGCCGAGAAATCGGCCATCGTCGAAGAAGCCAAGAATCGGGTAGCAGCCGCCAAAGAATCCCTGGCCGCTAAAGCCGAGACGCCCGCAGGAACTCCTAAACCTCCAGTTAAAAAGAAGGAAGAAGGTCCGAAACCTACTGACGCCGGCAATCATCCGCTGGTACAGAAGCTGCGCGCAAAATTTGGCGAGTCCGTAGGGGACGCCTCTGAATTCATTGGCCAGCTTTCCGTCAACATCCGGCGAGAAAAGATCGTCCAGGTTTGCGAATTTCTCAGACAGGACGAAGAGACGCCGTTCGCTTATCTGTCTGACCTCACCTGTGTCCACTTTCCTGATCGCAAGGACGCGCCGTTTGAGATTGTCTATAACCTCTATTCCATCGAGGCGAATGAACGTATACGTCTGAAGGTCGCAACGACGGAGCAGATGGGCGTCTACAGTGTTACCGGCGTTTGGCCGGCAGCCAATTGGTTGGAGCGGGAAGTGTTTGATCTCTTCGGGGTTCGTTTCGCAAACCATCCCGACCTACGCCGCCTGTTATTGCCGCCGGATTGGGAAGGTTATCCGCTGCGAAAGGATTTTCCCCTCGAGTTTGTTGAGAACGCCTGGACGGAAGAGCATTTGCCGGAGATGACCGACGTGCAGCGCGAGCAGTTGGAGCAGCGGCGCGCTTACGGCCTTGAGATACTTTCTGTGCCCCAGGAACGAATGATGAGAGAGATCTTTCGCGGTGGCAAAGACGTGATGCCAAAAGATAAGTGAGCTTTGTGCTTTGGTCTTTGTTCTTTGTATATCTTTGTTAGCAGCCGCCTTGACTCCGAAGTTAGCAGCGCAAATAAGACTTGAGGGCATCAGACGGATAAAATACCAGGAAGCTCGAAGGACAAAGCGCAAAGTACGAAGTACTACTTCCTTATGACGCCGAAAGAGATTGCCACCCATTACGATGCCAAGGTTTTCGATACGCCGGATGCGGCGAAGGTGGCGGGCTTTGTCTTGACTGAGAGTTTGGCGCCAAGAAATGTTTGGAACAAAGCAAGCGCGGCGAGTGCGATCGTACTGAAACTGGTCGACAAGAGATCTAGCGGCGACGCTGAGGAGATCGGTTTGGTGATTGAACCCTGGCGTGTGACCGGTTGTTACAAGCCGCAGCAGTCAGAGACACCGGCGGCATAGGAAGCAGCGGCAGTAAGCAGGGGCAGGAGGCAGGAAAACAAAGAACAGAGAAAAGAGAACGAAGAACTAAGCACAAAGTACGAAGCACGTCAGCGTTAAGAGTTTAGTATGCACCAGGTAGAAATAGCGACAACCCAGGAAACCTTGCTCGATAGCCCCGAGATGGTGCTCAACATGGGGCCACAGCACCCTTCCACTCACGGGGTGCTGCGCGTGATCCTCAAGCTCGACGGCGAAACGGTCATCGATCTCGACTGCGACATTGGCTATCTCCATCGCGGCATGGAAAAAATAGCTGAGAATCGCATGTACACCATGATCGCTCCCTATTGGGATCGGCTCGACTACATCGCCGCAGTTTCAAACGGACTGGTCTGGGTTGAGACCGTTGAACACATCATGGGCCTGGATGTACCTCCGCGTGCCCACTACCTGCGCACAATTCTCACCGAACTCAATCGAATAGCTTCACATCTGCTGTGGCTGGCGACTCACGCGCTTGATATTGGTGCGGTCACCGTGTTGCTGTGGGCCCTACGTGAACGCGAAGAGATACTAAAGATCTTCGAACGCCAGTTTGGCGCGCGCTTGACGTGTCATGCCTGGCGCGTCGGTGGCATGCCCAATGATGCCTATGACGATTTCAATACGGACGTCCGTCGATTTGTAAATAACTTTCCCAAGCGGTTGGACGAGTATGAAACTGTACTTTCAGAGAATCGCATTTGGTTGAGCCGAACTGTCGGTATTGGGGTTATTTCCGGACCTGAGGCTATTGCCATTGGCTTGTCAGGCCCGGCACTTCGTGGTTCAGGCGTCGCCTGGGACGTTCGAAAGTCGCGACCTTATGCCGCCTACGGTGATATGGACTTCGATATTCCGATCGGTGAAAACGGTGATACCTATGATCGCTACCTGGTGCGACTCGAGGAAATGCGCCAGTCACGACGGATCATCGACCAGGCCCTCGATAACCTGCCGGACGGACCGGTAAACGCCAAGTTACCCAAGGTCGTGAAGCCACCCGTCGGTGACTACTATCATTCAATCGAAGGTCCCAAGGGTGAGATTGGCTGTTATCTCGTGTCTGACGGTACCGCACAGCCATGGCGCGTGCGAGTACGTCCACCGTCATTTATCAACCTGCAAGCGTTGAAACAGATGTGCGTCGGTCACCTGGTCGCTGACGTTGTGGCCATTATCGGTACGCTGGACATAGTGTTGGGTGAGATCGATCGGTAGAGATAGCTTATGTTGCTGTTTGCTCCTCTTAATGTGCTCGATCAGTTCTTGTTGAGGTGGTTCAGCGCCGACACCATCAACTTTGTGATCTGGCCCTTGATCCAAATCGGTATCGTCGTCACGCTGGTGGCGCTGTGGGTAGCTTACGCGACTTACCTGGAACGCAAAATTTCCGCTTTCATGCAAGCTCGCCTGGGCCCGATGCGAGTTGGACCATGGGGGTTACTGCAGCCCATCGCCGACGGTCTAAAGCTGTTGACGAAAGAAGACTTCGTTCCTGAGAAGGCGGATCGCTGGATCTTCTTCTTTGCGCCTTACATCGCTGTTGCGGCCGCGTTCATTGTCTTTTCCGTCGTTCCCTTTGGACCAGACTGGGCAGTCATCGCCGACGTCAATATCGGCCTCCTGCTGGTGCTCGCCGTTTCCAGCGTTGGTGTGTTGGCTTTGATCCTGGCCGGTTGGTCCTCCAATTCCAAGTACGCTCTACTGGGCGCCTTACGTTCGAGCGCGCAGATGGTTTCGTACGAAGTCGCGATGGGGTTATCGCTCATTGGCGGCTTAATGTTCGCTCGTACCCTATCGCTTTCCGGGATCGTGACGGCGCAGGCTTCAGATTCGATTTGGTTCATCGTTTATCAACCGCTTGGCTTCATTCTTTTCCTGATTAGTGGCATCGCCGAAAACAACCGCGCTCCTTTCGACTTGCCCGAAGCCGAGTCGGAGTTAGTAGCAGGGTTCCATACCGAGTACTCAGGGATGCGTTGGTCGTTGTTCTTCATGGCCGAGTATGCGGCGATGGTGGTAGTCGCTGCAGTTGCTACCACGGTTTATCTCGGGGGCTGGTACTTCCCCTATGTGTTTGCCCTGACTGCAGCCAGGGGCCATCACAGTTTGTATGTAGCCGTCAGTGTGCTGGTGTTTCTCTTCAAGGCTTCAATCGTTCTGTATGTCTATTTCTGGTTGCGTTGGACGTTGCCGCGCTTTCGTTACGATCAGTTGATGGATATTGGCTGGAAGTGGTTGATTCCGTCTGCGCTCATCAATATCGCCTGGACCGCTCTCACGGTAACTGTGGTGCAAGGGCTGAATTCAGCTAACGTACTTAAGACAATTGAGTTGCTCGGTCCACGTTTGAATCTGACCATGGCCGGCAAGTTGGTGGCGTTTGGCTTCGGTCTGGTGGGCGTGTTTATCACCGGTGCGTTGTTAGCGCGGATCAACTGGCGCTCACGTGACTTTAACTTGAAGACGCAGCGGAGAGATATCCGGCTGGTCAATCTGCCGAAAGGGAAACCGGCAGTTCCGG
>Ga0126377_10000897_pt1 | contig 18960 bp, 13 predicted proteins | sample PanSoiMetPlot_22_FD_92647 | JGI IMG/M metagenome (GOLD analysis project Ga0126377, IMG submission 92647) | Tropical forest soil microbial communities from Panama - MetaG Plot_22 | ecosystem: Environmental > Terrestrial > Soil > Tropical forest > Bulk soil | place: Panama | collected 2016-02-17 | reverse complement strand
CTCCGACATGTCCGTGAACGAGCTCACGTCCGAGAGATTGGGATAGTTCCGGTACTGGAGATCGTCGAACAGCTGGTTGCTGTCAAAGTGCCGGCGACAACTGGCTAGGATCACGATCGACTTGCCTGGAGCGGACGATTCTCTAACCGAATGGCGGACAGCGTCCAGTCAACAGCCCTTCGCGTTTGTCCACCCACGACATGTCGTGACCGAGTTACACGCTTTACGACCGTCACCTGATCTGAGATCATTTCGCCCCCGACATCGAGGATCGCGGTCCGGCGACGCGTCGTACGATGCTCGGCTCCATCGACGACGATGAAGACGCTCTTGATGCTGGCCTGCCTCGTAGGCGTTCCCACGAGTGCTTTCGCTCAAGCAGCCCTGTCCGGCACGGTGAAGGATCCTTCAGGCGCGCCGATCTCCGGCGTCGTTGTTGAAGCCAGCAGCGACGCACTCATCGAAAAAGTCCGTACGACCCTGACTGATGATGCCGGACGGTACCGTATCGAAGGGTTGCGTCCAGGTACATATCAGGTGAAGTTCACGCGCGAAGGGTGGACGCCACACCAACAAGACAGCGTTGAACTCACCGGGGCGCTTACCGCAACCGTCGATGCGGAACTGAGCGTCGGCGGGCTCACTGAGACGATTATCGTCACCCGCGATTTCCCAATTCTCGACGTCAACGGCACGCAACGCGAGGTCACGCTGAGCGGAGCCCTCGTGAGGTCGATTCCGACGGTTCGCAGCTACAACGCGTTGCTCCCGCTCATCCCCGGCGTGGTCACGACCGTCAACGACACCGTCACGAGTACGGCGACGACTTCCTTCCCGATCCACGGAGGGCGCTCGAATGAAGGACGGCTGTCGCTCGATGGCTTGACGATCGGCAGTCCGCCTGCGGGCAATTCTGCGGCCAGCTACGTCGTCGATGTCGGCACTGCCCAGGAGGTCACGTTCACCACACCAGGTGCGCTTGGCGAGATCGAAACCGGCGGGCTGGTCATGAATATCGTACCGAAGAGCGGCGGCAACACGCTCAACGGATCGGTGTTCGTCGGCGGCACGAGTACGAAGCTGCAGGGCGACAACCTGACACCGTCTTTGATGAGACAGGGGGTCAGCGCCGCGACCCCACTCACGAAGGTCTACGATTTGTCAGGCACAATCGGCGGTCCGATCAAAAAGGATCGTGCGTGGTACTTCGTCAACGGACATGTCAGCGGTAGCACCAAAGAGAGCGCGAACGTTTACTACAACCTGAACGCCGGCGATCCGTCGACGTGGCTGTATGCGCCGGATCCCAGTCGCCGCGAATACTCCGATCGCACGTTCGAAAACGCCAGTGGACGCGTGACCTGGCAGACCACCGCTCGCAATAAAGTCACCGGCTTCTGGGACGCGCAGGCGTTATGCCGGACGTGCACGGGGGCGACTCCAGGCCTGTCTGAACCTCCACGCGTGTCCCCTGAGGCGGTTGGCGTCCTCGGACGGCCGCTCCATGTGACGCAGGCGACGTGGTCGTCGCCGCTCACGGATCGGTGGCTTCTCGAAGCGGGATACGGCGGTACCTTCTTTGGCGTCGGCAACTTCGAACGCACGCCGAACCCCACCCGCGAGCTGATTCGCGTTGTCGAACAATGTGCGAGTGGCTGCGCCGCGAACGGCAACATTCCTGGATTGGCGTATCGATCGCAGGACTTCAGCATTGCCGACACCGGCTCGTATCTCTGGAAGGGGTCGGTCTCACACGTTGCCGGCGCGCACAGTCTGAAATTCGGGTATCAGCACACGCTGATGACCGACGATCGGACATGGTTCACCAACGATCAGAACTTGACCTACCGCGTCGACAATGGCGTGCCGAATCAGTTGACCCAGTCGATCTCGCCGTGGGTGAACGACGCACGTGCAGGCTGGGACGGTCTGTTCCTCCAGGAGCGGTGGACGCACGATCGCGTCACGCTGCACGGCGCGCTGCGGTTCGACCGCGCGGTGAGCTGGTTCCCCGAACAGCAGGAAGGACCGTCGAGATTCCTGACGACGCCGATCGTCATCCCGGAGACCCGTGGCGTCGACAGCTACAAGGATCTGACGCTCCGAGCGGGCCTCGCCTACAACGTCTTCGGAACCGGAAAGACGGCGATCAAGATGAGCGTCGGGAAGTACCTGGAAGGCGCGGGAACGATGAGTACCTACGCCAACAGTAATCCGACGCTGCGTCTGCCACAGACGACCATGGTGTTCGGTACCGCCGGCGTGACGCGGTCGTGGACCGACGCCAATCAGAATTTCATCGCGGATTGCGATCTGCTCAATCCCGCGGCTCAGGATCTCCGGGCCAGCGGTGGTGATGCGTGCGGCGTGCAGTCGAACACGAGCTTCGGCCGTAATGTCCTGACCAACAACTTCGCTCCCGATGTGCTCTCAGGGTGGGGCGTCCGTCCGTCTGATTGGACGCTTACCGTTTCACTTCAACATCAGGTCGGAGCCCGATCGTCGGTGGACGTGACCTACACGCGCCGCTGGTATCGCGGATTCTTCGTGGCCGACAATCTGTCGCTCCAGCCGTCCGACTTCAACGCGTTCAGCGTCACCGCTCCCTCGGACCCGCGATTACCAGGTGGAGGCGGCTACGTCGTCTCGGGCCTCTATGACGTCGTTCCGGACAAGTCCGGACAGGTCAACAATCTCATTGCCGACTCCGGCAACTACGGGTCGTGGTCGCAGTACTTCAACGGCCTGGACGTCACGGCGAACCTTCGAATCGGCCGCGATTTCGCCCTCGTCGGTGGCACGAGCACCGGTCAGACCATTGCCGACAGCTGCGACGTGCGCGCACATCTGCCGGAGCTGGCCACCACCATCACGGGAACGAGCGCGTTCGGTCCGGGCCTGGCCGGGTCGGCGGTGACCCCCTCGAGTCCGTACTGCCACGTCGGCTTCGGGCTTCTCACGCAGCTCAGAGGGTTATCGTCGTACGTGGTGCCGGCACTGAACATCCAGCTGTCGGCGACATTTCAAAACAAGCCCGGTCCGATGCTGGCCGCGAACTATGCGGCGCCGAACTCGATCGTGGCGGCATCGCTGGGAAGAAATCTGTCTGGCAACGCCCCCAACGTGACGATTAATCTTGTGCGACCGGGGACGCTGTACGGCGACCGCATCAATCAACTCGACTTTCGAATCGCAAAGACACTGCGCTATCGCCGCTCGCGCACGCTGGTCTCACTGGACATGTATAACGCACTGAACTCGAGTGCGGTGTTGACGTACGACAACACCTTCGTTCCGGGAGGGCCCTGGCTGCAGCCACAGACGATCCTGACTCCACGGTTTCTCAAAATCGCCGCGGAACTCGAATTCTGATCCATGCGAGTTCTGAAGACGCGGCCGCGTCACGCACGATGTCTGTTGACGATGGTCGCTCTTCTGGAACTCTGCGTGGCGACTTCCGCGTGGGCACAACGACAGAAGCAGGTACTCGTCCTGTACTCCACGAGGCGAGATGCGCAGATCGTGATTGTCGGTGACCGCGAGATACCGAAGGTGATCGAAAACGGCGTCCCGGAGGGAGTGGACTACTATTCGGAATTCATCGATCAGGGGCGGTTTTCGAACCCTGAGTATCAGACTGGCTTCCGCGACTTTCTCCGCTTGAAGTATCAGGAAAAATCGTTCGATCTCATCATCGCAATCGGAGACATTCCACTCGAGTTCATCGACAACAATCGGGGCATATTGTTCCCGGATGTCCCTGTCGTCTTTTTCTCGAGCCGGCGTTCGCCTCATCGGCCCCTCAACTCGACGGGCATTGTCGCCGAATTGAATCTCAAGGGCACGCTTGCCTTCGTCAGCGATCTGCAGCCCGATGTCCGAAAGGTGTTCGTCGTCACGGGAGCGGACGAGACCGACAAGTGGTACGAACGGGCCGCTCGGGAACAACTCCGGTCATTCGAGCCTCGGTTCGCGATCACTTATTTGTCAGGTCTCACGACGGCCGAACTCGAAGGGCGTCTCGGATCCTTGCCGAAGCATTCCATCGTTTACTTTCTGATCGTCAGTCGTGATGGCGCGAACGAAACGTTCCATCCCTTGGAGTACTTGGAGAAAGTTGCGGCGATGGCGCAGGCACCTGTCTATAGCTGGCTGGATTCAGCCATGGATCACGGCATTGTCGGCGGCAGCCTGAAGGATCAGATGGCAGAGATGCGCGCAGTTGCGGCGTCAGCGCTGAGGGTACTTCGTGGTGAGCGAGCCGACAGCATTCCGATCCAGACGACCGATTTGAACGTCAGGCAAGTCGACTGGCGGGCGCTTCAAAGATGGGGTATGTCCGAGGCGTACATTCCGGCGGGAACGCTCGTCAGGTTCAAGGAGCCGTCAATCTGGCAGCGGTATCGAGCCTATATTGTCGGTGCGGTTGCCATCCTGTTCGCGCAGACGGCGCTGATCGCGGCGCTTCTGGTCCAACGCAGGCGGCGACATCAGGCCGAAGCGCAACTTCGCGGGAAGCAGTCGGAGTTGCTCCACAGCTATGAGCAGATCCGCGACCTGGGATCGCGGCTGTTGCATGCGCAAGAAGGCGAACGGTCCCGCATCGCCCTTGAATTGCACGACGACATCAGTCAGCAGATTGCGGTGCTGACGATGGACCTGGCGATGCTGAGCCGGTCCGATGCCCTCGAGGCAAAGAAGATCGCCAATGAAGCGCTCAAACGCGCCGGACAGATCGCCATGAGCCTCCATGAGTTGTCTCATCGTCTGCATCCGGCCAACCTGCGGGTTCTACGCCTGGTCGACGCCCTGGATGCCCTGCGGCGCGAGATGTCACGACAGGGGGTAGAGATCTCCTTTACGCACGACAAGGTGCCGGCGACGCTTACTGCCGATCTGAAGTTGTGTCTCTTCCGACTCGTTCAGGAAGGGTTGCAGAACGCTCTCAAGCACAGTGGCGCGCGCTTTGTGTCGGTCCATTTGAACGGTGGCCCGGGTGCGCTCACGCTCAGCATCGTCGACAACGGCGTCGGATTCGATGTCGATGCCGCGGTGGGCAAAGGACTCGGCCTCATGAGCATGAGAGAACGGCTCGACTCGATCGGCGCGTCGTTCGAAATCCATTCTGCGCGTGGCGCCGGCACGACGTTGACGGCCATCGTTCCATTGGAGGTTGTAACCGGGATCGCGTCGGGCGCTGCGGTCTGAGGTGTCGTGGATGCCCGGTTCTGCTGTCAGGGCACTCTCAGGATCAGGGCTGCGGTGAACTCGATCTGCCAGACGACGTCGACGTTGAGACGCAGAAAACAGATGCCTGTTGAGCAGGCCAGTACGTTGGCGTTGGCGTAGACAAACGTCGCAAACACCTGACTGCCGACACGCACGCCCACCTTCGATGCGGGGAACAGTTTGACTCCTCCGCCGGCACCGACCGTGAAGCGGACCTCGCTGTCTCCTACGCCTGCGTAGCGAGTCAGACCGAGCATCCCGGTTGCAAACGGGCGCACACGTCCGTCCGCGTACTCCTGAAGTCCGCCTGCCTGCAGGTGGTCGACGCTGACGTGCCAGCGCGAGGGAGGTCCAAGAAGGCTCGGCACGCTGATGGCGGCGTTCTGATGCGTGAACAGCGCCTCGAACTGAAGGCCGTCGTGAAGCGGCACGTCCACGATCAGGCCAACGGCGGGAGCCCCATCGACATCGACCGGCCGGCCAGTGACGAGCTCGAAGAAGTCGTTGCCGAACCGGTACCCACCAAATGGCGTGACCTCCACGCCTTGCGCAAGGAGATTGGCGGGGGCAATCACGCACGCGACGCAGGTAATCAGGCCGACGACGCGGGATGGGCGGGCCGTCATGTCAGAGCCCCTTGATGATGGGCCGTGCGTTATGCATCGGGCATGCCCGTGAGTTCGCCCGCATACCCGTCATCACGAGTTGACGCGGCAGGCGATCAGCAGTATTAAGTGCCTGCCTCGCCGAAGCCATTAAGACGACGGCGGCGAGCCTGTCTCGCCGTAGCCCGAAGGGCGAAGGCGGACCCCTCATCCCGGTAGCGATCGGCACTCTTCGGCCACTCGTTTCACGAAGGAGTTGCCCATGAATCGGCTGTCGCGAGCTCTGTCCCCTGGTCGAGGTATTGCACTGACCCTTCTGCTGGCCGCAGGATTTGTCGCAGGCTGCGGTCGATCGCTCGATGACGATCCGAATTCGCCCGTCTCGGTGACGGTCGAACAGACGTATTTGACCATCGGCAACAAGGCGGGCTCGGCGCTCGTGGACGGCACCATCGAGCTCGTGCCGGCCGGCGTCCTGGCGCCGTACCGAACGTCGCTTCCGCGCGTCGAGTCCGGCTCGAGTCGCGAGATCCGCTACGACCTGTTCTCCGGCGCCGGTGGGGCGCGTTTTGTTCGCGGCGGTACTCGGATCCGATCGGTCAGAGTGGTCGCGGTTGACAACACCGGCAAAACGCACAAACGCGAAGTGCCCTTCAACTGAAGCGCTTCTGAAGGAGGCGGCGATGAGATGCACGCGACTGGTCGCGATGCTGGTGACCGTGATGTTCACCGGTGTCTCTGGACAGGCTCAGGCTCCGAAGAAGTTCCTGGGGGGACCATTGGTGATCGAGGACCAGGGAAGCTTCTTCGTTGGCGGCGTCCAGAAGATTACCGACTACGCCACCGTCGCACCGCCGCCCGCCCCGGGCGCAGCGCCCGCACCTGCGGCTCCACCGACGCCGCAGCAGATCACGATCGGACAGATGTACGTGCAGTTTCAGATTCCCGCCAAGAAGTACGGAGCGGGCTGGCCGGTGATCATGGTGCACGGCTCGACGCACACGGGTGCGTGTCTCGAGGCGACGCCGGATGGTCGGGAAGGCTGGTATCCGTACTTCGTCCGGCACGGTGTGCCCAGCTATGTTGTCGATCAAGCTGGGCGAGGGCGCTCGGGCTTCGACGAATCGGTGATCCACGAAGGCGAAGCGCGGCTTGCGAGCGGCAACGTGAAAGGGGCGGCGGAGATCCTTCCGAGCTTCGCCCGCATCACCGACAACGGCGCATGGACGGCGTGGTTCGGTCACCTGGTGCCCGATGGGTCGACGGTGCTGACCGGCACGTTGGTGCCGCACGCGGATGCTCGCGACCCGAACCCCAAGCCCGACGCGTATCAACACGTCGCACCCCTCTTCCCGCTCGACGCGGTCGATCAACGGCTCGTGTCGCGTGCCGGTGCGATCGGCCCAGCGCCCGCGACGTCGAATCAGACCCTCGCCCTCGAGTACTACAAGCAGCTGGTACCGAATGCGGAGTCGACGCTGCCCGGATCGACCTGCGAGTCGTGCGATCCGAAGACGCTGTCGCCGGCAAACACCTGGACGCCGCAGAACCTGGCCACGCTGGTCGAGCGGCTGGGCGGCGCCATCGTCGTGACCCACTCACAATCGGGAATCATGGGACATCACATGACGCGCATCCTGAAGGAGCGTGGTCACCTCGATTTGCTGAAAGGGCTGGTCACGCTCGAGGGGTCGTGCTCGCTGCCGAACAGCGGGCTCACCGCGGCCGACTTCGACAACATCCCGTACCTGGCGGTGAAGGGCGACTACACGGCGACGAGCCCCGTCTGCCAGGAGACGGTCAACACCATCAACGCGCGACGCGCGTCGAAGCAGGGCACAGCCAAGGCGGAGTACTTGAAGCTCGATGACATGGGCATCCTCGGTGTGACGCACATGATGATGCTCGACAAGAAGAATCTCGAGATCGCGGACATCCTGCTCAATTGGACTGAGAAGAATGTGCGCGGAGGGAGGCACCGCTGACTACACGGTCCGGCTGCCGCCTTCGCGTGTGTGCGCGACGGCGGCCAAGCAAGCCGGACACTAGGACCTCGTCCGGCTGAAGCCGGACACTACGTACACAGGAGCGTCATATGAAGAGACCCTCGCGGCTGTTCATGGTTGTCGCATCTGCGGCATTGGTCGGAGCCTGCAACACGACGCCTGTCGCCGAGGCGCCTACCGCGGGCGGTGCCGCACCCGCGACCGCGGCGCCCGCAACGGACGCCGACAAACAGTGGACATCGCAGAACAAGAACCCGGCGTCGACGCGCTACAGCGCGGTGAGCGAGATCAACACGAGCAATGTGAAGAATCTCAAGGTCGCATGGTCGTTCTCGACCGGCGTCCTCCGCGGCCACGAAGGTGGACCGCTCGTCGTGGGCAGCACGATGTACGTGCACACACCGTTCCCCAACATCGTGTATGCGCTCGACCTGACGAAGGAAGGCGCGCCCGTGAAGTGGAAGTACGTGCCCAAGCAGGACCCGAAGGTCATTCCGATTGCGTGCTGCGATACGGTGAATCGCGGACTGGCGTTCGCCGACGGGAAGATCTTCATGAACCAGCTCGATACGACGACCGTCGCGCTCGATGCCGCAACCGGCAAGGAGCTGTGGAAGGTCAAGCAGGGCGACTACAAGGTCGGACAGACCGTGACCGCCGCACCGATTGTGATCAAAGACAAGGTCATATCCGGAATCTCCGGCGGCGAGTTCGGCGTGCGTGGATTCGTGACCGCCAATGACGTCAACACCGGCAAACAGATCTGGCGCATGTACAGCACCGGCCCCGAGGCGGAAGTCGGCTTCGGGGGGTCCGTCGACACGTGGCAGGGCGAGGAATGGAAACGCGGCGGCGGAACGACGTGGGGCTGGTACAGCTACGACCCTGAGCTGAATCTCTTCTACTACGGCACCGGCAACCCGGGTTCGTGGAACCCGGATCAGCGCCCCGGTGACAACAAGTGGTCGATGACGATCTTCGCGCGCAATCCGGACACGGGGAAGGCGGCGTGGGCGTATCAGAAGACCCCGCACGACGCATGGGACTACGACGGCATCAACGAGAACGTCCTCGTCGATCTGAACATCAAGGGTCAGATGCGCAAGACGCTGGTGAACTTCGATCGCAACGGGTTCGCCTACGTGCTCGATCGCACGAATGGTCAGCTGCTGCTGGCCGACCCGTTCGTCGCCGTCAACTGGGCGAAGAGCGTCGACCTCACGACCGGCAAGCCGGTCGAGAATCCCGAGAAGCGCACCTCATCGAAGATGAACACGAAGGACATCTGTCCGTCGGCGATGGGAGGCAAGAATCAGCAGCCCGTGTCCTACTCGCCGCGCACCGGCTACTTCTATGTGCCCACGAACAACCTCTGCATGGATTACGAGGGCGTGCAGGTGAAGTATCAGGCAGGGCAGCCGTATGTCGGCGCGATCGTGGTGAGCAAGCCGGGCCCCGGTGGCAACCGTGGCGAGTTCATCGCGTGGGATCCGACGGCTGGCAAGAAAGTGTGGGGCATCAAGGAAGAACTCTCGGCCTGGGGCGGCGCGCTCTCGACCGCCGGGGACGTCGTCTTCTACGGGACGATGGAAGGCTGGCTCAAGGCCCTGAACGCGAAGACGGGAGAGCTGTTGTGGAAGTTCAAGACGCCGTCGGGGATCATCGGCAACCCGATGACGTATGTCGGTCCCGATGGGAAGCAGTACGTGGCGGTGCTCTCTGGTGTCGGTGGATGGTCGGGAATTGGTGTGGCTGCCGACATGAGTCTCGAGGATCCGACGGCCGGCCTGGGCGCGATCGGCGCGTTCAAGGATCTGGCGAACTTCAGCAACCAGGGCGGCGTGCTCACGGTGTTCGCGCTTCCGTGACCGTATCGCGTCCGATCCTGGTCGTCGCGTGTATCGTCTGCGCGAACGTCGCGTTCGCGCAGACGTCTAGCAAGCCTGCATTCCGCGTGTGCGCCGATCCCGAGAACATGCCGTTCTCGAACCAGAAGCAGGAAGGGTTCGAAAACAAGATCGCTGATCTCGTGGCGAAGGAGCTCGGCGAGCCCACGCGCTACATCTGGTGGGGCCAGCGGCGCGGGTTCATCAGGAACACGATGAACGCCACGCTCGAGGAAGGGCGATGCGACGTCGTCATTGCCGTCCCGAAGGAATACGATCTCGTGCGCACGACCAAGCCGTACTTCAGATCGACGTACGTCTTCGTCTATCCAAGAGACAAGGGGCTGAAGATCACGTCGCTGGACGATCCGGTTCTCAAGAAAGTGAAGATCGGCGTCCACCTCCTGGGCAACGACTACGAGAACCCTCCGCCCGTCCACGAGTTGTCGAAGAGGGGAGTCGTGGGGAACCTGGTCGGCTTCCCCACGTTCTACTCGGCGGAGAACCCGCCGAGCGCGATCATCGACGCCGTGGCGAGTGGGAAAGTCGATGTGGCGATCGTATGGGGGCCGGCAGCCGGGTACTACGTGCAGCGCCAGAAATTGCCGCTAGTGATGGTACCGGTGCCGTCCGCCCCCGGTGATTTGCCGTTCGCGTTCGACATGTCGATGGGCGTGAAGCCCGGGAACACGGCACTCCTGACGACACTGGAGAAAGTGCTCGATTCGCGCCGTGCTGACATCATGAAAATCCTGAAGGAGTACAACGTGCCGTTGATCGAGGGAAAGGGAGTGTCGAAGTGACCCTCCGCGTGATGATCGCGACGGCCATGACGGTCTTCCTCTCAACGGCGGTCGATGTCATCAGAGACGCAGGTCCAACCGTCCTGGTCGCGCAGGGCAACGGATCGTCGACCTACAGGGACATCTACGACGGGTGGAAGTGGTGGCACGTGTACTGTTATCGCTGTCACGGTGTCGACGCCGTCGGCACGCCGAACGCGCCCAACCTCACCGATCAAAACGGAAAGCTCACCTCCGCGCAATTCCTCAAGATCGTTCGCGAGGGCCGTGCCGACAAGGGCATGCAGGCGTGGGACAAGCTGCTCGACGACAAGCAGATCGGCCAGATCCATCTCTACGTCCGAGCGCGCACCGACAAGGTGCTCCCGCCGGGCCGGCCCGACGAGGTCGGGCCGAACAGGGGACCCTGGGTCCCGCCAGCCGGCTGGCCGAAGCGTTGACTTCGTAGCGGCCGCCGTCCACGTAGGGGCCGCCTTCAGGCGGCCCACCCTAGCCAACCATTTGCTCCCTTAGATCGTCTAGGGTAGACAATGGCGGTCCGACAATTCGACCTGCTGCAGGGCACGCTCGACCTGCTGATCCTGAAGAGCCTGAATACGGGCGCCAATCACGGCTACGGCATTGCCACGCGACTCCATCAACTCTCGGACGATGTGCTGAAGGTTGAGGAGGGCTCGTTGTATCCGGCGCTGTATCGGCTGGAGGAGCAGGGCCTGATCGAATCCGAGTGGCGGGCCACTGAAAACAACCGCAAGGCCAAGTTCTACTCGCTGACTCGCAAAGGGCGCGCCGCCGCACAGGCTGAACACGAGGCGTGGCTGCGCCTCTCGAAAGCGGTGACCCGGGTGCTGAAGGCACTCGAGCAAGGAGCGTGACATGGCCCTTCGTATGCCTCGCTTCATCCGACGGGTCATGGCCCTCTTCACGTGGCGCCGGCGCGATGACGATATGGCGCGGGAGATGGCGTTCCACATCGACGCGCTCGCTCGGGAATCCGTGCGCGCCGGCATGAGCGATGACGAGGCGCAGCGCGAGGCGCGCCGCCGGTTCGGCAGCGTGCTCCGCCAGAAGGAACGCGGCCACGATGTGAAAGGCGTGCCGCTCGTCGAGGACATCATGCGCGACATTCGGCACATAGCCCGCGGGCTCAGGAAGAGCCTTGGCTTCACGACTGCCGTCGTGCTCACACTGATGCTCGGTATCGGCGGGAACACGGCGATCTTCTCAGTCATCGATCAGCTGCTGCTGCGGCCGCTGCCGTACCCGAATGGCGAGCAGCTCGTGACCGTCTACGAATCGTTCCCACGCAGCACCTTCGGCACCAGTGCGCGCCGCATGCGCAATGTGGTGTCGCCGGCCAACTGGCTCGATTGGCAGCGGGAGAGTCGAACCCTCCGGGGATTTGCCGTCTACCGCGCGTTTTCTGGAACGCTGACCGGGGTTGGCGATCCGCTGCAGGTGAACTCGCAGGTCGTGTCGGCGGAGTTCTTTCCGACGCTCGGCGTCAAGCCACTGCTTGGCCGCACGCTGACACCAGAGGACGATCGGCCGAAAGCGCCCCTTGTGAGCGTCTTGAGCCACCGGCTGTGGGAGAGTCGCTTCGGCAGCGACCCGAAGGCGGTCGGCCGGATCATCCGCGTGAACGACGTGCCGGTCGAAATCGTCGGCGTCATGCCGCCCGGCTTCCGGTTCCTGTATCAGGACGTCGACATGTGGGGTGCGATCCAGCTCGATCGCAACGAGGCGTGGCGGCAGACGGCGGGGCGATTCGTCAACGTGGTCGCACGTCTGAAACCGGGCGTGGCCATTGGCGAGGCGCGAACCGAAATGGAAGCGATCGGCGCGCGGCTGGCGGCGACATACGAATTCAACAAGAACTCCAGCGTCACGATCGTCCCGCTTCGTGAAGAGCTCACGGGTGAGGTGCAGACATCGCTGATCGTGCTCTATGCGGCGGTAGGTGTGCTCCTGTCGATCGCCTGCTTCAATGTGGCCAATCTGCTCCTGGCGCGCTCGGCGTCGCGCCGGCGGGAGATTGCGATCCGGACGGCACTCGGCGCCGGCCGCCTCGCGATCATTCGTCAGCTATTGGTCGAGAGCCTGCTGCTTGCGGTCGTCGGCGGCGCGCTGGGTGTGGCGCTGGCGCGTCTCAGCCTCGATGCGCTGGTGGCATTTGCACCCGCAGATCTCCTGCGGGTTCCCGAGCTGTACGTCGATCGTCGAGTGCTGATGTACGCGCTCGGTCTGTCAGTCATGACCGGCCTTGTCGTAGGGATTGTCCCGGCGATTCTGGTTGCGGGTCAGTCGATGGTCGCGTCGATCCGTGCCGGCGGCCTCACTGTGACCCATTCACCGCGGATCCGTCAGGCGCTGGTCATCTGCCAGGTCGCGATGACCGTGATCCTCTTGTGCGGCGCCGGTCTGCTCGTACGAACGATCATCGCGTTGAACGGAGCCAACAGCGGGTTCGACAAGCAGAATGTCCTTACGATGGAACTCGTGCTCCCCGGTGCGCGGTACAAGGCCGAACAGCGCACATCGTTCTACGCACAGACGCTGGCTGCCATTCGGGCGCTGCCCGGTGTGGAGTCGGCCGCCGCCGCCAACAGTCTCGCGGTCGTCGGACCACCACGCGGCGGCAGCTGGTGGCATCGTCTCGGCACGCCGGAGCTGCCCCCGCCCGAGCGACCGGTGACACTCATCCGAGTGGTGACGCCCGGCTACTTCCGGACGCTTCGAATTCCTGTTCTTCGAGGGCGGGAGTTCACTGACGCTGACGAGGCCAGCCCGAATCAGAGCTTCATCGTGAACGAGGCGTTTGCGAGGCAGTTTCTGAAGGACATCGATCCGCTGGCGGCTTCGGTCAAGGTGTGGATGCAGTACACCAATCCATATCTGCCGATCATCGGCGTCGTCGGCGATGTCAGCGAAGGCTCGGTCAGGGACAACGCCCAGCCGACCGTCTTCTACAGTCATCGCCAGATGCCGGAGTTTGGGATGACGCTCTTCGTCCGCACCAGTCAGCCAGGTGCGACCGCTGCCGCTTCGGTCGCCGCGATCCGGCGCATCGACTCGAACCTTGCCGTCACGAAGATCCGTACACTCGAAGGAGCGCTGGCGGAAAGCGTCGCGCGCGAACGGCTCAACGCGCTGGTCTCGGGCGCGTTCGCATTGAGCGGGCTGATCCTGGCGTCGCTCGGGCTCTACGGGCTGCTCACGTTCGTGGTCGCGGAGCGCACCAAGGAGATCGGCATTCGCATCGCCCTCGGTGCACCGCTCGGATGGTTGAAGGGATCCGTGGTGGGCGGCGGGCTGCGCCTCGTGGCGATAGGCGCGGCGATCGGTGTCGGGGCCGCGTGGCTGGTGCTGCGCTCGATGGGGACGCTGCTGTTTGGTGTGACTCCGGGGGACGTCTCGACGTACGCGGCCGTTCTGGGCCTGCTCGCTGCCGTGGCCGCGCTCGCCTCATACGTGCCCGCGCGCCGGGCGGCGCAAGTCGAGCCGTTGGTCGCGTTGCGCCAGGAATAAGCGGGTCTCCGCCTTCGCCAAGGCGACGGCGAGACAGGTTCCGACCGCCTACGCGGTCTCGACGCTCGCCGCCTGTTGCAGCCCGAGCAGTTCCACCGCTTTTGCGCGCATCACGTACTTCTGCACCTTGCCGGTGACCGTCATCGGGAACTCGTCGACGAGGTGGACGTAGCGTGGGATCTTGTAATGCGCAATCCGATCGCAACAGAACTGCCGTAGTGCCGCTGCGTCGAGCGGCGCCGCGCCGGCGCGCAGTTTCACCCACGCCATGACCTCTTCGCCGTACTTCAGATCGGGAACGCCGATCACCTGCACGTCGACGATGTCGGGGTGCGTGTAGAGAAATTCTTCGATCTCGCGCGGATACACGTTCTCGCCGCCGCGAATGATCATGTCCTTGATGCGGCCGACGATGTTGACGTAGCCGTGATCGTCCATGGTCGCCATGTCGCCGGTATGCATCCAGCCTCCGGCGTCGATCGCCTCCGCGCTCTTCTCCGGCTCACGCCAGTAGCCGAGCATCACGGAGTAGCCGCGAGTGCAGAGCTCACCAGGTTCACTCCGCTGCAAAGTGCGTCCGGAATCGGGATCGATGATCTTCACCTCGACATGAGGATGCACGCGGCCGACGCTGCCGACTCGCTTGTCGAGTGGATCGTCCACGCTTGTCTGCGTCGACACCGGCGACGTCTCGGTCATGCCGTAACAGATCGTCACTTCGTTCATGTGCATCACGGAGACGCATTGCTTCATCACCTCGATCGGGCAGGGCGACCCCGCCATGATGCCGGTGCGCAGCGACGAGAGGTCGTAGCGATTGAAGTCCGGCAGCGCCAGTTCGGCGATGAACATCGTCGGCACGCCATACAGGCTCGTGCAGCGCTCGGCCTCGACGGTCCGCAGTGTCGCGGTCGGGTCGAACGTCGGGGCAGGGATGACGATCGCCGATCCATGCGAAGTACAGGCGAGGTTGCCGAGCACCATGCCGAAGCAGTGATAGAACGGCACGGGAATGCAGACGCGATCGGACTCGGTATAACGGCATCCCTCACCGATGAAGTATCCGTTGTTCAGCAGATTGTGATGGCTCAGCGTGGCGCCCTTCGGGAATCCTGTCGTGCCGCTGGTGTACTGGATGTTGATCGGGTCGTCGAACTGGAGCGTCGCCTCGCGCTCCGATAACGCCTCGCGTCTGACGACGGCCGCGCAGTCCAGCAGGTCGGTCCAGTATTTGGTTCCAAAGAACACGGCCAGTTCGAGCGTCGGAATGCGGCCTCGAACCTCATGGATCATCGCCGCGTAGTTGCTCGTCTTGTAGCTGGTGGCAGCCAGCAGAAGCCGGCACTGCGACTGTTTCAGCGTGTATTCGATTTCGTGCGTGCGATAGGCGGGATTGAGGTTGACGAGGATCGCGCCGATGCGCGCCGCCGCGTATTCCGTCAGTACCCACTCGGCGCAGTTCGGACTCCAGAGTCCGATCCGATCACCCTTCTCGATCCCGATCGCCAGGAGGCTGCGGGCGAGCCGATCGACGCTGGCGTCGAACTGGGAATACGTCAGTCGAACGTTCTGATGCGGGGCGATCAGAGCATCGGCGTCCGGAAAACGCCGGGCGGTCTCGCGCAGGTTCTCCCCGATCGTCTGCCCGAGGAGCGGACGTGAAGAGGTGCCGTGCGAATACGCGAGGGCCACGCTGATCTCCTGCTGCGGCTCGCGGAGGTGGCTGAGGCCTCCGCGTTCTCTGCGCCTCGGCGACCTCTGCGTTGATCGTCGTCTCCGCGCTCTCTGCCCCTTCAACGGCCGCTCTTGCTCAGACTCCGATAGACAGCTTCGACGAACATATCGGTCGTCCACGCGCCCGTTGTTGCGCCGTAGCGTGAGTCGTAATCGAGGGTAGGCCGCGCGGCCTTTACCTGCTCGAGGGTCATCTTTTTCGCGATCATCGCCTGAATGCGGTCGCGGATGATGGTTACCATGTCGCGATATTCGACGACGTCGAACTCGTCGCAGATTCGCCCGTGCCCCGGCACGATGTAGGTGCCACCTTCTTCGTGGTGCGCGGGTACCGCCAGGTCGAGCACCATGTTGAGCCCGTCGATCACACCCTGCACGTTGCCGCCCTTCTGCAGGTCGATGACCGGATAGCTGTCGGTTCTCATGATGTCGCCGGTGGCGACGACATCGGAGTGGCGGAAGAACACGATGCTGTCGCCATCCGTGTGGGCCGCGGGAATGTGATACATGAAGACCGGCTCGCCGTTGAAATAGAACTCCTTCTGATCGCCGACGAACGTTTCGGTCGGCTGTGCGCTCGAGGGCAGCTGATTCATGCGTGCCGACACGTTGTCGTGGGCGTAGATGTTGACCGCGGTCTGCGTCGCGCCCGGCGTGTTGATGATCGTCCAGCTCGCCGCTGATCCGAGCACCGTCGCGAGGCTCTCGTTGCCGCCCACGTGATCGGCATCCGCGCTCGTGTTCAGCACGTAGCGCACCGGCTTGTTCGTGAACGTATTGAGCTTCTTGATCTCGGCCAGCATCTTGTCGGTCAGCGTGCCGGTCTTCGAATCGACCATGATCGTGCCCGACGAACCGACCTGCACGGTGACGTTGCTGCCGCCGCCCGCCAGCAGATAGACGTTCCCTGAGACCGGCAGCACTTCCAGCCCACCGGTGTCGGGGTTTTTCGCCTGACTCGCGCGGGGCGCCTCCGCTTTGCTCACGGCAGGAGCCTTCTTCAGCTGTTCGGCGTACTCCGGATAGATCGACTCCGGTCCGCCCTTGGCGGCGACCGGCGGGACGTGCGTCCGATCGACGAACTCTTTGAGAAACGGATTTTCTCCGGGCAGGTAGTGCGGCACCTCACCTTTGGCGCGGCCCGAGATCTCTTCGACGTACTCGCACGGCCACGTCCAGTTGGTGTTCTCGTCGGTCGCGATCTGGAAATCGGTCGTACGGATCATCGGCTCGGCGAGGTACACCGGATCAGTGATGATGACGACGTGCGTCATGTACCTGTCGTGTCTGATGAATCGCTCGACGAGCGTCGTCTGGTCGCTCTCCGGCACACCGTTGCGCCGCAGCCATCCCTGTTTGAGATGCGTGGTCGTGACGACGAGCTGTCGGCCCTCCCAGCGGCCGGTTGAGAATCCCATGAACGTGTGGGGCGCGAACTCAGAGGGATGAGGCCGGCCGTCCATCCAGATCGTGCGCGTCTGTTCGTAGGTGCTGATGTAGTTCTTGATGGCGATCACGCGCTGTGTTTCAGGATCCTTCTCCTCCCAGATGCGCAGGGCAAGAGGGCCATGGTAGATGTAGGGCGCCACGTGCACGCGACACTGGTGTTCCTGCAGGGTGAGGCGCGACGCATCCCAGCTCTCGGCGAAGAATCGTGCAGCGTTGTTGATCGGAATCCCCAGGTAGTCGCCGAGATCCGGTCCCGGTCCGCGATCCTGTTCGTCTTCGTGGTTCCGAAACGGGTTCCAGTTTCCTGCCAGTGAGACCTGCGCCAGGGCAGGCACGCTCCAGAGGACCACCGCCAAGAGGATTAGAGCCACCGCAGCCCGCTTCGTCACCCGCCTGATCTCCATGGAGTTGAGGTCCCCGACTCGATGCGCTCGGAAGCCTAGCACGGTGCGACCCTGGCAATAGGTTGCCCACCGCGGCAAAGTAGGCGCAAATACGTTTCCGTCGGGGCTGGTTACGGTTTCGAGGATTGGAGCACGCGATGACGCTGCGCTCACCGGTCTGGTGACGGCTCCTACGCCCATCGTTGCGGTGGCCCCTTGAGTGAAAGGCGCTGCGAACGTCTGAGTAGTGTAAGAAAAGCTTCAACTCGCCGTTCTTACCGAGCCATTCTACCTGGACTACACAGGTGCTGCTGGGCTTGTTCGGCGTAAGCCACCCACCCGCAGTCGCTTTCACGGCCGAGCTGGAATCGGCAGGCATCTTGAAGAAGGTGGAGGCAGGAGGACCAGCATGGTTAAGAGGTATGTATCCGCTGCCGTGTTGGTGGTGCTTGTCTGTGCACTGGCAAGTGGCGCCAACGCCTTCACATCTGACAAGCGAACATATTTCACGTTCAATCGGCCAGTGGCGCTGCCAGGAATGACTCTGCCGGCCGGCACGTATATGTTCCGCATTGCGAACACCGAGTCGAGCCGGAACGTCATTCAAGTCTCGAACAAGCAGGGAACCGAAAGCTACGCGCTTCTGGGCACGATTCAGGCTCAGCGGCCCGATGTGCCAAGGGATTCAGAGATCCGATTCCTCGAGACAGCCTCAGGCGCGCCGCCCGCGGTTGGCACCTATTGGTACGTGGGTGAGCGAACCGGATACGAGTTCATCTACTCGAAGGAGCAGTTGGCCGCTCTGAACAGGACAGCGCAGCCTGCCCCCGCGGCGCAGAACGAGCCGGTAGTACCGCCGATCGCAGACACCGAGAAGTCGACTGATGTGGTCGAGGGTGCTGGCGCGTCCGCGTTAGCGTCGCCGGCCGAATCGCAGATCGCGCAAGCGCAGCAGCCTGCGCAGCCGGCTCAACCGGAGCAGCCGGCGGCAGGAGCGACTCGTGATCAGCTGCCCAAGACTGCAAGCCCGCTTGCGCTACTGTTGCTGGGCGGCGTCGCAGCGGCGGGGCTCGGCGTGAAGCTGCTTCGCAAGTCGTAGTCGTACGTAGGTGACCGGCTTCAGCCGGACCGTAGAGGCGGGTCTCCGGACCCGCCTCTCCGTCTCGCTCGAGTGTGGTTCAATCAGCGAGATCACACATGCGACGCCACATTCTGCTCACAACGGTGCTCGCGGCGCTTGGTCTGGCCCCGGCCTCGGCCCAGCGTGATGCGCACTTTCGAGCGCGCTCTGATCTCGTCGTGCTCGATGTCTCCGTGACCGACGGGCGGGGAGAGTT
>Ga0126377_10000896_pt1 | contig 18964 bp, 13 predicted proteins | sample PanSoiMetPlot_22_FD_92647 | JGI IMG/M metagenome (GOLD analysis project Ga0126377, IMG submission 92647) | Tropical forest soil microbial communities from Panama - MetaG Plot_22 | ecosystem: Environmental > Terrestrial > Soil > Tropical forest > Bulk soil | place: Panama | collected 2016-02-17 | reverse complement strand
CAGGGCGTGGCGTTGTTGTATCCGGGCAGTATTCCGTTGGCATTTGGCGTCGCGGTGTTGATCGGAATTGTCTTTGGGTTGTATCCTGCCCTTCGCGCCGCGCGTCTCGATCCGATTGAGGCGTTAAGGTATGAATAACCCCCTTCCCAACCTTTCCCCAAATCAAAGAACAGATTTGGGGAAAGGGGAAAGGAAAGATATGCAAAATAAAAAACTCTACATAAGTTTTGGAATTGTCATCCTCCTGATTGGCTTAGCCGCATTCGTGGCCGGCAGATTGATCAATGGCAGGCCGACAGGCGGCGACCGAGCCTCAAACGTTACCCCGGCGCCTGAAATTCCAACAACGACTCCTAGTGTAACGGGGTTGTTGGTCGAACGAAAAGATAATGTGATGATCCTCCAGACCGTTTCTTTTGATCCGGGTTCAGGATGGCACATCGGAGATTCAAATGCGCCCATGGATGCAAGCAGCGGTCCTAAAGTTGAAGTCGTTATCACAAATGCAACGACCATTTACCACGATGATTTTCAATTCAATCAAGGCTCTGTACAGCAAACAGTGGAAGAAACTACACTTGATTATCTGGATTCACAAATGTTAATCACTGTATGGGGAAGGAAAAACGCAGAAAGAGTTATTGCCGATATCCTCCTTGCGCAACATTTGAAGTAAGGTACAACATGCAAAACAAAAAACTTTATCTCACTTTGGGCCTTGCCATCCTCCTCATCGGAGTCGCGGCTTTCATTGGCGGTAGAATGCTCAATGGAAAAATTGGCATTGTCACTCTCGGCGAACCAAATGCTGGACGAGTCTCCATTTCCCTGGACGATATCACGCCCGCGCCGGAACTTCCACATACACAGCCAGACATTACTGGTTTATTTGTGGAAAGGCAGGATAACGCGATCACTGTGCAGGCTGTCTCGTTCTCCTCCGGTCTCGGAGGAATTTCTGGAGATTCGCCGATGGATGAAAATAGCGGAATTAAAGTTGAGGTCGTTGTCACCAGTGTGACCAGGATATTCAAGGATGTCACTCAGTTTCCGGCCCCGGTCAATGGCGAGATTCATAATGTCCAGCAAGCGGCGGCAGAAGGGATACTGGACGACTTGAATACCCAATCTTTTCTTACTGTTTGGGGTCGTCGCAGCGGAGACAGGATCATCGCGGATGTTCTATTTTATATGAATCCTGAGTCTATGAAGAAGCCGTAATAACAATAGACTCCTGAAAAGAAGTATGTCATGCAAAACAAGAAATTGATAATTAATCTCAGCATCCTCGTCTTGTTGGTGGGTGCGGCGGCATTCGTTGCCGGAAGAATGTTCAATGGAGGAGTCAATCCTCTTGCTTACGATGGATCGTTACCAGGCAGTCAACGGTTTACTTTTTCATCGAATAGCGTTGTCCCTGCGCCTGAACTTCCAACAACAAAAGCCGACGTCAGTGGGTTGTATGTCGAAATGAAGGACAACACAATGGTCATTCAGATTGTTTCCCTTGATGGAGGGATTGGAGGAATAGTTGGTCATTCGTCGGTTGATGTAAATAGCGCGCCTCAGGTTGAAATTATCATAACCAGTAAAACAATTATTTATCGTGACACAACCCAAGCAAGTGCAATATCGCTAGGTGATAACTTCACTATTCAGCAGAAGGTAGAAGAATCCTCGCTTGATGGCCTAATTCTTCCAGCCATGATCTCTATCTGGGGAAATGAAAGTGGAGATCGGATTGTCGCCAAAGTCCTGTTATATAGCAACTCGCTGGCGATCCGAAAGCCATGATCCCTGTGTGAGTTGCCATAAAACTATTCCATGGAGAAAATATGCAAAACAAGAAATTGATCATCACTCTAGGTATTCTCGTGATCGTTGTAGGTGTTGCAGCCTTCATCGGCGGACGATTGTTGAATCAAAAGGCTGGTCCATTGAGTTTATTTGGGATGCCCGGGAAAGGCGGGAGGGTGTCGGTATCGGTTCAAATCACGCCGGCTGAGGAACTTCCAAAGACTCAACCCGAAGTTACCGGGCTGTATGTGGAGCGAAAGGATAATTCCATAGTCGTGGCCTCCGTTTCCATGAAGGCGGGCGGTGGCGGTGTGGTTGTATCAATAGGCGGCGGAGATTCCGGACCGTCCACGTCGGGTGGACCCAGCAGCGATGGACCAAAAGTCGAAGTGGTGGTCACTAAAGAGACAACAATTTATTTAGAGACGACTCAACCTCCCAGTGCACCACCCTCCTCAGGCGAAACTCAGGTTCTCCAACAAACAGTAGCCAAAGGTTCCCTCAATGATCTCACCTCTCAATCTTTTGTCACTGTGTGGGGACGCAAAAGTGGCGATAGAATTATCGCAGATGTGTTGCTTATTAGTAATCCGGTGTTCTTCAAGAAACCGTAATCACGAGTCATTGCGAGGAGGGTCGAAGTGCGACAGCGTCGAAATTCCAATGGAGCAGTCTCAGGTAACGTGGAGATTGATTTGCCCACTCGCAATGACAGACGCAAGAAGGTGAAGGCCATGAATCGTAATTCCATTCGTTGGCGGTTGCCCGCAAGCTACGCAGTGATCGCATTGCTCGCGGCGTTATCGCTTGGCTCGCTGATGCTGCTCGTATTGCAGGGTTATTATGCTAACCAGGAGAGCGAATACTTGTATGGCAATGCGACCGCGTTGCAGCCTGTCATTGAACAGATGTTGCAATCCAATCCACCCGCAGACTCTCTTCAAGATCAAATCAAGGGGCTGTCGTTATTGTCCCAAACGCAGATCCGCGTACTGGATACGAATGGAAACATACTTGCCGACTCCGGCGTGCCCAATACAAATCAGGTAGTGGCCGTATCTGGCGGTGCGCCGGTCGCAGGGAATGTAATGTTCAGTTTGCCTGTCAAAGAGTCTTCTGTTCAAGGTCCACTATTTATTTATAAAAATGATCCGAGCTTACCACCCCCGCAGGTCATCCCGTTTGAAAAACAAATCCCTCCTGGGAAAGCTGGCGATATTATTGTTTCCGTAAGCGCTTCGCCATATGGGTATAGATTTGTTGTAGGAGTCGGTTCTGATCCCACGCGCCGTTCTGCGCAGAGCGCCAGTCTTCTGCTCAGAGCCTCCGATGGCAGCAAGTTGGGCGTGCTGGAGTTTTCCAACGGTCCCAGTTATGGCGCGGATATTATTAACTCTGTACGAAATGCTTGGCTGGTAGCCAGCGCCTTCGCGATTGTCATTGCCGTGCTGGCAGGTTGGTTTATGAGCAAAAGGGTCACGCGTCCTGTTCTGGCGTTGGAACATGCGACCCGGCAGATGGAGCGTGGTGACCTCTCGGTGCGCGTCAATCTGCAACATGAAAAACAACAGGAATTTATTTCGCTGGCAAACTCATTCAATGGGATGGCCGAGCAGGTGGAGCAGACCATCTCCACTCTGCGTGCCTTTGTGGCGGATGCCGCCCACGAATTGCATACTCCGCTCACGGCGTTGCAAGCCAACATTGAATTGGCGCGTGACGAGAAGAACGCCTCAGCCCGGATCCGCTACTTGTCTCGTGCGCAGGAACAGGGTCAAAGGCTGGAAGCGTTAGTGAAGAGTCTGCTTGATTTGTCACGTATTGAAGCCGCGGAGGCCAGATCCAATTTTGTCTCTGTGGATTTTGTTCAACTGGTGCGTGAAATAGGTGAACAATTTGCCTCCCGCGCAGAGCAGACTGATCGTTCGTTCACCATGAATATTCCAGACAATTCTGTGAGTGTGCTGGGAGATGAAACGCAACTGCGGCAGGTTGTTATCAACCTGCTGGAGAATGCGCTCAAGTTCACGCCCAGAGACGGCGTGATCTCCCTTGCGCTCGAATGTTCTTCGGATGAATCCAAATTGACCATCAGCGATACTGGAATCGGTATCCCCGCTGAAGATCTGACCCATGTATTCGAAAGGTTTCATCGCGGTCGCAACGTTTCTGAATATTCCGGCAATGGATTGGGCCTGGCCATTGTCAAAGCAATCGTGACCGCACATGGAGGGAGTGTTGCCATTCAATCGCAGCCCGAACATGGCATAGTAGTAACTATAACTTTTCCAAACGAGGTAATGCCTCAATAGCTTATGGCGATCACGAGCCTGTCATAGGGATCATATTTGTGATCCATGCGACATTGAGGCGCGACAGTTGAAGCGATTTCATCGCGAGTAGAAAAAGAGACCGGCATTACATCAAGCCGGTCCCTTTTATTTGGAAACCAGATTTTGCCCGTCGAACGAATCAAAAGTTGCCGCTTGTGTTTTGAATAGATACCGCTTTCCGAACTGCGCATGAAGAACTTCTTTGGAAAATCACTGGAGGGGTGAATCATGAACATTTTGCCCACCTGCGGAATTACGAAAAGCACTTCAACGGGGGCGTGTATTTTCATTTGAGTATTCGTAAGATGTAGACCAGACCATGGTTGTGATCCCCTCCCAATTGGGGCTTCGAACAGACACCCTTACGTAGCACCCTGCTGCTCGCTCCCTTTTTGAGACGCCGGTTTGGGGCGGATTGACATTCCAACTGGCTGACGATCCCTGTGGATTCCGCTTCGATCATATACAGAATTACTTTGAGGTCGCATGATTTGTCGGGCCTCAGGAAGGAGAGTGAAAATAACGATTTACAACAATTGAGAATTGCCTGCCCAGTTTCCAACGCCGACTTTGAATAAGGTTTTCAACCCATTTTGGAAGAAGGAGAAACCATGAATCACAAACTTTATACTTTGCTCGCCACGCTCGTGCTCGCCAGCCTGGTTTTGACCGCCTGCGGTGGCGCAGCAACTCAAGCCCCGGCCGCAACCCAACAGCCCGCCGTGACGGAGGCTCCGGCAACAGAGCCTGCGACCGAAGCACCTGCGGCATGCGCTCCTGCCGTTGCCGACTTTGATCCTGCGGCCGCGGATGCTTCCGGCAAGGGCATCACGATTGCCTTTGAGCAGGAGCCTGACAATGCCTTTGGGCTTTTCAGTAATATGAGTTTTTCAGCCTGGATCAGCCAGATGTATGCCGGTGGTCTTGGTTTGTGGGACGACAAAAACAACTTCGTCCCCGAACTGGCGACCGAGATCCCCAGCGTCGAAAATGGCGGCGTCTCTGCGGACGGCCTCACCGTCACCTGGCATCTCAAACCATGCCTGTTCTGGTCTGATGGCACACCGTTCACGTCCAAGGACGTGCTCTTCACCTGGCAGGCGGAGAATGACACTGGCAACGCGGTGATAACCCGCGAAGGTTATAACAAGATCACCAGTATCGATACACCCGATGATCAGACCGCCGTGTTCCACTTCTCGGAGGTCTATGCTTCGTGGCCCATCCTGTTCACGCTCGGACCAAATAACTTCGGCCAAATCCTGCCTGCCCATCTACTCGAAGGGCATACCGCCCTGGAAAAAGATCCCGAGATTCACCAGCCCACCGTCGCCATGGGGCCGTTCGCCATCAAAGAATGGATCCCCGGCGATCATATGACTCTGGTCGCCAACCCGAATTACTATCGTGGCCATGCGAAACTCGATTACATCAACATCAAGTTCGTGCCTGATCCTGAATCAGGTCTGGCGGCCTTGAAGGCAGGCGATGTGGATTTCATGGTCAATCTCGCCGAGTCCGATATTGAAGCGGTGCAGGCTCTCGAACCGAACCAGCACCTGCGTGTCGATCCCACCCCTCAGTTTGAGCATCTCTTCTTCAATCTCGGTACGACCACTGGTGTGGATGGCAAGGGCATCAGCGATGTGGATGGCTTCTGCCCCTTCCAGGACGTGAACGTCCGCAAAGCGATCGCGCTGGGTATTGATCGCCTGTCCTTTATCAAGAACTACTTGAAGGAGGACGAAACAGCCTTCATTGCCTCGCTGTGGCCCAACTCGGTATGGTACAACACCAGCCTGACACCCTATCCATATGATCCGGATCAAGCCAACAAATTGCTGGATGATGCAGGCTATCCCGTCGGTGCTGATGGCCTCCGTGCAGGCACCTGCAATGGTAAACCGGTCAAATTCTCCCTGGGCATCGAAACGACTACAGCCCAGCGCCGCGTGGATAACGTCCTGGCGATCCAATCTGACCTGAAGAAGCTCGGCATCGAGATCATACCGAACCATATCCCGGCTGGAACATTCTTCGGTTCCTACTCCGAAGGGGCAGATATGCCGCTCGGCAAATTCGATATGGCCATCTACACCACCGGCTTCTATCCCGATCCCGATCCGGGCAACCAGTTGACCTGCTCGGGCATCCCTAACAAGGACAACCCATCGGGCCAGAACCTCTATCACTACTGCGATCCGAAGATGGACGCCATGTTCGCACAGGGACTTTCCTCGGCAGACTTTTCCGTCCGCAAGAAGGCCTATGACGAGATCCAGAAATATCAATACGACAACGTGATCTTCGTCCCGCTGTACGCACGCGCCAACGTGTATGGCTATTCGGATCGCTTCGTCTTCCCGCCCAGCTCGGGTTATGGCAATGCCTTCTGGGATTCATTTGACTTCGATGTCAAATAGTGCGCCAGCTTACTGGTGAAGAGTCCTCAGAACGGTGGCGATAGGGGAGGAAGTTTGTTGTGAACCTTTCGCCAGATTGAGGACGATACAATTCCTTGAAATAATAAAGAAAGAGCCGCGCGATACAGTGCGCGGCTCTTCGATTTTGTCGGGCTGCTCAAGTCAACGGCGGAAAAAGCCAACCACGAACAGCAGCACAACCGCGCCCAAGATGGCGACAAGCATACTGGTGAAGTTGAAACCCGTGACGCCCTGTGCGCCAAAGAAGCTCATGATCCAACCCCCCAGAAATGCGCCGATAATGCCAACCACAATGTTGGCAATCGCACCCATTTCTTTATTCTTCCCCATGATGATACTCGCGATCCATCCGGCAATTGCACCAAAGATGATCCATACAATGAAGTTCATTTCTACCTCCATGAGAAATAGGGATTTTGTTCGTGCCATTATTATAATGCGAATTGGTATGCTGAATAAGTTGGATGGAAATTGCCATCGGCAATATGAGTGTTGAGACAGGGGAATGTCTCTGTTGTAACTTTCTGTTCAATTGAAGCTGGTAGTTCGAGGTAAAATTCATGTATTCGGATTAAGCAGCTTTTATGGATTCAGTGAGTGAAAGCTCTTGTCCGTTCACTTCCTGTTTATCAATTGGTTTGAATATTGCTGTGATATTTGTCTAAGTGTCCATTGTTTCGCCCCGGTGTGGAGCAAATATGCAATTACCCAAAACGTATAAAGCGGGTAAGTTATCCCAACCAACTTTCTCGTTGAAAAATTATCTCATTCCCTATTTGACCATACCCAGGATTGTTGTCATGGTTATCATGGCGCTGTCCCTGGGGTTGCAGCTCTACAATCTCGGTTCCATCGGCGATGCCAATGCTTATTACACCGCGACAGTGAAATCCATGCTGCAATCGTGGCATAACTTCTTCTTCGTCGCTGCGGAACCAGGTGGCTCAGTCTCCGTGGATAAGCCTCCTCTCGGATTTTGGATTGAAGCGATATTTGCCTTCTTATTTGGGATGAGCGGTTTCACTGTTTCGTTGCCCAATGTCCTTGCAGGTGTGTTCGAGATTCCTATCCTGTATCATCTGATTAAAAAATATATGGGTGAGCTTGCAGGCCTGATGGCCGCGCTCGTTATGGCGCTGACACCTGTATTCGTCGCGACTCATCGTCATAACACCATAGACGGTATGCTGGCCTTTACCCTCCTGCTTGCAGCCTGGGCCTTTATCAATGCAACCGAGACCGGCAATTGGCGATGGGCGCTTCTTGGGGGCTTCATCGTCGGGATTGGTTTCAACATCAAGATGTCAGAAGCCTTGTTGCCTCTACCTGCACTATATGCGCTCTATTTTCTCGGTTCCAAAGAAGGCTGGTTTCGCAAGGCATTAAACCTCGGGATGGCATCTATCCTTCTCGTTGCCGTTTCACTTGCGTGGGCGCTGGCAGTTGACTCCGTCTCTGCAGACCGGCGCCCATTCGTTGCTTCCACCACCACTAATCGGGTGATGGATCTGGTTGTTCAGCAGAACGCAACCCGAAGGATTTTTGATCCGACAGCGCCGAAAAAGGAGCCGGTGCAACCGCCCGTTCCAATAGGTGGAACAGCCACCACATATCTGCAGGAGACTGGGTTACCTAGTGCCTTTCGCCTTTTCATAGCACCCCTGTCAAAGCAATCGTCATGGTTATTACCCTTTGCGCTCCTCATCACCCTGCTTCTTCTATTCGGAGCACGTATCCGGTTGCCGGTTGAATCGCCGCTTCATAAGGTATTGATTCTTTGGGGCATCTGGCTAATCACATGTCTGGTGCTCTTTAGTGTGATATCGGGAATATTCCATGCCTACTACACTGTCATTCTGGCACCTGCACTGGCCGCCCTCGTTGGAGTTGGGTTTGCGTACATCTGGAATTTGGGAGGCGAGAGAAAATGGCCCGGTGCATTACTTCTCCTCGCTGCAACTGTGACGCTTGCGTTTCAATGGTTTGCCATCGATCAATATCAGGATAGAAGATATTTGATCATCGTCGCTGGCGCATTGCTGGTCGCTGGAAGTTTGTTGATGTCTGTTCGAAGGCAGGTTGCGCATCTCACTATATTTTCGGCGATTTTGCTCGTCCCGGCCTACTGGACTCTGATGACGGCCTTATCCAACCCGGATCGGACCTTCCCCTCAGCTTATACGGGTGGAAATAAGGCCATGACTGCCGAATATTACCTCGGAAACAATCCCAACCTGCGGGCAAATAACAAACTTATCACCTACCTTCAAGCCCGCACTCAGAATATAAAATATCTTGTGGCTGTTCCCTCTTCTCTGCAGGGTTCGCCGTTGGTGTTGACTTCGGGACGTGCTGTCCTCTACATTGGAGGATTCAGCGGCTTGGATCATGTGGCCACTGCAAATGATCTGGCTGCCCTGGTTGCCAGGGGTGAACTGCATTATGTTCTATATCGAGATAATTTCAGGCGTCCTGGAGGAACCAGTAAGGGGAATAAAGAAATTCTGAAATGGCTACAGACCTCCTGTTTTGTGGTCCCAGAGTTCACTGATGTAATTATTTACACTCGGATTCCCCGCCAACCTCCACAGGCAAGCGACCCGACCCAGGTTGGCAGTTTGTTTGTTCATGCGCGTGGATTCTCAGTTGTACTTGCCCAGCGAGAAGATTTCTTGACACTATATGCATGCCCGTAGATGCGAAAGTACTTCCGCTTTTGATTATTGAATATACTCAATTCGCAATCGTTGCGCTCTGGGACCACCTCAACCTAATTCAAGAGACCCTCACCATTTCATGTTTGTAGATTTCCCAACTCGGTAAGCATAAACACATTGAACTTGATCGCCCGGGCGACATCGGTCAACCGGATATGTTCATTGGGAGCATGAGCGCCGCTGCCATAATAGACGGGATTCCCGGCGGTTGAGACTCCCAACATGCCAACATTCTTTTTCATCGCCTCGAGCAGGGGCAGGGTTCCACCAACCAATGGATTGACCTCTGGTTCTTTCCCGGCAAAGTCCTTGCAGATCTTTCTGATGCGCTGCACAAAGGCCCCGTCAATCGGTGTGACCACCGGTTCCGCGCCGCCCAGCTTTTTGACCTTCACATCGTCGAAGCCCTGTTCCTTGAGATGACTCTCGAGTTTATCCAGAATATCATCCGGGTTTTGCTCAGGAACGAGTCGAAAATCCATTTTGGCCATGGCCTTCGCCGGTAAAACGGTTTTCACACCTTCTTCGGTATATCCTGAAAGGAAACCGGCAATATTGGCGGTCGGGTCAAAGACTTCCAGTTCCAAATCATAGCCGCGTTTATTGTCGATGAACGAGTCGATCCCATACATCGACAGGATCCTTTCTTCCAACTCTGGATCAACCTTCGCCTGCAAGGCCTGTCTTTCTGATTCATTCGGCTTGCGGACATGCTCATAAAAACCTGGGATCAGCACCCGGCCCTGATCATCCTTTATACTTGCCAGGGCTTTCAACAATCGCCAGGCTCCGCTGGGCAGCATATGTGCCGCGCCTGAGTGCGCATCGCGGCTCATGGCCGTGATGTTGTATTCCACATACAACATGCCGCGGAAGCCCGTAGATAAGGCGGCCTGGCCTTTCTCGTTGAATCCGCCTCCTTCCCACAAAGCGCCGTCAGCCTTGAGAAGTTCGCCGTGTTCTCTCGTCAGGGCATCGAAGTGCACGCTTCCAATTTCTTCTTCGCCTTCAAGAATCCACTTAATGCTGATCGGAAGTTTGCCCTCGGCGGCCAATATCGCCCGCATGGCGCAGATGCGCGAAATCAATTCAGATTTGTTATCGCTGATACCGCGTGCGAATAATTTCCCATCGCGCTCGGTGACTTCAAACGGCGGACTGTTCCACAACTCAACCGGAGTCTCCGGTTGCACGTCGTAATGGTTGTACAGCAGTAACGTGAAATCACTTTTGCCTTTCAAATATCCATACACGTAATTCGGCGCGCCCGCCACCTCAAGCTGGCGAGTCTCAAAGCCTGTGTCTTTGAGCAGTTTCTCTGCCCAATCCGCCGTCTCTTTCATCATGCGGTTCTGCGCCGCGACACTTTCCAGGCGGCAATATTCTGTGATCAGGCTTCTGAAATTCTGTGTTTGGATTTCCAGTTCTTTGGTCAAAGTTTCGTTCATGCTATGCTCCTTGGGAAGTTGTATCAGGCAGAGTCGATTATATTCCTTTCAGGAGTAAAATTGGAAACAGGAGGCTTTTATGGACCCTGCCAGTGTCATGCTTTTATTTGTTCTCTTTCAAGCCACTGAAAAAGTGATCGGATATGCAGGTGGGAAGATTGCCGACTCCATGACCAAACCAATTTGGGAGGCCCTGGAGGAAAAAGCCAAATGGCTGACCGGCAAAGATGAGACGAGCAAACGTTGGGAAGCATTTTCCAAAGCCTTTACCGAAGCCAGAGTGAAATTGGAAAATGACGGACGCCATCCACAAATTGCCAAACAGGTTTCCAGTGTTTTAGGGAATTTTACAGTGGTCGACTCCTCTGATAAACAGTGGCTGGCTGAGTTAAGTGCTCAGCTTGAAAAAGCCTCGCTGGTTTCTGAAAAGCCAGATGAATTTCTGTTAGTCGAATTATTTTCACGTGTGTTCTCCAAACAAAACATTCAATTTTCCCGCGCCGAATTGAGTGAAACAGTTGCCGATTTTGTCTTTGTTTTTCAAGACAGGCTTTTTGCGCAACCCGTATATCGCGAAGAGATGTTCAAGCGCGCCCAATGGCAGGCTCTGCGACAGCCGCATTATGATACGCGCGAACGATATATTGCCCAAATTACTGATTACCACGAAAATCTGGATTTTGTCGGTATCCCTGAGTTGAAAGACCGGCAGGCGTTGCGCATTGAAGATGTGTTCATCTCACTGCAAACTCAAATCGAGACTATTGATGAAGCCAGTTATTATAAAGAGCTTGCGAGGAATTTGAAAAAAAGTTCTGAGGAAATAACAGCTATTGCGCACTATCGTGAGATGCAACCCAAAGGGGTTCGCCGCTTATCAGTGAATCAGGCATTATTCGAAAATCAGAAAATCGTTGTTTTAGGAGATCCGGGTTCTGGCAAAACCACGCTGTTAAAATACATTGTGCTTGCCTTTGGTGAAAACAAAGCGGACAAGATTGGACTGAATGAAGTTCGCCTCCCGATCTTTATCCGGTTATATGATTATGTAGCCAAACGGGAAGAATGCGGGAAAGATGGGTTTTCCTTCACCGATTACCTGAATAAATATTGCACCGATCATTTGCAATTGCATCTACCGCCTGATTTCTTCGAGCAGGCACTGGAAGGCGGAGACTGCTGTGTCTGTTTTGACGGACTGGATGAGTTAGGTACAGCGGGGTTGCGCCGTGAAATCACTTCAGCGGTTTCGGCGATGTCAAATCGTTACCCTCGAAATCGTTTTATTGTGACTTCTCGTATAGTTGGTTACGAAGAAGCTCCTTTGGACAGAAAGGATTTTATACATCACACTGTTCAACCACTCAGTGATGAAGATATCAAATCTTTCGTGGAAAAGTGGTATCAGGCTCGTGAAAGGGATGTGGCGATTCGCCGTGAGCGGACTGAACACCTCATCAAGACTATCATGGGCGAAGAGCGGATCAAATCGCTGGCAGCTAACCCTTTGATGTTGACCATCATCGCCCTTGTACATCGCATCGAAGCGGAATTGCCGCATGAACGGGTGAAACTCTACGACAAATGTGTAACCACCCTCGTGGAGACCTGGGATAAAGTGCGTGGAATAAAAACTGCTCTACGCCGTAGACTCTTGGAAAAGCTTGCCTATTGGATGCACAGCCAGCCCGGTGAAAAGGGACGCACGCGTGAAGTCCGTGAAGGGAATTTACGCCTGCAATTAACCCAATTCCTACAAGCCGACCCCAACCTGCCGTGGGATGAAGAACAAATTCAGCAGGAGGTCGAAAACTTTATCACCTTGGTGAGAACCCGCAGTGGTCTGTTGGTGGAGCGTGGCGATGATGTTTACACTTTCTCTCATCTAACTTTTCAGGAATATCTTGCCGCCTGTGACATCGAAAAACGCCTGGCTCATAGCACTGATGCCATTTGGCACGAGATTCAACCAAAATTGCATGATGCCCATTGGCGAGAGGTAATTTTGCTTCTGCTAGGCTCTTTGAATCGTTTCGAAGAGCATAATTCAGTTCTGGTCCGCAGGATATATGAGAGTTCAGATATCTATGAATCACTCCTTCACCGCTATTTATTTATTAGCGCTCGGGCGCTTTCAGACCGTGTGGAAGTGGATAGTGCCCTGCACCATCAAATTATCGATGCTTTGCTTGAACTGGCTTCATCTGATGAGTTTGAAAAAGACACCGCATTTCGCTCATTAGGTTCACTGCAAAACGATTCTCACGCAGCTAACGGGTTGCTGGCGCTGGCTGGGGATGCGCAAGTGGAGGCTGAAGTGCGTTGCTTTGCGGCGGAAGCATTGGGGCAATTGGGATGTGTGGATGATGCGGTTAGGCTGTTGCTGGCGCTGGCTGGGGATGCGCAAGTGAAGGCTTTCGCGCGTTACTTTGCGGTGGATGGGTTGGTGCAGTTGGGGCGTGCGGACGAAACGGTGTTGAATGGGTTGCTGGCGCTGGCTGGGGATGCGCAAGTGGAGACTAATGTGCGTAGCCCTGCGGCACAGGCGTTGAAGCAACTATTGGGGTAGCTTGAATATAATACCAACACTTATCTTCTAATCGTCGCATCCCTCTCAGGGCCTATGCCAATCCACTTTACCGGGACTCCAACTGCCTCTTCGATCATCTTCACATAATTCTGCGCGTTGAGAGGCAACTCCTCAAATGACTTTGCCTTGCTGATATCTTCCTGCCAGCCTTCGACAGATTGATACACACATTCCACGTTACCCAGGCCATACGCGTCCACATCCGGGTAACGCACCGGAGCACCGTTCAATTTGTATCCAACACAGACCTGGATTTCTTCCAGTCCACTTAATATATCCAATTTTGTCAGGCAGAGTTCGGTCACACCGCTTAACTCTGCCGCTGTTTTAACAATCTCCAGGTCCAGCCAGCCGACTCGACGGATGCGACCTGTCGTCGCGGCGACTTCGCCAAATTGTTCGAACACCGCGCTTCTATAATCCTTGATTTCAGTGGGTAGCGGCCCCGCGCCGACACGTGTGGTGTAGGCCTTGGTCACACCGACAACATTCGTGATGTAACACGGTGGGATACCAAGCCCAGCCGAAGCAGCCGAGGGAATCGTCGTTGAAGCCGTGACAAATGGATAGGTTCCCCAATCGGTATCGAGAAACGTTCCCATCGCTTGTTCGAGCAAAAAGTGTTTGTTCGCTTTGAGCCCATCCTGCACCAGTGCATACAACTCGCGCAGATATGGCTTGAGCCGCTCGTAATATTTGCGATATGTATCGCGCACCTGCGTATATTGCAACACCTCTCCGCCCAGTGCGATGATGATTTTGTTCTTCAATTCCAATTGCACTTTCAACCGCGACTCGAATGCGTCGCTCGCAAAATCCGTCCAGCGGATTCCGTTGTAACTGACCTTATCTGCAAACACCGGGCCGATCCCGCGCAACGTTGTCCCGGTGGCCCCTGCGCCTTTGGCATCTTCATACAATCCATCCAATATTTTGTGATACGGCATAATCACATGCGACCGCGGCGAAACCCAAAAGCGCCCGTCGATGTTCACGCCTGCCTTATTCAATAAATCAATTTCATCAATCAACACCTTGGGGTCAATGACTACACCGCCGCCGATCAGTCCCACTGCGTTGCGCGCAAAAATCCCTGACGGCACGAGATGAATCTTGAACATTCCAAACTCGTTGATGACCGTATGCCCGGCGTTATTCCCGCCGTTGAAGCGCGCCACGTAATCCACATGCTCGGCGAGATAATCAACGACCTTGCCTTTCCCTTCATCACCCCACTGCGAACCGATCACTGCTGTGACTGTCATGGTTTCTCCGTTATTCGATATTTGGGAATCGGATTTCGCTTTATGATTTCCGAATTCCAACGCTCACACATTTCTCAATCGACGTCAACGCTTCAACCGTAGCCGCTACCTGTTTCTATCCATTTGGCATCTCCACAACTGGAAATATATTCAAGGCGTAGATCAATGTCCATTTTGGAAAGAGCAGTATCAGGCTTGGGTTTCGACACCTGCACTTGCGTGTGATTTGCTTGGCAAATCAGGCAAGTGTACGGGCTGTCGCCCTACTCAACCACCGTGAAAAGTGGTTTTTATCCAAAAGATGCGTAGACGTATCGTCAAGCATTATAATTCGAGCGGTTAAATTCCAGAGGAGAGAGATATGAAAATATTGCCTGAAACGGCGTTGACGTATGACGACGTGTTGCTCGTGCCGCAATATTCAGATGTGGATTCGCGGCGCAAGCTTTCCACTCAGACGCGATTGACGAATCAGATTACTTTGCAGATCCCGATTGTCTCGGCGAACATGGATGTGGTGACGGAATATGAGATGGCGATCACGATGGCACGCGAGGGCGGGATCGGAATCATCCACCGCTTCATGTCCATTGATGAGCAGGCACGGCAGATCCAGCGCGTGAAAAAAGCTGAGTCATTCATCGTCGACAACCCGATCACCATGACGGTGGCGCACACCGTTGGCGATTTGAAGAAGTTGATGGACGAGACCGGAACTGGCGGGATTCTGATTTTGAACGGCGGGAATAAACTGGAGGGCATCGTCACAACACGTGATTTGTTGTTTGAGGAGAATGATGCGAAGCCGGTGATTGAAGTCATGCAGAAACAGGTGGTGACAGCCTCGCCTTCGATTTCTCTGAAGGATGCGGAAAAACTGTTGCACGATCATCGCATTGAGAAGTTACCCCTGGTGGATGCCGATGGACATGTGAGCGGCCTGGTCACGTTGAAGGATATCAGGAAGATTCTGGAATATCCAAAAGCGACAAAGGACTCACGCGGACGGTTGATGGTCGGTGCTGCCGTAGGGGTGCGTGACAAGGAAATGCGCCGTGTGGAAGCCGCGCTGGGGGTGGGGGTGGATTGCATCGTGGTGGATATTGCGCACGGCGACTCGCATCTTGAACTCGAGATGATAGAAAACATTCGCAAGCATCACTCTGATGTGCAGATTATCGGCGGCAATGTCGCAACGGCAGATGGCACAAAGCGGTTAATCGATGCTGGTGTGGACGCGGTCAAGGTGGGAGTGGGACCCGGCTCGATCTGTATCACGCGTGTAGTGGCTGGTTCAGGTGTTCCGCAACTCACTGCCATCATCGAGTGTGCGCAGGCGGCTGGGACTGCTCGAATTCCGATCATTGCCGATGGCGGGATTCGCCAGTCGGGTGATATCGCCAAGGCGGTCGCGGCCGGTGCGCAGAGTGTGATGATCGGGTCCATGCTGGCGGGTACAGATGAAAGCCCGGGTATGATTATGACGCGCAGAGGTCATCGGTATAAGGCGTCGCGCGGCATGGCTTCCCTGGGAGCCAACATCGAGCGCAACAAGAAGGAAGGCAATGACCTGACGCAGGAGGAACTTGAAGAATATGTCGCAGAGGGTGTGGAGGCTGCGGTTCCCTATCGCGGCAGGGCCCGTGAGGTCCTCATGCAACTCGTTGGTGGTTTACAATCGGGTATGAGTTATAGCGGTGCACACTCGCTTGAAGAGTTTCAAGAAAAGGCCATCCTGGTGCGAATGACCGGTGCAGGGCTAAGAGAGTCTGGTCCGCATGATGTGGAAGTGATAGGATAAGTTGATAAATGGTGATCGAGTACGACACTTGCACCTGCATGCAAGTGCTAGTGAGGTATCGAGACCGCCAATAACAAACGAACATAGACTTGCAAGTAGTGGTCTCGATATGTCCCGCGAAGATCGCACGGGGCTACTCGACCACCGAATTGGAAAATAATCGGAGATAACATGATAGACCAAGCTACCACAAACTGGATTGAAAAAGATAAAAAGCAATTGCATCCCGTATACCATCCAAAGGCACATATCAATCCATTGGTGATTGAGCACGGCGAGGGTGTTTGGTTGTATACCACGGATGGACAAAAGATTCTGGATGGCATGGCGGGACTGTGGAACGTCAATGTCGGTTATGGGCGGGAGGAACTGGCGAAAGCCGCGTATGACCAGATGAAGGACATGGCGTTCACGTCGAATTTTGCCGGGATGACGAATCTGCCATCCATCAAACTGGCAGAGAAGCTGGCTGGCTTTGCGTATGAAGGGCTGAACTCAACCTTCTTCACATCGGGTGGTTCAGAGTCAAATGACTCGGCGTTCAAGACAGCTCGCTACTACTGGAAGCGCAAAGGCAAGCCGATGAAGTACAAAGTGATCGCGCGGAAGGGTGCGTATCATGGCATAACGCTATCCTCCACCTTCGCGACTGGGCTTGAAAAGTATCACACCATGTTTGGCCCTGCTCCCGAGGGATTCGTTCACATCCCTGCGCCGAATCCATATCGTTATGAGGGAGAGTTAAAGTCAGGTGAGACCACCGGTCAAGCTGCGGCACATGCGCTTGAAGAGGCGATATTGCGCGAAGGTGCGGACATGGTCGCGGCATTCATCGCTGAGCCGGTGATGGGCGTTGGCGGTGTGATTGTTCCGCCGGATGATTATTTTCCACTCGTGCGCGCAATTTGTGATAAGTACGAAATCCTGTTCATTGCGGATGAAGTCATCACGGGTTTTGGTCGCACCGGTGAGTGGTTTGCGCTCAAACATTGGGAGGTCAAGCCTGATATCCTTTCATTTGCCAAGGCCATCACAAGCGGATATGCCCAATTGGGCGGGATTCAGATCTCGGATGAAATCCGTGAGACGATTGAGTCTGCGGATGAGTCTGAAGCATATATGCACGGGTATACATATTCCGGTCATGCGATGGCTTGTGCGGTGGGATTGAAGAACCTGGAGTTGATGGAGAAAGATGATTATCCCGCTCGTGCAAAGGAACTTGGCAAACGCCTGCTCGACGGATTGAAGACACTGGCTGAATTTGCATTTGTTGGCGATGTGCGCGGACTCGGTCTGATCTGCGGCGTGGAGATTGTTTCCAATAAAGAGACCAAAGCTGCTGACCCTGCCACGGCGATGCGTATTTTCAAGGCAGCGCAAGAACGCGGACTGCGATCACGTCCGTTGGGGAATACCCTGGCGTTCTCGCCTCCGCTTTCCATCAATGAAGAAGAAGTGGATGAGATTGTGAAACGTCTCGGCGCAGCGATGGATGGAATTTCGTAAAAGATCGGTGGTTGAGTAGGGCGGGTGTTTTTCTCGCCCGTACACTTGCATGATTTGCCAAGCAAATCACATGCAAGTGCAGGTGTCGAAACCAGTTATACGAAAAGTTTATCTGCTTAGTTGCTGGTTTCGATATGCCTTGGGCTAGCGCCTCAGGCTACTCAACCAGCGGTGCTTATTTACTATGTCAGTCTACCTCCACGATATTCCTCTCCCTCAAGCACAGGCGCGATTACAACAAGCCTTGCAAGATGCAGGGCTTTGGCGCGTACTTGGAGTTGAGACGATTCCGCTGGACGAAAATGCTTTGGGTCGCGTTATTGCCGAACCGATTTGGGCGAAAGTCTCGTCGCCGCATTACCACGCCTCCGCAATGGATGGTTTTGCAGTGCGCGCGATTTCAACTACTGGAGCAATACCGTCCAGGCCGGTGAATTTATTCATCGGCCCTGAAGCGCAATACGTGGATACAGGCGATCCGCTCCCTGAATGGGCGAACGCAGTCATTCCCATTGAGAATGTGGAATCTCTGGACGAAGGCGGGCAAATTACAAAAGAGATTCGCGGGCCAAAAGCCATTCGTATCCGTGCGGCGGTGGCACCGTGGAGTCATGTACGTCCGCTTGGGGAGGATATTGTCGCGACGCAATTGGTCTTATCTGCAGGGCACACCCTCAGACCTGTGGACCTGGGTGCTATCGCCGCATCGGGTCATCAGGAAATCAGGGTTGCCTGCAAACCGAAAGTGGCGATTCTGCCCACTGGAACAGAACTTGTGCCCATCGGTAATCAACTTAAAGCGGGGGATATTCTTGAATACAACTCGCTTGTCCTTGCGGCGCAAGTCAAGGGGATGGGTGGAGCGCCAACGCGTTTTCCTATCACCAAAGATGATTTCGATTTGATATGTCAACAGGTTACTGACGCCGCACAGGAACATGACCTGATTTTACTCAACGCAGGTTCCTCGGCTGGGGCGGAAGACTTCTCGGCAAAGGTTGTCAGGAAACTTGGAGCACTGCTTGTGCACGGTGTAGCGGTACGACCTGGACATCCCGTG
>Ga0126377_10000895_pt1 | contig 18977 bp, 43 predicted proteins | sample PanSoiMetPlot_22_FD_92647 | JGI IMG/M metagenome (GOLD analysis project Ga0126377, IMG submission 92647) | Tropical forest soil microbial communities from Panama - MetaG Plot_22 | ecosystem: Environmental > Terrestrial > Soil > Tropical forest > Bulk soil | place: Panama | collected 2016-02-17 | reverse complement strand
GTAGAGCACGACATCACGGCCGGGCTCCGGTGGCAGGAACGGATTCACCTGTACCTCATCACCGATCTCAAAGGCCGGCGCCATGACGCTGGTGACGATCGGGAAAGCGTAAGCACCGCTGATGTTTTGCAGACAGTGCAGCCGCGCGGTGTAGCCAACAGCTTTCGCCTCGATCACGGTGAGCCGTGCGTCGCGCTCGTGCGGCGCGGCTCGATAAATCTGGAGATCAACGCGGCTCGCTACCGGCGGCACCTCGCGCTCGGCGCGGCTAGGTACGGCCGGCACCTCGCGCGCGGGACCATTAACGAGCGCCGGGCTTGCCGGCCACGGTCCCGGCCACGGCGTTTCTGGAATGTCGAGATCGAGGAGCCGGCCGATCGGCCCGAAGTATCTCGAATATTTGATGATCCCGTTTTCGATCTTGTGAATTGTTTGCACGTGTGACCCGATCTGTTGTGCGAGTTCACCCTGTGAGATGTTCATCTCCAGACGCTTGGCGCGAATCATCTCGCCGATCCCGCTCGCGCTCCCCTGCGGTTGCTCCATTGCTGTCATCTCTCTAGTCCCTCTATTAAATTTTTGCGCGGGCGCTCCCTAATCCCTCGCAACCCTAACCGCCCTGCGCTTACTTACATTTACGTCGGTTTACTTGCGTTGTCTACCATGGGAAGCAAAATGATACCGCGGAGGGTGGGCTAGCCGGGCGGGTGAAAGTCGGCTAGCCTGTGGGAACGTCAAAAAGTCGACCATTCACCGATAGATAACCGGGAGCGCCGCATGGACTCGCGGCAACTCCATTTGTTCAAGGGTCCGCGCCAGCGTGGTGTCAAAGCACCGCCGCCGCTAGAGTTTCCGCTTCAATGCATGGTAGCCGACACGTTGCGCCGGTGGGCAACGCCGGGCTGGCTGTGGACTCACATGCCGATGGGTGAGGAGCGAAAGCCGATCACCGCGGCGCGCCTCAAGCGCATGGGGGTGACATCCGGGTGGCCGGATTTTCTCCTCCTCGCCCCACACAAAGGCGGCGCACACTGGCTCGAATTGAAGCGGCCCACGCTCGGCAAGGTGACCGATGCGCAAGCCGAGTTTGCGTTTTGGTGCGGCGCCAACGGCTATCACCATGCGTTTGCCGACAATTACCCCGATGCGATCGCCGCGTTGATTCAATGGGGCGCGGTGCGCTCCGGCATCAAGACGTGGTGAAACCATGCGTAGCGTGTGCCCATGCTGTGGCCAGCCTATTCAATGCGAGCGGCTCGGTGTGCCGATGTCGCCGCTCAAGGCGCGCGTCTTTGATCTGATCCGCCGCGCCGGTTCCGGCGGCATCAGTGCCAGGGACATTCACCGCATCGCATTCGCCGATCGGCGTGCGTCGCTCATGACGGTGCGCGCGCACGTTTGGCAAATCAATGAGGCGATAGCCGAGACCGGCTATCGCATTGAGGGGCGCGGCGGGGGCTTCCGCCTACGGCGGACAGCCGGGAGCAAGCAACATGGAGCAATACTTTTGGGGGTGGCGCGAGCGTGACGGTACACCGCAAGTACGATGGGCCGATGGCGGCCGTGGCCATCTGTTGAGCGCGCGGCGCGACCTGTTCAATCATTCGCCGTGCGGATTTGAATGGGGTTATGGAGGGAGCGGCCCCGCGCAATTGGCACTCGCGATTCTGTGCAAGGTGATGCACGACGACGAGCGCGCGGTGCGATTGCATCAGCCGTTCAAATTCCGCGTGGTGGCCGGGTGGGATCAGAACAGCCGGTGGCTGATCACCGAGCAAGAGGTGTGGGCGCACGTTGCCGAGATCGAGCGCGAAGAAGCGGCGCGGCAGGTGTCATGACCGATGCGGCGACACTGGCCGAGGCACTCGGCGGCAAGCGCCGCGGGCGCCAGTACGCGGCCAAGTGTCCGGCGCATCCCGATCGCGATCCGAGCCTGATCATCTATGACGGCCACACCTCGGTGCAGGTGCGCTGCCTCGCCGGCTGCACCTCGCATGAGGTGATTGCGGCGCTGGCGCGGCTCGGCCTGTGGAACGGATCGAGGCCGCGCGCGATGACGCGCGAGGAGCGGATGCACCTGCGGCGGCTCAGGCGCGAGCGCGAGGAGCGCGAGGTGCGGGCGCGGGCCGAGGCGAGCGCGCACGCGCTGCGGCTGTGGGATGAGGCCGTGCCGGCGATCGGAACTCCGGCGGAGTTCTATTTGACGTGGTGGCGCGGCGTGGTCGTTGATGAGAGCGAGGCTTGGCGTCAATGGTGGCGTCAACTCCTCACCGGCACGATCCGCTATCACCCGCGGTGTCCGCGCGAGCATACCCGCCAACCGGCCATGGTGGCGCTCATGCGCAGCGTGCTGTCAGACAAGGCGCAGGCGATCCACCGCACATTTCTCAATTGCGACGGCGACAAGGACGGCCTGCCGATGGAGCTAGGGCCGGCCGGCGGCGCGGCCATCAAGCTGATGGAGTTACCCGATGCGGCGCGCGTGCTGTTCGCGTCCGAGGGGATCGAGACCGGCCTGTGTTGCATCGTGCGCGGCGCCGCGCCGGTGTGGGCGCTCGGCTCGGCCGGTGCGTTCAAATCGTTCCCGGTGCTGGCGCACGTGCGCAAGCTGATCGTCGCCTCCGATCCCGACAGGGCCGGCCAGCGGGCGGCATCGTTTGCGGTGACGCGGTGGCGCGAGGCCGGCCATGAGGCCGAGGCATTCATGGTTGATGTCAAGGGGGCGGACTTTGCCGATTGGTTCCGGTTACGGGCGAGGGTTGCCAGCGATGGATGACGGTGACGGCGGCGAGCCAAGGATCGCTGAGATGCCGGGCGAAAACGTGATCCCGATCCGCGCGCACACGCCGGCCTATATGCTGCCCGAGTTCCAGATCACCACCGAGGCGGTGGCACGTGAGTTCGCCAAGCGCCACGGCAACGAGTTGCGCTATGTGCGCGAGTTCGGCGAGTGGATGGTGTTCACCGGCGGCCGGTGGAAAATGGATCGCACCGGGCGCGCCGTCGACATGGCCGGCAATCTTTGCTGCGACATCGGCAAGGAGCGCCCCAAGGATCGCCGCAAAGTCGAGATGTGGGGCTTTGTCTCGGCGGTAGAGCAACGCGCGCGCGCGCTAAAATCGCTGGCGATCGATGCCGGCGCGTTCGATCTCAACCCGCGCATTCTCAACACGCCGAGCGGCACGATCGAACTCGACACCGGCGAGATGCGCGCTCACCGGCGCATCGATTATTGCAGCAAGGTGACGCAAGTGGCGCCGAGCGATGCCGGGTGTCCGCTGTGGCTCCGCTTCCTCGGCAAGATCACCGGCGGGGATGAGGGTTTGCAAACGTTTCTCCAGCGCATGGTCGGCTATTGCCTCACCGGGGGCACCGCCGAGGAGGTGCTGTTCTTTCTCTATGGCACGGGACAGAACGGCAAGGGCACGTTCCTCCAGGCAATCTCCACCATCATGGGGGACTATGCGACCACGGCCGCGATGGAGACATTCACGTCCGGCCAGTTCGAGCACCACCCGGAGGAGTTGGCGGTGTTGCGCGGCGCGCGCCTCGTCACTGCCGTGGAAACGGAACAGAACAAAAAGTGGTCGGAGGCAAAGGTAAAACTCCTGACCGGCGGCGACTCTATTCGGGCGCGCTTCATGCGGGCTGACTCGTTCGAATATACGCCGGTATTCAAGCTTGTCATCGTCGGCAATCACAAGCCGGCGCTGCAATCGGTTGACAAGGCGATCCGGCGACGGCTGCACCTTGTGCCGTTTGCGGTGGAGATCAGTGACGATGAGCGCGACGAGTCGCTCAAAGAGCAACTCAAAAAGGAATACCCGGCAATCTTGCGGTGGGCGATCGATGGCACCATGGCGTTTCTGGTGCAAGGGCTCGATCCGCCGCCGGTGGTCAAGGACGCGACGGCGGAATATCTCGACAGCGAGGATGCGGTGGGGAATTTCATCGAGGAGGAGTGCCGCGCCGATCCGCAGGCGTTCACCGCAGTGTCGTCGCTCTATTCGGCGTGGCGCAAGTGGGCCGATGATCGCGGCGAGTTTGCCGGCTCGGCCAAGGCGTTCTCGCAGAGCCTGATGTCAAAGGGTTTTACCTACCGGCGCACGCGGGACTTGCGCGGGTTTCGCGGCATTGCGCTCCGCCCGATCTCGGCGGCGAGCGCGCCGGAGCAATTGGGATGGTGACATGGATGGCCGCGACGGGTTTCGCGTGCTGGCGTGGATCGCGCTGGCGATTGCCGTGGTGGTGATCGTGCTGGCCATGGCCAACGTGGTGGGGAGATGATGGAGGCGGTGAATGACCAAGCCATTGCGACGGTTCTTGCTCAACGAGCAAATCGCGATCGAGGCGCGGCGCATCGCGCACGAGCACACGAGGCGCTGTAACGACAGCCGCCGTTACGACAAGCTGGTGGCGCGCGGCGATCTCCAGGCCGGCGAGCCGGTGCCGAACCTTGACACATGGCACACGCCGAGTTGCACCAAGCTGAAACTGGAGATCGAAAATTTGGCTCTACAAGTCAAGTTGGCCGGCATACAGCCGGCGATTGCGCGGCGCGAGGAGTTGGTGGAGGCCGAGCCGGAGCGCGCGGGAGCGACGTGATGGCGAGCGCGCTCGACAAGTTTCACTGCGCCGAGCGCGAGTTGGCCTTGCGCCTGCGCGTTTATCGCCAGCGCATCGCGCACGGCCACATGCGCGAGGAGGAGGCGCGGCGCGAGATCGCGTTGATGGAGGAGATCGCCGCCGACTATCGCGCGCTCGCCGAGGGCGAGCCGCCGGGGCCGTTGTTTGCGGCCGGGCGCACGTGTCGGGAGTGCGGCGCGCTTGCCGCGTTCGTGATCGATGGCCGGCCGCTGTGCCGCCAGCATGCCGGCGTGTTTGCGGTTGATGTGATCAGGGGATTGCCATGAGCGAGGCGGTGATGACGCGCGAGCAAGCGCTGGCGGCGCTGCGCCGCGTGCACAGGGATTTTCTCGCATGCTGCGGCGATCAGTTCGCGGATCGGCCGATGCGGGCGCGCGTCGTGCCCGGCTGGCTTTATCTGCCGGTGTTCGATTGCGTGGCATGGGACGGGGATTTGCAGTGATCGCCGCGCCGACGCAAACAGGGAGCAAGGCACCGTTGGAGACTCTGATTGTCCAGCCAAAACGAGCGAGACCGCGGGGGAGGACAGTGCGTCGACGGGGCACCTCCCCCGCGGGTTTGAGGAGGATGGTGGTGCTCGACATACTAGGCGAGTATGAGCGGCAACGGCGGCGGCGTGAGTTGCGTGACAACGTGATCGCCTATGGCGCCACCGTGGCGGCGGCGGCGATCGGCACGTTGATCGGCGTGGTGGTGGCGTGGTGGTGGCGCGGGGTGATGCCATGGCAGTGAGCGAGGAGCGCGACACACCGCTATGCCGGGCGCAGGCCAAGCTTGGCCGGCGGCTCGATCAGTTTGCGCGCGATCTCAAGCGCGATCCCGGCATGCGCAAGGCGCTGGAGGGTGACGGCTCGCTGTTCACGGTGGTGTTGATGGCAATGGTGGCGCGCACGGTGGTGCACACGATGGCGCCTTACTCCAAGCTGTTGCGCGAGCCGGGTGGGGCGGAGAAATTCGTCAAGGTGGCGCAGGATCAACTCGCGGATTTTCTGCGGCCCGAGTTGGCCGCACTCCTCGAACATGAAGCCAAGCAACCACGACATTGATGGAGGCTCACCATGCCGGGACTAGGCGACGCACCGATTGAGCCGCGCTTGCGCCAGCGGATGAACGAACTCGCACAATTGCTCGACGGCCTGTTGAATGGCGGGGCCACCGGGAGCGATCGGCAAAACGGATTCGTGCTGATGGTGTTTCCGTTCGACGGCGACGGCCGGTGCAACTACATTTCAAATGCCAACCGGGCCGAGGTGCTGACGATGCTCAAGGAACAGGTGCGGCGGTTCGAGGGTGTGCCGGATGTGGCGGGGCATGCATGAGGTTCGGGCTGATCAAGCCGGCCGCGCGGTGCCTGGAGATTGTCGACGTTGCCGATCTCGATCGCGCACGCGACATGATCGGGCTCGATCGCGATCAGTGCGACCACGCGATGATCGATCGCGCGACTGCGATCGTGGTTTATGAGTATGGCCTGTTCGAGCCGGCGCATCAGGATCATTTTGCGATCAATGGCCGGCTCTATGCGGGGGCGAGCGTGATCTATGCCGTTGATGAGCGCGGTGCGACGATCGATCTTGAGCCGCCGGCATGGGAGCCGGTGTTCTTTGCGTCGGTGGCCGAGGTGGAGCGGGCGATTGCCGCCGGCATGGTGGTGCGGCCACATATTGCGATCAATGACGTGGTATTGTGGCGTTGGCCGGACAAGCCACCGGCGCGATTCAGACTGAGGAGGTGATCATGGCACGCAAGCGAGGCGATCGGGTGCGGGCATCACAGCGGGCTTTGGCGGCAATGCCGCCGGCCGCGGCCAAGCGGGCGGTGCGCAAGGCGCGGGCCTCGGGCCGCACCTATCCGACATCGGGCCAACGCGCGCGGGCGCGGCGCGGAAAATAAAAAAGAGGCCGCGGGTGGCGGCCTCTAAGTTGACTGCTGGCATCCCCGAGGTCGACTATTCAACAAGGATGCGTCGGCTAGCTACCATGCTGGCGCGTGCCGGCAATAGGTAGTTTGCCGGATCAGGCGGCGCACCCGACGCGGTGCGCCAACTCGCGGCGGATCATGTCCGCCTCGGCGAACTCGGCGCGCGTGGGGGTGCGGATTCCGCCGCCATCGATGATGGCGAGGCGGCGTTGCAGTCGCGGCTCCGGCGCGGTTCGGATGGCGTAGTAGTCCATTGGCTGAAACTGGATTGCGAGCGGATCGGTCATGACGGTCTCCTCTGTGGTGGTGGGGGTGGATCAGGCGGCGGCCTCGGCCGCCACCGCCACCGCCTCGATCGTGACGCGCTCCAGGCGCGTCTGCTTTTCGCCTCTGTATTCCCCGTGCTCGCGCACGGTGCCGGTGATCACGAGGCGCTCGCCTTTCTCGGCGTAGAACGAGCCGGACTTGACCACCACGGTGTCGCCGGCCTCGGTGCGCAGGGTGACGATGCGGAACGTGCCGCGGTTGTAGGCGCTCGGGAACTCGGCGACGTTCACCACGATCACGGCGAGCTTGCGCACGCGCTCGCCGATGGTACCGATGTAGCCGGCGGCGGCCTTGCGCGCATCCTCGGCGGCGAATTTCTCGATCGCGGCGGCGAGCGCGAGGGCGGCCTTGTCGCTGATCTCGGCGCGCTCGGTGGCCTTGCGCACCACGTCGCGCACGAATTCGGAGCGGGCGGCGTAGGGCTCGGCCTTGGCGAGGAGCGTGCCGTGCGCGGCCAGGAAGGCGGCGCGGCGGGCATCGGCCTCGGCCTTGGCGACCGCGGCGGCGGCCTCGATCTTGGCGACGCGCTTGGCGGTGCGCTTCTCGGCGGCGGCGTCCAGCTTGGCGAGTTCCTCGGCGGTGTAGAGCCGCACGGGCTCGGGACCACGCGGGTGCATGCCGTTGCCGTTGCAGTCGTAGCAGACGCGGCCGGTGTGAATCCATTTGTCGGAATAGCCGGCGCCGCCGCAGCGGGTACACTTGCGCGGCTCAAGCGCCATCGGGCGGCCCTTGCCGTCGCGATGCGTTAAGGCTTTCTCGGTGCCGTGGCGGGTGAACAGGGTGGTCATCGTGGTCTCCTCGCTACGGGGCTAATGTAGGGGAGGAGGGGCTTGGTGTCAAGGTGTCACCTACGCCAAATTGACGCGGGGGGGGTGGTGGGGGAGGGGTGGATTTGCCGCGGTGCGGCGGGACGCTGACGTTGGTGCGTGTCACCCGAAAAACTTGATGGCGACCAAGGCACCGAACAGTGCGATGAGCATGCCGCCCATGCGGATTGTCACATCGCGGACGGCGAGTTGAATCTCGCGGCGCACGGCCTCGATCTCATGCCGCACGGTCTCGATATCGCGTTTTGTGGCCACGCTCTCGCGCAGCGCATCGTTGATTGCCTCGGCATGTGCGCGGGCATGATCCTCCGAGATGCCGGCGCGCTTGAGCCGATCGAGGTAGGCGAGCTTATCGAACAGCAACAGGTCGGTCATTTTGCGCTTTGCTCGTGGTTTTTGGTCAGTATGTCATCTACGCCGCCGTGGCGCAACGCGGTCATTGGCGGGTGGCGTGGAGTTGCTGCCAGCCCTCGCGCGCGGCGACGGCGCGCTTGTCGCGGTTGATCGCGCGCATCTCGGAATGTGTGGGCCGGCGCAGCATGCCGGTGGCGCCCATGGTGGCGAACTCACCACAGCTAAAGCACAGAGTGTAATCGCCGGGACCCATGCGCGGCTCGGGGCCGGGATGGCCGCGCTCAACGAGTGCGGTGGTGCGGGTGTGCTCGGCACCGCAGTGCGGGCAGATGGTGGTGATGTCGCGGCTCATGGTGCGTGTTGTAGCAGCCGGAGCCATTCCGGTGGCAAGGTGCAGTTTTCCGGCGCGTCGGCGAACATGGGGGCGATCTGATCGTGCGAGTAGCCGGCGAGCCCGGTGCCGATCGCCGTGACCTGGAAACTGAGATCGGGGTTGGCGCGCGCATAGATGATGAACAGCGCAACATGGATGGCGATCTCGGCGAGCGGGAGGGGTTTCAGGTGCGCGTCCTTGGTGGGGATGGCATAGCTCGATCCCTGGCGGCCCTCGCCGCGGCCGGGGATCGCGCCGTGGTGATCGCGGGCAAACTTGGCCGCACCCTTGCCATGGCGGCCGGCAAGGTTCGAGCCAAACACAAACACCGTTAAGTTGCTGTGGCATTGTTGCCTCAGGGTTTGTGCTGAGGGTGATTTCAGGTTTGGTGAACCGGGTTTCAGGGCATTCCCTGAGGGCGGGGGCGAGCGTGTGGGCATGGGTGCCGGGAACCATTAAGCGGGACGGCGATCTGATCTTTAAGCCGGTGAGTGCAGCGTCACCACCTCGGCCGAGGAATAGCCAAGCCCCACCATGGCCAGCGGCCGGCGCTGGCGCTCGGCCGTGCTGCAAGCCGCATCCGCCGCCACCCGCGCCGCATCATGCGCCGCCTCCACCTCGCCACGCAAAACCTCGGCACAATCGCCCAATTGCTCCGCCAGCCGCTCGATCTGCTCGCACAATATCGCAAACCGCGACGCCGCCTCCTGGCGTAGAGCAAGATTCTCCTGCCGCAGTGCGGTCACCTGTTCATCCCGCACCCGCTGGCGATCATCCATCTGCTGAAGCCGCATACTCATCGCACGCTGTTCCTGAAACAGCCGTTGCACCAGCGACAAAATCGCGTCGCGGCCAACATCAACGTCAACCAACTCGCTCACCTCCGACGACATCGGGACGCCTCCAAAATTTTCCGCTTGTGCCTCCTCCCCCTCGAATGCCGCGCCTATCGTCACGCCAGTGTCGCATTTCGGTCAAGTGAAAAACGCGCACAGGTTCGGCGCATTCACCGAATACATCTTAGAGGTGAGGGACGGCGGAGCGCCGGGCCGCACAGGGGCCGAGATGCGACATCTGTCACCCCTCCGGTGACAGATGACAGATGTGACAGATTTACTGTAGTTCATCCAGTTTGTGAGCGGTGACGGATGACAGATGTGACACTTTTTCCCAGGTTCATGTAAAGGGTGAAGTTCACCGAGCCCGGTGAGGGTCACGGTGATCCGTCATATCTGTCACATCCGTCACCAGTTAAGTCCCTGATATACTTATATATGTGACAGATGACAGATGTGACACTTCTATATACATAATGGAAATTTACCTAGGTGTGACATTTATGCAACACACACAGCACATATCGTATATAGGATGGAAGATAGGAAAATGTGTCACATGCGTCATCTGTCACCCGAGCCATCCGCGGAGACCGCGCCGCCGGGGGCCGCCGGCCTCGCGCCCGTGCGCGCGCGCCCCCACGCGCGAGGGCCGGAGCCGCTCGGCCGGACCGGCCGAGGTGCTCCTGGCCGGCCGGTGGGCGGTAGTGGGGTAGGGGAGGGTGGGGGCGGGGTGGGTGGCCAGCCGCTCGATCGCCGCGCGGTTCGAGGTGGTCGAGCCCGAGCCGAGCACCTCGCTCGTCCTAGTCCCGAGCTAGTCCCTACCGCGGTGGTGCCGGCACCGAGGCGCTCGCACCCACGCTAACGTCTTGATGGTGCTGTGCTTTTGCACAGAGCCGATCGGCGACCACCAGTCACGCAAGCTGGTGCCGGCTCGATCGAGCACGCGCGTGCTCGATCGGATCGAGGTGCCGCGCACCTCGCTCGCCGGCTCCTCGGTGCCGGGGGTGGGGGTGGGGGTGGGGGTGCCGGGTGGGTGGGGGTGCCTGCCCGGTGCCGAGGGCTCGATCTCGGCGAGATCGAGCCAAGGGGGGCTTTCAACGCCGGGCGCGGCTCGGCCGGGCGCGGCCGGGGGGCTCCCCCTCGGCGCTCCACCTCCCTTGAAACCCTGTTGCAAAATTACCACACCGTGTTTAGACGCCACCGTGGGCTCGCTGGTGAGTTTTGTGGGTGGGTGGCTAGGGGAGTAGCGGGGTGGCTCGGCGGGCGAATGTACGGTGCACCCCCCGCATGCTGGCAGCCTATTCCTGGCCATCCTGGCCTTTGGCGAACGGTCGGAACGGGGTAAATACCGGGCCGCGGGTGGTGGTTTCCTCCACGGTGAGGGCGGCGAAAGCGCCGATTGTGCTGGCGAGACAGAGGGTTGAGCCGCGGAATGCCTCCAGGCGCTCGGTCGGATCGTGGCCGCGCTTGATCAGGCGGCGGGCGGCTTGGCAGATGACGGGGCCGTGGCCGCGGGCGAGTTCGGTTCCGTCCTCGGCGGTGACGGCGGTTCGGCCTGATCCTGCGGGGGTGAGTTCGAGGCGCATGGGTGGGGGCTCACCTGGACGGGCGGGTGAGTGTGTCACGTGAAACAGCCCGGCGCCACGCAAAAAAATCAGCCCCGAGCAACTCGGGGCTGAGGGGGGTGGTGCCGGGGAGGGAAACGGACCCGGCGGCTGGCTGTTAGCTGTGGAGGTGGCCGGTTTGATGGCGGCGGGGTGAATGCGGGTTCATTCCGACCGCTGTTCGAGGGTAGCGAGGCGTGCGGCGAGGTCGCGGATTTCGCTCAAGGCGCGATCGATGTCGGTGTGCATGGCTTCGACCTCGCCGGCTGTGATGTTGGTACGGGCCATGTCGTTGATGGCGGCGCGGATCAACCTGACCTCACGCTGCAACACGGTGATGGCTTCGCCGATGAGCGGGAGCCCGCTCACGCGCGCCTCGATTGCGGCCAAGCGCGCGCCAAGGCGCTGATCTAGTTCGGCGAGTGCGGCGAGGATTGTATCGGTATCAGCCATTTTACCGCGCCTCAACGCCGCCGAGCCGCACCGCCAACTCGGCGGTGCGGAGTTCGAGCGCCTGGAGGCGGTGATCGACGCGGCGGACCTCGCCGGTTAGTTCCTCGATACGAAATTCAATGCGTTCCAGGCGGCGATTGACGGCGGCGGCATTGTCGTTGAGCGCGAGCAACAGGGCTTGCATATCGGCCAGCCGCTTGGCAATGAATTCAAGCGAGGGTTCGGTCATTTTTCCACCCGAAAATACAGTCCATGCCCGGCCAGTATGTCACCTACGCCGCCGTGGCGCTAGCGCAATGCCGCGGAAAACGGCACCGGGCGGCACCAGCGAATCCACAACCGATCGCGGCGCCAGCGCACCCATTCGCGGGCGCGCCTTCCCGGCCAGTGCCGTCCCACCTCAAACCGCGGGCGGCGCATGGCGTGCATGCTCGATCGCGGCGCGCTCGATCTCCGGCGCCAGCTTGGCGGCGCGCGCCAGCGACAGCCGGCGCCACTTGCCGGTTGCCGTGCGCTCGCTGATTGCGGCGCGCACGTTGGCGCCATCCGGGCGGCAATAGAAAATGAAGGCGCGGCCATCGGCGCGCACATAGTGCGCCGAGACATAGCCGGGATCGTCGGTGCCCGGCGTGCCGCCGTAGCGTTGCCAGTTCTCGATCATCGCACCGCCTCGATCGTGCATTCTTTTAGCTGGAGGTCACCCATGGTGACATCCTCCACCACGCCGCGCACGCGGACTTTTTGCCCTTTGTTCCATTCCACGATCTGATCGAGCATGGCTTGCTCGGTCACGCTGCAATCGACGTTGCCGGTGAGGCTGCCGTTGCCGATGGTGACGCGGTAGCCGGCGCCAAACAGTTTGGCCTTGGCGGCGTTGAACGTCCAGGTGAACTCGATGGATTTGCCGGCATAGTCGCGGGTGAAGCGGATTTCATTGGCGCGATAGGTATCGATGGCGCGCGCGACATCCTTGGCGCCGAGGTCGGCGGCGCTGGCCGGGGTAATGCACGCAAGCGCAAGCGCGCCGACGACGATAACAACATTTCTCATGTGCAGATACTCCTATGGGCGCTCGGCCCGGTTGCCACCTAACGCCACCATGGCGCGGGTGGAAAAAATCAGCGCACGTTGGCCGCCGCGGCGATCTGCGCTGAAAACTGGTGGGAGCATTCCGGCTAAGGCTCCCTCGCGCCGCCCTCCGGCTCCGCCGCAGGGTCCGGGGCCGGGCGCTACCCGGCCGCGTTTTCCTTTTTTTCGCTGGCCCGGCTGGCCAGCAACACGGCATGGATGATCGAGCCCGTGGTGATCCTGCGGCCCGGCTTGCCGTCCTTGCGCACGCGGTAGACTTGGCAGTAGACCGACAGCGGCTCGTTGATCCTGGCCTCATCGGTCACGACCATGTAGGTGCGGCCGTCAACCACTGTGCGTTTGATCGTCATTTCTCTCTCCTCATCCTCGCCCCTCATATACGCCAGTCTGGCGCAGGTGTCAAGGTGTCACCATGGTCATGACTACGCCAAAATGTCGCAGCTAGCTCGGCTTGTTGTGGCGCACGAGTTCCGGCGGGAACGTGTAGCCCTCGCCGTGTTTCCATTCCATGCACGTGAAATCACCGCCATCGGTGACGATGATGCGATGCCACAGGCCGGCGCGCGCCTGCGGCCCCTCGGCGAACCGTTTGAAACCACGCACCGCGGCCTCGCCGGTGCACCACCGCATGGCGTAGAAATAGCGGCCGTCGCGAAAGAACACGGCGACGGAAAACTCCTCGCGCTCGGGATCGTCATCAGGATCGGCCATAGCGGTTTGCCTCCATGCGCATGCGGCGGCGCTCCAACTCGCTCGCCATGTTGTGCAAGTGTGCCTCGGCCCGCGTCACGGTGGCTTCGATCGGCTCGCCGAGCACGTACCAGCGCACCCACATGCGGCTCGGGATGTCGCCGGGCCGGTAGGGCACGCCGCGCGCCTTGAGTGCGGCGATCACCTGCGGTTTCCAACTGTTCATCGTGCCGCCTCCTCGATCTCCTCGCCATGCCGGCGCACCGCGGCGCGATAGCGCACCACATCGCGCGCCACGCGCAGGGACTCGACGCCGAACATGGTGCCCACGAGCATCACGGTGAGATAGCCCTGGAGTATCCCGTTGTTGGCGTAGTCCTGTTACCAGCGGCGAGCACCGCCGAGCGGGCTCCAGGTGCCGGCGACGCCGCCAGCGGTGTGGTGGATCGTCGCCTCAAAGCCCTTGGCGCGGGCAAAAGCAACCGCCTCCTCAAAGGTGGCAAAACGCTCGGCAAAATAGGTGCCGAAATTCGTCAGGCTGACGTAGAACATCTCACGCTCCCTCTGTTGTGCCCTGATATACGCCACCATGGCGTAGTGTCAAGATGTCACCAGCGCATGGGGCCATGCAAATTTGCATAGGTGACACCTTGACACCTACGCCACGGCGGCGTATGTGTAGGCCATCGAAACGGGAGACCGCGATGAACGACATCACCACCTGCCAGATTTGTGCGCGCGCCATCAAGGCCAAAAAGGGCATGATCGCGCACCACGGCTACCAGCGGCCGGGCACTGGCTGGCAAACGCGCTCGTGCTACGGCGCTCGCCACCTGCCGTTCGAGGTGTCACGCGATACGCTCGGCGAGTGGATCGAGGCTGTTACGGCGGAGTTGGAGCGCGTCGCGCAGCGGCGCTCCGACATTGCCAACGAGCTAGCTCCGGCCACGTTCACCTACAGCAAGCGCGACGGCATCAGCCGCTTTGGTGAGCGCCGCATTGCGGTGAACCTTGAGTTGACTCGTGCCACGTTCGAGGCCGAGCAAGCCGAGGGCGGCGAGAATGCGCGGTGGCTCAGGCAGTACGGCATGTACACGTTTGACAAGGTGAGGGACCAGCACGTGCGCGTCCTTGACAACCGGATCGCCGAGTTGCGCGCCGAGCTAGCGCACCAGGAGAAGCGTTACGCCGCGTGGGAACCCGCGGCGTGATGAACCGGGCGGGGCCTAAAGCCCCGCTCACCCGCGTGACATCTTGACACTTACGCCGCGGTGGCGTATCTACCGCAACAGGAGGAGATCGGAAATGAGTCCGGAGAAATATTGGAATTGCCAGCTAACGCACCAGGGCCGGCGCAAGGCGCTGGCCGCTGTCGGGCGCGCGCTCGGTTATCAATATCCAAGCTGGCGTGATCTGCCGCTTGATCTCAGGCGGCAATTGCGCGGGTTGTGGAATTCGCGGCCTGCCAATCCGGCCGCGGGAGATGAGTATTGCGATGAGTGACCTTGTTGACGGCACGATCGACGGGTGGCCGGTATCGATCGAGATACTGCGCCACTACATCGGTGCGCCGGCCTATGGGGCGCACTGCGCGCCCTACACGAGAGAGAACACCGAAACGGGCGAGGATGACTCCGCGCCCGAGGAGGTTTGGACCAAGTGCTACGCCATCACCGACGCGTGCGACGGGCTCAAACCCGCCGCGGCGCTGCGCAAGGCCAAGCGCATGGGTTTCGTGCCTGATCCCGAGGAGGAGTGAGATGGATACCAAAGCGGCGCGCGCGCTCAAGATCGGCGAGCGCGTGACCTATACCGGCTCGCCGCATCCGCGCGGCGGTGACGGCACGGTTATCGGCAAGGGGCAGAACGGCTATCGGGTGCGGTGGGATGACGGCAACGAGACCGATCACGGTTTCGTTCACTCCGACAACATTCACAGGGCGAGATGACATCTTGACACTCGTGGGCCGATCAGGAGAATGAGCCGATGAGCTTTGCTTTTGACACGCTGGATTATGTGAAGCGCCTGCGCGCGGGCGGTATCCCGAACGAACAAGCCGAGGCCATGGCTGGCGCGCTTGCCGCGACATTCAGCAGTCCGACAGGCGTCGCCACCAAGTCGGATGTTGCTGATGTGCGCCACGAGCTTGCGATGCTGCGCCACGAGATTACGGCGTTGGAAAACCGGCTGATCATCAAGCTCGGCGCTTTTATCATCGGTGTTGCCGGCCTCACCTTGGCGATTGCCCGGCTGTTGTGGTGAAAGGAACGAATCGCATGCCGAAAATCATGAGCAAGGCGGAGTTCCGGCGGGCGCTGGAGCACCTCGGGATCAACATCAGTGCGGCCGGCGCCGTGATCGGCGTATCCAAGCGGCAGGCGTTGCGCTACGGCACCGGCGACTCGGAGGTTCCCGAGGCGGTGGCCAAGCTGTTGCGCGCCGCCGTTGCCTACAAAATTCCCGCCGATCACATCCGGGACCTGTGACCCATGGCCGTGATGATGAGCAAGCTATACGCCGCGCTCCGCCAAGCGAATGGCGTACCTGATCCCGACGCACGCGCCGCCGCCGAGGAGGCGGCGGAAATGCATGCCGACACAACAGACATCAAGGGCACGCTGCGCTTGCACGGCTGGATTCTCACGTTCAACACCGCCATGCTTATCGCGATCCTGGCGCGGTTGTTCTTGGTGCACTGATGAGCGGAGCGGATGGTAAGCGCGACGTGCCGGGCATGACGGTGCCGGCGCGGCTCTATCGCGCCACCGTGCCGGTGATGCTGGAGCTAGAGGTGCACAGCACGATGGCGCCAGAGGAGACCATTGCGGCGCTCGGCGCGGCGTTCGCGCCCGGCCAGCCCGATCCGCTCCTCGGCGCCAACGTTAAGCTGATGGATCGTTTCAAGCTGTTTCCGCAGGTGGAGCTTGCCATCGCGCGCACGCGCGGCGCCGTGCTCACCGGCCGGGTGACGCTGGAGGAGTCGGAGTGAATGGGAATCCTGATCATCACCGAGGTGCACCGGCGGCGCATCGCTAAGATGATCGCCGCGGCACGCGAGCGCCCGGTGCCATGGGAATTGATGGCGCCGGCTGCAAAGCGTGACGACAGGCCGGTGATGACGCTGGCCGAGCGCGTACCCGGCATTGAGCGGCCACCGAGCCAACACATCATCCTCGGCACCTACCGGGTGGCGTTTTCGTTCGAGTATCAGCCGGCCGGGCTCCTCCGCCATCTCTCGGTGTCGAGCGAGCGGCCGGGCAAGGTGCCGACACCGGCCGTTGTTGATCGCATTGCCAAGGAATTCGGCTTTGAGTTTTCGTCCGAGGCGGTGGTGGCCGGAACATCCACCGCGCAAGGCCGCGCGTGGCTGGAGGAGTTTGATCCCGGCCATTATGCGGTGAATATCGTTGAACTCGTTGAGCCGGCCGCGCACCTCGGGACAATGCAATGAGCGCGGTGGTTACCCTCGAACTCGCCAACACTCTGCCGCGCCAGTGCGGCGGCTGCACCTTGTGTTGCAAGCTGTTGCCGGTGGCCGAGATCGAGAAAAAAGCCGGCGTGCGGTGTCGCCATCAGGCGCACGGCAAGGGGTGCCGCATCTATCACCGCGGCCTCCCCGCATCGTGCCGGCTGTGGTCGTGTGCGTGGCTCACCAAGTCGTTCAACGGGCCGCGGCCGGATCGCGGCCACTATGTGATCGATATCCTCCCGGATTTCATCACCCTCGATCAGGATGGTGAGCAAATGACCATCCCGGTGGTCCAGGTGTGGGTTGATCCGGGCTACCCCGAGGCGCACCGCGATCCGGCGCTGCGCGCCTACCTCGCCGAGCGCAGCAAAGACGGTGTGGCCGCGTTAATCCGGTTCAATGAACGAGATGCCTTTGTGTTGTTCCCGCCGCTGATGACCGGCGGCGAGTGGATTGAGGGCCGCTCGAACATGACGCCGGTGGCACAGCATAGCTTTACCGAGATCGCGCGGGCGCTGGCAAAATGAGGCCGGGCGAGGTGCCGATCCCGGCGCGCATGCGTCACCTGGAGCGCGACGCGCGCGGCTACGCGATCCCCTGGACGGTGTTTCGTGACACCAGCGGCCGGGCGCATTTCACCATCAATGATGAAAACCGCAGGCAACGGGTGATCCGGGAGGATCGTTGCCCGATCTGCCTCACCAAGCTATTGCGCGGCCGGTGGTTCGTCGGCGGCCCGGCCTCGGCGTTCCACGCGCACGGTGCCTACATCGATCCGCCGATGCACACCGAGTGTGCGCGCTATGCGCTGCAAGTGTGTCCCTATCTGGCGGCGCCGAACTATGCCAAGCGCCTGGATGACCGGACGTTGGCGCCGGGCGAGCCGGTGCCGCTCCTCCTCGATCCGACCATGGACCCGCAACGGCCGCCGCTGTTCGTGGCCGTGATGGCGACGGGGCAACGGCTGATCCGGGAGGATGTCGACTATGCCGGCACGCCGGTGCACCTCGTGCGGTTCCTCAAGCCGCGCCGGCCCTATTTGCGCGTGGAATACTGGCGCGACGGGTGCCGGCTTGAGGTAAGCAAAGGCGAGGCCGAGGCGCTCGCCGAGGCGGCGGCGGCGCGCGCTGTTGCCTGATGCGCCAAATCGGCGTATATGGTCGCCTGGACGCACCCCTTGGGAGAGTGGGATGAAAGCGAGCGAATACCGGGCCGCGTTGGAGAAATTTGACACCAGCATCATCGGCGCCTCGGCGGTGTTCGGGGTGTCGAAACGTTCGGCGCAACGTTACGCGGCCGGCGAGCACATTCCGGGGCCGCTGGCGCGGCTCATCCGCATGGCGATCCGCCACGGCTACACCGCCGAGCAACTCAAGGCGCTCGGCGAGATCGCGGCCAGGGCCAAAGGCAGGCGCCGCAAGGCAATGTAAAACATGACCGATGAGATGACCGCGCTCGCCAATCTGATTCGGGATCAACGGACCGAGGCAATTGAGCGTCATGATGTGTTGATGCGCATGCTCACCGATCTCTCGCCGCGCATCGATCGCATTGACCAGCGGTTAGACGGCATCGGCTGGCGCATGGGTGCGCTCGACACGCAAGCGCAACGCCTCGGCGATCGGGTGGACGGGCTTGCCGCCCGCATTGATCAAATCAACAGGCGGGTTGAGACGCTGGAGCACGATAGGCGCGGCCCATGAGCATGATGATTGCCGAGGTCTACGACGCACTCAAAGAGGCCGGCGCATCGGACGAAAAGGCGCGCAAGGCGGCTGTTGCCGTCGCCACCCATGACCAGCGGTCGGCGGCCATAGAGGCGCGGCTTGTTGCGCTTGAGGCCAAAGTCAATGTGTTGGGCGCGCGGCTTGAGGCCATTGCCCACGAGCTAACCATTCACCGTTGGGTGCTCGGCATCATTATCGCGTTACAGGTGGCTATCCTGATCAAGCTGTTTGTACACTGAGGGAGCCGCTCGCGCCATTTTGGCGCTTGCCAAATCACCGCCAGAGGTGCCACCATTGCGGTGGGTAGGGCGGGCCTCACAACCACAAAAGAGAAATCAGAGCCACGAAAGGACGACCACGATGGCAATCATGCCTAAGTTGCTACGGGTGACCGCGATAGTTTCCGACAAACAGATACACGACACGTTGACCTATTTCGCGGAACAGAACGCCTACAATGTTGAGGTTCACCCGGTCCCGCCACCGGCCGGGTTGATCGCCGGACCCAAGGAAGCCTCGCCCGCGCTCGCGCCCGCACATGCGAGTGATGCCGAGGCGGTAAAAACGTTCATCGGCGTTAAGCGCCAACGCGATAGCGCGAGCGCGCAAATCCGCGAGGAGATCGTCAAGTCGCTGATCGAAAGCGGCGAGGCGCGC
>Ga0126377_10000894_pt1 | contig 18988 bp, 21 predicted proteins | sample PanSoiMetPlot_22_FD_92647 | JGI IMG/M metagenome (GOLD analysis project Ga0126377, IMG submission 92647) | Tropical forest soil microbial communities from Panama - MetaG Plot_22 | ecosystem: Environmental > Terrestrial > Soil > Tropical forest > Bulk soil | place: Panama | collected 2016-02-17 | reverse complement strand
TGTGATCTCTAACGAAAGGTGATCTTGCTAAAGAAAACGATTACCTACAAGGACTTCGATGGAGACGAGGTCAGTGAAGATCATTTTTTCCATCTCTCCAAAGCTGAGCTCATCGAACTCGAGATGAGCCACCAAGGCGGGCTGTCCGCAGCATTGCAGAAGATTGTTGCGGCTGAAGATGGAGCAAGCATTATCAGAGAATTCAAGAAGATCATCTTGATGTCGTACGGAAAACGTTCCGAAGACGGGAAGCGATTTGTCAAGACACAAGCACTACGCGATGAATTCGAGTCGACCGAGGCATATTCCGCGCTTTTCGTCGAGCTCGTCACGGACACTGATTCGGCAATCGAGTTCGTCAATGGCGTCATCCCGCAGAATATGGCAGAAGAAGCAGCAAAAGTGGTGAATACAGACCTCAAAGTGATCGAAACTCCACCAGAGCCTCGAATCATCACGAGACAGCAGTTCCTCGAGATGGGTAACGAGGAAGTAATCGAGGCGCAACGGCAACTTGCTAATGGCGAGGCGGAGTGGGCAGATTAGTCGCAGAATAAACATGCAGTATAATAGAAGCCCACTATTTGAGGAGAAGTTTAATGTCTAACGGACTTGTCATCACCAAATTGGCCGCGAATCTCATTTGCGCCGCTGGCGTTTCGAAGGTTGTCAACGACATCATCGTGAGCAATACCACAATTCAGACCCCTGGCGATGCCGTCAAGGTTTGGACTGGAAGCATTGTTCTCGGTTCGATGGTCGCTGAGCACGCTTCGAAGCACGTCAATGGCCGGATCGACGCCGCTGCCGCTTGGTTTGCCAATCGTAAGGCCGAAACTGCTGCCGCTGTGTAGTAGGAGAGTCAGAGTCCAACATGGACTTTGACTTTTTGTTGTCTAAGCTAAGGAAAAAATGGAACCTTCTGAATTTCCTCCTAATAGTGACGCCAGTAGAAGGAATGTAGCCGAAGAGAAGGAAATCAATCCGGTCGTCAAAAGTGGAGCTGTTCGAAGAAGGAAGTCTCTTCGTAGACAGTTCTCGGAGACATTCGTTGCCGGAGATTTTCGGAGCGCTACTCAGTATGTCGTTCTCGACGTATTGCTTCCTGCAGCAAAGGACATGATTCTCGAAGCGGTTAACGCTGGTATGGAAAAGTTGATTCTTGGAGAATCTCGCAGGCGAGGAATGAGAACACCTCAAAGTGGGCCCACGGGATATGTCACCTATAATAGATATTCGTCTCCTAGTAGATTGACATCCCCTCAAAGAGTACTGAGTCGTCAAGCACGAGCTCGTCATAACTTCGATGAAATCGTGCTGGAAGACCGTAGTGAAGCCGAGGAAGTAATCGACAGACTATATGACCTGGTGAGTCGATATGAATCAGCATCCGTTGCAGATCTCTATGAACTTGTGGGACTTGCCTCTAGCCACACGGATCATAAGTGGGGTTGGTCCGATCTTCATGGCGCGGGGGTTTCTCGAATTCGTGGGGGTTATCTCTTGGATCTCCCAGAGCCCGAGCCGCTCGACTGACTTCGCCGTGATCAAAGAGGAGCTCGATGCCCTCGACACGAGCGGTTGACATCAGAGCATTCGCCGAACGTGTAGAACGTCTATGTGAGTTCTTGCTCGACAAAGTTGACAAAGATGGTTCGGACGATGTCGTAGTGATTCAGAAGCTGCAAGAAGAAGCTGCGGAAATTCAAGCTGAGAATGTATCAGCTTTTCCTCTTTCTAGTCTTGATGATTACATGCGGAGTCTAACCACACCTCCTAAGGAGTAAAGATGAAGCTCGTCCCCCTGGTGATCGGTAGAAAGATCGCCCGTAGCACGTTGCTTGCGCAGAAAGCTTCTCCGGAAGTTCTTCTTGGTGTGGGCATCGTTGGCATGGTGGGAAGCACAGTTCTTGCCTGTCGGGCTACGTTGAAGATGGATACCGTTTTGGACGAGGCGAAAAGCAAACTCGAAACTGCTAGGACTCTGGAGCATGCGGAGTATAGCGAAGCCGATCGCCGGAGGGATATTTCACTCATTCAGTTCCAGACCGGTGTGAAGATCGTAAGGATGTACATGCCAGCGGTCATCGTTGGTGGAATCTCGATTTACGCTTTGACCAGCTCTCACAGCATTCTGACAAAGCGGAATGTCGCACTAACTGCAGCATACACGGCTCTCGAAAAGGGATTCAATGAATACCGAGAGCGTGTAGTCGAGAAGTACGGAGAAGAGCAGGATCGTGATTTTCGATATGGCACGCAGCAAGTCGAGGTGGTTGACGAGATCACCGGAAAGAAGCGGATTGCAAAACGAGTAGGTCCTGGACAGCCGTCGATCTATGCTCGTTTCTTCGATCCATATTCTACGTCATGGAAAAAGGAACCGGAGTACAACAGAGTCTTTCTTCATTGTCAGCAGAACTATGCGAATGACATGTTGAGAGCTCGGGGTCACGTGTTCCTGAACGAAGTCTATGACATGCTCGGAATTCCAAGATCGCAAGCAGGTGCCGTCGTAGGTTGGATTCTTTCCCAAAATGGTGAAACGGATAACTACATCAATTTCGGGATCTTCGACGGTGATTCACAGGTTCTTCGAGATTTCGTCAATGGTCTCGAGGGGGCGATTCTGCTGGATTTCAATGTCGACGGCGTAATTTACAACAAAATTGACTGAGAGGAAATATGGCAATCGACGCAGTAACAGAGGAAATCGCTTCGAATCTCGAAGAAGCAGCGGAGGCGACTCGCCGTGTTGACACCCGTGGTGTTGGGTTTTTCCTCGGAGGAGTTCTTGTGGGGGCTGCCGTGGGCTTTTATATTGGTTACCGTTTTAATCGAGAGAAGATTAGGGCGGAGCTCTTCGTGGAGAGCCAGGCAGAAGTCGAGAAGATCCGATCGGCATACGCGGCAAGAGCAGCTCAGGACAAGCCCACGGTCGAAGAGGTAATCGAGCAGCGTGGGTACTCGAAGAAGGAACCCACCACAACCAAGAAGAAGTCTGCGGTCAGGAAGACTCCCGCTCGGCCTACGAGGCCTCCGGTACCAGCCGCAGAGCCGGTGGGAACTTGGGATTATCTGAAGGAAGTCGAATCTCGATCCTCAGATGCTCCGTATGTGATCCATCAAGACGAATTCGCCAAGTCGGAAACAGGTTACACCCAGGTTGTTTACACGTATTACGCCACTGACGATGTTCTGACGGATGTGGAGAATCATCCGCTTCCGCATCCGGATGTTGTCGTTGGCCAAGATAATCTCAGGTTTGGTCATGGGACAGATGACGAGGACGTCGTGTTCGTGCGCAACGAGCATATGGAACTCGAGATGGAGATCTGTCGCGTGGCCAAGAGTTATGAGCAGGAAGTGTTGGGCCTCGAAAATGACAACCCAACTTGAGCAGGAATACTTCGAATGGCTAGTCTCCCAAATTCGCATCACGAGTAATCGAACATACGTATATTTGTTCGAGCGAATGCATGATTTGGAATTTGTCTGGACAGTTCCAAATGATGACAATCGCGTTCAAGATGGTCTAGATCTTCGTCATGAATTCTTGGATGGAGCTCGTAGGCGTCTTCGTATCGATGGGGCATCCATTCTGGAAGTTCTGATAGCTCTTAGTCGAAGAGTCGAATTCACTGCTGGCGGAGATGCAACTGTTTGGGCGTGGCGTCTTCTGAAGAATCTTCGATTGAGTAAGATGTCCGATCCATTGACCGGGTCGGAAGCTGATCATGTAGACGAAATTCTCGATTCTCTTGTATGGAGAACGTATCAGCGAAACGGCGAAGGCGGATTCTTTCCTCTGAAGCATCCGTTGGAAGATCAGACTAAGGTTGAAATCTGGTATCAAATGAACGCATACGTCATGGAGATGCAAAAACCTTAGTAAGGAGGGTTTGATGGATTTTTATCAGATCCTTACTAGAGAAACGAAAGATAAGGGTGTAGAACTCTACCCCGATTTCATTGTCGGACGTTCTCAGGATCTGATGGTTCAAGGACGCACTTTCTACGCAATTTGGGATGCCGAAAAAGGTCTTTGGTCTCGTGACGAGTATGATGTTCAACGACTAGTGGACGAACACCTACAAGCAGAAGCTGAGCGACTGAAAAAGGAAACAGGAATAAACTACTCCATAAAGTACATGCGCTCGTTCTCGAATCAATCATGGGCGCAGTTCAGAAAATTCCTGGCTAATATCAGTGACAATCATCATCCACTCGATTCGAAGATTCTGTTTGCGAACTCAGAGATAAAGAAAACTGACTACGCAAGCCGATATTTGAACTATGCGCTAGAAGCGGGTGATGTTTCTGCTTGGGAGGAACTCGTAGGAACGTTATATTCTGTAGAAGAGCGAGCGAAAATTGAATGGGCTATTGGCTCAATTGTGGCCGGAGACTCGAAGAAGATCCAGAAGTTCTTCGTTTTCTACGGCCCTGCTGGATCTGGTAAGTCCACTATCCTCAACGTATTGCACAAGCTATTCGACGGCTATACCACTACGTTCGATGGAAAAGCCCTTGGCCGATCCGATGGTAATTTTTCTACAGAAGCATTCAAGCACAATCCCCTAGTCGCAATCCAACATGATGGTGATCTATCTCGACTAGAAGATAATACTCGGCTGAATTCCATTGTCTCGCATGAACAAATGATGATGAACGAAAAGTACAAGCCGAGTTACACGGCAAGAGCGGATGCATTGCTTTTCATCGGTACGAATCAACCGGTAAAGATCACGGATGCCAAATCGGGAATAATTCGCAGACTAGTGGATATTCATCCAACCGGAGTTAGAATTCCGGTGCGGCATTACAACACTTTGATCAGCCGGGTCGATTTCGAACTGGGAGCAATCGCCGCTCATTGCCTCAAAGTATATTTGGAGATGGGTAAGAACGCATACAACGGGTACCGACCGTTGGAGATGATGCTTCAAACCGACGTCTTCTTCAATTTCATTGAGGCATATTACGACCTGTTCAAGTCTCAGGACTACACGACCTTGAAGCAGGCCTACGCCTTGTACAAGGAGTTCTGTTCTGAGAGCGGGATCGACAAGCCGCTTCCCCAGTACAAGATGCGAGAAGAGCTCCGGAATTACTTCGATACGTTTCGAGATAGAGGTGAGATCGAAGGCGAACGAGTTCGCAGCCTATATACCGGTTTCAGTGCGGAGAAATTCAAGACAGTAATAGAGACCGAAGAGAATCTGCCAGCATTTTCATTGGTCATGGACGAGACCGAGTCGATACTCGATTCCATCTTGTCCAAGCAACCGGCGCAATTGGCAAAGAAAGACGAAACGCCTTCGCAAAAGTGGAGTACAGTCACCACCACTCTTTCAGATATTGACACGTCCAGACTTCACTACGTTCGAGTAATGCAAAATCATATTGTCATCGACTTCGATCTGAAAGAGATAAATGGACAAAACAGCCTGGAGAGAAATCTCGAGGCCGCAAGTCAGTGGGTGCCGACATACGCTGAGCTAAGTAAGTCTGGGAAAGGTGTTCATCTTCATTATATTTACGAGGGAGATCCCACCGAACTAGCTACCGTATATTCCGAAGGCATCGAGATAAAGGTGTTTACTGGTGATGCCGCATTGCGTAGAAAGCTTTCGCGATGCAACGGAGTCCCAATCTCAACGATATCTGGTGGACTTCCGCTCAAGAAGAAAAAGGAAAAGATGCTTAAGTCCAAGACCATCACCAGCGAAAAAGGTCTTAGAGAACTAATTGAGCGGAATTTGCGGAAAGAGATTCATCCAGGTACCAAACCGTCTGTCGATTTCATAGAGCATATCCTTGCTGAAGCGTATGAGGATGGCCTGAAATACGACGTGACGGACATGAGACCACGCATTTTAGCTTTTGCAAACAACAGTACGCACCAAGCTTCGACATGTCTCAAAATTGTCCAGACGATGCATTTCCAATCTGAGCCCGAGATTGGTCCGGATGTTCTACTGAATATAGTGGACGATCCCATCGTCATATTCGACATCGAGGTATATCCGAATCTGTTTGTCATCTGCTGGAAGTATCGTGGAGATGACAAGGTTGTTCGGATGATCAATCCAACACAGCCAGAAGTCGAAGCTCTCACAAAGATGAAGCTTGTCGGGTTCTACAATCGTAGATTCGACAATCATATTCTCTATGCGGCTGTCTTGGGCTACACAATTCCGCAGTTGTACGACTTGACGCGTAAGATCGTAATCGACAACAATCGAAATGCGATGTTCGCTCAGGCCTACAACTTGTCGTATGCGGATGTTTGGGATTTCAGCTCGATCAAGCAAGGGTTGAAGAGGTTCGAGATCGATCTGGGTATCCATCACATGGAACTGGACTTTCCGCTGGATCAGCCAGTGGACGAGAAGGACTGGGATCGAGTAGTCGAATATTGTGTCAACGATGTTCGAGCCACGGAGGCTGTGCTGGAAGATCGTTGGGAGGATTTCGTTGCTCGCCAGATCCTTGCTGAACTAAGTGGATTGACTGTAAACGACACTACTCAACAACATACTGCACGAATCATATTTGAACGGGATCGTAATCCACAACAATATTTCGTCTATACGGATCTAAGCGAGGAGTTTGATGGATACACATTCGATGCTGGACAAAGTAGTTATCGAGGAGAGAACCCAGGAGAAGGCGGTTACGTTTACGCTGAGCCCGGGATCTACAAGAATGTGGCGCTTCTTGATGTGGCGTCGATGCACCCTACATCTATTGAGATCCTTAATCTCTTTGGAAAGTACACGCAGAAATATTCAGACCTGAAAAAGGCCCGGATAGCCATCAAGGAACGGGCTTTTGATTCAGCCAGAAAAATGTTCGGTGGTCGTCTGGCCCCTTACCTTGAAAATGAGGAAGGGGCGGACAAGCTTTCCTACGCTTTGAAAATCTGTCTCAACATCGTTTACGGATTGACGTCGGCATCGTTTCCGAATCCATTCCGCGACCCTCGTAATAAAGACAACATCGTCGCAAAGCGTGGCGCGCTATACATGATCGACCTGAAAAATGATCTACAAGAAGCTGGAATCAAAGTCGTACATATCAAAACCGATTCCGTGAAGATTCCCAACGTCACCAAAAAAGCTATTAAGTTTGTGACGGATCATGGGAAACGCTATGGCTATGATTTCGAACACGAGGTTACCTACGAGAAGTTCTGCCTTGTGAACGATGCGGTTTATATTGCTCGTAAAGACGGAAAGTGGACCGCAGTAGGCTCTCAATTTCAACATCCCTACATATTCAAGACACTGTTCTCCGGCGAAGAGCTTACTTTCGACGATTTCTGTGAGAGTAAGAACGTGATGCAGGGAACAATGTACATGGATAGAGAGGAACACGAAAAAGGTGAAGATCTTGATTATCACAGTATGCGGCATCTTGGCCGTACTGGGCGGTTTGTACCTGTTCTTCAGGGGGGAGGAACGCTTTTCCGCGTTAAGGACGACCGATACTACCTCGTAACAGGTACGAAGGGGCATAAGTGGATTGAGGCTGAGATAGCTCAATCCATGCCCGATCTTCAGATTGATATGTCGTATTTCGAGAAGCTCAAAGTCGAAGCTATCAAAACTATCGAGGAATTCGGTTCCTTCCAAGACCTCGTAAGTTAGGAGACGTGATGCCGCCCAACGATGGCACAGTAATCATGGAAGGAGTTCGGATTATCTTTCGCAATTTTGCTGGAAGAGAAGGTCAGTACAATCGCGAAGGTGACCGGAACTTTGCAGTGCTGCTCGATGAAAAGATTGCAACAGCAATGGCCGAGGATAACTGGAACGTCAAATGGCTGCGGCCGCGCAGCGAAGAAGAGGGCGAAGAGCCTCAGGCTTACTTGCCGATTTCAGTTAACTTCAAGGGTCGCCCGCCGCGAATCGTGCTGATCACTTCCAGGGGGCGCACCAATCTCGACGAACACCAGGTCGAGACGTTGGACTGGGTCGATATTCTTAACGTTGATCTGATCGTTCGCCCGTACGAATGGACGGTCAACGGTAAGAGCGGGGTCAAAGCATATCTCCAGAGTATCTACGTGACCATCGAGGAAGATCCTCTGGAGGTCAAGTATGGTGAGCTGGATCAATCATGACAGCGTCGATCATTCGAGAACCAGATGATCTGATAGCGGAAGTACGGATTTCGCTAGGGAGTCCTCGTGGGTCCAAGGATTTCTATCTCGTGTTTCGTGGAGATCCCGAAAAGGTGATTGATCTTCTGAGAACTGCGTTGGAAGTCGCCGAAGAAGATCTTCCAAAAAGGAACTACGACGATCATCGTGGGTTGTCATGATGATTCTTGCGGCCATCATCGTCACCACAATTATAGTTCTGATTAGTCTCATAATTGGATATGGCCTTGGTTCCCGCAATCGAAACGAATAGGAATTATGGAGAATACGAGCATTACCACAAAGTATGTACGTAAACCACTATTCGTGGATGCAGTCCAGGTGACGGAACAGAATTTCGGTGATATTGCCAGATGGTGTTTCGGGGAAGTAGGTAATATCGACGAGTCTCCGGTGGATCGTTCGGCTGACTACCAGCCTACGAAGCAGTATATCCACGTGCGAGTGCATAATCCAAAGAACCCCAGACAAACCAAAGCGTTTGTGGGAGATTGGATTCTCTACACAGAGCGAGGCTATAAGGTCTATACGACCAAGGCCTTTCAAGCCAATTTCAATCTCGTAGAGACTAAAGAGTAGGGCTCCAGCCCGCCCCAGCTCACGGAGGGGAGTGGGTAACTCGTCAAAGCCGCCCACAGGACAAACGTGAGTGGGCATGGTAGGCCGTACATGGATCCCCTAGATCGTACACGGCTACGCGATGCCCTCCATGTCCCCTAGCAAGGAGATCATCTTGATTCCGGTATTACTCACAGCGTTGTCCCTTTTGTTCGCATCACCTCATCAAGGAGACACGCGCTGGAAAGTAGTACAGCCGTACGACTCAAAGCTCAACAGTATTGCATGGTGTGAATCGAGAAGGAATTGGTTCATCAATACTGGTAATGGATATTACGGCGGATTGCAGTTTGATCTAACAACGTGGAAATCAGTAGGCGGCAGTGGATATCCACATCAGAACAGTATTATGGAACAGAAGTACAGAGCTGTTCTTCTTATAAAGCGGTATGGATATCGACCGTGGCCTAATTGCGGATAGGAATTCCTGAGTCCGGACTATCCAATGGGATAGGCGGAGCGCAACTCAGGGCTAGGGTAGGGGCACATCGCGATAAATCCGCTTCGGGCCTTAGCGGGCTAGGCGGCCGGTGTGCTTCTACCCGCCGGTGTAAACGGATCCCCAATGGCCACCTCTCTTTCCGCCGCAGGAGGGAGGGTAGGTCGGGGATAGGGCGGGGGCGTTTCCCTAATTCCCCTGGGGCGCTTCCGCCCGCTTACTTACATTATATTTTTCGAAAGCGAGAACATGGAGTTAAAACCTCATCAGGAAAAAGCTCTCAAGCAACTCGGTAATGGGAAGATTCTGTGGGGCGGGGTCGGCTCCGGTAAATCTCGTGTCGCGGTTGCTTACTACGAGCAAGAGCAACGACATAAGGATGTCTACGTCATAACGACGGCTAAGAAGAGAGACAGCGTGGACTGGGAAGGTGAGTTCGCCAAGATCGTCGTCGGAAAGGAAGCTAATGCAACTCTTCATGGAATCCTTACGGTTGATAGTTGGAATAATATCGAAAAGTATAAAGGTATTACTGGGGCCTTCTTCATCTTCGATGAGCAACGACTGGTGGGAAGCGGAGTCTGGGTCAAGTCCTTCCTCAAAATCGCCAAAGCAAACGACTGGATCCTGCTATCCGCCACACCGGGAGACACATGGCTGGACTACATTCCCGTCTTCCTGGCTAACGGATTCTACGTCAGCCGACGAGAATTCATCCTAAACCACGTCGTCTACGCGCCATTCGTGAAGTTCCCCAAGGTGCAGAGATATACGAATGAGAGGCACCTAAAGAAACTGCGAAATCAGATATTAGTCCACATGCCCTATGAGAGTCAGACTATCCGCCACGAGATGATCCGCAAGGTAGATCACAACGAGGAGCTCTTCCAAAGCGTTCTAAAGAATAGATGGCATATTTACCAGAATAAGCCCATCCGTGACATTACAGAGCTTTTTGGGGTCTTACGGAGGGTAGTGAACAGCGATCCGTCACGTATACGGCGCGTGGAGGAACTGCTCGAAGAGCATCCGAAGCTGGTGATCTTCTATAATTTTAACTACGAGCTGGAAATGCTGCGTAGATTAGGAGAAAAAATCCCGGTGGCGGAATGGAATGGCTGGAGACACGAGGAAATCCCCAAAGGTGACAGCTGGATCTACCTGGTTCAGTACGTAGCCGGGTCAGAAGGCTGGAATTGTGTAGAGACGGATACGATCGTGTTCTATTCTCTCACATATTCGTACAAAAACTGGCATCAAGCGCACGGACGTATCGACAGATTGAACACTCCGTTCACTAATTTGTACTATTTTACACTCCGTTCGAGCAGTGCAATCGATGCCGCAATTTGGCGGTCACTTATGGCCAAAAAATCCTTTAATGCCACAAAGTACCCTATCGAGGAGCTAAAACGAGGTCAAAATGAGGGAAAAAGTAGTGTCCGTACGTAAGCTCAAAAATGGCGATATTCAGGTCACTGTAGGGGAAGATATCAGGTTTGTCCAAATTCGGGCATTAACTCCGGACAAGAAAATCGAAGCGGTAAAACAGCAATTTTTGGCTCTAGGAGCCGTTTGGAGCGAAGATTTGGAAGGAAAAGTGATCAAAGAAATCGCACTTTAAGTCTGCCCAAATCTGTTCCTAAAAACTATCCCTACGCGCGACCACTTAATAAGTAATTACTATTTAGATATTAAGTGGGCGTATACAAAACTTTTTTTGACGAATTTTCTTGGCAAGGAAATAACTAATAGAGGAGGCTGATATCAACACTCTCCACAAGGCGTCGCGCTTGCCCAAGGCCTCTAAAAATTTTGGAGGGTTGGATATGGAACTTTGGGAGCCGATCGAGCTCTTTCCTGAGTATAGCGTGAGCAATCGTGGGAGAATTCGTACTGACAAGTCTGGGAGAATCCTGGCTCTATCGGAAAATCAGTTTGGTCTTCTGCAAGTCGGATTGATGCGAGATGGGCTACAGCACCACCGATCTGTACCTCTCCTGGTCGCCAAAGCGTTTCTCCCGTACGTACCGGGCCCGTTTGACACACCCATCAATCTAGATGGGGACAGGCATAACAACGCCGTAGAGAACCTCCTGTGGCGTCCTAGGTGGTTTGCAATTCGATATAACCAACAGTTTAAGCGCCCTTATGAGAATCCGATTTTGGCCCCCATCATCGATTTGAAGACGGGCGAGATCAGTGAAAATTCGATGGATTGCGCGATGCGCTACGGTCTTCTCGAGAAAGATATTGTTCTTTCGATTCTGAACCGCACCTACGTTTGGCCCACATATCAAGAATTCGGTGTGGTGGAAGAATAGATATTAGTTAGCATACTAATCGCAGAATATAATAGAGGGAATAGGACAAAGTTTTCTTTTTTCATCTATTTTGTCGCAAGAAGGAAGGAGGACCATGGCGGACAAAATTAGCATTGTTCCTGAAACTTTGGATCTCGAGCTTTATGCCGGGGACGGCCTAAAATTTCGAATGATATGCATGACTAGTGCCGGTGCTCCGGTAGACATTACGGGTACAGTAAAGGCATATATTCGATTGGCACGTCTGACTCCGGATCCGCCAATAGTCGAGTTCTCCGTAAATATGGTAGATGCATATCAAGGCATCATTCGACTCTCTCTAACTGGAGCTCAGACGCAAGATCTAGTAGAGGATCCCTCGGTGAAGAACGGCAAGTTCACTGGGGTGTGGGACGCGCAATGGACACCGAGTAGTGCCGAACCGTTCACTCTTTGTCAAGGTAAAGTGGAGTGTGTTGTCGATGTCACAAGACCCTGATTTCTGCGTAACGGTAGAGCTCGACGACGTAGACATAGTCGTCGACAATATCGAACCCGATGTCATCATCCTGACATCGGGAAATATCGGAGAACCTGGTCCTGTAGGACCACAAGGTGACAAGGGCGACAAGGGTGATACGGGAGCGCAAGGTCCACAAGGTAATCCTGGTCCAAATATCATCCTTGATACGACGCAGTCGCCACTCGTGGGGTTGCTCAAAGCCAATGGCACCGATGTAGATGCGATTGCCGATGTCGAGCCATATTTGCGATCTGGACTTCGTGTACAAACAACAGAGCCCGCCGATTTAAATAATTTCCAGACAAACGGTTGGTGCTATGCAAATACTTGTCCAAATCGCCCCCCAAGTACTATTGGTCAATGGTTCGTTATGTGTATTGCTTGGGGAGGTCCTGGCTGGTGCAAACAAATTGCATATTCTCTTGGTGGAGCTCCATCCGAAATTTGGCAACGCCTATTGAATAATAGCGCTTGGGGTACATGGGAAAAGATAAGTCCAGTTGGCGATTTGGCTTTACCTGATCGTCTACAACCAACTGGTCCAATAATCACTGATTGTAATGCTCCAACGGCGAGTGGTTGGTATCGACTTAATAATGGAACTAATCAACCACCAGGTATAACAAATTATGGATTGTTGTTGCATCAAGCATGGGACACAGGAAATGGTCATGCTTGGCAATTGTTCGATCCAATGTATCTGAGTGGTGGAGCGGGCGAGCTTTGGTATCGCCGATGCGAGACATACGTCTGGAAACCGTGGGTCAAGATCAGCCCTATTGATGATGTGAATTTGCCACCCAGGCTTAAGAGTAATTCTGTTGATGGTCAGACAGCAACGCTTAGCGATTTTAATCTAGCCAAATCTGCCGGTTGGTGGCATGGTGGTGGAGGAACGACCAATGGTCCTCCCGGTACTTACGGTATGTATAGCAATCTTCTTGTTCTTGCTGCCGATAGTCAACAAATTACACAAATGGCATTTCCATTTTGGAGTCCGGAAGTTTGGTATCGCCGATGTCATTCTGGTACTTGGCAGCCATGGGTACAAATTTATCCGGCAGTTGTCGATAATACTAACTTGCCACCGCGTCTAAGCTCAGATCAGAATTACTCGAGAGATCTCAATACATGCGCTCAAGGGTTCTTTGCATTTGATTCGAATACTCCCAATCGCCCGGCGGCTGTGTATGGTTATGGATTTACGTTGGGCATTAGTTCGTCGAGTAATCAAATGCAAGTAGCATGGCAGTATAACAATCCAACTAGAAGTTGGCATCGTTGGCAATTCGATTCCAATGGTTGGACTCCATGGAAAGAGGGAGTATACGAAGATGATCGCTTCCGTCTTTCCGCTATGGCGTATGCATCGGATCTCAATGCGGTAAATACCGGATTTGTCTGGACACATCCTGGAATGGTAAATCGTCCTGGTGATTTCTACGGTCCAGTATTGACAATGTGCACTGGTGGCAACGATTACACCGATAGCGCCATTACTCAGATCGCTTGGCAAAGCAATACACAAAATCGTTGGGAGCGATATCGTCCTGGCGGTGTTGGTCAAACGTGGGGAGCTTGGGTTCAGACATATCCAGTAGGTGATACTGGGTTGCCGGGTCGTCTCCAAACTGAAACCAATATGTCTCGTATTACTGATGCAAATAATGCTAGAAAAAGTGGATTTTATGGACTTGATACGGGATCTACAAATCTTCCTCCGGGCGAGACAAAAGGTCATATTTCAGTAGTATCTTGGAGTGACGTTGGCGGAGTTATTGCACAAATGTTCTATGCGTTTGACAGCAATCGTATATATTGGCGTTATTGTTGGGGAAGCTGGTCGTCGTGGTTAAAAGTTGCGCCAATCGATGATGTGAGTCTTCCGACTAGACTTCGCGGTGTAACAATCGAGCCTGGCGATCTCAATACATTCACCGATAGTGGATGGTGCTATGCAAATACATGTGCCAATCGCCCACCTTCTGGTGATACGCAATGGTATGTTCAGACAATTCAGTGGGGCAGTGTTGGATACTGTACTCAGCTTGCATACGGTCTTGGGTCTGAATATATTTTCCGTCGTCGCCAGATTGCGAGTAGCTGGACAGCGTGGACACAAATTTCGCCATCTCTTTCGTCATCACTCGTGTCGTACTTCGATGCATATGATGGTTACGAAGAGGTCTATGCTCAGGACGGATCAATGGGATTCTTTGGAAGTCAACGTCCTGCAGTAAATATCGCCATTGCTGGAACATATGACATCACGTTTGGTTGTCAATTCAGAGGTGATGGTGGTGGAGACAGAGTAGCTTTGATTTATCATGATGGGGTTGGCTGGTTCACCGATCAATCTCTTCGTGGCGCCGCCAATGCATCTGAAGCTGGTTCTCGAATGACTCGATATAATCTTCCAGTCGGAAATTTGAAGTTGGGATACTGGAATACCGATGGTGTTTGGCGCACAATGGGCCAAGATAAGCGATTCCTCAACGCCCTAAAAGTAGGTTGAAAGGAGTTTCATGAGCTATCTAACACAGGCGGCGATTTCGCAGAATACGTTTCTGTTCAATCGCGTCGCTCAGTGTGCTGCCCAGCAGGAGGTTCCACAGCCTGATCAGTGGACGAATGACAATCGTCGCGCTTGGGCTGCTTCTCCAGGATGGGACGCAGCATGGGAATCGGCAATGGCAGCCCATCCACCGGCGACTGAGCCCGACTACGATCCCGGCAAGGATGAGGCAGTCATCACCGATGCCATGATTCTTTCAGAGGTGCAGGCGCTGTACACGCCTCCTGCTGCACCGTGACTGAGGGGCAATACCAGTCCAGCATAATCAAGAAGCTCGAGAAGATGTTCCCTGGTTGTGTCATCTTGAAAAATGACACGCAACACCATCAAGGGATACCGGATCTCACTATTCTTTGGAAAAGATACTGGGCTGCGTTGGAAGTCAAGATCTCGGCAGATGCAAGCACACAACCCAATCAGGGGTATTATGTTGCGCAATTAGATTCCATGTCGTTTGCCGCATATATTTATCCCGAGAACGAAGAGGAAGTTTTGAATGCGCTTCAACAAGCATTTAAACCTCCACGGCGAGCACGCGTTTCTCAGTCCTAGTAAATATCATTGGATCCACTACACACCGGATCGATTGCTTGAAAGTTGGACTACAGCTCAAGCTGCCGCCTACGGTACTATGCAGCACGAATATGCGCATAGAGAGATTCAAGAAGGTCGACTTTCTGATCTAGTAGGAACTATTGGGTTGTACATTAATGATGCAATTCGCTATAGAATGACATGCGAACAAGTCTTGTACTATTCTGAGAATTGCTTCGGTACTGCAGACACCATCTCGTTTCGTTACAACACCCTCCGAATTCATGACTTGAAAACTGGAGTGTTTCCAGGTTCGGTACATCAACTCGAGATCTATGCCGCCTTGTTCTGCCTTGAGTATGACAAAGATCCTAATCAAATGAAGATTGAACTTCGTCTTTATCAAGGCAACGAGGTTATGGTTTATGATGCCGATCCAGAGGACATAATGTTCATTATGGATAGAATTCAAGAATTCGATAGACTCATCACCCATCGAAGACTAGAGGAGGAGTCGTGATTCGTACTGAAGAAGATCATCTTGCGCATTACGGCATTCTCCGTAGATCTGGTCGTTATCCATGGGGATCCGGAAGGTCTGAGAATACTCGTAATAGAAGTTATCTCGATACTATCGAGATGCATAAGAGAGATGGAATGTCGGAATCTGAGATTGCAAAGGGATATGGCATTACCACGACTCAACTTCGTGCTGCCAGATCCATTGCTCTAGCTCAGCAGAAGCAGGAGAAGATCCTGACTGCTCAACGCTTGGCCGACAAGGGTTGGTCGAACGTTGAGATCGGTAAGCGCATGGGCCTTAATGAATCGTCAGTTAGAGCTCTTCGTGCTCCTGGAGAGAAGGATAAAGCAGATGCTCTGCAAACTACGGCCAATATGCTCAAAGATCAAGTATCTAAGAAAACCTATGTCGATGTGGGTAGAGGCGTCGAAAGCCAGTTGGGTGTTACTCGCACGCGTTTGGATACGTCTGTGGCTGTATTGCGCGAACAGGGCTATGAGGTTCATACGATCAAGATTCAGCAAATTGGTACGGGTCAATACACATCTATGAAAGTTTTGGCTAAGCCCGGTACTCCTTTGTCTGAGGTTCAGCGCAATAGAAGCGAGATCAAGCAGATCAAGGATACATATTCCACAGATCATGGCCGCTCGTTTCAAGAGAATTCACCACCAATCTCGATTGCCTCGAGACGCATCGGAGTTAACTATGCCGATCAAGGCGGAAGAGAAGCTGACGGCGTGATCTATGTTCGTCCTGGTGTAAAGGATGTCTCGCTAGGAAGTAATCGCTATGCCCAAGTTCGTATCATGGTTGACGGTACGCACTATCTCAAGGGTATGGCGGTGTACAAAGATGACCTTCCGCCAGGAAAAGATCTGGTTTTCAATACGAACAAGAACAATACTGGGCGCAAGAAGGATGTGATGAAAGATATCTCAGACGATCCTGAGAATCCGTTTGGCGCCACAGTTCGTCAAGTGAAGGATGCAAAAGGTAAAACCATTTCTTCCATGAATCTTGTGAATGAGGAAGGTTCTTGGGATACGTGGTCTCGAACGCTATCTTCGCAGATGTTGTCTAAGCAAAGTCCGGATCTTGCCAAGCAACAGCTCAAGGTTACGTTCGATCGTCGAACAAGAGAATTGGCTGAGATTAATTCTCTTACCAATCCGACAGTTCGGAAAGAACTTCTTACCAGGTTTGCAGATCAGACTGATGCTGCAGCAGTGCATCTCAAAGCAGCCAGTCTTCCTCGGCAAGCGAGTAGAGTTCTGCTTCCGGTGTCATCGGTAAAGCCAACCGAGATCTATGCTCCTAGTTTTCGTGATGGTGAGCGAGTAGCTCTTATTCGATTCCCGCATGGTGGGACATTCGAAATTCCACAGTTGACGGTGAACAATCGCAATCGCGAAGCTAGGAAGATAATCGGCACCGGACTCAAGACGGATGCCGTAGGGATCAATCACAAGACGGCTCAGCGTTTGTCCGGTGCGGACTTCGATGGGGATACAGTTCTCGTTATTCCGAACAATAAACGACTTGTAAAAAGTACCCCCGCCCTCGAAGGATTGAAGGGGTTCGATCCGCAGGTCTACAAGATTCCAGATGGATCGCCCATCCCCAAGATCAGTGCTTCACGAAAGCAAACTGAGATGGGAAAGATTACCAACCTGATTGCGGACATGACCATTCATGGTGCCAGTAGTGATGAGTTGGCCCGTGCTGTCCGTCATTCCATGGTTGTCATTGACTCAGAGAAGCATGGCCTAGACTTTGTGCAATCTGAGAAGGACAATGGCATTCTCAGTTTGAAAGAGAAGTATCAAGGAAGCAAGAAGGCCGGTGCATCCACGCTGATCAGTAGGGCTGGCGCAGAAGTTCGTGTTCCAGAAAGGATTGCGAGGAAGGCCAGCAAAGGTGGGCCTATCGATCCGCTTACTGGTAGGAAAGTCTTTGAGCCAACCGGACGTATGATTCCAGAAACCCGTACCCGAATCGATCCCATTACTGGTACGAAGACCAAGGTTGAAACAGGGCGTATGATTCCAAGAACTGAGAAGCATGAACGCCTGGCTATAACGGATGATGCATTCCAGCTTTCCTCAGGCACGAAGATGGAAGCTATCTATGCTACTCATTCGAATCAACTCAAAGCCATGGCTAATGATGCCCGTAAATCGGCAGTTCAAATTAAACCCGCCCCCTATTCTAAATCGGCCAAGGCTGTGTACTCAAATGAAGTGGCATCACTAAATGCAAAGCTCAACCTTGCTTTGAAGAACGCCCCACTTGAAAGACAAGCCCAGCTCCTAGCAAATACGGCAGTCTCTCAAAGACGCCAGGCTAATCCGCATATGGAGGCCGAAGACGTCAAGAAGATCAAGCAACAAGAGCTAACTAAAGCCCGTATCAGAACAGATGCCAAGAAGACTAAGATAGTAGTTACACAGAGTGAATGGGATGCTATTCAGGCAGGCGCAATTAGTACACATAAGTTGGAGCAGATCATTAATAACTCCGACATCGATACAGTTAAGAGACTCGCCCTGCCAAAGCAAACAGCAAAGATGTCCCCCACCATGACAAGAAGGGCCCAGACAATGCTGGACTCAGGCTATACACAGGCCGAGGTAGCAGACGCTCTGGGTATTGGATTGACCACACTCAAGGTAGGACTCAATGAGTGAAGCAATGACTGATCCAACAGACACAACTGAGTACATGCTGACAACAGTGGACAATCCATTCGATCCTTTCACTATGTTCGATGAATGGTTGGATTACGATACACGAATGGGATACGACACTGCTGCCTTCCTAGGTAGAGTTGCAAATGTTTCAAATGATTTGTCCGAGCCGGACCAGGCCTTAGCAGTGCAGGCTGCTATCGATCAGATAGTAGAAGAGAATGTATCTGGTATGTGGCGTAAGGTATCGAGAACATCAGTACAACAAGTTGGAGAATAATTCCAGATCCCCTAGATAAAATTAAACCCCTCTCTATTAATCGCTATGCATAACTAATCATAGGACACATCGTATGCCTATTGACCTTTGTTATGGATTGGCAATTGGTTACTGTTATGGATTATGTGAAATAATAAAATTGTTTTCAGTAGCCATACTCATCGCCTCCATCTGGGTGGCAGTAAGATGGTTGAAAAAATAAAAAAAGAAAAAGAAAAATAAAATAAAAATTTAATTTGAAATTCAAAAATAAAAATAAAAATAAAAATAATTTGGGGAGGTTTTTAATTTAAGGGGGAGGGGGGGTAAAAAAAAGTGGACCCCCCTATGCAT
>Ga0126377_10000893_pt1 | contig 18995 bp, 15 predicted proteins | sample PanSoiMetPlot_22_FD_92647 | JGI IMG/M metagenome (GOLD analysis project Ga0126377, IMG submission 92647) | Tropical forest soil microbial communities from Panama - MetaG Plot_22 | ecosystem: Environmental > Terrestrial > Soil > Tropical forest > Bulk soil | place: Panama | collected 2016-02-17 | reverse complement strand
CGAACTCGAAAGCCACGTTCGAGGCGTACGCCGCCGTCCGCAAGAACGGCCGTCACATCATCGCGAAGCCTGGCGATCGGCTGCCGATTGACAGCATCGACGTTCGCGTCGTCAGCAGCGGTGGCGCGACGATCAGCGCGCCGTTATCCGGCGCCGCCGCACCGAACCCCGCGTGCCCACCGTCAGCGCCGGATCCCGGCGAGCCGTTCGAAAACCCACGATCGACGGGCGTCGTCGTTCAATTCGGTCAGTTCCGCTTCATTGATCTCGGCGACCTGAGCGGCAAGCCGCTCTACTCGCTGTTCTGCCCGGCGAACCTGCTCGGGAAGGCGTCCGTGTACCTCGTTCCGCATCACGGTGGTGACGATGTCGTGTATCCGGCGACGTTCGTGGTCAGTCCCCGCGTGGCCATCATGAACAACGGCGAGCGGAAGGGCGGATCGGCAGCGGCATTCACGGCGCTCCACGCAGTCCCCGGCATTCGTGACGTCTGGCAGCTTCACAAATCGCTCGCAAAGGACGCGCGCAACTACGCCGATGCGAACGTGGCGAACCTCGACGAGACCACCGGACACTGGATCAAGGTGAGCGCGGAAGAGAGCGGCTCGTTCACGGTGACGAACGGTCGGACGGGGGAAACCAGAAAATACTGATCGTCGTTAGTCGTTGGTTGTTCGCCTGATTTTCAGACCAACGACCAACGACCGCAACCAACCACTGCGACCAACCACCAACAACCGAGCAATCTAGTGCGTCATTGCGTACAGGATGACGTTGATTCCCACCGCGTAGCCACGACTGGCGAACACGTTGAAATATTCGCGCATGTCGCCTTCGCGCTCGAACGCGTCGCCGAAATCGGTGTTGTGGGTCATGAAGACGAGCATATGGCCGTTGGCGTCGAATGCCGCGCGCGCGTGTGGAACCGCGCTGTCGCGCCCGCGTTCCGACGTCGCCCCGCCGGTGCCGACCCAGAATCCGATCGACGGAATCTGCGGCAGCTCGTGGACGTCGTAGAGCATGTGAAAGATCGGGTGGTCGAGCGGAACGTCGGCGATCGTGAATTCGCCAGGCGGCAGGGCCTTGCGTAATTCGCCGACCCAGTGTTCCCATGCATACTCGCCCCAGAAGTCGTCGGCCCACAGGAAGCCACCCCGCTGCAGGTACTCGCGCAGTCCCTGCGCTTCGGCCTGGTCGAAGTACGCGCCGCCGGGTTCCGTCAGCATCGTGAACGGACACTTCGACAGCGTCAGCACATCCGTGAGGTTCAACACGGAGTGGTTGTAGGCCCTCGGTCCGCCGCTGCCGAGGCTGACGGTCGTGGTCGTGAGCTCCGAGAGCCTGAACGTCAGGTTTTCATCGGCGCGCGGCCAGTCGACGAACCAGCCACCGCCGTCGCCGTTCGGCGCGTTGCGGAACGCGATGCGGCAGAACTGGAACGCCCCGTCATAGGCGGGGTTCTCGGGAATGCGCTGATAGCCGAAACGGCCGCCGCGTCGCTGGGCGGACGCCACGGCTGCGGCGAGCGTGACCGCGATCAGCATCGCTGCGACCGTCTTCACGGCGCCAGTTTACTCCTTGCTCTGGGCGATTTCTGTGCGGCGGTGGTAGTAGACCGCGTCGACGGGCACTTTTGCTGTGGCGTAGTCCAGGTGCTTGTTGGGATAGACCGGCCGCGGTTGGGACGTGATGTACGCGGCGACATGCTGCGCGTCGTCGTCGCTGAGGCTCCCGGGATCCAGGTACGGCATCGTGAAGCGGATGATGCCGGCGAGTGTGTAGACGCGTGCCGCGCCGGCGCCGTCGTTCCAGGAGCCGTCGCCCCACAACGGACCCGCTTTCTTGTCGCCGATCTGCACGCCCTGGCCATCCTGCCCGTGGCAGGACGTGCAGCGCTCCGCGTACACCGCGGCGCCGCGTTTGGAGTCGAGCGCGTCGATGGGAATCAGCTTGTTCTGCGCGATGGCATTCTGCCCGCGCCACGCCGGGTTCACCCCGACGGGCTGTCCTTTCGACAGCCAGGAAATGTACGCCGCCAGCGCGAGGACTTCCTTCGACGCCGGCGTCGGAACCTCGCCTGACGATGCGCCGGTCGCGTTCTCACTCCGAAGAAAGCAGTCGACGACGCGATCCGCGAGCGAGATGAGGCGCGAAGCCCGCGCGTTGTATTCGGGGAACATGCCGGCCACTCCGACGACCGGCAGCGCGCGCTCACGCTGCCCGGCGTTCAGGTGACAGTTGGCACACGACACCTTGCCGCCGGTGAACTGCGGGGCGTGCTTCGGCGTGTTCGTGAAGATCTCGTAGCCCGATCGGATTTGCTTCGCGAGGGGCGAATCGCCGAGGGTTTTGTCGGCCGTGGGATTGAGCGGCACCTGCCAGGCGGTGACCATGGTCGTCGACGCCGGCACCAGGGCGTGCTCCCTGGGCTTCGCGCACGTCGCACACGAGACAGCCGCCGCGAGAACAAGAACAGTCCGCACTCTGGAATTCTATTATCAACCGTGCGCGGGCTCTATTGAAGACGTCCAATCGCCGTGTCGGTTGCCACGTAAAGGGTGCCGTCCGGGGCCGCCGCGACCGCGCGGATGGGCACGTTGCGGACAAGTTCTCGAATCGCGCCCAGCCTGGGCGCGTTGGTCCGCTCAATCTGTGCGCGCGTCAGGCCCGTTTCGGTGGCCACCAGCAGATCGTCCTGCAGCACCGCGACGCTTTCGGGCGACGATCCCCAGCGGATGTCGCCGACGGCGAACGCGTCGGCGAGCCAGAGGTGCGAGGTCGCAGGGTGCCAGGCCATGCCGCGCGGCGATGCCGGACCGGCCGAGACAATCGGCGACTTGCGCGGAGCGTCGTCCGGCGTCGTGCCGTCGGCGTTCAGGCGGAGGACCTTGCCGTTGAACGACGCCTGGTCCTCGGCGCGGCGAGGATCGCCGCCGTCGTCGAAGGCCGCGTAGAGCTTTCCGTCGGGGCCGAAGCGCAGCGAGGCGCGCGCGTCCGCGGACGCGGGAACATTGTCCAGGATGACGACGCGGTCGGCGAGCGTATCGGCGGCTTCGCGGAACCGGGCGATCACGAACGAATGGCCTGATTGCGATCGCTCCGTGTAGATCGCGAACATGAAGTGATTCGTCGCGAAATGCGGGTCCGCGGCAAGGGACACGAGCGAATCGATCAGGCGACGGTCGAGCGTCATCGCTGCGTCGGGAACGAGCGTCCCGTCGCGTACGACGCGCACGCGCCCGCTCCTTTCGGCGATCCACAAGCGGGAATCCGGTGTGACCGCCAGGTCGACCGGCCGGTCGAGGCCGTCCGCGACCTTCCGCAGGCTCGCCGGCCACGCGACGGGTTTGGCTGGCGCAGCCGGTGCGGAGGAGGCGTGCGGTTGACTGCTGTTGATCGTTTCCGTCGCGCCGACAACGATTCCCTGCACGTTGAGCTGAAGTGTTCCCGATTTCGCCGATTCGGTATCCGGCGTGGTCACGAAGAACGATGTCAGTTGAAGCGCTCGCATGCCGGGATTCATTTTGGGCAGCGGCGCCTGGCAGATGAAGCTGCCCGCCGCCGCACTGTCCCTGCAGGTCACGCCTCCGTACGCCTGCTTCTGGCCATCGATGTAGATGTAGTACCCGACGCTCTGCAGATCGGCCAGGCTCGACGCTCCCTGGCTCCAGGCGAGATTCTCACGGCCGGTCACGGTGACGGGATCGCCCGGATTGACCGTCGGCGGGGTTGGAGTTGGCTTCGAGCACGCGGCGCAGAACGCGGCCAGCGCTGCGGTCGCGATCGCGCGGAGAGCCATCACGGTATTAGGATACGCGCGTGCGTGCACGGCCGATTCTCATCCTGACATTGGCGCTCGTTGCCGGTTCGTCACACCTTGCGGCCCAGCTTCGGTCGCGGGTCGAACTCTCGGGCCTCGTGACTCCCGTGGCCGCCGTTCAGGATCCGATCGACCGGAGCATCTGGTTCATCGTGCAACAGAACGGTCACATCAGGGTCGCTCAAAATGGCAATGTTCTCGCGCGCGACTTTCTCGATCTGAGCGGCGCGATCGTGAGCGGGGGTGAGCAAGGTTTACTCGACATGGTCTTTTCGCCGGACACGCAGGCATCCGGCCGATTTTTCGTCAACTTCACGAACCGATCGGGCCATACCGTTGTTGCGCGCTTCAGGCGCACGGAAGCGCTCGTCGCCGATCCGTCCTCACGCTTCGATCTGCGCTGGGGCGGTCCGGACGGCGAAGCGTTCATCGCGCAGCCATTCGTGAATCACAACGGCGGGCATCTCGTTTTCGGTCCGGACGGCATGCTCTACGTGGGGATGGGCGACGGTGGCTCCGCGGACGACCCAAGCCACCGGGCGCAGGATCCACAGGTGCTCCTCGGGAAGATGCTGCGGGTGGACGTCAACGTTCCCGACTCGCATCCCACCGGCTATGCGATCCCGCCGGACAATCCGTTTCTGGATCGCGATCCCGTCGCCGCGCGCGGCGAGATCTGGAGTTTCGGTCTCCGCAATCCGTGGCGATACAGCTTCGACGACCCGCGCCGGGGCGGCACAGGTGCGCTCGTCATCGGCGACGTTGGTCAGAATCAGTGGGAAGAGGTCGACTACGAGCCGTCGGGACGCAGCGGACGAAACTACGGCTGGCGCAATCGTGAGGGCGCGCACGATCACGTCACGTCGCGTCCGCCGGCGTACACGCCGCTCGTTGATCCGATTCACGAGTACGACCATTCGGTCGGGCAGTCCATTACCGGCGGCTTCGTCTACCGCGCGGCAACGCTGGGTGCGTCCTTCCGCGGGCGCTACTTCTTTGCCGACTTCATCCAGGGACGCGTCTGGTCCTTGATGCTGAACGTCGATCCGGGCACGCGGGAGGCCACGGCCTCCGGCATCACCGAGCACACAGCGGACCTTTCGAACGCCGGCGCGCTCGGAAACATCAGCTCGTTCAGCGTCGATGCCGATGGCGAACTGTTCATGGTTGGCTATTCGACGGGCCGCCTGCTGCGGATCATCAATCCGTCGAGCACGCCGGCGACGCCGAGCGGATTACACGTCGTCCCGTAACCGGCGCGCGAGGTTTCAGCCGAGCGATCGCCCTTACGGTGACTTGACCCCGCGCAGACGTTCGTCGATGCTGACCGACCAGTCGACGTTGGCGGATTCGATCGTCAGGAAATACCACCGAACGTTGTCGGCGACCTCTTCCATGTCGCGGCCGATCCCCTTGACATCCACGGCTTCGATGATCGGCCGTCCGCTGTCTCCGCTGCGGAAGACCACCTTCATCCGGCCAGTGCCCGGGACCCGTTCGTTCTTCGTTTCCCACCGCACGCGGAACCCGCCAGTGTCGCTGGTGAACGACTCGGACTGAAAGTTGCCGGTTCCCGACCACGAGCCGACTTCTTTCCAGACGACGACTTCCTTCGCGGCGGCGGGTGATGGAGGATGCGAACGGCAGGCAAGCGTCACGATGGCGGCGGCCGCCGCCCACACGACCTTCATCGACGTCGCTTCTATGCTATCGCAGCGCGTTCGCCGCGGCCGATGGCGACCTCGACCTCCTCGTCGAACCGCTCGAGCACCGAGCGGCGATGGCTCTTCGTGTGGAGCTTCAGGTAGTCCGGTTGGAGGCGGACCTGTTCCGGCGACGTCCAGGCCACCGATCGCCGGCGCAGGTGCCACGAGTACGCCCGGCGGCACATCCACTCGATCAGCGGCGCCACAGGGGCCAGCGCGAATTCGAGCAGGGCCTTCAGCCGTCGTCGCCACGGTCCGATGTCGGTATCGAATGCCTTCAGCACGCTGTCGGCCGGCGACGCGGGCTGGTTGGGATAGAAGCGGCGAACGAACGGGTTGGCCGCGAGAAAGCCGTCGAGAACCTCCCGGCCGATGAGCGGTCTCAGGTGGAGAATTTGATTCGCGGTGAAGAGATCCTGCTGCTCGACTACGAGGTTCGTGTCGGACATCACGAAATTCGCGCACACGACACGCCGCGCCCGCAGGATCTTCGTCAACAGCACGACGGCGACGGTGACGCTCCAGACATGATGGCCGCGAGCGACGATGAACAGATCCAGGTCGCCGTTCTCGTCCATGTTCAAGTGGGCGATGCTTCCCGAGAGCGCCACCATGCGCGTAAACGGGATTGCGCAGATCCAGCGGAGCAGCCGTCCATGATGCCGGAGAAACTGCCGGCTGTGTCGTTCGCGCCGGCGGCGTTCGCGGATCAAATCGCTTCGTCCGGCCGGCACGAAGAAGCCGTCCCGGTACTCGACAATCGCCCGCAATCGCGCGCTCGACTCGTACGTCGCCAGGATTTGCTCGGCCGACATCGTACCGCCCACGAGCGTGGCTCGCAGCTGCTCGAGCGTCAGCGGGTAGTCGAAAATCGACGCGTAGACGACGGCCTGCACGATCGCCAGTTCGTTCCGCCCGATCACGGCTGACCTCGCAGGGCGTAAAGGCAGCCGGCCGTGACGCACACTTCCGTGCCGACGGTCGCCCATGCGGCACCTTCGATGGCGAATCCTGGAATGAGAAACACGTTGAGCCCGACGTTGAGGACGAGTGCTGCCGCGCAGATGGCCGCGAACGCCTGCTGGCGGTTCCATCCGATCAGTTGATGTGTGAGGGCCAGGTTCATCGAGAGGAGCGGCAGCGCCAGCGCGAGGATGCGGAGGGCAGGCGCTGCGGCGCCATAACGCGAACCGAACAGGATGCTGATGATGGCCTCGGCGCCGATCCACACCAGCGCCGAGATGACGAGGGAGAAGGCCGTGACGAACGCCGCCACGCCGAAGAGCGGCCGGTAGTCGCGTGCCCGACACAGCCAGGGGAGCGTGACCGCCAGTACCGCGGCGGGAAAAAGCCGGATCGCGTCGACGAGCCGGAACACCGCGTTGTAGCGGCCGACGGCCTCGGCGCCAAGCCACAGCTGCACCAGCAGCACGTCAACACGGAAATACACGGCTGAAAAAACGATCCCCAACCCGATCGGCAGAACGTCGGCGACGAACCCGTCGTCAGTCGAGCTCGCGACGCCGCCGTCAAGGCGGTTGACGAAGCCGAGGCTCCACCCGAGCGACGCGATCGCAGGCAGCAGCAGAGCCATGGCGAGCACAATGAGATCAGGCCGCCAGTAAAGCGCCGCGACGGCGAGGATCAACGTCGCGCCGCGCTGCCAGAGCGTCAGTGTGGACTCCAGGTCACTGCGCGACAGCCCGCGATAGTAGTAATTGATGAACTCGATCAGGCCCGTCACGAGATAGACAATTGCAAACAAGGCCACGGGAATCGCCAACGCGCGATCCACGCGAAGAAGCATCAGGCCGATCACGAGAATCGTCAGGCCAGCTGCTGCTGTGAGCACGCGGAGCCGCCACCAGCGGCTGAGAAGTGCGCGCGCGCTCCCGGGTCGGGACGCGACCGCACGCGCGAGATGCATCTGCATCCCGAAATCCGTCAGCACCGCGAGCATCCAGCCGAGCGTCGTGCCGAGTGCGAACACACCGAAGGCCCACGGTGTCAACCGACGGGCTGCAACGATCGTGATGATGAAGAACGCGCCCTTGCTCGCGGCGTCCGCAAGAGTCTTGTAAACGATAAGGGCCGCGTCGCGAAGTTTCGCGTTACGAAACGAGTTTTCGCCCTCCGTAAGCTTGTGCGTGGAGTCGCGCTCGATCGCGCGAGTCGCGAGGCTTGCGGATCCCATTCGCGCCGCAGGTATGCAGCCGCCGTGCCTCTTCCTGCGGCCGCGTCGTCCGTGGCAAGGATCTTGGAATTCGTTCGTCGATCATGCCGAATCTCGTCGCGGCCGCTGGTGTGTTTCTGCTGGCCGCGTTCGCGCCGTTCGAGGTGACGACGCCGATCTGGCGGCTGCCCTGGCAGTCCATCACGAATCTCGAAGCGCTGCTCGTGCTCGCGCTCGGCACCTGGACGGTCGCCCTCGTGGCATCAGCGCACGTGCCCGCGTGGCGCGGGCCGGCGGCGCGCGCCTGGCTGGCGTTCCTTGCGGCGTCCGCGCTGGCGGCGGCGGTTGCGCCCGCCGAGCGCGTCAATGCCTGGCACATGACCGGCCGTCTCACCGCGGCGGCCGCTGTCTTTTTCCTGACCGCGGACGGCGTGACGACTCGCGACCGCCTCCGGATCGCGCTCGTCGCGTCCGTTGTCGCTGGCGTCGTGGTCGCCGCGCTGGCGGTCCTCGAGTACTGGCAGGTCGAGGCTGTACTGCGAATGCTTCGTGCGTTTCGGCCGGGCGTCAGCGCGGTTGGCGCGCAGATCCGCGCGAGCGGGACCCTTCAGTATCCAACCATCACGTCGATGTATCTCGAGGTCGTCTTCGCGTTCGGGCTTGGCTTGATGCTGGCGGCCATCGATTCGGGATCGACGCGCGCCGCGTGGGGATGGTTCGCTGCGCTCGTCCTCATCGCGGACGCGATCGTGCTGACGTTCACTCGAGCGGGTCTGATTACGATGGCGATCAGCCTCCTCATCGTCGGCGCCGTGCGGGCGCGATCGCGTGGGCTGGATCCAGGCAGCAAGTTCGTCGCGGGCCTTTCGCTCGCAATCGTCGCGGTGATCGTCACCTCGCACTCGGCGCAGTCGCTGTGGTTGCGCATGACGACGGAAGGGCAGGACTCGTGGTACCGCGCGCACGTCGCGGCGCCACCGTCGATCGACTTGAGCGCCAGCGGCGGCCGCTACATCGCGATCGAGGTGACCAACACCGGGCTTGTGCCGTGGGACTCCTCGGCGAGCCCGCCGGTGCTGCTGTCGTATCACTGGCTCGGCGACAGCGGCGACGACGTCGTGGCCTACGAAGGCGAACGCACCGAGTTTCCGCAGACCGTCAACCCGGGCGACACCGTCAAGGTTCAGGCGTTCGTGCGCGCTCCCTCGCGCCCGGGGGCCTACCAGCTGGAATGGGACATCGTGCAGGAAGGCCTGCTCTGGTTCAGCACGGAACCGGGCGCGCCGCCGTCGGCGACGTCGCTCGCGACCATCACGGGCACCGCGACTGGCACATCGGTCCAGGCCCGCACGCGGCCGGAACGTGCCGTACGACCGGGACGCCTGACGCTCTGGACCGCCGCCGTGCGCATGGTCGCCGCGCACCCGCTGCTCGGCGTCGGCCCCGATAACTTCCGTCTGGTGTACGGAGCGTACGCGGGGCTGCCGCATGCCGACCCGCGCACGCACAGCAACAACATGTACCTGGAAGTCCTGGCTGGCGGCGGGATCCTGACGGCGGCTGCGTTCGCGTGGCTCGTCTGGACCGCGGGCGGGCTGTTCACGACCATCGGCAGCGCGGGCCCGATGCCATCCGCAATTGCCGCGGCCGGCGCCGCGATTGCCGTCCACGGACTGGTCGATTCCTTTCTGAGCTTTGCACCAACCTACATTCTGTTCGCCATGACGCTGGGTTACGCCGCGGTGTTCGCACGCGGGATGGAGCGGACCGCTGATGCGCATCGCGTTTGACGGGTCGTCGCTGCGGCCGAACCGCACGGGCGTCGGCTATTACGGCGAGCACCTGCTTCGCCACCTGGCCCGCGTCCTGCCGGCGGACGACGAGCTGATCGTCGTCTCCAATTGTCCAATCGAGACGACGTCGCCGCTGCCGGATCGCGTCGAAGTGGCGCACGAATCGCGTCGGATGCCGAGGCTGTTGTGGATGCAGACGCGGGCGCCCGAACTGCTGAAACGCCTGGGCGTCGACGTCGCGCATTTCACGAATGGGATGATCCCGCTGCGCCGGCCGACCGCCACCGTGGTGACGATCCACGACATGAGCCTTCGCCTGCTGCCGCGATGCCATCCGCTGCGGCGGGTCGTGTTGAATCGCCCGTTGATGGATCTTGCGGCCAGATCTGCGGACGCCGTCATCACGGTCTCGGAGAGCGCGCGCCGCGACATCGTCCGCCACTACCGGCTGCGCGAAGACCGCGTGCACGTCGTGTACGAAGCCGCGGCCCCGCAGTTCCGCCCGGTCGTTGGCGCCGACGAGATCGAGCGCGTGCGACGGAGGTACCGTCTTTCAGGCCGGATCATTCTGTACGTCGGGACCGTCGAACCACGAAAGAACCTTCCCGTTCTCATCTCGGCATTCGCCGAGCGCAAGCGGCGCGGCGAACTCGATCATCAACTTGTCTGCGTGGGCCCGTACGGCTGGCTGTCGCGGGACGTCGAAGACCTCGTGGCGCGGTCCGGCGTGCGCAACGACATCGCGTTCACCGGCTACGTGCCGTTCGAGGATCTGCCGGCGCTGTACAGCACCGCCGAAATGTTCGTGTACCCCTCGATTTACGAGGGCTTCGGACTGCCGGTCGTGGAAGCCATGGCGTGCGGCACGCCGGTGGTCACGGGCCGCGCGGCTGCCGTCGCGGAAATCGGGGCCCAGGCCGTCGAACACGTCGAGCGCATCGATCACGCGGCGCTTGGTGAAGCGCTGGTGCGTCTGGCGCGCGACGACGAGCGGCGACGTGCGCTCGGGGCCGCGGGTCTGGCCCGCGCGGAGCAGTTTTCGTGGGAGCGTGCGGCGCGGCAAAGCCTCGACGTGTATCGCGCCGCTGTTGACGCGCGTGCGTGCCGATCCACGACGTCCCGCACCGTGACGGCGCCGCGGCCCACCTTCGAGCCCGCGGCCGCCGGCGTCGACGTGCTGTTCGGGCAGGCGTACTTCCTGCGTTTCGACGCGAAGCTCTGGCAGGCGCAGCAACCGTATGCGCCGCTGGGCGCGCTGTACGCCGCGGCGTTTGCGCGCCAGCGCGGCTATCGCACGGCGCTCTTCGACGCGATGCTTGCGCACTCCGAGGACGAATGGGCCGCCGCGCTCGATCGGCATCGTCCGCGGATCGCGGTCATCTACGAAGACAATTTCAACTATCTCAGCAAGATGTGCCTGCTGCGCATGCGGCAGGCGGCGCTGACCATGATTGCGGCCGCCACTTCGCGCGGCATTCCCGTCATTGTCTCGGGATCCGACGCCAGCGATCACGCGGCCACGTATCTCAATGGCGGCGCAGTAGCCGTGGTGAGCGGCGAGGGCGAAGTCACGCTCGTCGAGCTTCTGGATGCGATGAGCGCCGCTTCGCATCCGCAGCTCGACGCGATTGACGGCGTCTGCTTTCGCGCGCCGAACGGCCGCGTCGTCCGGACGCGCGCGCGAGAAATCATCCGCGATCTGGATCAGCTCCCGCTCCCGGCATGGGACCTGGTCGACGTGGAGCGGTATCGATCGATCTGGCTGGCACATCACGGGTACTTCTCGATGAACGTCGCCACGACGCGAGGCTGCCCGTTCCATTGCAACTGGTGTGCAAAGCCGATCTACGGGCAGCGTTACACGGCGCGGTCGCCGCAACACGTGGTCGAAGAGCTCTCGTGGCTGAAGCGCACCTACGCGCCCGATCACATCTGGATCGCGGACGACATCTTCGGTCTCAAGCCAGGCTGGGTTGGGGAATTCGCACGGCTCGTCGACGAGCGCAACGCGGCGATTCCGTTCAAGTGTCTGCTGCGCGCCGATCAGGTGACGCCCGACATCGCAGCCGCGCTGCGAAGAGCCGGATGCCAGACCGCATGGATCGGCGCTGAATCCGGGTCGCAGCGTGTGCTCGACGCCATGGAAAAGGGCACTCGCGTCGAACAAATCGGGCAGGCCACCGGTGTCCTCCGGGCTGCGGGTATCCGCGTCGGCTTCTTCCTCCAGTTCGGCTACCCCGGCGAAGCGCGTGACGACATCGAGAAGACCCTCGCGATGGTGCGCGCCTGCCGGCCCGACGACATCGGCGTCTCGGTCTCGTATCCGTTGCCTGGCACCACGTTCTATCAGCGCGTGCAGGCGCAGCTTGGGCAGAAGCAGAACTGGGTGGATTCGAACGATCTCGCGATGATGTACCACGCCACCTACGTACCGGACTTCTATCGCGCGCTCCACGCGCTCGTGCACGCGGAATTCCGCGCGCGCCAATCCGCGGATGCGCTGCGGGCTGCGCTCGGCCAGCCGCTGACGATCCGCTTGCGCCACCTCCGTACCGCGGCCCAGTTCGCCAACGAACGGCTGAAGCTTCCCGGCCTTCGGCGCACCGTCGATCGGCTCTCGCGGGTGGCGCCTTCACAGCCTTCAGTCCTGCCGCTTCCGGTGTTGTCACCGCAGGCGGCGTCCGTTCCCACGGAGCAGCCGCGCTGACGTCGTGACGGCCACAGTGCTCGCCACCGCGGTACTCGTCAGGCTCGGCGAGGTCACGAACCGGACGTATGTCCTGCCGCTCGTGATCTTCTATCCCACCAGCCGCTGCAACAGCCGATGCATCAGCTGCGATTGGTGGAAACAGACCGGTGAAGGCGATCTGGCGCTCGAAGAGATCGACGAGATCGCGGGTCGCCTGCCCGCCCTGGGAACGCGGGTCGTGGTCTTCTCGGGCGGTGAACCGCTGCTGCGGCCGGAGGTGTTCGACGCGGCGGCGCTGTTCCGCGCCCGCGGAATCCAGCTGCATCTGCTGACCAGCGGCATCCTTCTCGAACGATTCGCCGACAAGGTGGCGCGACACTTCGAACGTGTCGCGATCTCGCTTGACGCGTCGACCGACGCGCTCTACGAACGCGTGCGAGGTGTCTCGGCCCTTGCGGCGGTGACGCGCGGCGTCGCGAGGCTTCGCGCCATCGACTGGCGAATACCCATCACCGCCCGCGCCACTCTCCATCGCACCAACTTCAGGGAGATGCCGCGGCTGATCGATTTCGCTCTCAACCTCGGACTCGATGGCATCTCGTTCCTGCCCGCTGACGTGTCGTCGCGCGCGTTTGGACGCGAGCGGTTACCTGATCCGGCGGGGCTGGCGCTGACAGCCGAGGAAATCGTCGAATTCGAACAGACCATCGAGCGCACGGTCGCCGCGTATCGCGACGAGATCGCCTCTGGCTTTGTCGCGGAATCAGCCGAAAAGCTGCGCCGCCTGCCTCAGTACTACGCGGCGCTGCGCGGCGAGCAGTCCTTCCCGCCGATCCGGTGCAACGCGCCGTGGGTGTCGGTCGTCATCGAGGCGGACGGCGCCGTCCGGCCGTGTTTCTTTCACAACTTCATCGGCAACGTCCGCGACACTCCGCTCGAAGACATCGTCGGCGAGAACCTGCGTGCCTTTCGCGAGGCGTTCGACGTCAGCGACGACCCGGTGTGCCGGCGATGTGTCTGTTCGCTCAAGACCGGCTGGAGGCATGCGCCGTGGGTGTCGTGACCGCCGAACAGGCGCTCGCCGACACGAGGCTCGCGTTCGATCACGTGGCGGCGGGATACGACCAGTCGAACGAGCACAATCCCATCCTGGTTGCCATGCGCAGCCGTGTCAGGCGGATGCTCGAACAGTCCGTGCTTCCGGGCGCGCGCATTCTCGATCTGGGAAGCGGTCCAGGTACCGACGTGGTCCCGCTCGCGGCGGCCGGCTACGACGTGACCGGCATCGACTGGTCGCCGGCCATGGTCGCCGAAGCACGGCGCCGCATCTACGAGGCCGGAATGGCCGGCCGTGCGCGGGTCCAGAACCTGGGCATCCATCAGCTGCCCGACCTCGCTCCCGCGATCTTCGATGCCGCGTACTCAAACTTCGGCGCGCTCAACTGTGTGGTGGACCTCCCGCTCGCCGCGAGGCATGTGGCGGCACGCATCCGCCCACGCGGCGTTCTGGTCGCGAGCGTGATCGGACGGGCGTGTCCATGGGAGATCGGGCTGTACCTCGCGCGCGCGTCGTTGTCTCGCGCAACTCTTCGATTCTCACGCCATGCGGTCGCGGTTCCGCTGGAAGGCAGGACGGTGTGGACACGCTACTACTCGCCCCGCGAGTTCGCGCGCGTGTTTTCCGCCGCTGGCTTCACCCCCGTCCACGTCCGGACACTTGGGTGCACCGCACCACCGCCATATCTCCAAGCGTTTGCCGAGAGGCATCCGCGCCTAGTTGCGTCGCTGCACGGCCTCGACGACCTGATCGGCGCGTGGCCGGTCGTCCGCGCGCTCGGCGATCACTTTCTCATCGTCATGCGGAGGGCGTGACCATGTGGATGCCGACGCTCGCGTGTGTGCGGTGCGGAGGAGTCCTCCAGGAATGCGACCCGGCCACGCACCAGGATCGCGTCTTCGAATCCGTGTCGTGTCTCGGCTGCGGAGCGTCGTACTGCAAGCGGGGCGGCATCTGGCGGTTTCTGAGTCCGGCGGCCGAGGAGGCGCTGGCCCCGTTTCTCGAGCAGTACCGCGTCGTGCGCAGGCAGGAAGGCCGTCACGACGTGACGGGCGCCGACTATCGCGGTCTGCCAAACGTGGCGCCGACGGACGCGCACGCCAGCGAATGGGGCATTCGCCGCGAGACGTACCATCACCTGCTGCGCCACGTCCTGGCGCCGGGCCGGCAGCCGAGCGCGATCCTCGACGTCGGCGCGGGCAATGGATGGCTCTCGCATCGGCTGTCCGAGCTTGGCCATCACCTCGTCGCCATCGACGCCGCGGACGACGACCGCGACGGCCTCGGCGTCGCACAGCGCTACGCGCCAAGGGTCGTCGCCATCCAGGCCGACTTCGATGCGTTGCCGCTTGCGCCGTCGCAGTTCGACATTGTCCTGTTCAACGGGTCGCTTCATTACGCAGCCAATCCGGGACGGACGCTCGCCGGCGCGCACAGGCTGCTGCGGCCCGGCGGCACGCTCGTCGTCATGGATTCGCCGATGTTTCACGCCGACGTCGACGGCGTCGCGATGATCGCGGCGACCGTCCGCCGGTTTGCCGACGACTACGGGCTGCAGAACAGCATCCGCCCGGGCCGCGGGTATCTGACGTTCGCGCTCCTCGCGGAAAGCGCGACGGCGATGCAACTCGATGCCGAGTTTCTTCCCTCGCGCGGCTCGCTCGCATGGCGGCTCGGCCGGCAGCTCGCACGGTTCCGGCAAGGCCGGCAGCCGGCCGCGTTCGGATTGTGGGTGGCGCGATGATCGTGCTCTTCAATCCGCTCTCGACGACGCCGGGGAAACAGCCACTGCCGCTCTCGCTGATGTCCCTGGCGGCCGTGCTGGAGTCGCGCGAGTGCTGGACGCTGGTCGACGGAAACGTCACGCGGGATCCGGCGGCCGCGATCGTCGACCTGCTCACACGCACGCCCGCATCAGAGTTTTCGATGCTCGCCGTCACGGTGATGCCCGGCCCGCAGCTTCCGCAGGCAGTCGCCGTGTCGCGCGCTGTGAAAGCGGCGTTCCCGTCGCTGCCGATCGTGTGGGGCGGCTATTTCCCGACGCAGCACGCGGACATCGTCCTCGCGTCGGGCTTCGTCGACTTCGTCATCCGGTCGCAGGGCGAAAGGCCGCTGCTGGATCTGATCGCGGCGTTGAAAACCGGTGGATCGCTCCAACGCGTCGGCAATCTGTGCATGAGGGTGGACGGACGCGTCGTCCACAACGCGGCGGCGCCCATGACGCCGCTCGACGATCTTCCCGACCTGCCGTATCACCGCGTGGACATGCGCCACTACATCCACGCGAACTACCTGGGTCGCCGCACGGTCGCGCACAGCTCGTCGTTCGGCTGCCCGTTCGCGTGCAGCTTCTGCGCGGTTGTCGCGATGTCGAATCGGCACTGGCTCGCGCAGTCGGCGGCGCGAGTCGAGCGTGCCGTCAGGCATCTGGTGACGACATACGGCGTGGACGCCGTCCAGATGCACGATATGGACTTCTTCATCTCCGAAGAGCGAACGGCGGAATTCGCGGAGCGCATTACGCCGCTCGGTATTCGATGGTGGGCGCTCGGCCGCGTCGATCGGCTGATGGAGTTCAGCGAACGGACCTGGCGGGCCATGGCGGCGTCCGGGCTGAAGATGGTGTTCACGGGCGCAGAATCGGGAACCGACGAGACCCTGCGCGCGATGAACAAGGGCGGCAAAGCCTCCGCACGCCTGACGCTCGATCTCGCCGAACGGATGCGAAGGCACGGCATCATCCCCGAGTTCTCGTTCGTGCTGGGATGCCCGCCCGATCCCGAAGCGGACGTCGCCCGTACGTTCGAGTTCATCCGTGAAATCAAGCGCATCAACGCCGCTGCCGAGATCGTGCTGTACACCTACACGCCGGTTCCGGCCGAAGGCGCCCTGCTTGCTGCGGCACGCGACGGAGGATTCCACTTTCCGTCCTCGCTCGACGAATGGGCCTCGCCCGACTGGCGGCAGCTGTCGATGCGACGAGGCCACGGCATCCCGTGGATACAGGCGCCGATCAAGCAGCGCATCCGCAATTTCGAGCGCGTGATCAACGCGTTTTATCCGACCATCACCGACCAGCGCCTCACACGCGCGCGCCGGCTGCTCTTGAAATGCGTCAGCGCGTGGCGTTATGCCATTCGGTTCTACGCCGCGCCGTACGAGCTGCGCGTGCTCCAGCGGCTCATGGCGTACCAGCGTCCGGAGACGACGGGATTCTGATGCCCGCTGCGCTGTCGCCCCGCCTGGCGTACGAGCTGTGGGCCGATTCCTATCCGCCTGCGCCGCACAACCCGCTGATGGAGGTCGAGCAATCGATCGTCACGCGGATCCTCGACCACATTTCTGCTGCACGCGCGCTGGACGTCGGCAGCGGCTCGGGGCGCTACCTGCCGCTGCTGGCCGCACGGGCCTCATGTGTCGTCGGCGTGGATCTGAGCATGGCGATGCTCGGCCGCAGTGAGGGTCGCCATCGGGTGTGCGCCGACGCGTGCGGGCTGCCGTTCCGTTCCGGAAGCTTCGGGCTCGTCAACGCGTCGCTGATGGTGGGCGACGTCGCCGATCTCGGTCGATGGGTGCGCGAGATGGCGCGCATCGTCTGCCGGGGCGGTCACCTCATTTATTCGGATTTCCATCCTTCGTGGACCGACCGCGGCTGGCAGCGAACCTTCCGCACGGCCGACGGCGTGCAGCACGTCGTGCAATTCATGCCCCACACCATCGAGGCGCATCTCTCCGCGCTTGAAGCGGGTGGGTTTCTGATCCAGGCGATCCGGGAACCGCGCCTGAAAATCGCCCGCGCCGATCTGCCGGTCGTCGCGATCTTTCATGCAGTCAAAGACGGGATCGCCAGGTGATCTGGGGACGTGCAGTGTCCCTCGTGAACGGCGCCGGATCGCCGGGCAGCGATGATATCCGTTCGCTTCGCTTCACGTCTCGAATCCTGTCGATCAACGCGGCGCCGCACCGCGGCGACACGGTCATCGATGTCCAGGGCGCGTGGATTCTTCCAGGGCTGGTCAACGCCCACGATCACCTCGAGCTGAATCACTATGGCCGGCGAAAATTCCGTCAACGGTACGCCAACGTGTCCGAATGGATCGACGACATGCGTCCGCGCCTCACGGAGGACGAGACCATCCGGGCGGCGCAACGGCAGCCGCTGACCGAACGTCTTTTTGTTGGCGCGCTCAAGAACCTGCTCTCCGGCGTGACAACGGTCGCGCACCATAATCCCTACTACGGCGAACTTCGGCGGACGATGCCGATCCGCGTGCTGCGGCGGTACGGCTGGGCGCATTCGTTCGGCCTCGAGAATCAGCCCGCGGGAGCACGCGGCGAACCAGGCGGCCCCGTCGGCCTCCGCTGGCGCCGGACGTCCGCCGAAGTTCCATTCGTCCTGCACCTCGCCGAGGGTGTCGACGACGCGGCGGCAAAGGAGCTCGACCATCTGGACGAGCTCGGATGTCTCGGGCCGAACACCGTGCTCGTTCATGGCGTGGCCCTCGACGCGCCGGCGCTGCACCGCGTGGCCGCAGTTGGCGCAGGGCTGGTGTGGTGCCCGGGATCCAACATCTTTCTCTTCGGCCGACCCGCCGCCATACGGCCGCTGCTCGACGCACCTGCGGCAGTGCCGCCGGTTGCGCTCGGCACCGACTCGCGCCTCACGGGTTCCCTGGATCTTCTCGAGGAGCTCAAGATCGCACGCGAGACGAAATGTGCGTCCGAGCGCGAGCTTCTCGGAATGGTGACCGTCAACGCGGCGAAGCTCCTGCGTCTTCGTCACGCGGGCCGGCTGGCCGCCGGTGCGCCGGCCGATATCGTCATCATTCCGAACAACGGCGGGGATGCCGCGCGCGCTCTCTTGTCGACGTCCCGGCGGGACGTCTCGCTCGTGATCGTGGGCGGCCGTCCGCTCGTAGGACTGCCGCGCTTCGCGCCGGTGTTTCTCGCCCGAAGCGTGACGCCGCGGCCGATCCGCGTGGACGACAGTCCGCGCCTTGCGGATTCCGGACTCGCCCGTCGCATCGAGGGGTGTCCGATTCCCGAGCCCGGTGTCAGTGTTGAGTGACGTCGCCGTAGATCTGCTCGAATCGGCCGGCAGTCCATCGAGAGTCGTGAGCGAGCGCCCAGGCGCGAGCGCGACGGGCGATGCCGTGCCGACGTTCCGTGTCGAGCAGGAGATCGCCGATGGCCCGGCTGAGCGCGGACGGATCGCGGACAGGTACCGCGACCGCGAGGTCGGGCGCCCAGTCGGCAACGTATCCAACGGCAGTACCCACCGTCGCCAGACCAGTCGCGGCAGCCTCGAGCACGCTGACGCAGGCGGCCTCGTGCCGCGAGGACACGACGTTGACGTGAGCGTTCGCGTAAAGCTGCGCGACCTGCTCGTTCCGCAACGCTCCATGAAACGTCACCTGCTGATCGATCCCCAGTTGTCGCGCGAGCGTCTGCATCGCGCCCTCGAGCATGTCCTCGCCGACGATATCGAGGTGAACCTCGCGCAGCCGGCGAGCGAGCTGGGCGAACGCTTCGAGGAGCGTGGGGTAGTCCTTCACGCGATTGAGGCTGGCCACGCGGATCAGCCGCCAGGGCGGTCCGTCGGCGCCGCCGTCCGGCAGGAAGGCCGATGCATCGATGCCGAGTGGCACGACGATGGGTCGTGCGCCGTGGCGCTCGGCGAGTTCCCGCATGAAATTCGTCGTGACCGTCAGGGCGTTCGCCGTCGCGAGCACGCGCTGGACAGCGCGCCGGTCGATG